>JACKQG010001269.1_pt1 | contig 35353 bp, 30 predicted proteins | sample 8237621 | NCBI WGS metagenome assembly JACKQG01 (sample SAMN15677084, study PRJNA649215) | marine metagenome | biome: marine; feature: Black Sea; material: saline water; isolation source: suspended particulate matter (SPM) from the Black Sea western gyre | collected 2013-06-09/2013-06-10 | depth...
GACAGTCACCCATGTGCATATTTACAACGCGCCAAGGTGTGAGAACTGTTTCTTTATCTGGATTTCTAAAAGTGTTAAAAATACCGGTAATTCTGTCAATGCGTTCTTCAATGGTAAGTTTATCGGCAGATCGAGCCATCGCACGAATTTTCTTGCCCGCAGCTCTGAAAACATCTGTCTCATAATATTTTTTAAAGTTTTCAAAAACTTCCTTCGAAACGCCTTTGGGCATAAATTCTACCCAAGACTTATCGTCTATTAAGTCAGCAAAATTATCTATGTTAATTTGTTTGTCTTCGTCTTTAACGTCAGCACCATATATCAATAAAGGCATACGAATTGAAATACCCCGGAGAATTGAAATAGCGCTATCACGGTTTTTGCGGTGTTCTTCTCTTTCTTTTAATAACTTTTTTTCGGCTTCTGTAAGTTCTTTTTTTGACCGGTTTTTCTTTTCAGCGCCTTCAAGTTGTTTATACTCTTCATCAGTGAACCCTTGTTTGTTAATATCAATGTCACCGCTCTTGGCCATTGCTTTAGTGCTTCCAATAATGCCTTTCAAATTTTCAAAATCCTTGAGTTCAACATCAGACAGCTTCATTAACTGGTCATTATATAAAAATCCATCTTCAAAACCGTTCCGCACTACACGTTCGATATAAACTTTTTTAAGTTGTTCGAGCATACCTTCAACATTGTAGGCAGTCATACGTGAACCGTGAACGGCAATAATTGGACAGAAGTTCAGAAATTCACCCATTACTTGCCGGTCACCGCTTGTTGTTTTCCCTGCTTTTGAAGATATTTTAGCGGTTTCGGCAATTACTTTTAATGTTCTGTCTGGCGCAAAATCAAACACAAAACATTCTTCTTTTACCTGTCCATTAATAGTAGCTGGTGTTTGAACTCTGAAAATAGTCTGCATATAACTCGAAGCCGAAGTATTATACGAACCAGATAACATAAACACGGCTGTCCATGCAGGAACAGAAACGCCAGTAGTTAATCTTCCGCAAGATAAGGTTATTGTGTAGGTTTCATGCGATTTGTCTGATATTGCATTTTGAACCTTTCTTAACGCTTCCTCTTTTGCTTCTTCTTCGTCTCCATCACCGGCAACATTTACAATTTTAAACTGACTGAAAACCTTATGTGTTTGAAGCATTGAACTTAATGCTTTTGCTTCCTTTACACCGGGGACGATCCACAACGAGTGCCGAAAATTATTTCTATATTCGTCTGTAGAATAAGGGTAGTTGCTTTCGCTATCTTCTTTGCAAATTAAGTTTAAAAATGAACTTACATCGCTTTTGTGCAAAAATTCGCCTGATTCATTTACACGGAAAAATTCTCGAAAATTAAAAGCCATATCTTCATCAGCATAATTATCAAGAAGTTTTCCAATATCGTAGGTAAAAATATTTAGTCTTGGCAAAGAAGAATATGGATTGGGGTCACCGAAATGGACTTTATCCCATTCCGCTTTGGCGCGTTGCTCCATTACATAATCCCAGGTATAAATCTCTTCTTCTTTGTAATTATCCAGTAAATTGAACGGAGTACCCGAAAGGTGAAGAACTTTTGTAGTAGGCTTCACCAGCTCTTCCATTACATTTTTTCCTAATTCTGTCTGCGTTCCTTCGTGAGCTTCATCTACTATGATAATATCCCATGTGGTAGAAAAGACTTTGTTGTTTTTGTCAAAATTCCCGCCAACCAATTCTGACCCTCTTAAGTCCTGCATTGACGCGAAATAGATATATTTTGTTTTGTCTTTTTGAACTTGTTTTTCAAGGACTTCAAAGCTATTGCCTTTATTTTTTGACCCATATTGATAGTTTGGCTTGTCATAGAAAATTTTACCAAAATCTTCAAACCAACCAGCGTCCACAACAGGTCTATGTGTTAAAATTAGCGTTCTTGAAAACTTCAAGTCTTTTACTATTTGGAGTGCTGATAGTGTTTTTCCAAAACGCATTTTAGCGAACCATAACATTTCATTGCTTTTCTTAAACTGCTTTTTTGTTTTTTCTATGGCTTCTTGTTGCTCTGGTCTAAACACAATCGGGTTTTTATCTTCTGTTTTTTCCTGATTATTTAAAGATTCTCTTCCTTCTTTGACAGCTTTAATGGCATTTTTTACAGTTTCAAGGTCTGTCTTAAACCATTCATTTGCTTTGTTTTCTTTATCAAATAATTTTTTCTCAATACCTGACCGAGTGAGAACATTATGGACTTCTGAGTCCGAAAAGGACTTTAAAGTACCCTTACTGTTATAAATGGATACTTCTGTATATAAAAGGTCATATTTAATCCCAGCTGTTTGGGTGTATTGATTTATCCTTGCTCGCGCGGCATTATTGAGGGCTTTACTATTAGGTTCCAACCCCCAAATATTTTCATTTTCAGAAGTCGCTTCGCCAATTTTAACACAATTACGATGTCTTTCATCATTTATTCGAAAAACGTATATTAGTTTTAATTTTAAAGCCGATGTGTATTTCATTTTGTTATTCTCTGTAAAAGTTCAATAAATTTAATTTTTCGCCCTTTTTTGCCTGTTTTAGGATCATTGTAATTCCAATCCCTGATGATGCAATAAACGCCATTATGTTTGGTTATATTTTCTTTTGTACACCCTTCGCATTGTTTAATAGTTTTTTCAATATCGCCGAATAAATTATGCTGTTCAGTTACTTGATTTTTACAGCTATATGGCACAACACCTTTCAAGCCATCCATCTGCCAAACATTCCATGAAATGATATATGCGATATATTTTATAGATTTTAGCAATGGCTCCTTGCCGAACTTAAGAAGATAGTTTTCAATAAAAGTAATGAGCATTGCTTCACGCGCAAGTAGTAAGTTATCGCCTTGCCATTCAAAAGCGTAGATGCTCTTGTATGCTATTTGTGCTGCTTCAAGCCAATCTCCCGAGGTGTCTATATTTTCATTTATTACTCTGAGTTTTCTATCAAGAAGTCCAATTCTATTTTCAACAGAAATAAATTCACCGGTTGTTGTGTCGTAACGGCTTGTAATGTAGGGAGCTTCACCACAAGCGACCTCCAGACGGTTTTCTTTTATATAATGCTTCCATGTTTTTCCTTTAGGAAAAACAACCTTATTACGATTATTTTCCCAATATTTAGTCCCATCGGGTTTTTCTTTTTCAGTATTAAAAACATTTTCACAACCAAACCAAGCGTTGTCTATTAAATTATTCTGAGCATTACAAACCCATGACGGTGTAAAGACCTCAGCCATATCTCGACTTCGTGCCTGTTGAATAGACTTCTTTTTCTTAGAACGTGGAAGAATTATATTGCCGTGTGTGCCTGTAATTAGCTCAGTTGTAATAGATGAATTATGTTCGTATCCCTTGCCAAGACTTTTATAATTATCAGTAGCCCACAAGATATTATTTCTTGTTGTGCGGTCAAACAAAAGTGTTTCTAATACATCAGGATATTTATTTTTTATTTCGTTTTCGAGTATATCGATTTTGCTTTTTATCATAGACTTTAATATCGTATCGCTCCCTTTGGTTGTATTTAAACCTTCAGGAGAATAGTTTGTTAAACCGACCCCATTTGAGTTTACGAGGTCTTTATTCATGATCGCAATACTATGCATTTAATCCTTCTCAATTATTAACCGGTTGCATTCTTTTGCCGCCAAGGATGGCGGCTCTTTAGTGCCAGTAAGTAAAAATATCTTATCCTTCATATTCATATCTTCTCTTTTTCTTACTCGGGCAATGTCACACAACATCTGGATAAACTCTATTATTGTGTTTAATGGCTACATCCTTCTTAATAATTCGTGTATTATGAATTAGAACTCTTCTTTAATTCATATTTAGTAACTCAAATTTATTGAAAGCAAAGCATAATGAGAAAGGACTAAATTATTTACTCAATTTTATTCATAATTTTATATTTGGAGTACCCATGGCATATCTCATTTTAGACATTGAAACTATTCCATTACCGCCTATTGATGATGAGGTGGAAGCCCTAATTGCCAAAAAAGTTCAGGCACGAATTGAAAAAACGGGGGATGACCCCGAGAACGCAGAATCATTGATTCGATCCACATCGCCCTTTTTTGGACAAGTATTGTGTATAGGAATGCGCTGGCTACAAGATGATGGCAGTGCAAAAGACAAGGTAGTTTGCGAAGAAAATGAAGAGGCCACATTGCGTGCCTTTTTTGAAATTATTAATCATCCCAGTACAAAGGGTGCAAAATTTATTCATTATAATGGTATGGGATTTGATATTCCATTTTTAACAACCCGTGCCGCCCATTATAATATTACTATCACCAATCGAAAATTTACCAATCTCCGTCGATTCACTTTTGATAATCATATTGATGTGATGCTTTATTTGTGTAATTGGAATAGCTATAATTCAGTGAGTATGGATATTGCTTGCCGATCGTTCGGAATTCCATCCCCCAAAGAGGGAGAAGTGAAAGGGGATACGGTAGGCAAGGCATTTGAGGAAGGTAATATTGAAGCGGTGAATGAATATGTAATGCGAGATGTGGAAGCCACCCATCAGCTCTATGAAAAATTGAAGCAGTATATATTTTAGGATGCAGGAGTAAGGAGAAGGGAGAAGGGAAAAAATTGATAATAAACAGTAAGAATCCTGAAGAATTTATTAAAAAATATGAGGTTGCAATTGCCACCCAAAAATGGAATAATATTTCTCCTCTCATCCATGAAAATGCATCGGTTACATTTACCGAAGATACATTCCATGGAAAGCCCAATGTGAAAGGTGCATTTGAAAAAACATTCAAGTTAATTCAGGATGAAACTTATTTAGTTTCGAATATTAATTGGATTAAACAGAATGATAAATTGGCAATTTTCACATTTAACTATAAATGGAGTGGAATAATAAATGGACAAAGGGCAGAAGGATCTGGTCGTGGTACTTCTGTATAGTCTATGAAAACGATAAATGGTTATTATTAACAGAACATTTAAGTCCAGATTTAGTCTAATTTTTTGATTATGCCCGCAATTAAAATCGGCATCCAATTTACCAAAACCCCGGAAAAGGATGACATCTCTTCATTTACTTTACAAGATAGAAAGATGTCATCCTTAAAAATGTTATGAGTTCAACATTAAAATTCGAACCGTTTAATTATTATCATATATTTAATAAAGCGGTCAACAAAAATAAGCTATTCTTAAATAATGAAAATTATAGATTTTTTTTAGATAAGCTTTATTTTTATACAAAGGATGTATTCGAAATATATTCTTACTGTTTACTGCCAAACCATTTTCATCTCTTAGTAAAAATAAAGGATATTGAATCACATATAATTAGTGAACAATTAAGGCGATTTTCTATTTCATATACCCAATCGTTTAATATTGCCTTTCATCGAAAGGGCACTCTTTTTGAACGGCCATTTCAACGGAAGTTGATTACGGATGACGACTATCTAATATCTTCAATATATTATATCCATTCAAATTCAGAACACCATCATATTTGTAGTGATTTTAGAAATTATAAATGGAGTTCATATCAGGATATTATTAATAAAAAGAATAAATTTGTTTCTCTTTCAAAAGTATTAAATTTATTTAATGATTTAGATTATTTCATTGAATTTCATAAAGATAAAAGAATGCTGAATAAAGGATGACATCTTATTTATGAAAAATGGAAGATAGAAAGATGTCATCTTTAAAAATTGGCATCCAACTTACTCAAAATAGGGAAAAGTATGACTATTTATTATCGGTGCTTTCCGCTCATTTAGATTCAACAAAAGGATTAGAATTTTTCCATATTACTAAGGAGAATCTAAAAAGTAAAATTGCCGAATTAGATATTTTAGCTACTTATGAAATCGCTGAAAATGAGTTTTCTAATAAATTTAAATGGATTCACTTTGGCTCTGCAGGAATTGAGAAAAGTTTATTTCCCCGTATTCTTAAAAGTAAAACCATCATTACCAATGCAAGTGGAGTTCATGCAGGACCCGTATCCGAATTTACTATGGGCATGATTCTCTATCTATCTAAACAATTTAGTGGATGTGAAAAATTCAAAAATGATGCAGAGTGGACCCAATGGAAATTGGCGAAACAGACTATCCAATTAAAAGGTAAAACCGTGGGGATTATCGGCTTCGGTGATATTGGGAAATCCATCGCCAAAAAAGCAAAAGCATTTGAAATGAAGGTGATTGCCACACGCCGATTACAGAAAAAAGTCGAGAAAAAGAAAATTGTAGATGAACTCATTCCACTCTCAGATGTGGACTATTTATTAATCAATAGTGATTATGTGGTTATTGCATGTCCACTCACGCCACTTACCAAGGGAATGATTGGCCGTGACGAATTAGCTCAAATGAAATCTTCCGCATTTATAGTCAACATTGCCAGAGGTGCAATTATTGATGAGGCGGCATTGATTCAATCGCTACAAAAAAATGAAATTGCAGGTGCAGGATTAGATGTGTTTTCCACAGAGCCATTGGATAAAGATAGTCCATTATTTACTTTAAATAATGTATTTTTATCGCCTCATATTTCAGGTAATTTCCCTGAATATCAACAAGATGTAGTCATACAATTTGCAGAAAATTTGAATCGATTTTTAGCTGGTAAAGATTTAAAAAATCGGGTGTGTAAAAAGAGGTTGTATTAAATGCCCCTCACCTTAATCCTCTCCCTTGGGGAGAGGAAATAAAAATGAAAACCTCTAATGATAAACCTCCAAAAGGAAGAACTAAATTAGCTCGTCATTTTAGAAAAAATATGAGTGAAGCTGAATGGATATTATGGTCGAATTTAAAAAATAGAGGTATGGGTGTAAAGTTCAGACGGCAAGTCCCAATTGGTCGTTACATTGTTGATTTTCTATCCATGGAAATTAAATTAGTTATTGAAGTAGATGGAGGGCAACACGGAAATAGAAAACAAATTGAACATGATGAAATTAGAGATATTTATTTAAAAAATGAAGTTTATACGGTATTAAGAGTTTGGTCCCTAGAATTAATAGAATCTTTAGATGAGTGTTGTCTGCTAATTTCAGAAAAAATAAATGCGCTAATTTAAAATTTAGGTAAAATTTACTTTGTTCTTACTTCTCCTCGGGGAGAAGGTTAGGATGAGGGGAATAAAAATAAAGGAAAAAATGAAATCACTATATCCAGAAATTGAACCATTTAATACATTTGATTTACCTGTTTCAGACCTTCATACGATTCACGTGGAAGAGTCTGGAAACCCAGAAGGGAAGCCTGTTATCTTTCTCCATGGGGGCCCAGGTGGTGGAATCGAGCCTATTTACCGACAATATTTTGATCCCGAAAAATGGCGAATTATTATTTTCGATCAACGGGGCTGTGGAAAGAGTACGCCTCATGCAGAACTAATAGATAATACCACTTGGGATTTAGTGGCAGATATTGAAAAAATCCGGGAATATTTACATATTGAAAAATGGGTGGTATTTGGTGGAAGTTGGGGTTCTACACTTTCTATGAGCTATGCCATCAAGCATCCTCAGCGATGTAAAGGGCTCTTTTTACGAGGTATTTTCATGCTCCGAAAAAAAGAAATAAACTGGTTCTATCAAGAGGGAGCATCTTACATTTATCCGGATGCATGGGAATACTACTTGGCGCCAATTCCTGAAAGTGAACGTGGAGATTTAGTAGCGGCATATTATAAACGACTTACATCCTCAGATGATGCGGTGAGAATTGAAGCAGCCAAGGCATGGTCCATTTGGGAGGCCAGTACCAGTAAATTATTTCATAGTGGAGATTACCTTCATCATTTTGAAGACACGGCTGTGGCTGAAGCATTTGCACGAATTGAATGTCACTACTTTACCAATGGTGGATTTTTTGATACGGATGAATGGCTTTTAGAAAATGTGGACAAAATTAGGCATATTCCAACGGTAATTGTACAAGGTAGATATGATGTGGTATGCCCCATGATTTCTGCCTGGGATTTACATCGTAAATTTCCGGAGGCAGATTTTCATGTAGTGCAAGATGCGGGGCATTCTATGACGGAAGAAGGTATTGCCGAAAAGTTGGTAGAATATACAGATAAATATTCTGATTTATAATTTTGGGTTCTATATGAAAGTAAAAAAGCCTCTGAATTTCAGAGGCTTTTTTTATTAGCTAAAGGCTAATGTCTAGAAAGTAAGTGTTTTACTTATCGCATTTACTATAACCGCATCCCATACAAGAATCACACCCATTTTCAGTTTTTAATGTACGATTATTACAATCCGGACAAACTTTAAATTGAGTATTACCCATATTACCCTCATCTTGTGCAAGCACGGTTGAAGTCTCAGTACTTCCATTATCTGAAGTAGGGTTTTCAAGTGGCTTTTCAACAATCCCAACATCATAGAAAAATCGCTCAATCACATCTGCAATTTCAGCATAGAATGAGTGGTAATATTTACCTTCTTTGAAAGAGCCACCGTTAGGGTCAAAAATTCCCTGGAGTTCTTCTAAGATAAACATGGCATCTGAGGCTCTGCGGAAAATTGCAGAGATTAAACGCGTAAGTACGACATATTCTGGCGCACGGGTCAAATCTTTCGAATTGATAAATATCTCAACGGGGCGAATGGATCCGCCTTCATTAATATAGCTTAAAGTTACAAAAACTGAGTTCTTTACGAATGCACTTTTTAGTTTATATACTTTAGCATCCACAACATCAGGTCTTACCACTGAAGGTTGTTGTGTCGGAATTATAGCAGCATCTTTTTTGGGGATGTTTGCAGGTGTTTCCGATATTGTTGCATCTGTGGTTAATTTTATCATAATTCTACTTCCTCAAATTGAGTGCTTTCTAAAACGTCTTCGATTCCAACGTTACTATTTTTTAAATAATGGTAAACGGTAGTGAGTGAGCCATCTGGCATTTTCATAATTTCATCACCATTTACTTCGACGGTTTCACCATTTTCATTTGCGATAGTGTACATTTTCCCTTTTTGGTTTTGGAACTCAGTTAGTTCACCTTCAACACTCAAAATTGGGAAACGACTTCCATCTCGGTAAACCGTAACGCCTTTTAATTTATTTTTCCACGCTTTCAAATACACATCAGAGATAACTTCTGGATTTACATCCTCTGGTAAATTGATGGTAGAAGAAATACTGTGGTCTACATACTTTTGAATTACACCTTGAATGTCAACCCGTTTTTCTGAATTGATTAGGTGGGCAGTTCGTGAAAAGTATGCAGGAAGAACCTCATCTATATTTTCAGTAGCATCTATTTCCTCTTGAAGTCCCATTTTGTCAATGTATGCTTGAACAGTGGAATGGAAAACTTTGAAGAATTTATTACGCCCTTGATCTAAAGATTCAGATCGTCGAGTATAATAAATTGCGAAAATAGGTTCAACGCCACCAGAAACACCAATGTAGTTCTTTCCTTCGTTTTGGTAGCCTAAAACGATGTTAGAAATTGAACCCGTTGGTGCAATTGACATGATAGCAATATTACGGATTCCATTCTCACGAATCATATTTTGAGTTTCTGCACTCAGAGATTCTTGGATGAATGGACATTCCATATAATCATCTTCTTCATAAATTGGAGATGAACCTTTTTCAGCTGCCAATGATGCAGATGCTTGGAACGATGCATTTGTGATGAATTCCATTACTTTTCGGATGAGTTCAATACCTTCATCAGAATCATAGGCAATACCCAATTGATTTACCATGTCAGCAATTCCCATTACACCTAATCCTAAACGGCGTGTTTCTTTGGCTGCTAACCGTTGTTTTTCAAGTGCATTCAAGTCTTCATTCCATGTGACTACATTATCAAGGAATCGAACCAAAATTGCAGATGACTCGGCCAGTTGATCCCAATCTAAATAGGCATTGGCTTCATAACCATTCACCACAAAACGGGAAAGGTTAATTGAACCTAAATTACATGCACCACCGTCTTCAAGGGGAACTTCTGCACATGGATTTGTGCAAATAATCGGTTTTCCCACATAGTTTGATGGAGAATAATCACTCATGGTTGTCCAAAAAATGATTCCAGGTTCAGCCGTTTTATAATTACCCTCTACAAATTGATCCCAAATTTCACGGGCTTTTACCATGCGGCGGACTTCATTTGTCCATGGGCTATCAAAGTAAAGCATGAAATCGCCAGATTGACGCAATGCGATATCATAGTCTTCACCTTTGAGTTGAATTACATAATCACCAAAAACGTCACGCTTCATGCAATCCATCAAATCATCTTTTTCAATAGATTTTCCAAATTCTTTGGAGATGTAATTTTTTAATTTTGTGAATGTATTGAAATTATTTAATACTTCATATTCAGAGATAGTTTTGGATGGTATCCCACTGGAGTAGTGAATATTTTCTTCATCCTGTGGTGCACTCATAACTAAGTCTTTATTGTTTTTTTTGTACACCATAAATTCAGCTTCACCAAATTTACGTTGTTCATCAACTGCAGACATGAATTCATCACTGGCTTTGATAGATATATTTGCAAATCGAACTTGGGTATTTTCCATCACTTGCTTTTTGATGGTTTGCAATTCTTCATTATTAAACATTCCAGACCAATTACATTGTTCAACAATTTGATTCGTCACCCAGTTAGGTGTTTTCTTTACATTGATAAAATATTCAACATCTGGATGTTTAATATCTAAAGTTAGCATCAATGCCCCACGTCGGCCACTTTGTCCAATAAGGCCAGTGGTTAGGGAATAGAGATCCATAAATGAAACAGCACCAGTAGAGCTGTCTGCCGCATTATGCACCACTGAATCACGGGGGCGTAGTGCAGAAATATCAACACCGATTCCACCACCATACGAATATGTACGTGCACATTCAAAAGCGGCTTTATAGATTGAGTCAATATCGTCATGTTGAATTTTAGCAACGAAACAGTTAGCTAATGTTTTGATTCTATAGAGGTCTCCTGATCCCGCCAATACGCGACCACCAGAAACAAAACGACCTTCAAATAGTTCTGTGTAGAATTTTTCAGCATATTTTTTTTGTTTTGATTTTCCACCTTCAACAGTGGCCATAAACGCAGCCAACCGTTTAAACACGTCCTCAGGTTGTGTTTCAATATGCTCATTATCTAAATCTTTTAGAAAATATTTTTTCTGATATATACTTTTAGCCAGTTCATTATCGCCTAGATAATCTCCGTGATAGGGCAAATCCTTGCCCTGCTTTTCAGAAATATGTTTGTATAATTCCTTATAAGCTTTGATGCGTGAAGTTCCCACAACTTTTGTGGTTTTCCCTTCGTGACCAAACATCTTTTCAATTTGTTTCATACGTACTTCGTCCTTACAAAAAGGTTGTTATTTACCCTAAGTTTTACGGGGCATCACCAATTTAAATTGTCTCCAGACAACGCAAATCGGGAATGCTTCCATTCCAATTTTCAAGTGATTTTCAGTACAACTTTCGTTGCGTTTTGCTCATCCAGAAGAGGCTCTGGATTTTGTTTATGTTGTGTTGTATTTCTCGTCGGTTGAGTCTAAGTAGGAAACACAACATATGCTGACCACGTAGAAAAATATACTCTATATTGTGTAGTGGGTGCAAAACTTTTATTACAATTTGTTACAAAAGTTGGCCTTTATCGAGGAGAAAAAAGTTTATTTAATTTTAGGAAATAGTCAGAGTTATAAATTTCAAAAATGGATACTGAATATTACATATAATTTTTTTGGATTCCCTCTATAAAAATTAGGTCTATCTTCAGTAAATTTACCTGTTTATTTCCTTCGGCTAAATACTAATCTCAGGAGCTTATGCATGAGCAATGCAAAATTAATTATTGAAAATCAGACATTAGAATTACCTATTATTTCTGGTAGTGAAGACGAAAAAGCCATTGATATTTCCAAATTAAGAAGTACTACGGGCTATATCACAATGGATCCCGGATATGGTAATACTGGCGCATGCATTAGCGATATTACTTTTATTGATGGTGAAAAAGGTATTTTGCAATATAGAGGTTATCCAATTGAAGAATTGGCAAACGGCACGTCTTTTACAGATGTTGCTCACCTTCTCGTCTATGGGAATATGGATGAATCTGATGAAAAGGCTAAGTTTAAAAATGAAATAAAGAAACATGCCAATATCCATGAGGACATGAAACGTTTCTTCGATGGATTTCCATTGAGTGCTCACCCCATGGCAATATTGTCTTCTATGGTTACAGCACTATCTGCGTTTAACCCAGATAGTGAAAGTCATAGTTCCGAAGTGATTGACCTGAATATTGCAAAGTTGATTGCAAAAGTAAAAACGATTGCTGCATATTCATATCGTAAATCACAAGGATTGCCATTTATCTATCCTGACCCTGAGCTGAATTATGTAGATAATTTTCTCCACATGATGTTTTCTGATTCTCAAGAAGAATATCATCAAAATCCAGTAATGTCCGAAGTGCTAAATCTTCTTCTTATTTTACATGCGGACCATGAACAGAATTGTTCAACATCCACGGTGAGAATGACTGGTAGTAGTCATGCAAATTTATATGCAACTATTTCTGCAGGAATAGCAGCACTTTGGGGCCCTCGTCATGGTGGGGCTAATCAGGCTGTTATTGAAATGTTAGAAATGATAAAGACTGATGGTGGAGATTATAAAAAATATGTAAACCTGGCCAAAGATAAAAATTCTGATTTTAGAATGATGGGATTTGGACACAGAGTATATAAAAATTATGATCCTCGTGCATCTGTAATTAAAGATGCAGCAAGTCGTGTTTTAAAAGCATTAGAGATTGATGACCCATTATTAGATATTGCTCAAAACCTTGAACGTATTGCACTTGAAGATGATTATTTTGTTGAACGTAAATTGTATCCCAATGTTGATTTCTATTCAGGAATTATTTACCGTGCCATGGGCATCCCCACAAATATGTTTACAGTCATGTTTGCATTGGGCCGTCTCCCTGGATGGTTAGCTCATTATCGCGAAATGATTTTAGACCCATCATCTCGTATTAATAGACCACGCCAAATTTATGTTGGTGAAACCAAACGTTCATTATAAGGTTCTAAATGAAAGCTTATCTTGATTTAGTTGACCATGTGTTAGAAAATGGATATCGTCGTGAAAATCGTACGGGCACCGATACCATTATGTATTTTGGCTATCATTATAAAATTAATCTTCAAGATGGATTCCCCCTTTTAACCACGAAAAAAGTATTTTTCAAATCAGTCATTCGAGAATTATTGTGGTATCTCTCTGGTGATACACATATTAGAGATTTGCGTCAATATACTAAAATTTGGGATGCGTGGACCTCTGAAGAAAAAAATTGGGATGTGGGGCGTATGTATGGCTATCAATGGGTGAATTGGGAGAAATATATTGAGGACCCTGCAACGGGTCAATTTAAGCGAACATTTGTAAACCAAATTCAGGAAGTGATTGACGAGATAAAAAGAAATCCAAATTCACGTCGATTAGTGGTAACGGCGTGGAACCCAGCAGTACTTGATGAAGTGGCCCTTCCCAGTTGCCATTCATTTTTTATTTTCAATGTGACGGATGGAAAATTAAATTGCCACTTAACCCAACGCAGTGGCGACATCGCATTGGGAATTCCATTTAATGTGGCATGCTATGCCATGCTTACCCAAATGATTGCCCAAGAAACGGGATTAGAGTTAGGTGAGTTTTCTCATTATATCAATGATGCCCATATCTATGTGGATCATGTGGATGGTCTTAAAGAACAATTGAAACGTGAACCCAAGAAGCTCCCAACTCTTGAGATTGCTGATAAACCGTTTTGGGATTTAAAATTCGAAGATTTTGCCATTAAAAATTATGAGCACGACCCTGCAATAAAATTCCCTGTGGCAGTTTAAATATGAAGATCCACCTCATCTGGGCACAAGAAAAAGATGGTGGAATTGGTATCAATAATGACTTGCCGTGGCATATTTCAGAAGATTTAAAGAATTTTAAAAAACTCACATTAAATACCCCCATCATTATGGGGCGTAAAACATGGGAATCCCTCCCTTTTAAACCATTACCTAAACGACGGAATGTAGTACTTTCGTCTCAATCAATGGATGGCGTGGAATGCTATACTTCGGTGGATGATTGCAGATTTGCCCTTGCTGATGAATCAGATATTTTTGTGATTGGTGGTGCACAGATTTATAAGGCTTTTTATGCTCATGCCCATCACCTCCATATTACAATGATAGATGAAAAAACCGCTGAAATTGATACTTATTTTCCCATTCCATTATCTGAAATTGAAACATCATTTGTTCAGAAAACGTCTGAAGCATTAACGAATAATGCACAGTACACCTACTGGACAAAAACAACCTAACCGATAAAGACTAAATAAGCGCCAAACATAGCCACAACGATAGATAATATTCGTCGCTTGGTGAGTGGTTCATTTAAAAATATCCATGCGAAAATCATAATGAAGATAGTGGCGGTCTGATTCAAAATACTGGAGATTGATGCGGTGGTCATTGACATCCCCATGACCCACATGGCAATACCCAAATATGCAGCCAGCACTGAACTTACAATAAGGGGTAGCCACAATGTTTTATCCCGAAGTGCGCCAATGATATTCTCTTTTCGGTTTACAAAAAGCATAATACTTCCTGAGACCAATACCCCCGAAACCAAACGATAGCCAGCGATCCATAATTGTAAACCCATATTATCACTTACCGTATTTAGAATGGGCTTAATCATGACGATTCCCAATGCCATCATGGCGATTGAACCAATAGCATAGGCGATACCCTGTTTGAACCTTTTTCGATCGACAGGGATGTTTTGAATTTTGGTGGAGGCATATAATACAGATCCAATAATGAGTCCGCCTCCCAGTAATTGTAAAGGGGTGAGGGATTCACCTAAAATGATGAATGCGAAAAATATAACAAATGGACTATAAACCGTATCTACAATGGCGGAAATTCCTGCTCCCAAAATATTGAGTGAGTGGAGGAAAATAATATCCGCAATACCAATACCAATGATGCCACTGATGGATAAAATGAGTAAGTCTGTATTTGAAAATTTGTCATGGGGTAATAATGGCACGCCAATAATTATACACGTGAGGACGAATAGTAAAAGTCCGATAGTGCTTTTAACCGGATTTATCACCATGGGTGAAACCCTGTCACCAATTTTTTTAAAGATGATGATTGCCAATGCCCAGAATATGGCGGAGAGCAAAGAACAAATTTCACCCATGTATGGTATTGTGGTCAAATATTACCTCAAAAATGAGGTGAAATTTCGGGAGGTTAATTATTTATTATATAATTAAATTTTTATTTACTCACAACTATCTTGGCATGATTGCTGGGTTTCAAATGCTTCAACACCGCAACAACCAGTAATAAATTCTTCGCATTGGCCATTGTCTTGATTATAATAATACGTAGGGCAAATACCATCACATGGACCAATTTCTGGAATAATGAAACAATCTTCAGAAATGGGATTCAATATGAGATTCACCAATGAAATTACATCTAATACATTCATACTACCATCCCCATTAAAGTCACCGGCACAGAGCCAGAAATCCCAGGGGTCATCTTCTGATTGGTGTTGCAAAATAATATTCACCATAGACACCACATCTAATACATTTACATCACCATCTTGGGTAAGGTCACCTTGGGTGCAAGTGGTTTCTTCTTCACAGTCAGGGTATCCCTCCCATACGGGTTGGCTGGTGCCGTCAATTTCTACACCCTCTTCATCTACACACCAACAATAGCCAGTGGTATGACATTGCATGGGTTCCCATTCACAATTACCGGTACATTGGGGTATAAAACAGCCTGGACCAGCGCAATTTTCTTCAGCAATTATGGCTTCTTCGCAGCAATCTAAATCTTCATTCTCTGGGCATTCGGCAGTCCAACCTGAACCTTGCCCATAGCAGTCAGTATCCATAATCAGGCATTCTGAATTACATTGATAACCTTCTGGTGCCACTGGTTGCCAAAAACAGCCTGCATCAAAGCAATCATTACAGTTACCATTGTCCGTACATGCTTGGGGGGTATCATCATAGAGTGAAATTTCAATTACATCCAACGCACCACATTCAACGCACCAGGTTTGTTCGCCCCATATTTCTACATGTTGTCCCACGTATTCATCCAACATTATAATGGGGGAAGCGGTAAGGTTCGTATAGGCATAGCCATCATCAGGAATAAGTTGGTACATGCTGCATAAGTCCATGCAAAAACTGGCTTCAATAGGCTGTATTACGCCACGTGTATATTCTCGGGGATAGGAGAATCCCAATAGGAAAAGAAGAAGCATTACTGATTTGAATTTCATAAGACCTCCTTGAGGCTGTTGATAGGAGGCTGAACTACGTTCCACCTCCTATTGATTTATTTCATGAGCATCATTTTTTTAGTAAACGATTCACCATTAACCATGAGTCGAGCAATATACATTCCACTGGGTAATTGTTGTGCTGACCAATCTACTGAAAACTCACCGGGATATTGTTGACCATCAACCAATGTTTCTACCAATCTGCCCGATAAATCATACACAGATAAGATTACCTGTGAGTCATGAGATAAGGTATATGCAATACTGGTTTCAGGGTTAAATGGATTAGGGAAATTACCCTTTAATGAAACAGTATTTGGTAACATATTGATTGATGCCATAATGGATTCACCATTGGCATCAGCCACGGTTAGTTCAACAATTTCAGCGGATTGATTCAACTTAATAATTGAACGACCATCTAAAAGATTTCCATGTTGAGCATAGGCAATGATTGAATTTTCATGAATCACACTTGCCCATCCATCGGGGATTTGCAGTTGATCAATTTGAATGACCTTATCAAACTCAATTTGGAAACCGGCCACATCGGCACCTTCAATATGTACTTCTTTTTCATTATGATAAATTTCAGCATCGCCAGAATCTGACCGTTGTAGGTCATCTCCATAGAGAATGATATTTACCACAGACACAATATCAAGAATATTTATGTCTCCATCTTGATTTAGGTCAGCCGCCCATGATTCATATTCAGTAGGCTCATCTATTTGTAATGCAAAATTAACCATGTTTACGATGTCCACCACATTGATAGCACCATCACCATTCACATCACCTGATTGTCCAAAAGTTACCATTGAGCCTTCACCTGCAGAAGGTATTTCATTGGCGTCTGGATCAGAAACTAAAGTATAGTTAAACACCAATGGAACTTGTGCGCCAGCAGGCACATTGCCCTCAACGGTGAATGAGAGATTTGCTACATGATGGTCTTCACCCGGTTCATACACACAGCCCTCAAGACTGAAGATGATTCCCCATAATTGACCATATACGTCATTACCATCCCCACTAAAGCAATCGTTTAATACTTCAACTTCACCTGGAATAAAGTAGTAATCCCAAGTTTCTAGCATGGGCCATACTGCAAATTGAAGTCCGCTCACCGGTTGGCTGGAGTTAAGATAAAGGGGAACGGTAAATCCTTCAGGACCGCCATACCCATCACCTAAACTGAGTATTGCCTCAGCATCTGTACCGCCATCAGAATTGAGATTGAAATTAGCTTCAACAATGCCAAAAACTTCAAAGATTTGAGTGGTAGATTGATATCCATCATGAGAAACTGTTACTGAATAGGCGTCTGGTAATGGTAGATACAACCAATAGTATCCACCTTCACCTGCATTGGTTTCAAAAACATCTCCTGTAGATAGGCATTCAGCACGAACTTGTGCGCCTGGGAGGGGATAAGTTTCGTTATTGGGTCCATCAGAACCATTCACCATTCCAGATAACGCATAAATATCTGGATAATAAAATTCACCCAATTGGAAATTCAATTCATGATCTTGTCCACCTTCAATATACACATCATTCGTTTCTGAATCATCATATGCAGAGGCCGTAACCATATATGGACCTGCAGGAAGTGATATTTCGTACTGACCCATTTCGTTGGTAGTGGTTTCATACACTTCCATCATGGTGCCATCTTCATTTATACTTTGAATCATGATATGTGCACCGGCTACCATTTCGATAGCATCTCCCCAAACATATTCTACATAACCGTAGAGGTGACCATCTTCTCCGCCACCATCATCATTTCCATCATCAAAAATATCGGCACATTCAAAGGCACCATCTAAACATTGTTCACAAAGTCCAGAAAGTTCATATAAGAAACCCAATGTTTCTTCATCACAGTCGGATGTGCATTCATTATCTGCATTTAGTGTATTGACTAACCATTCACAGGTAGCGTCAGGATTTTCATCAGGGTCTACATCATAGACACCTTCGCAATCCATAATGCATTCGGGGGGACCATCATCACCGCCGTCGTCACCACCATCATCATTTCCATCTTCATCAAAAATATCGCCACAATCAAACATGCCGTCCAGGCACATTTCACATACTTCAGTGATTTGACCTAACATGGCAAAGACTTCTTCATTACAATCTTCTACGCATTCAGAATTGGGAAGCCCCAAGAACCATTCACATGCACCATCGGGGTCTTCTTCTGGATTCAAATCATACATACCTTCACAATCCATTAAACAGGCAAATGGATCATCCCCACCATCATCGCCACCGTGTTCACAGTCACCGATGGGGTCATCACAATTTTCAGGTCCACATGATGTGGGATACATGAGTTCATCAACGCAAGTTAGCACTGCAGCACATTCTAAATTGGGGTCACAATCATGATTCCCAAGTCCGCATGCTTCATTGCATTCTTCTATAGAATCAAAAAATGAATTGGCATGGTCGTTTCCAAATTGATCTTGAGTACCACAACCCGAATACCATGTGCATTCTTCACCATTAAAACCAATGCCAATCACCATTTCACAAGCCCCAAAATGGAAATCACTTAAGTCCTCACATTCAGGGTCAGGGTTTGGGTCATCCCATGCGCAGGCAATATTACTGGGCTCAGATTCATTGCCATTTTGTACCGCTGTTACTTTGAAACAGAGTTCTTCAGGCCACCAAAAATCCCCTAACATATACTCAAAATTTGGGGAGATAGATTCGCCAACTAATGACCATTCCATGTCATCCCAACCATAATATGCATAGATATGAAAGCCCATGGTTTGATTGGCCGGGTCTGTATTGGCATCACCATGAGTCCAGTTTAAATATACCAGTCCACCTAATGGCATGGGTTCAAATTCTGCAGTCAAATCATAAGGTGCAGATACATGACCTCCTCCGTCATCTCCACCATCATCATTGCCATCATCAAATTCTAAACACGCCACATTGCTGGGCTCAGATTCAATTCCGTTATATAATGCGGTTACTTTAAAACAGGGATTTTCAATTATGGTATTGATTGCTAATGCAAATTCAAAATGAGAATCACCAGTGGTACCCAGTAAAAACCATTCCGAATCATCTAACCAGTTATTTTGCATATATACATTATACATTGGGTTTACACCCGTAACTACATCTACGCCGTCCCATTCTAAATAGGCAGTAAGATTATCATCTCCTATATATGCAGATAAATTGGTGGGCGCTGGATTTTGATTATCAAAATTATTGAAATGGAAATTCAATTCAGTTTCATGATTGGGTTCTAATGTAACGATTTGGGTTTGAGTGCCATATTCAGAAATTGCCATTACTTCAAATTCATAGTCAGAACTCCAATTATTGTCCGGAAGATTTACAATCAATTCATAGTGACCATCTTCATTGCTTTCAGTTTCATGTATCACATCTTCATTTGCCCACCCATGAAAAGTAGATATAATAGCCCCCGCCACCGGGAACATCGGTCCCATGGGGGACATCTGCGCCGTTACTTGTCCATAAAGGACAGCGGTGGTTGGTTCTGTATTTTCCGGTTCTAAATAAAAATCAGAATAGATAGGGAAACATTCATTTGTACTGGGGTCAATGGTATTGCAAAAATCCCAAATATTGCCTTCGATGGGCAAGTACCCATCTGCTTCAATAGAATATGATTGTGAAGACATGACCACATCGCCAAATTCAAAATAACCATTATCATTGGTTTCAGTTTCAGCTAAAAGCCCGCCAGTAAAACCACCATATAATTTTACATGGGCATTATGAATGGGGGTGGGTAGGCCAGTAGAATTGGGATATGTGGCAAATACATTCCCACTAAAATATGCTTCTGGGTTTGGATTTGTTAATGGGTTTAGATAGAATTCATGCCCAAGTACAGGTTCAGAAAAGTTAACCCATTCTTCGTGGGTGGTATATCCTTCTGCAGATATTTTTACCAATGCGTCGGTGAACCAAGAACCGCCAGGAGTTACTGCATATTCAAATTCAAAATAGCCATCTGCATTTGTTTCAGTTTCAAAATAGAGTTCAAATCCCCAATCGTTTCCTCCAAAAACTTCCACATGTGCACCAGCGAGGTGTTCCATTGCAGGGAGCATGCCTCCCATAGTGCCATAGACTTGCCCACTAAAATAGATGCTTGGAGGATTTACGTCTGTTTCAGGTAAATAGAAATCATGTTCGATACCATCTTCATGGATGTATAAACTGATTTCTTGGGTTATCCATCCCTCTTTTGCACAAGATACAAAATAATATCCACTGGGTAGCTCTAATGCATAATGACCATTTTCATTGGATGTGCCAGTGTAGGCATCAGTAACCGTTCCATTTTGACCACCTGCCGCCGTAATGGTTGCGCCTTCAATGGGGCAACCTACAGGCCCCCCAAGACAGCCATTATCCATCCACACATTACCTTCTAAATGAGCAGAAAATAGAGTTGAAACATTCAATATTAGTATAAAAAATAAGGAAAAAATATGTGAAAATGGCGTTGAGTGGTGTAGTCGTTGTAACATAATGCAACCTCCGTATGTTGAAAATACCTAAAAATTAGACCACAATTTACACATTAAATGATGGTTTTCGTGGGATTATAGAAGATTGTTACAATTCGTTACAATTCGGCCAGAAATAAAAAACGCCTGATGGGGGTGCATCAGGCATTTTAGTTAACCATCTCGGAGGAGGTAAGATGGGGTTTTCATCAATGTTACAGAAAGCTTACGCCATCCAAATTGAGTTTGTTCCCATTAATTTGAAACCAACGAAATATCATTACATTTTTCACATACATTTTGAGGAATCCATCCCCATCTCATCATTTGTTTAAAAAACCAACATCCTGCACAAAACCCCATAATAGACTCAAGTGCAGCAAAAATAGCAAGAATCCCAATTAGTATGTATACAGTAATAAATTGTTCATTTAGCATAAAAAATAATGCGGATGATGTAAATATTAACCCTATAAATTGTGCAAATCGCTTTGGAGGACCCGGACAATCAACATACGGGTTTCCCATTTTAGGAATAATAACTTTTGTAACCAATAATGCAATGGGGCTTAGACTGGGTCCTGCCACAACTCGTGCTAAAAATCCATAAATCATGAATGCCAAAACAAATAAACTTTTTGTGTATAGAAACGCTATTGCCAATAGTACAATAAAACCAGCCACTGTTCTTGCGGCATATTCGTTAATAGTTTCAGGAAATGAAAATATTTCCCTTAGTATTGAGGGATACTGCTGTCTATCTCTTTGGACCATGCCAAAATACCACCTTTTACATTTTTTACATTAGTAAATTTATTTTCGATGAGGAGTTTACATATTTTTGCAGAACGTCCACCTGATTTGCAATGCACTATTATTTCATCATCCGTATTAAACTCATTCAAATGATGCTGTATTTCTCGCATAGGAATATGAGTCGTCCCTCCAATTTGTGCAATGTCTAGTTCAAAGGGTTCACGAACATCAATGACCACAGGGTGATCATCTTTATCTAAAATATTTTTTAACTGGGAGACCGTAATTTCATCGAAATCTTCTTTTCTCTCATTAGCATTAGGGATGCCACAAAATTGCTCATAATCCATAAGTTGGGTTACGGATGGATTTTCACCGCAGACTACACAATTTGGATCTTTCTTAATTTTTAGTTCTGTGAATTCCATTTCAAGTGCGTCGAACAACATGAATCGACCTTTCATCAGATTGCCAATGCCCAAAATAAGTTTGATGGCCTCGTTGGCTTGCAAACATCCAATAATCCCAGGAAGCACACCTAAAACGCCGCCTTCTGCACAAGAGGGTACCAGCCCTGGTGGCGGTGGGGATGGGTACAAACAACGATAGCATGGACCATCTTCATGATTAAAAACAGAGACTTGTCCGTCAAAACGATAGATGCTTCCATACACATTTGGTTTTCCACTCATGACGCAGGCATCATTTACTAAATATCGTGTGGGGAAATTATCTGTACCGTCCAAAACCATATCATAATCTTTTACAATCTCTAATGCATTTGTAGAGGTGAGGGCTACGGGGTGTAAATTAATTTTGATATGTGGATTTAAATTTTGAAGCCGCTCTCTGGCAGCATCCAATTTGGGTTGCCCCTTTTGAGATACCCCATACAAAATTTGTCTTTGGAGGTTAGATTCATCTACCACATCATAATCTACCATGCCAATGGTGCCCACGCCTGCCGCCGCTAAGTAGAGGGCAACGGGACATCCCAATCCACCTGCCCCAACAATCAAAACTTTCGCAGCTTTCAATTTTTGTTGTCCTTCCATGCCCACTTCTGGGAGGGTAATATGGCGGCTGTATCGTGCCAATTCCGGTGGCGTCAGGTCATCAACACCACCGGCAATTGAAGGAATTATTCGTACATCCGAATTATCACTCACTCCAGATTCAAGTCCTCCACTATGTCGTATATCTTCATTATTCACAAAAATATTTACAAAGTTTCTAAGGTCTCCATTTTCTTCGATGAGATGATTTTTAATGTCAGGATGTGCCGTAAATAATTCTCCAAGCACTTCTTTAATGGTTCCACCACTCACGCTGATTGCAGCTTCACCGCCCGTAAATCGTCGCAGGGGGGATGGAATTCTTAATTGACTTGCCATTATTTATTCTCCTTTATGGTTACGTACTCTTCATTAAAATGTGATCGATCTTGGCTCAACTGCCATGATTTAAAACTGACTGCCCGCCCTGTGTGAACGGCAATAATTATATAGCTGAACCCGGGCCATGCATGTTCACGGTCAAATTCAGATGGTCTATCAGGGTGGTCAGGATGTGAGTGGACAATACTAATTACAGATAGTCCTTGTTCGTCTGCCTTATCTTCAGCATTTTGATATGCCATAGGGTCAATCAAAAATCGACGCTCCCGATTTTCCACTTTGGTATTGGATGCAGGAATATATTCTAATGCCTCACCTTCACCATCTTTCGTGAAATTACCCAATATAAATCCACAACATTCATGGGGAAATTCTTGTTCTCCATGGGATTGAAATTCATCTATAATTTTTTTGGTTAAAATAATTCCTGCCATACTAACTCCATAATCCTGAACTAAAGTATCGTTCACCAATATCATTAAAAATAGTGACTACATTCCCCGAATTTATTTTTTCTAATAGTTTTGAGGTGGCCGCTAAATATGACCCTGAAGATTGACCTACAAAGTAGCCTTTTCTGGCCACAGAATTAGCCCAATTTTTAGCTTCATCAGCGGTTATTTCTATCCATTCATCTACCATTGTCTCATCAAATATTTTTGGTACAATATCTTCAGGAGAACCCAATGGTTTTAATCCCTCAATGCCCGGCCAAATTTCTGGGCGAACCCCAACAATTGTAATATGTGGAAATCTTTCTTTCAATTTTCGCCCAATACCCGTGATGGAACCACCTGTACCCACACCGCCAACAAAGTAATCTACTGAACCATTAACTTGCTGAATGATTTCTTCTGCTGTGCCATGATAATGAGATAACCAATTATTGTCATTTGCATATTGATCACATAAAAAGTATTTATGAGGATCTGCATCCACTAATCGATGAACATGGCGAAGCGCTTCATCATAACCTTCAATAGCATCTGTTTCGGTGATGAGGGTTCCATGAGAAATCATACGCTCTTTTCGTTCACGACTGGCATTTCCTGGGATTACAATTTGTACCTTGTATCCCAATGAGTTCCCAATCATAGAATATGCAATGCCTGCATTTCCACTGCTGGAATCAATAATAGTTTTGTCTTTGGTTAAGTCCCCATTTTTGATGGCTTCCATGAGCATCCGTTTTACCGGGCGGTCTTTGAGTGAACCTCCTGGATTTCTCCATTCTGCCTTGGCATACACATTTATTCCATCTTGTTGAAAAATATCTTCAAGATGGAGCAGTGGCGTATTTCCGATTAAGTCTAATAATTTCATAATAGTTCCGTGTAAAAAAAACCCCTTCAACTCATAAAGAGGAAGGGGTTCATTACCATATTCAAATTTATATTAAACCGGTAAAGGACCTCCTCCTACAATACAACAACAGCAACAACAAAGGCTGCTGACCTGTAAATCTACCAATTGATTTGAATAGTTCTTTTTCATGCGCACAAAACTAATAGGCACAGTAACCTTTGTGCAAGAATAATAATTGATTTTTTTTATAATAAAACTTGATGTGATAAAACTCACAATTTAATGGCTATTGAGCCTGAGAAAAGTCGATTAAAATCTTCCCAAAATTTTTGCGTTCCTGCATATATCGATGTGCACCAGGCGCATCCGTATATGGAAATACTTTATCAATGATGGGCGAAATATGCCCCTGTTTTGCCAACTCATTTAATGCCAATACGCTTCGGGTAATTTTTTCTTCCGCCCCTTGCATGCGTCCCAAATGATACCCCATTATACTTTTATTTGATGACATGAGTGCCATGGGTTTATATTTTGGCATTGACCATAATTCTTTTAATGCAGTGAATGGATTCAGCTTGAATCCTGTCACTAAATCTTGATCCCCAAAGATGATGAGTTTGCCCATAATACCTAAACATTTATAACTCATTTTCCAGTTTTTTGCCCCTACAGGATCAATGATTACATCCACCCCTTTATTATTAGTAAACGATTTTACTTTTTCAACTATATTTTCATGTTGATAATCAATACAGTGATCTACACCCATTTCTTTTAATCGTGGATGTTTCCATTTTGAAGCCGTGCCAATAATTTTTACATCTAATGACTTAGCCATTTGGATGGCAGCAGTTCCTACACCTCCACCTGCACCATGGATAAGTACTGTATCACCAGAACGGAGATTGCCCAAATCAAATAGCATTTGAAATGCGGTAATATAGACCACGGGGAAAGCTGCGCCTTGCTCCAAACTGAACTCATCGGGAAGGGGCATAACCATACTTTCTGGAGTACATACATGAGACGCATAGGATTCAAATCGGCTAAATGCCATAACCCGTTGACCCACAGAAAACCCATTTACATTTTCACCAAAAGCTTCAATGATCCCACAGCATTCACCACCGATGGTACAGGGTGGCTTGGGTGCACCGGGATACAGTTTCATTCGTGCCATTACTTCTGAAAAATTAACACCAGAAAAATGATTTTTTATTAAAACTTCCCCCGGTTTTGGAGTGGGTGTTTTAGCATCTCGAACTTGTAAAACTTCTGGGACACCATATTTTGAAATTACAATTTGTTTCATCGTTTAACGAACCATATTCCTTTTGATTCAGCCACTAAAACCCCTGAATCTTTTTGCTCAATATGCCCTTCTACAAAAATCATATTTTTTCGTGCAGAATTAACCCGCCCTTTTATGAGCAGTTTATCGCCTGGTTTTGCAGGGGAGTGAAAAAATATATCATGATTAGTGGTACTCAGAAATTTAGTATCTGCATAAATGGGTTGCATTAAAACAGAGCAACAGGCAGTGCCCAAAATTTCATCCAACATAGTAAAAAGAAAGCCACCATGGGCAATGCCAAAAGGATTGGTCCATGTTTCATCAACAATAACCTCAGCATGGGCATGCCCTTCTCTGAACTCTGTAATATCAAGATTAAATTTTTGGGCAAAAGGTGCAGGAAATTTGGCGTGAGGTGCTGCTAATTTTAACTGTTCAAATAATTTTTCGTCGATCATGAGTAGTCCTATTTATTTTAATTTAACTGCAACTAAATGATAAACATGCCAATTTTTTTCTTCACCTGAGCTTGTAGTAGCGATTCTATTTTCTTCATGAAGAAAATGAATTCTAAATCCATTGAATAAAGAATCTAATGAATTGCGATGATGAAAAATCATTTCATCATTTGTAGCCCAGCCATCATCTTCCCCAAATAATTGCCCACAAAATATTCCACCAGTTGTTATTGAAGATGTAATCTTAGTCCATAATTCTGGAAAATTATTAGGATGACAAAAGGGTAAACTGAAACTGGCGTTTATAAGGGTAACTTTTGGAATTACAATATCTTCCATTTTTTGGACTTTTGTAATCAGTTTATTGCCATGAAATTCGGCGAATCTTTTTATCACAATTTGTTCAGCTTCAGGTTCTTTATCTACCGCGATAGTATCCCAACCTTGACTAAGGAGCTCAGCTACATCACTACCTTGCCCGCTTCCAATATCAATAGATTTTTTTTGGAGTTGAACTTCTAACTTATTAAGATTCTCAAGCCCTTTAACAAGTGTTAATTGTGCTTTACTCTCAAGGTGATTTTTGTAATAATTACTCCAATTAAACGATGTATTTTCAGGCAATTATAAAACCTCTATTTTTCTAATTCTTTCATCATTTTGAGAAACTCTTCTTCGGTGAGTACATCAATATTTAATAAGTTTGCGCTATCCAGTTTTGAACCTGCGCCAGGCCCCGCCACCACATAATCGGTTTTTTTACTCACGGATCCACTGGCTCGTGCACCCAATTTTTCCACCATTCCTTGTGCTTCTTTGCGGGTAAATTTTAATAAACTACCGGTAAATACAAATATTTTACCTGTAATCCCTGAGGCTTTGATTTCTTCAACCATTTCAAATGAAATTCCTGAGTCTAAACAGGATTGAATTAAATGGAGGTTGGTAGGGTCTGCAAAAAAATCAACAATACTTTGGGCTACTACATTACCAATTTCATGAATTCGAGTTAAGTCTTTAACCGATGCAGATGTGAGTTTTTCCAAGTTTCCAGAAAAGGCTCGTTCTAAGACTCTTCCTGAATGTTCACCCACATTTCGAATTCCTAATGCATGTATGAATCTGGCAAAAGTGGTGGATTTTGCAGTATCAATGGCAGTAATTACATTAGTAGCAGACTTATCACCCATCCGTTCTAAACTGGCTAATTGATCATGTGTAACTTTGAATATATCAGCCACTGACATTATATGGCCTTTTTCAACAAGTTGGTCCACTAATTTTTCACCGAAGCCATCAATATCCATACAATTTTTTGATATAAAATGTTGAATTCGCCCTTTAATTTGTGCGGGGCATGCCATATTTTGGCAACGGGCTACCGCTTCATCTTCAGCCCTACGAACATTGTGATTGCATACGGGGCAATACTCAGGCAGTTTGTATGGATGTGTTCCCTTTGGGCGTCTATCTAAAATTACTTTCACCACTTCAGGAATCACATCTCCAGCACGCTGAATTAATACTCTGTCCCCAACACGAACATCTTTACGATCGATTTCATCTTGATTATGGAGGGTGGCATTTGAAACAATCACACCGCCCACATTTACAGGGTGGAGTTTAGCCACAGGTGTAACGGCTCCCGTTCGGCCTACACTGGCCTCAATATCTAAAATAGTAGTGGTCACTTGTTGGGCTTTTAATTTACCTGCAATGGCCCATCGTGGGGAACGACTTCGCATTCCCAATTCGTCTTGATGTGAAAAAGAGTTCACTTTAAAGACGACTCCATCAATATCATAATCTAATTCATTTCGAATGGATTCTATATTTGTATAGTATTTTTTTAGAAATGATGCGCCATAACCCGTTTCAATAATGGGATTTACCGGGAATCCCCATTTTGGTAATGTATCTAAAAATTCTTTTTGCGATTTTAATTTCACGCCTTCAATAGTTCCAGGGGCATAACAGAAAATTCGTAATGGGCGAGTCGCGGTGATGGTAGGGTCAAGCTGGCGTAAACTCCCCGCTGCAGAATTTCTTGGATTGGCAAACGGTTGCTCTCCCTTTTCTAACCGTTTCTCATTCATAGATTTGAAATCTTTATGGGAAAGAAAGACCTCACCTCTCACTTCTAATAATGTAGGAATTTTATATCCATCTTGTAGCTTGAGGGGAATTGCTTTTATTGTTTTTAAATTATGAGTAATATCTTCGCCCACTTCACCATTTCCACGGGTTGAGCCACTTACAAAAATACCATCTTCGTACACAAGTTCTACTGCAAGCCCATCAAGTTTTGGCTCTGCCACATAATTAATCTTTTTAATTCCCAATCCCTTTTGGGTTTGTTCGTGAAATTGTTCAATTTCATCGGCATCCATTGCATTAGATAGAGAGAGCATGGGAATACGATGGGTGATTGATCCAAATTCTAAAAGAGGGGTGGCACCCACGCGTTGGGTGGGAGAATCTGCAGTTACTAAATGAGGATGTTCAGATTCTAATTTATGTAACTCACGTAGTAATTTATCATATTCACTATCCGAGATGGATGGATCATCGTGAACATAATATCTAATATTATGGTAGTTTAGTTGATCGCAGAGATCATTAATTAATTTTTGAATTTCGTGCATCTAAATAGTTATCAGTCCCGAGAAAACAAATATGACAAGAGGGTAAAATTTAGGGATATCAAATGAATTTGAGTACGGAAACTATTTCAGATGTAAAAAAATAATTAGCGAATTTCTTCCTCAATTGTTTTCGTTAAACTAAAATAGTCTTTGCTGGAAAAGGAGAAATTTTTATGGGTGTAATCACCATGAATATTTATAGTATATTCTTTCGCATATTTTTCACGATTGTCAATAATGTCATTTAATGCATTAATGAATAAATCAACTTCTTCATTTGTATTGTACATTCCAAAGCTAACTCGTACCATTCCCATCCACGGTTCGATATGCCATGAAATTTGATGTACTTTTTCTCGGGCTTCTTCAATTTGGTCTGAGTGGGTTAGCTCTAACATTTTTTCCACGTATGGATGTGCACAAAAGCACTCATTACGTACGGCAATATTATAATAATCATTTAAGATTGCAGCCACCAAACCATGATTCATTTGCTTAATATTGAAAGAAATGGTACCAGCTCGTGGACAAGTGTCTGTACACGTTTCACCATAAATGACAACTTCATCCCGTTTTAACATTTTCTTGAGGCAATAATTTGTCAATTCCATATCTTCTTCAAGTACAAAGTCCATTCCGATTAAATCTAGAATATGTATGGCCGCACCTAAATTGATAGCGCCTAAAATATTGGGCGTTCCTGCTTCTTCACGATCGGGAAATTTTTTGGTCACAAAATAATTTTCTGGGAATACACGGTCTACCATTCCACCACCTACTTCATCAGGCTCAATCACGGAGAGAAATGATTTCCGTGCAATCACTACTCCTGGAGATCCTGGGGCATACGTTTTATGTCCAGAAAAAACCAATGCATCAATATCCATTTCAGAATTTTCAAGTCCACTCATTTGGATGGGTACATGGGCCACCAGTTGCGCTGCATCCACCACCACATATGCGCCATATCGATGTGCCAATTCGGCAACTTGGTTAATTGGATTTATTATGCCCGTCACATTACTAATTCCCGTTACCGAAACATAGTTTACACGTCCTTCAAATTCTTGGAGATATTTTTCCATCAAATCTAAATCAACACAGCCCATGGTAGATTCGTGAGTATCTACAGGAATATGCATGACTTTTCCACCATGTTTTCTATGCGGTAAATCATTTGAGTGATGCTCCATTATGGAAACTAAAACAATATCGCGTTCGGGTCGAAGGGTATTAAATGTACGAGCAATTCTGTTCATTCCAGATGTGGTGCCACTGCCCGTAAAGTAGCATGTGTATTCATCAGGGTCTGCTTTTACAAATTCTAAAATACGACGGTGAATCCATCCATAAGTTTTCGTGGCAATTTTTGCACTAAAATGCATTTCAGAATGGGTATTGGCATAGTGCTTCAAAAACTCTACGGATGCACGATGTGCAGCACCCATCATGAGCGTTGATGCAGTAGAATCTAAATAAATTCGCCGAGTAGTTTCACCAGTGGCCAATGTGTATTCAGTATCTAATCCAATAAAATCGGATTTAATCTTTTCAAAAAGGGCTTCGCCACTTAATGATTCAGTAATTGGGTAAAGCGTTTCTGTTTCCATGTTTGAAATTAGCTATTTTTGCACCGAAACAGAAATATATATTCTGTAAGAAGTTTTTACAGAATTGTAACAATTGGGGAGGTTATGATTTCCTGTTTATAATAATCACGGCAAAAATAGTGAGGCAACATCCAATGAGTGTGGTAATGGTTAATCCTTCATTGAGTAGAATCATGCTGGTGAGCATGGCACTAACGGGAACGGTGAAAATAAATGAGCTACTTTTTTCAGGACCTAATTGTTGACTGGCTACAAAATAGGTGGTGGTTCCAAATGTGAGTGCACCTACTGATACAATAGTAAAGTGAATCCAAAAAGTTTTGTCGAAAGTGGAAAGTGCTATAACATTATCAAATTCAACAAATGGAATCATGAAAACAGTAACGCCCAAATACATCCAAAATGTAAAATTGATGGACTGAGATTTTTCTACAAATTTAGAAATAAAGATGGTGAGCACTGCCCAAATCGTGGCACAAAGAATAAAATAAATATTTCCACTTTGAAAAATTTGGTTAAATCCAAATTCCCAAACATTGATTATAAAACAACCGCCAATGAGCCCAATAAAAATTCCAATGGTTTCTCTCATTGATAATTTTCGTTTATTGATTATGGCTACGAGTGCCATGGTAATTATGGGATTTGCAGTGGTTACCAATACCCCTCCAGCGCCAGCTAATCCCAATTGAGTGCCCGTGAAAAAACAATAATTATAAAAGGCTAAAACGATAGCGCAAATAGTTACCGTTTTTAGTGAAACAAGCTTTAATGAAAGTCGTTTTTTTAAGAGTGGGAAGATGGGTAAAAATGAAATGGCCGAAATCAAAAAACGAGTAAAAATCGCTGTTATTGGATTTATATATTGGCCCATAATTTTGGCACTTGTCCAAGAAATTCCCCAACTTATCATGGCAATGATAAGCAGAATTATAAACAGAGAATCTTTTCTGTTATTCACAAAAATTATGGATTTCTTGACTCAGTTTTTTGGCAATCTGTTTTGTAAGATTAAACTCAGAATTCCAACCATCCCAGTAACATGGTAGCAATCCAATCCCTGTGGATGAAATGAAGGCCTCATCCATATCATCTATGGTCTCAAAGGGGATATATACTTCTTCCACTTTTATTCCCGTTTTGGTGGAAATTTTGATAATGGTACTTCGCATAACTCCAGGCAAAACACCCAAATCCAAGGAGGGTGTCAGGAGAACTCCATCTTTAATATAGAATACATTTCGGATGGCACATTCAGTGATTATTCCATCAGAATTGCAGAAAATTGGTTCATATGCACCTTGCGATTCGGCATCTTTTTTAGCCTTCATATTACCGATGTAATTCATGGATTTTATGGCGGGGTTAAATCGAATAATTGGATAATTGGCTTCTTCAAGATAAACTACTTTTACGGACTGTTCTGGAATGGGCGTAAGAGGTCGAATAGAAATATATATTCCCGGTTTTCCAGTATGATTCCATGGGGTACCCGTGATTTCTCCGCGAGTAATCATGAGTCGAAGTAGGCCTGAATCAATCTTATTTACATGAATGAGTTTTTGCAAAATGTGGATAAGTTCGGTATTAGATTTATCTAATTTTAAATCAAGGCTTTCTAATCCATTTCGAAGGCGTTGAAGATGGTTTTCAGCTAAGAATAAATTTCCTTGTTGAAAACGGATGGTCTCGAAAAGGCCATCACCAAATTGAAATCCACCATCACGAAATGAAACAGTAGCTTCGTTAACGGGAAGCATTTCCCCATTTATATATACAATGGTTTCAAGCATGTTGAGTATCCTTCAAATGATGAATTAATTTGTCTATAATTGCGCCTTTATGATGAGCTTCTTCCCATTCAGATTTTGGATCAGAATCCCAAACAATGCCACCTCCAACCGGGTAGACTCCTTTGGAATCAGCAATGGTCATAGTACGAATGGCGATATTCATATCCATATTTCCGTTGGGTGAAATATAGCCCAAGGCTCCCGTGTAAAAATTACGATTATAATCTTCTACTGAATCAATAATTTCCAAGGCCCGTTCTTTGGGCGCGCCGGTTATTGAGCCTCCAGGAAATAAGGCTGACATTATTGATGATTCTGTCACATCCGATTTCAAATTCCCCATCACTTCCGTCACCATGTGATGTACCGTTTCGAATGATTCAATTTTATAGAGATTTTTTGTTTCAACAGAGCCAAAATTGCATATTCGTCCCAGATCATTGCGTAGCAAATCAACAATCATTAAATGCTCAGCACGATCTTTTTGGGAATGAAACAATTCTTTCGCAATTTGCCTATCTTCAATTGGATTTTGACTGCGTTTTCGTGTCCCTTTTATGGGATATGTTTTAATGATTTTATCATTTGTTTTGAAAAATCGTTCAGGGGAGGCACTCAATAGTTGAAATTTTTCTGCATTAATGTAAATGCCGCATAATGGTTTAGAAATTTCTCTTAGAGACAAATATAGATTAAATGGATTTCCATCAATAGTATAATGCTTTGGATGGGTATAATTGATTTGGTAAATATCTCCAATTTCTTGGTGATGTTTTATGGTTGAAATATCATGTTCATATCTTTGTTCATTAGGGATGTCCGCTGTCATTTGAATATTAGTTTTAGAGAATACTCCATCCTCATCCCGTTTATATTCGTGTACTATTTTAGGTTTTCCGAACCATATTGCTGGTAAATTGGAAATGTAATTTTTAAAAGAGATATGGGGAAAAAGTTTAGATTTTAACGCGTAAGAAAATCCACCAATTGCACAAATTTTAGGATGAGAAGTGTTTGCCTTCCACTCATCAATTTTTGTTTGCCATTCACTAAGTGGACTTTCTGAATCTAACTCATCTAAATTTTTACAATAGACTTCATCAAATCCCCAAATAGCGAATTGGTGAGAATTGTCATCCCAATGATCCACCAATGCACTTGGCTCACCATATTTTTGAATGAGTTCTGAGAGGGTCTTCATGAAGATGCATCTATAGGGGATTTAATACTTCCAAATGAAGTGTAGTTTAATATTCGAGGTGAAGGAATGGCATAAGAGAAAATATTATTTTCTTTCAAAAATTTTGAAAGACCCATTTCCCTTACTTTTGAGAGAGCGATTTTCTCACGGGTTCCATCAATTCGATGGCTAATTTTAGGAAGAGATGGTGGCGTCCAATTTAGTTTATTTCCAAATAATCGAAAGAGATTCAGAATAACATCTTCATCCCAATCGGGATTAAATTGAAATTGCCGACTCTTAATATTTAATTTTTTACTACTCAATTTACTGAGTCCAGAAACAGCACCGATTTTTTTTAATTCAGGATATAAAATTTCATCAACTCGTTTTTCAAAAGTTATACTGTTTACTTTTTGGAATAACCATTTCCAGTCATAATTTTCTAATCCACTAAACCATTTATTTACATTTTCACCATATTCTTGATATTTAAGCCAAGATGCATCACTGTGTAAGACCAACATCCTTGCTAATAATTCTTTTTCTATCTGAACGTCATGAAGCCATAGTAAAAAAATAAGCGTTGAAAAGGGGAATTTTTCTTTGAATTTATCCGCATTCAAGTTTGCCATGATATTGGGATTACATGAACTTTTGAATCCACGTGGTAACTCTCCATTTAAGGAAACAATATGTCCTCCAATGGCACGACCTTGTGTGGAGAGAATATTTAGATCCACCCAAATCAAATCATTACTATTTTGTGTTGCTTCTTCCGATAGCCACAAAGAGGTGAGATTATAGTATCCCGTTAGTTTCCACCCAAAATGTTGATGCAAAAATGAAGCACAAATGAGTCCATCATAATCAGCAGAAGTAATAAAGGGTAAGCCCTCTTCTTGTAGCCACGGATATGCTGAAAGTATCTTTTTTCGTTGAAATTCCACAGGTAAAAAATAAACCATTTATTTTTGTATAGAAAACGGTTAGATTGTCTATATCAATGAAAGGTAAAAATATGAAACGTGCAATAATAATTACAATGGTGATGACAACTCCTTTATTTGCATTATTTGGTTTTGGTGCAAATATCAATGTTGATAAAGTAATGTATGAAGGTTACACCGCAACAGGAAGTGGAAACAGTTTAAATTATTCTGTGACGGGTGAATCCTTTACAAATGCTGGGGGGTTGAGTTTATATTTATTTTTAGATTTTATACCTGTTGTTGATTTGGAAGCAAATCTTGAACTTGTAGGAAATCGTTATAAATTTATTACAAAAGTGGGTGAGGCTGAGTTGGCAAATGGAGAATTTCCCTGGGGGAGAATCTCCACTTATTTAACAGTTAGAAAAAAATTAGTTGGTGCTAAAATTCCATTTTTAGCTAAAGCTCAAATTTATGCGGGCGGTGGAATTAATTCGCATTCTGTTTCTCCACGGTTAGATGTTGATTTTTTCACAAATGCTTTTGATATCGATGATATTTCATTATCATTAAGTCAAGATTTTAGTAATACTGAAACTTTAAAAATATTTACTGATTATGTTGGAAAAAAAACAACAAAACATTCTGGAATTCATCTTCAGGCTGGATCACAAATAAAGTTATTATTTTTGAATATGTTTATTAATGGTAGATATACATTTGCAAAGGATGTTATTCCAGATACTAATGGATTTTTTAGTATGAATGCAGGGTTAGCTGTAGGAATTTAAATTTTTGTGTAAAGTAATTTTAAGGGCGCCTCTGCGTCCTTTTTATTTCACCACAATAATACGTTCTATGGTTTCCCAGTGAGATTGATTATAGCCATTTTTTACAGAAAGATGAAGTAGATATTGCCCTGTAATTACAATATTTCCATATTGGTTTTTCCCATCCCAAATTAATAAACCTGTTTTTGCCACAGATTTATTAATTGAGAGTTCAGAAACC
>JACKQG010001270.1_pt1 | contig 35322 bp, 18 predicted proteins | sample 8237621 | NCBI WGS metagenome assembly JACKQG01 (sample SAMN15677084, study PRJNA649215) | marine metagenome | biome: marine; feature: Black Sea; material: saline water; isolation source: suspended particulate matter (SPM) from the Black Sea western gyre | collected 2013-06-09/2013-06-10 | depth...
TGCAACTCGTAGTGCTCGGACAAGGCCTCGCCGTCAGGGGCCGGCCAGGTGACGATGTCCGTTCCCGTGGCACATCGAAACAAGCAAGCGGTGAGCGGAATGCACGCCAGAATCAAGGTTCGGAACATCCTAAGCATGGTAAGTTCTCCCAAGTTGGCAGATACAGCATATGGTAGTAGGCACTCTCCGAGTGCCGTAACTCTCTGCCAAGGACCTATGATTCGGGCGGACGGCACAGGGACTGTGCCTGCTACTTCCCTGGGGCATGATGCGGATCAACTTGCCCAGTTCCGTTTGTTGACATATTCTTGCGATGACTGCAAGGAGTATCTAGAACTCAATATACCCGGCCGGGTCGCCGAAAAAGCAGAAGGCACACAGAATGCTCTGAAATAGCGGGCAGACCGAGTAGTTTTCCTCGATGACAAGGAGACAACCTGATGGTTGAACACGTTCGATCTGGTTTTCGTGTTAGAACAGTGGCTCTGTTCCTCGCGGTGTTGGTTGGCAATCCACTGGTGCTAGCCCAAGCCGATAGCGCTGCCGAGCAGAGCGACAAACAGTCTGCGCCCGTTACCGACGGCCAGCGTGTGTTTACATGCGGTCACAGCTTTCATGTCTTTGTGTATCGCCTCGTGGGCGACATGGCCAAAGCCGCCGGCTTCGAGGACCACCAATCCGTCGGTCTATCAGGGATCGGTGGCTCGCGCGTAATTCAGCACTGGGACGTGCCGGAGGAGAAGAACAAGGCCAAAGCGGCTCTCCGCGCCGGCAACGTCGACGTGCTCACCCTTTCTCCCATTTGGCTGCCCGATGCGGGAATCGAGAAGTTGGCAAAGCTGGGTCTGGAGCACAACCCGGAAATCCGAGTCATGGTCCAAGAATTCTGGCTGCCGAACGATACCTACGAGCCGATCTATCCCCTTGACGTCCGCAAAAAGGTGAACCACAACGCCACGGACCTGGCGGATCTGCGGGAAAATCAAGCACGCTATCTGCATGACTTGGATGACTACGTCCGCGGCATCAACCAAGAGCTAGGCAAGGACATTGTGTTCGTGGTGCCGGTCGGGCAGGCCGCCCTTGCATTGCGCGAGAAGATTGCGGCCGGTAAGGCGCCCGGACTAAAGATGCAATGGGATCTGTTTCGTGACCCTTGGGGCCATGCCCAGCCGCCGCTTACCGTGTTGTCGGGTTACTGCCATTTCGCGATGATCTATCGCCGCAGTCCCATCGGTTTACCGGTGCCGAAAGACCTAGTGAGGTACCGCCGCATTACCTCCGACGTCGGATTGCGCAAGCCCGGTTGGCGGCCTTCGCCGGAAGAAGTAGCGAAAGCCGAAAGCCTGACTGAGAATGAGAGGGAAAACCTGAACCGCCTGCTGCAAGAGCTGGCTTGGGAAGCAGTCACGAAACACCCCACAAGTGGCATCAAGGCACCTCGCACGAAGCGATAATCGCGATCCTTGAAATCCGGAGGGCGCGAGCCGACAGAGGCCAACACATCGCGCAGCTGTTTCCGCCACCGAGATCGTGACGGCCGGTGCGTCGAACGGAAGGTCTGGTGTCCGTCGACGTCCGGAGCGTAACGTCTGCAGGCGAAGTCCCGGTCGATCAGTCTTCCTCCTGCAACGCTCCATGCCCCGCGTCCCAGGGAACTCTCTTCGATGACGACATTCGAAAAAACTGCGACTTGGACGCTGGAATGGCAGACTTGTCGTACAGCAGCTTTCCCACCTGTGTCGGAAGGTCTGTTTCGACCAGATCGGCGCCGTTTTGTAGCAGGGCGCGATAGTCTTGCTTGATTGCTGCGGTGCCACTTGCGCGATTGACGACGAGTTGTCGGTCCAGATTTCTCGATGTACCCACCATACAGCAGGTTCCTTTCGCGTGGATCATCTGCATCAGCTCCACGTCCTTTGGCGGCGTGTGCCCGACAAACGCGACGATGTTGTTCCACGGGACGCCCGCCCTGTCGAACTCCTCAAACTTCTTACGATTTGGGATCATCACTTCCATCATGATGTTCTTGTTCAACTCGTAGCATTTCCGGGCATCTCGATAACTGTAGACGATAAGCATTGCATAGGCTTCGGCTCGATGCTCTTCGATCTTTCTGACGCGTACTTCCACCGGTACGTCCTTTTGGTCGAGTACAAGAACTGTCTTCCCTCGCGCCCACTGCAACACTTCATCGAGCGTGGGAATCTGGAATTCGGTGACTACTCCTTCGGAATCCTTCAGGTGTAGTTTTTTCAACTCCTGTAGGGTCCATTCCGCGACGCGGCCCTTGCCGGTGGTGGTCCGCTTGAGCGACGTGTCATGGTGAATCACAATCGTGCCGTCTTTCGCGTACCGAGGGTCGATTTCCATGATGGCGAAGGTGTGCTGGAGCGTCCTTTCAAATGTTGCAACGCAATTCTCTGGGAATCCCGGTTGAGCGCCCCCGCGGTGCGCGCTAACCAGGGGCATGGACTCACCCGTGTACCGGAATAGCTCCCGCAGACCTTGTGGGGTTTGGGGATTGAGGGTATGCAGCCGTGATGATGGCGAGGAGTCGTACGGCGCGTTTTGGGCCCAGGCCAAACTGGGCACGGCTATCATGACGGCCAGGCAAGCATACCGGTAAAGACCAAAAGTCGGCGTCATCAGGCGAGACGTGATCATTTGCGGATCTCCAATGCGGTTCAGCTCGCCATCACCGCCAGCAGCAAACAGTCTCCGTCGGGCAGCGGGGATGCCGCGGAGCCACTGTCGAGCTACAGTTCTTTGATTCGGATGTCTTTGAAGCGCAGCTTCAGTTCATGGAAAGAGTGGATCTGCAGGCCGATCACGCCCTTGGTGCCCACGTTGTGGTTCTTGTGGAGTTCGTCGTCCAACACGCCTGTTCCGTCGTAATCTACGACCGTCACGCCGTTGAGCACTGACCGGATCTTCATCCCATGGGCGGAGATCTCCAATTCGTTCCAGCCATCGCCTTCATCGGCGTAGAAGAATTTGAGACCTTGAATTGACTCGTTCGAACGCCAGCGATGAGGACCGGGCCCTTCATTCCATAGCTTACCCGTCAGTTGCGGATTCGGCGGATTGACGTCAATCTGCGGCCCCTCCATCCACCCAGTCTCTGGATTGTAGCGGCTGCGAATTTGGATTCCGCTGTTGCCGGTGATGCCCCTTTCGACTTGGAAGCGAAGCCGCAACACGAAGTCGCCGTACTCCTGGTTGGTTGAAAGCAAGATGTAGAAGTGATCTTTGTGACCCATGGTGTTGGCCAGGAGCGTACCTTGGTCAACGGTCCAGGCAGTGGCAGCCTGCTGCCGATCCTTAGGCAAGCAGTTCACCGTCCACCCGTTCAGGGTCTTGCCGTCGAACAGCGACTTGAAGCCATCCTCTCCCGCCGCGGATATGGCGGGAGCCGATACCAGGATAGCCATCCAGACAAATGTGGTCTTGACTCTTTTCATGCCGGTTCCTCCGGATTCGAATATCAGCTCTCCAGTAGAGATGGACGGCAGCATTCCATGATCACCGCCGAGGTGATCATCAACGCCACGGCTAAGGCGCTGGCGTCCGCGTGTTGTACCAGATCTCCCCATGGTCATCGAGGTCCCGGATTTTGCAGTCCCATGTGGATATTCTGCTGATTGTTCTTGGTCTTGATCTGGGGATCGGGCGATTGAATTATGCGTTGCGTCACCAGGCATACTCACTCGGACGGCAAATGACGGCAGGGGCTTGGCCTAGCGATTACAGAACCTGTATTCTGTACCATGATTGTCCTAAATCGTTGGCGTCTTGAAAAAGTTGAGCGACTAACGAGAGCGGGCGATTGCTGACCGAGCGGTAGCTCGCATTTGGCTGGCGGTCCAACCGCCCTGTGGATGTTTCCAGCAGCCAATTGCGTGGACCCTACGCCGAAGAACCACTGGATTTGGATCAAAGTGATGAATGCCACTGACCTGAGTCGACACGCATCCCTGCTGCTGGCCATCTGCGTCGGTGCCTCCCATGGAGCACACGGCCTTGCCCAGAACCAGCCACCGCCGAAAGCTGGCGTGGAACTCTCCACACCGGAGTTGGAGGCCCAGCAGAGAAAGGACCAGCGACGGCAGTTTCAATCTCAGGAACTGATCACGGCCAAGCCCGCCACTTGGATCTTCAAGCCTGGTGATACGCCCCGGATCGTCTGGCGCGACGTGGAGGCAGTCGAACGCCTGGGTTGCGACAGCCGGCTCCGCGTCCGCTGGTTCGATGCAAATCTCAACGAGTCCCCTGTGCCCAAAGAGCCCGGCCGCTGGCTCGCCTGGATCGAGGGAGCCGCACCCAACGGGACGCCATTGCGTCGCACGTTTACTTTCTACGCAATGCCCAAGGGACTTTCCAGCTCCTACGTCCCCGATCTGACCGTCACCTTTCCTCGCTTTCCCGGCCCGAACGCTCCAGTTGCCGTGCAAGAGCACCAGGCGGAGGTGTCTCGCCTGGCGAACGACCTGCTCCTCCGCACACTGATGGACAACGAGAAAGCGGCCATCTTGATCGCCGGACTCGCGGAGTTCAAGCCGCTGGGGCACCCGGCGCGATTCGTTGAATCCGCTGCCGTGCTGAACGATGATTATCACTTGGCGTTGAAGCTCAAACTCCAGGGACGGCAGCATCGCGCGCTCCAGCCACCGCGTCGCCGCGTTCCACCGGCCACGGTTCTCCACGAAGGATCGCTCGCCGCGGCCGGCATGAATCCCGATGCCAAGACCAAGATCGACGAAGTCTGCCGGGCCTGGGCGGAGGATGCGGCCGAACCGTTCGTGACCCTGGTCGCGCGGCGTGGCGTCATTGTCACCCACGAAGCGTTCGGCCCCGCGCCGAGTGGGGAACCGATCTCTCGCGATTACCGCTGCTGGGTCGCCTCGATCACGAAGACGGTCACAGCGTTGCTGTTCAGCCAGTTTTTGGATCAACACCTGATCGCATTGGACGATTCGCTGTCCGCCGTTTTCCCGGACTATCCGAAGAATGATCGGCACGTGCCAACGTTTCGGCAGTGTTTCAACCACACGAGTGGCCTGTCGGGTCATGGCGACTTCGGCGGCATGCGCAACCCGCATCTGGAAAACGTCATCCTTAACGGTATCGACGTGAACGAACCAAACATCAAGTACGCCTACAGCGGCTTGGGCTTCGAACTTGCCGCCAAGGCGATGGAACTCGTCGCCGGCAAGAGCGCCGTCCGACTCTACCACGACCACCTCTTCCAGCCGCTCGGTTTCGGTGACGTACCGATCGGTAATGCCAGTTCCGACGGCGAGTTCACGGCGATGGAGCTCGGCATTCTTGGCCAGTGGATCGCCAACCGCGGCAGCTACGGCCCGTGGGAGTTCATCGCTCCCCAAACATTCGACCAACTCCTACCCAAGCCCCTACGTGTGCCCGATCATGGATTCGTCGAGGACGAGGGAATCGGGCTGCACTGGATCCGTCACGTGAAGCCGGGCGCCCCTCGGAACTCGAAACGCGCCGAAGATCTTCTGTTCAGTCCACGCACCGTCGGACACGGCTCCTTCTCCGGCTGCATCTTTCTGGTCGATCCTGAGCAGGAACTCATCATTACGCAAGTTCGCAAACAGAGCGGCCCACGGAGCGCCGAGTGGTCGACTCGTTTCTATCAAACCATCGCCGCAACGGTGGAAGACGACAGAACGGAGGGCAAATGTTTCGTGGAACCATGATGACGGCACTGACGCTGGCGACTGTGACTACCCGTCCTTCGGCAGCACGGCCGCAGCGGATGGTGTGAAGTGTCGGCGTGAAGTGGTGCTCGACACCTGGACTGATTCTCGGAAAGGACCACAACGATGAAGGCATCAAATCGACGACGCACAATGCTGTTTCTCGTCTCTCTAACGCTTGGCTTATGTTTACCCGGCCTCGCCCTTGCGCAGGTCTGCAACGTCAGAGTCGTCACGGATGCCAATCCGGATTACTCCGATATGGAGAGCATGATCCATAGCATCACGTCGAAGTGGTCGACGCCGGCGGAAAAGTGCTGGGCCATGTTCTATTGGAACCACATCGCCCGACGGCCAGACGTACCAGAACCACGGCAAGTTCGACCTGAATCTGTGGCGCAAAGACATCCCGATCAGTCATTTCATCACGGACGAAGAAACCGCCCGCGCATGGAACTATGAACAGATACTGGAAACGTCGGTAACTGCTCGTTACGTGAAATACAAGATCAAACCCCGACGGGCCGTGTGCGTGACCGAAGTACAGGCATTGAAGTTCATCAAATATGAACCATTTGACATCCGCATCGCCCTGCCGGACAACTAGCGCCTCTGTGTTCTCTGTTTCTCCGTGTTGTCATGAGGCTCAATAGGAGTCACCTCTCATGTATCGACTATGGACTCATGTCGCAGTGGCGCGAAAAAGCAGGTGCCCATGATGATTCGTTTGCGTTGTCTGATTACGATACTCTGGGTGCGAGTTAACGGGAGATTAGACATGTTGCGTCGTCAATTCCTCACCGTGCCTAGTGCCGCAGTGGCGGTCGTCTTGGCCGGAAGTCCGGCCATGGGACAAGTGCACGATCACACGAGAGCCACCGTGGCGGCCTCGCGGTGGAGCCGACCGGTGCAGCTCAGCGGGCATGGCGCGATTGGTTCGCCGGGCGGCACACACCCGCTGGCATTCGACAAGACCGCCTACGCCACGTGGGTTCAGAACGGCGTCATCCACTTGAGTACATCAGACGATGGTGGCGTCGCCTGGGACCACGCCACTCGCGTCACGGCACACAACACGGCCCTTTATCCCTGCTCGCTGGAACTGTCCGGCCACGTGCTCCACTTGGTCTGGCCCGACACCCGCAATCACGGCTTGGCCGAACCGTACTACAAACGCTCTTCCGACGGTGGAAAGACCTGGACCAAAGAGGTCCGGCTTAGTCCTGGCACAGACCTATTCCGTATCGGTACGGCCGTCTCCGGCCCGGCCATCCACGTGGTGTGGTTCAATCGCCATTTTCTGGAGAAAGTCCCGGCTGGGGACCAGACCTGGACTTGGACTTGGGGCGAGGTCTACTACTGCCGCTCGATGGATGGAGGGACAACATGGGAAAGGGCGATTCGGCTAACCCAGCCGGACTCGACAGCCTGCCGTCCGGTGGTGGCGGCCTCCGGCAAGTTCGTGCATGTAGCGTGGTTGGACAACCGTGACGCCAAGCAGAAACCCGGTTGGGATTGGGAGATCTACTACAAGCGTTCAACCGACGGTGGCGCGACCTGGGGGCCGGACGTGCGCATGAGCCATAACGAGTGGCACTCCCGGCACCCGCAGATCATGACCGGCGGCGACCGCGTGTGCTGCGTGTGGGAGGACGGCGCGATCTGGAACGGCAAGACCAGCAGCGGTTGGTCCGGCGACGGGGCGCTGTATGCCGCGGTGTCGAACGACAACGGCCAGACCTGGAATCCGACGCAACGGATTACGACGGTAAACACTCCCAACGGCCGAGCGACGCACGCCAAGAGCTTCGCGGCCGGATCACGACTCTTCGTGGGCTGGACAGATGCCGTGGAAGGTGGCCTGCACAAGCCGATCCGGGCGGAGGCGGCCTACTTCACCATGTCAACCGATGGCGGCCAGACTTGGTCACCCGCGGAGCGGCTGGCGGCCGGTCTGCTCGGCCACTGGGCAGTGAACGCGGTGGCGGGCGATGAATCAAGGGCGCTTGCCCTACTTAGCCGGGGAGACACAATTCACGTCTCGGTTCGGCAATCGTTAACGATCAATCCAACCCCAAAACCTCATTCGACCGATTGAAGGCAGTGCCTCACGACACGCAACGGATCAGGAAATGACCCCAAGGAGTGGTGTCGCGGTCTCCCGACCGCGACACCCGCACGACCGTATACGACAGATCAAGGGAGACCTACCGTCCGCCACTGGGCCGGTCAGGAGACCGGCCCACAACTATTGACCGTTGCACCTCGAAGCTTACGTTCGCAGTGACCTGCTGCTGCCTTACATAACGCCAGGCATCCGACTGGAGCCTGGCGTTTGCCTTCGAGGCCGCCTCGGCGGGTCATTTCAGGACGAGCACGCTGACCGACCCGTCGGGACCGACGACGTAGACGCGGTCCTTGTCCTTGCCGCCCGGGCCGGCGAAAGCGGCCGCTTGCGCCGGCAGCGAAACGGCGCCGATCTTTTTGAGGTCCGTGCCGAACACCTGCACGCCGAACCTGGTGCCCACGACGATGCGAGGGGTGGGTGGCACGCCCTGAGTCTTCGAAGGGCGTGACGGAAGGGTCAGGGTACTCCGACGCTCGCAGCCCCCACGCGACACGTTTTTCGAAGACTCAGGGCGTGCCACCCAATTCATGCAGCATCGGGATCGTGGCGTCCATCTCAATCCGCACAGGGCGAAAGCCCGCGTACCAACGGGCGCTCGACCACTCCCAATCTTCCGGCCGTAATACCAAGCCACGGCGCACGGGGTTTGCATGAATGTAGGCAATCATGTCGTGAACGGTGGCCAATTCCACCACGTTGCGATCATAGCCGCCACCGGGCTGCCAAAACCGCCGTCGAGTGCGTTTGCCTTCGCGGACCGTAATGCGAGGCAGCCATTCGGGCGCATGGATTTCCAGGTACTTGATCGCCTTGCGAGCCACCTGTTCCTTGATTTGTCCCTGGGACCGGCCCCAGCTTCAAACCCGGCTCGCGCGGGTAGACGAGCAGATGGACGTGCTCCGGCATGATCACGTAGGCCCAGTAGTCGATTGGCCATTCCTGGCGGGCGTTTTCCATTGCCTCGATAAACCACTCGCGCGTGCGATCCCGGCTGAGAAACTGAAAACGACGATAACAGGAAAACGTCAACTCCCGAGCCTGGCCGGGGATGTCGAAGCGGCGGCGCAATTTTCGGACGTATGTCTTGCCGGTCTTGGGATTGAAGAAACGCATGGTCGTTCTCACAGCAGAAAAAGGGAAAGTCACGACGCGGTCAACAAGGTACCACGTGCGGATGTGGGTGGCACGCCCTGAGTCTTCGAAGGGCGTGTTGGGTGGGTTCCGTAACGGTCTGCGTTTGCCTTTCCGTCACGCCCTTCGCAGACTCAGGGCGTGCCACCCCGCCCCGCCACCCCGCCCGCATTTCACAGCACACGGAGTGTGCCTACTACTTTGAAATTCGTCAACCTATTATAACGCGCGGTCTTTCAGAACCAGCACGCTGACCGACCCGTCAGGGCCGACGACGTAGACGCGGTCCTTGTCCTTGCCGCCCGGGCCGGCGAAAGCGGCCGCTTGCGCCGGCAGCGAAACGGCGCCGATCTTTTTGAGGTCCGTGCCGAACACCTGCACGCCGAACCTGGTGCCCACGACGATGCGCGGCTTGCCGTCTCGGCCCGTCAGCACCGTCATCCCGATGATCGGCTCGCCCACGCTGATGCGGGCGAGGTTGAACCCGTCGCCCAGGCGGAAGACGTTGACGAATCCGTCCTGCCGGGCGAAGAGCACTTCCGGCACGTTGTCGCCGTCGATGTCCCGCGCGGCCACGGCGGAGGCGCAAGGCCCGCCGGTGTTGTACCGCCAGCCCTCTTCCTTTGCGTCCTTGGCGAACGTCCGCAGCGGGTAGACATTCAGGCCGCTCGCGACGCCGCCCACCAGCCACTTCTCGCCACGGGCGTCCACCACCAGAATTTTGCAGAACTGCCTCAGCACGCCCGGCGGGCTGGCCTCGTTGCCAGAATTGCTGCCCGTGACCGGCCTGGAAGCCAGGCGGATGTAGTTCCCGCCGTCGTCCTTGCGGGCCGAGAGGATGGCGAACTCATACGAACTCAGCAGGGCCATCGCCTCGGGCTCGTCGGGGTACACGTTGGCCAACCGCAGCGACGCCTGCGGGGCGTAGGCTTTGATCGGCTTGACCGTGCCGTCAGGAAGCACCTTGAACGCCGAAGGCTCGCCCGACCAAAGCACGACTTCCTTTTTCCTGGGGTCATCCGGACCCCAGGCCCCGATGGAGAAGATGTTCACCCCGCGCGTGCAGACCGTGTTGACGTCCCCGACGGGCCGCTCCGACCCGTCGCCGTTGACGCGGTGGAGCTTCTCGGTGTCGAGGTAGCACAGCGTCTCGCTCTTTCCGTCTTCGTCCAGGTCGGCCACGGCAAGGTCGTGGATCTCGCCGTCATAGACGTGATGCCACAGCCGCTTGCCGTCGGAGTCGTAGGCGGCCAGTTCCTTCTGCGAGGTGGCCACAAGCAGCTCGTCGGCACCGTCGCCGTCGATGTCGGCGGTCGTCGCCTTGGCCGCGAGTTGGTCCACGCGATGGGAACCGTAGACTTCGATATCCGTCAGGACCAGCGCCGCGCGGTCCTGGGTGGTCGCGCGGGGCATGATCTTGATTTGCTTTGCCTTGGCGTTCAAGTCGATCCGCCAGGTCGGGTAGCGCGTCAGGATGAAGTGGCCGGCCACCATGCGCGGCGTTTCCTCGAAGGTCACGGAGGGTGCGTCGATCTTGCGGAGGTCCTTCTGGAAGTTGTCGTCGCTGAGCACGACGGTGAACTTGAGGTCGCCCGCGTCGCGCGCCCTGCCGCCGGCGCTGGCGGCCGAGCCCACGAAGCGGACGCAGCCGAGGTCGACGGGCTTGCCGAAGGTGAAGAGGAACTCCAGGCTATCCGTGCTGTTCCACGCCTGACCGTCGTGATTGATGCCGTTGGGCCCGGGCGTGGGCGTCACAGCGCATTCGGTCAGCCGCGCCAACGGTTTGATCAGTGCGAAGTCGCCGTGGCGTAAGCTTCCAGCTTGCGAATCTGCCGGGAGAGGCAAGCTGGAAGCTTGCCCCACTGTTAATGCCGGCGTAGCGGCCTGCGGCGGTTTGCCCGTGGGCGCCGGGCAGTTGCGCCACAGGAAATCCACCATCTCTCCCAGCTTGGGCAGCGCCTCCGCCTCGGCCAGCGCCAAGGTTTGCGTGCCGACCGGGAGCGTCGTCCACGCCCGAGCAACCTTGGCATGGACGGCCTGGTCACCCGGGACTTCAATCTGCGCCTTGCCCGTCTGGAAGTCGACGAGCGCGTTCACCGGGCGCTGGGTCCACAGGATCTCCTCGAGGGCCCCCTGGACCTTCGCCCGGAGTGTCCGCACTCCGGCCAGGTGCAGTCGGCTGCCCGTGATGTAATAGACCGCCGCGTCGGTTTCGATCTCGGTAAAGGGCGGGTTGCCGCGGATCCCCATCATGGCCAGGTGCGGGCCTTCCTGCGTCTTGCCCTTCACCAGCATCGCTCGTGAGCCCAGCTTCTTCGTCTCGAACTCATCCGGCCTCTGCTGCCCCGAAACGTACAGCAAGTTGAGATAGACCATTTCCTGATACTTGGACAGGTGCGCGCTCTTGTACTGCTGGAGGATCGACGGGCTGGCCGACCCGTCGCACGGCCAGGCCTCGGAAGTCTGGACTAGGTCCTCGGCGCTCTGGATGCGCAAGACGTTTCCGCCGGGGGCGGTGGCGGCCCACACGCCATTTTCCAGGGCCGCCGATTGCAAGCTGCGCCAGCGGCAGGCGAAGGTGTAGTCGTCGTCTTGCCGGGCCTCCATGCGGTCCAGCACGGCGAAGTAATGCCCCTTCCAGTGCACGATGGTGCGCGTCCAGTCGGCCCCGCCCGAGTCGATCTCGGTGGAGGCGACCATGCTCACCTCGCCCAGGTTGGCCAGCGCCTCAATCTGGCACGCGGCGCGCGGGACGAAGCTCCCGCCGGTCGAGCAGTTCACCACGCTCCGCGACCAGGTCGAACCGTCGTAGGTGTTGGTGTATAGCCAGATGTCGCCCAGGTCCGTGTAGCGGGCAATAGAGTTGTTCTGCGTGGGGTACTCCAGGTACATGTCCTGGCTGGTGGCCAGATACAGGTAGGCGTCCTTCTGCTCGAACCCGTCCCGGATCGAAACGCGGTCGGCGGCCTTGTGCGGCAGGTCCGGTGGGAGACGCAGCCTCTGCTCGTTGCGGCCGGGCGTGTGCGGGTTGCTCAGGACGCCGTAGATCCGCTCGTCGATGGGCAACGCGCGGGCGCCCAGGTACCGCGTGGGCGGCTCGACCTTGCCGACCGTGTCCCAGGCCGCGTGCATCGGGAAGTAGTAGCCGCCCTCCGAGCCCAGGTACAGGTTGCGGTTCCGCACGAACCAGCGGTACTGCGGGTCGTCGTAGTAGAACGCCGCCGCCACCACCAGCGAGCCGCCCTCCCAGGTGCGGAGGTATCCGCCGCTGCCGCTGGAGAAACCCGACAACCCGGCGTAGCACGTGTTGTTGAACGGGTCGTTGATGCGCTGGTCGGGGATGTTGTCGGAGGTCATGAGGTACATATCCGCGCTTTTGCGGAGCGTGTTGCTTTGGATGTGGTCCATGAAGCCCATCATCAGCACCGAGTAGAGCTGAAGGACCGTGTCCTCGCCCAGGCAGGAGTCGTCGTGGTTTCCACGGAACGAGCGAATGTAGGCGGCGACAGTCTTCCGAAGGCCGTCGTAGCGGCGCTCGATCTCCTTGCGGGTGCGATCGTCCATGCGGCAGTGGCCCAGCACATATTCCAGTTCCTCGACCATCGTCAGCATGCACGCGCCGCTGTGCCGTCCGCTCCAGATGCCGCCCACGATACCGTTGCCGCTGCCGATGTTGTTCATGACGTAATCGTCCGGATCGCAGGAGGAGAGCGTGATGGCGCTTTCAAATTCGTTGAGTTCCTTCTCGTTCAACACGCCGGTCTGGAAGACCGACCGCAACCAGACCAGGAACGGGGCCGAGCCGTAGTGGTCCATCGGCGGATACGCCCGCCCGCCGACCTGCCGGCAGCCCAGCAGACACATGGCGGCCACCGCGCGCTGCGCGCCTTCGTCCAGGTCCAGAGCGGTCCAGCCCTGGCGCGGATACTGGTCGCCGCCCAGCACGTAGGACCACACGAAGGGCAAGTTCGACTCGCGTGTGATACCCCACCCGGCGCGCGGCGGCGTGTCCCGGTACATCAGCGCCCGTTCGGACACGCTGCGGTTGAGGTCCCAAGTGGCGTAAGCTTCCAGCTTGCGGGAAATGGGGGCATCGCAAGCTGGAAGCTTACGCCACGGAGTATTCAAAAACATCTCCGGCGGAAGCTGGGGCTGGCACGAGGCGGGGTCGTACTTCCGGAGGTTCCATTGGTCCTTCAGGCCGCCTTGCACGCGCAGGCGGGGCGGGATGGTGGCCGCGGCCTTGGCGTCGGCGGGGAACCCCTTGAGCAGTTTGGCGAACTTCGCGGCGGCCGCGTCCATGCCGGCCTGGTTACAGGCCTCCAGGACGACATAGTTCACGTCGGCCACGAAAGGCTCAAAGACGGTGCGGATGTAGTAGCGGTCGCCGCCCGGCCAGGAGCGGTTGGACTGGAGCAGGTATCGCGTGCCCAACGCGTGCATGACGCGGTTGTCCTGCGCGTTGCCCAGGACGATCAGCGGCGTCTTGCGGTAGGCGTCGGCCAGCAGCCAGGTTTCCTCGCCGGTGACGGCGCGGTCGTCGGCCAGCTCCAGCTTGGCCCCACACCAGTCGGCGACGGCCTTTTGCACTGCCTCGGCGGCCGACTTGGCCCACGGCGCGTCCTTGCCGTACACAATCACGGCTTTGGCGCCGTTTTCGGGCGCTAGCGGAGTGGCGTAGTTGATCGGTCGCAGTAAGGCCTTGAAACCGGGGTCGTCCACCTCCTGCCCGCAGGAAGCGGAACTGTCCAAGAAGAACAATCCCAGGAAGAAAGCACCCGCCACGATGCGAACCGTCGATGAGTTCATGTTCAGACCTTTCCGTTGAGGCGGCCTTCACTGTACACCTTGGCCGCCCTCTTAGCCATTGACCACTTCAGGACCAGAAGCGTCTGCCGTGAAATTGGGCTCGCCCGACCTGGACTGAGTTCGGATTGACGTGCTTCCGGTCCATTCTAGGGCATGGCGTTCCGTGGTCCGATGGGCACCGTGGGGGCTGGTAGCAGCGGTTGTGGGCCGGTAGCAACGGTTGTGGGCCGGTCTCCCGACCGGTCCACTGGCCCGACCGTAGGTCTCCCTTGCTTTCTGGAGACCCCGGTCTGGCAGGTCCCGCGGTCGGGAGACCGCGGGACAACTTTTCGCCTCCCATTTCCGAGCATCACTCAAGCGGGTCGCCAAAACTCGATCAGCGGACCCGCGGGGCTTCGAGCGTTCATTCGGTCGGCGCGTACACGTTGGCGACGGTAAGTCCGTCCGCTCATCGGTAGCTCCTTGCCTCGCGGTGTGCCTCTACACTTTGAAGCCCGTGCGGTCAAACGTCAACCTCTGCTTCTCCCCGACCTGATCGCCGCCTCGCCGTCCCATAAACGGGGTTTTTCGACATGTGTCGCGCGCGACCGGTAGTTGGGACTACCGCTCGCTGGTCGGCCACCTCCGGCTGTCTTGCCGGCGGAGGTGTGCGCCGCTGAAGTTTTCGCGCACTCAAGAACTTCAGAGGCGTGTCGGACCGAAGCACGCACGGGATCAATATGAAGAGCGGAGCGGTGGCACTCGCCGACTCGACGAAGTAAAGGTACAGAAACCTCCTTAAGGCCCAAGAATTCGGCGTGCAAGGACCACCCACCCATCTAACCGTCGTCACCCCGCCGTCCTCCGCCCGCTCATCGAGGCAGCCATCCGGGCAATGGAAGAAAAGGCCAAGAGCAATCGGCGAAAAGGCAGAGAACAATGTGAGAAAAGACACGAATTCTTGACAAACCCCACACCAGGGAGATATTCTAAGCGGCCGGTGGGGATTGAAAAGCCTGTCAGTCAATGGCGGAAGCAGCTTCGTTGGCCGAAAGTCGATTATTCGTGTCATTACCGACATTATTCTTCAATTATCGGGGATTATTTCTGGAGCCAGTTCATTCGTTGCCTTTGTATCCCACATCGTTCTTGGTAAAATTGGCGGCATTATCAGCATCTCCGGAGCCCAACGATGGCAAACTCGAATCAGTACCAAAAAGAGATCGAAGCACTTGGCGTCGTGCTCGGCGCGATTGGGGAACTAGACGAACAGGGCCAGCAGTTTGTGCTTCAGACCGTAGCCAATCGCCTTGGCGCACCGCAGCCGAGTGTATCGTCGTGGATTGAGGGCGGGGGCGGGCCGGAGGCACCAACCGTGCCTACTTCAACGCCTACCCGGGTTGCCGATCCGGCATCCTCGGATACGGAAGTGGACCCAAAACACTTTGTTGATGACAAACGGCCCACGACTGATGTTGAACGCGTCATTTGCCTGGCATATTTCTTGGCACACCATCGTGATCAACGTCACTTCAAGACGGCGGATGTTTCTAAATTGAACACGGAGGCCGCTCAACCGGATTTGTCGAATACGTCACAGTCGATGAAACAGGCTACAGACAAGGGCTTATTGGCTAACGCGAAAAAAAAGGCGAGAAGCAGCTTTCCACTTACGGTGAGAAATACGTTAACGCCTTACCGGACAGAGAGGCCGTGAAGGCTGTCGAGGAGAGCGAAAGCAAGCGGCGACGACGAAAGCCCAGCACTAAGAAGACTGCCAAAATGAAAGGGTAGTCGTGCTGCCGAGAGAATCATTGAAAGACCTTCTCAGCCAGGGCCTGTCGGATCGAGACAAGGCCCTGATCTGCTTGGCGGTAGATCCGGTTGGTCCACGGCAGGTAAGCGACATCAAGGCGCTCGCGTACTCCGGTGGTTGGCGGACCGCAAAGAAGAAAAACGTCTCTGGGATTCTGGGCCAAGCAAAGGGACTCGCTGCACGAACAAGTGATGGTTGGGAGCTCACGGCTTCCGGCACGCAGCACGTTGCCACAATTGCCGGTCCTTTGGTTGGTGCGCCAGTCCCGACGGTCGCTTCCTCACTGCGAGTTGCCTTGACCAAGATCAGTAACGCAGACACGAAGGCATTTGTTGAAGAGGCGATCGCCTGCTACGAGGGACGCCAGTTTCGGGCAGCAGTGGTGTTGTCTTGGGTTGGGGCCGTTTCGGTCCTGCAGCAGCACGTCGTCAATACGCCTGGCCTTCTTATGGCGTTCAACACCGATGCGGTGGCACGCTTTGCTCGATCTCGCAATCCATTCGTTGCTGCCAGAAAAGCTGACGACTTTAGCCAATTGCAGGAGGCGGATTTTCTCACGGTCTTGGAGAAGATTGGGGTAATCAACAAGAACGTCAAGCAGGAATTGACCAACTGCTTGAAGTTGAGGAATGCCTGTGGGCATCCAAACAGCTATTCACTCGGGCCCAACAAAGTGACAGCTCACATAGAAGACTTGATACTCAACGTCTTCTCCAATTTCTGTTAGGCCAGACGGCGATGGTTGTTCCCTAGACCTTTCGCGCTTTGGCCCGTTTCTCGCTTCGTCCGGTGTTTTCCGGGACTTCGAGATCACCAAGGCGATTGCCACGCGGGCGCTTCGCTGGGGTCAGACTTGGTTTTCGGTTTTCAATGGAGTAGAACGATCGCTGTTCGTTCCCTCTCCCTCGCTTAATGGTCCTGAACGATGCCCAGACCGCCGCGTCTGCAGTTCCCCGGTGCGATCTACCACATCGTGACGCGCAGTGATGGCCGCCGGGCCGTCTTTCATGACGACGGTCACTATGCTCGGCTGACGAACGGTCTGGCTGACGAAGTGCAGCGATCTGCGTGGGAAGTGAAAAGCGAGAGGACGAGTCCGCCTTCTACCGCCGCCAAATTGCACGGGCCGAATCGCAACTGGCAATGAAGACTGAAAAGCAAGGCTGACCGTAATGGCGCCAGCGCTGACTCCGGTGGCGCAGGCGAGTACCCTGAAGCACGCCTGGAAGAGCTTCCTTCCTGGAGTGAGCCGGCACCCGGCCCATTGCCACCTATCCTGTGCCACTTCTGGCACGAACCAGAAGATACCCGGCAATCCGGAGCGAATTGCCGATCAGCCAAGGTGCACAGATCACATCGACCCAAGCGTCGAAGCGTTGTTCGCTAAAGCGCGTAGGTCGCGCCCACCCAAGCAACGAACGGCAGTTTACATCCGGTTCGACCGACCGATCTGCGGAGGCGAGATGCTCTCGAACGTCTCGACCGGCCACAGGCCGAGCCGCTCGAAACCCTTGGGTACCGGCTGCTCGAATTCCTCGTAGGCTTTGTTGCTGCCCCGGTTGGTGTACGAGACCTCGCCGGCACGCGTAGTCCGCCGCCTCGGGATCCCACGTCTCCGCACTGGCACCATGGGGCAACAGCGCCGCGAGGGAGAAGATGATCAACCGTGAGCGAACAATCACAGACGACGATTTCGTTTTCCAGAGGCGTTCCTTGATTGGCCGTCCCAATAGTCCTGCAAGACTAACCCGACGCGCAAGTTTCGATGTTACGCTTTTTGGACCGGGAAACGCCCGGGACACGGTTTCTCCCGCCCCGAAGGGGCCAAAACACGTCAGCCCAGGGCAACGCCCTGGGTCTGCGAGCCACCAAGGTTCCGTCGCCTTGAAGGGGCACAACATCGTGTCGCATCCGCCATTTATGCCGCCCCTTCAGGGCTTGGAAAACGTTTTGCCTACCCAACCCAGGGCGTTGCCCTGGGCTGGTATGTGGCTGCCCCTTCGGGGCGAGGAAGATATAGTATTCGGGTCGCGGCTTGCATATAACAAGACGACCCCGACCAACTTCAAGGAGCCAGTGCGATGAGAACTTGCACCCGTGACACATCGACGGCGAGAACGAACGTGGAACCAAGACGGGCCGCACGCAGGTCGGCGGTGATCTTCGCGCTGCTGGGCGGGGTGCTGCTCCCGGTCGCCGGTGCGCCGGCCGTAGAAACCTGGACCGATATTTCGACTCCCTTGATCGAGAAACTCAAGAGCCAGGGAGAAAAGCTGGCGTGGCCGGGAGGCTGCTCGGGCGTCGTCGCCGATCGCGTGACTGGCTCGGTGGTGGTCAAGGTGGTTGGCGGTGGTCTGTGGCGCATCGCGGACCGGGGCGCAACATGGCAACGCATCGACGGCGGCACGGTTTCGGGACGAGATGAAACCGGCTGGGCCACCAGTGTCGACCAGAACGATCCCCAGCGGATCGCCAGCTTCTCACTCGATGGCCTCGCCGGGTTGACAACCGACGGCAAGAAGTGGCAGAGCTTCACCGACAACGGACGCAACTGGGATTTCGGATCGGTCGACTGGTCGGCTGCGGCCCCGCAAACCATCATCGTCGCCAAGCACGAAACCGACCCGCCCGGTGAAGTCGACCTCTCGACCGATGGCGGCCGCACCTGGCGCGAGCTGGCGATTCGACTCAACGGAAAGCCGGACCTGATCGCGATGGTCGGCGCTCTGGACGCCAAGACGCTCATCTACAGCAATGGGCAAGGCATCCTGCGCAGCACAGATGCCGGCGTCCGTTGGACGCAGGTCTCGGCCGCGAATCCGCTGACGCGGATCCCGGTCTGCTTTCGCGGCGTGGTGTACCTGGGTACCGCGGCCGGCCTGCTGATCTCGAAGGACCTGAGCGCGACGTGGCAGACGCAAGGCGCTCCCGTCAAGATTCAACAGGGACCGTTTTTCGGCGCTGACGAACGCACCATGCTGGCGCTCGGCAGCGACGGAGCCTTCCTGACCCAAGACGCAGGTCAGAACTGGACGCGCGTGGCCGGCCTGAAACCGAATGAGCGTGGCCAGGGGTTTAGCTTTGCAACGAAGTGGTTCGGCTGCTACGCCTGGGATCCTGTGAACAACATCCTGTACGCTTCCACCATGGGGAATCCGGCCTTCAAACTCGAACTGGGCAAGCTGCCGCCGAGTCGCCAATAAGTGCCTGAAGAAGTCACTGGGCCGCACTTGACCGGGTCCCTTCCGAACCGGTGCTGTGGCCGGTCTCCTGACCGAGCCACTGAACCGACCGAAGGTCTCCGAGATTTTGGGAGACCTGCGGTCGGCCGCCCGCGGCGGGGTCGGAGACCCGCGCCGAGCGCTGGCAGGTTTGGCTGATTCCCCGACGGTGGACTTGACCTTACAATCGATCCAGGAGACAGGAGCGATGAGTACCATGGCAACGAGGGCAAATGTACTGCGTCTATTCGGAGACGCCGCGCGTGGAGTGATCGTGGCAATACTGTGTTCGATCTCGGGCGCGGACGCTCAGACAGTTGCTCCACTCAAGCTCACGGTCCCTCAAGAACATCCACGCATCGGGATCACCGCGGCTGATCTGGATCGCGTGCGAGGGAACCTTGATAAGGAGCCGTGGGCCGGGCTGTGGAAGCGCATCCTCGCGAAATCCGAGTGGGTGCGGCGCCGACAGCTCGACCCCCAGAAGGCCTTCGGCGGCGTTGGCGGTCAGCGTGTGCGTTTCACGATGACGGAAGGCTTGGAGTGTGTGGCGATTCATGCGCTGGTGGGGAAGGACGCTGGGGCGGCCAAGGCGCTCTCGGATTTCTTCGAAGCGTGGGATCCGGCGCCTTTGGAGAGAGACATCGCCGACACGGACTTTATGTCCAGCGGGGAGTTCTTCGAAGGCCTGGCGGTGGTGCTCGACTGGACGTGGGACTTGCTCTCCGAAACGGCGCGGACCAAATTGCGCGCGATCGTCGAGCGGCGAGCGCGGCACAATTACGACGGCTTCGTCGGCAAGAAATCGTGGGAGGGCACGATCGAGGCGAACAATCACTCGATGGCGTCGATGGGGGCACTCGGTTTGGCGGCCATCGCGCTCTGGCATGAAGACCCGGACGCGTCGCTCTGGGCCGGGTTGGCGCACGCGAAGATGAAAGCGTACCTGGCGTCCTCATTCGACTCCGACGGCGGCTGCTACGAGGGCACGATGTACGGCCCCTTCGGCCTCTTCCGCATCCTCCCTTTTTCCGACTGCTGTGCCCGCTTCGGCGGCGGTGACGCCCTGGCGGAGGGATTCCTCGACCGCGTACTCAACCAACTCACCAATGAACTCATTCCCGGCCGCGAGCGGATGTTGCCCATCAACGACACCAACGGAGATTACTTGCGTTGGGGAGGCACGCTTTTCCTGTACGCTGCTTCCCACTATCACAATCCCCTCGCACGCTGGATGTGGATCGACGTGGAACGTCGCCACGCAGGCCACGGCGGCCACACGTGGCCGTTCGCGCTGCTCTGGGAGGACGGCCGTACCGAGAGGAAACCGCCGAACCAACTGATCGCCGTGACTCGGGGCCGCGGCACGCTCACCGTGCGCACCGGGTGGGAGAAGAACGACTTCCTGGCGGCGTTCGAGTGTGGCAGGCGGGTCTTCGGGACGCACGGTCAGTCGGACGTGGGGCACTTCCTGATTTATGCCAAGGGCCGGTGCCTCGCCGCCGACACGGGCTACTCCAATGAAGCGGTCGAAGGGTCACCGCACCAGTCGATCGGGCACAACCTGGTTTTGGTCGACGGGAAAGGCGAAGTGCTGACGGGGAACGGACAGGTGACCGAAGGCAAGCTCGTGCAATGGGAGCAGCGGAAGACGCTCGTTTGGGCGCAGGCGGACCTCACGGGAGCGTTCGCTCAGAAGAACTACAATCCGCTGGCGGTCGCGCAGCGCTCGTTTATCGTCCTGACCGGCCCCGACCCGTATGTAGTCGTCGCGGACGCGTTCGTCAAGGACGCGAAAGAGCACGACTATACGTGGTTGCTGCACGGTAACGCCGACTCGAATTTCGATCTGGCTCGGGATCGCGCCACGCACACGTCCGGCGAGGGAGCACTCGACATCGTTCCCTGCCTCCTTGACCAGGGTGCGATTGCGTTCGAGACGAAAACGTTTCCCTCCCACGACTTCGGCGATCATCCGATGCTTCGCGCCACCTTCCACGGCAAACGCTGGCTCGGACTCACCGTTCTCGCGCCGCGCAGGTCGATTGAACCGGGGGTCGATGTGCTGCGCGAGATCAAGGGCGGAGAACTGCTCGCGACCGTGACCCGGGGCGGGACAAAGGACGAACTCACACTCACGGCCGGGCCAAGCGGCGGGATCGCAATGTTGCGCGTCGCCCGAACGGTGAAGGGAAAGACCGTCGCAGAGGACTTGAAGGTGAAGTAAAGACTTCACCCATAGGTGAGGATTGTTCGATGTTGGGCCGACTGCCTTCGTTCCTCGACAGCGGCTATCATACTGAATGGCAATAAGGGAGTCACGAGCCGTCAGGAGCGCCCTGAATAGCCACTTGATCGAGTATCCCTAAACGGAGCGATCACCAAGAGGAGCCACGCTATGACAAAAAGACCATTCATCGCCGTATGCATCCTGCTGTCTGCTCTCGCCGTCTCGACGGTGGCTGTGTCTGCCGATCCTCCCCGATTCGAGAAATACTTCGACAACGCAGACGCGCTCCAGGGACTCACGGTCAGCGGCGACGTGAGCATCGACACCGCGAAAGATCGCGGCGGCGCCAAAGGGCTCGAAGCGGCGGACATGGCGCCGGCTGGCCAGAAGAAGGGCGGGGCCTTGCGGCTGGGACCCGGAGGCAAAGCGGTCTGGCCGCTGCGTGAGGAGGATGGAACAGGCGTCCTGGAGCTGTGGGTCTACGAGGACGCGACGAAACCCGCGAACCCCCGGGGTTACGGGGCCGGGGCGATGTGGGGGCTGATGCAGGCCGACGGGCACATGGCGGCGGCGGGGGCGATTTACGCGCCCTATCTCAATGGTGCGGAGACCTACGCCGTATCCACCCTCAATCCCGAAAAGCAGAAGCCATGGCAGCAGGTGACGTACCTGGGGATCAAGCGCGCACCCGGCTGGCACAAATGGGTATTCGACTTCGACCCGGACAAGGGCATGCGGCTCTTGTACGACGACCAGGACGTGAAGAACTTCAATTGGAACCAGTCGAAACTCGAGGGCTTTGTGAGCGTGGTGTTGCTTGGGGATGCTACGGACGGCAAGCAGACGCTGTGGGTGGACGACGCGACCGTCAGACTCGGCCCGCCCGCGCGGGTCTCCCCGGTGTGGCCGCCCCCGCCCCCGCCGCCGCCAGCGGATCTCACCGTGCTGCCGCCGCAGGCCCCCTGGAACCCCACGCCTTACGCCCAGTGGAAGAACGGGCCGAGTAAGGACGAAGATTACTTCCCTATCGCCGTCTGGCTACAGGATCCCAAGATGGCCCGGCGTTACAAGGCCGCCGGGATCAACCTTTACATCGGACTGTGGAACGGCCCCAACGCGGAGCAGATGCAATTGCTTCGCGACGCGAACATGCCGGTGATCTGCGATCTGAACGACTACGCCAGGGGGCACCTGGACGAACCATTGTTCGTCGGCTGGATGCATGGCGACGAGCCGGATAATGCGCAACGATTCGCCGATTTCTGGAAGGGCGACAAGGAGAAGATCAAGGAAGGCTGGCCGGAGATTTACGAACGACTGGGATTGGCCAAGCGGGACTACCGAGGGTACGGTCCGCCCGTGCCTCCGCAATGGATCGTCCGCGATTACGAGAAGCTCAAGACTGTCGATGCCACGCGGCCGACTTTCCTGGGGCTTGGCCAGGGTGTCGCATGGGAAAAGTATCACGGCCGCGGCGAGCGCACCGGCCACCTGGAGGACTACGCGAAGTACATGGCAGGCTGCGACATTGCCTGTTTCGATATTTACCCGGCGGCCCACGACAATCTGGCCGTCAAGGACGCGCTGTGGTACGTGCCCCGCGGCGTGCGGCGCTTGCGCGAATGGTGCCAAGACGCCAAGCCGGTGTGGGTCCATCTCGAGACGGGCATCATCGGCGCGCCGGCCTCGGAACCGACCCCGCAGCAGGTCAAGGCGGAGGCGTGGATGGCCCTGATCCACGGAGCGCGCGGGATCGACTACTTCGTGCATCAGTTCAAGCCGAAATTCAACGAGCACGCGCTGTTGGACAATCCGGAGATGCTGGCCGCGGTGACCGCGGTCAATCAGCAGATTGCCTCGCTGGCGCGAGTTCTGAACAGCCCGACCATCGTTGACGGCGTGGTTGTCGAGTCCACCAATCCCAAGACGCCGGTTCACGCGATCGTCAAACACCAGGACGGGGCGACGTATGTCTTCAGCGCGGCGATGTACTGCGAAGAGACCAAAGCGACCTTCCGCGTCAAGGGTTTGACGGGAAACAGGACCGCGGAAGCGATCGGCGAAGACAGGGAGGTTCGCGTCCAGAACGGCATGTTTACCGACGCCTTCGCCGGCAATGGCGTGCATTTGTACCGGATTGCGGAGGAGTAATCTCGCCGAAAAAGGTCACGATAAGGCGAGCGGCAGTTGGTTTCATGCCGTGGCGTAAGCTTCCAGCTTGCGATTTTGGCCTAAGCGGCAAGCTGGAAGCTCACCCCACGGGTAAATTCTCATCCGCCGCTCGCCTAAAGATTCCGACAAAGCTCGAACCACACCGAGAGGCAAGAGAAAGGAGCATAACGTGAACGGGAAGATGGTCTTTTCAATGGGTGTGTTGCTCTTCCTGACGTCGCTGGCAAGCAATGCCGCAGCCGGCGATGCGACAGGGCGGGTTGTCGAACTGTGGCCCGGTCAAGTTCCGGACGAAGTTCGCAGCATGGGCGCGGAGAAGGTCGTGATGTCGCCCGTGCTCGACCGCAAACAGGTCGACGTCACGGAATCGACCCGGATGGCGACCAATGTGAGCCAGCCGACGCTGACAATCTATCCACCGCAGCAGGACACGCGCACCGGTACCGCGATACTGATTTGTCCCGGCGGCGGGTACTGGAACTTGTATTGGCAACTGGAGGGCGAGGAGGTTGCCCGGTGGCTGAATTCGCTGGGGGTGACCGGGATCATTCTGAAGTATCGGGTGCCGCGCCAGCCTGAGGAGCCGAAGGCCGAGCCGGCCCGGCGCCCGCTCCAGGACGCCCAGCGGGCCGTGAGCCTGGTGCGCAGCCGATCCCAAGAATGGGGAATCGACCCGCAGCGGATCGGCATGGTCGGCTTCTCCGCAGGAGGTCATCTCGCGCTGGCGACTGCCACCCGTTACTCTTGCTGATTTAGCCACGGCAAACCCGGGTCGCTGCGCCTGTCACCTGCACTAAACAGTGCTTAGAAACAATTGCGCGGTCCGCGATGCCGGCGCTCGGGAAAACACAGCGTAATCCGCAAGTCCAACTGTGCAAACAACTCTCGTGTCCGCTTGGGCGGAAGAACGCGAGCGGGTGTATGCGATTCGCGTAAACATCATGCTACCACGCCTTCACTGCCTTTCCACCCAGATTATTTGCAGATGAGACTCGCCTGCTTGCTCAGCGGCGATATAGCTTTCGGGCGGATGGCTGATAATTTAGAATAGACTCAAGTCGCATCGGAAGAAACGACTATCGTCGACTGTATGCGGGGCGTCTTCCTCGCATCGCAGACGCGAATTCGAGGAGAGACAGGTCGGGAGGGCACGATGGTAAAGAAACCTGCATCGATCGTCGGCCAATCTGCCGCATCACTGCGTCGATTCCCGCCTGGTGCGGCCGTATTTTTCTGGCTGCGGCCCAGCCGCCCAACGTCGATGGCGAAGTGTTGGTTCGTCATGGTGGGGTTCGTTGCGGTGACGAGCAGCAGTTCGTGGGCCGCAGCGCCGCCGCCCACGCGGGAACAGATTGAGACCGACTGGCTGCGGCAGGGCGAGGTGCGCCGCGCCAACGCGGCCGTGCGACCGGAAGAGGACGCAGCCGGCGCGTGCGATGGAGTCAAGGACGGCAAGTGGGGATTCCATACGGCGCTGGAGGACGATCCGTGGTGGCAGGTCGATCTGGGGCGGTCGCTGGAGCTGGATCGTTTGGTGACCTACAACCGCTGCGATCACGTGGCGAACCGAGCAGCGCGGCTCAAGGTGTTGCTGTCCGAGGACGGTCGGGCGTTCCGGAAGGTGTACGAGCACGACGGCACGGTGTTCTTCGGGCATTCGGACGGTAAGCCGCTGGCAATCCCACTAGACGGCGCGGCGGCTCGCTACGTGCGTCTGCAAGTGCCCGGCAACAACTGTCTGCACTTGGACGAGGTGGAAGCATTCGCGGTCGGAGAGAAGGACAATGTGGTTCTCAAACGGCGAGCCACGCAGAGCAGCATTTGCGAATGGTCGACGCGCACGATTCGCGTCGCACCGCCGCGGCAGTATTCGACAGACAAGGTCGTGGGGCGCGGTCTGCAGTTGGCCGCGAGCCTGAGGTCGCTTGGGACGGACGTGGATCGTGACGTGCAACGACTGGAGCAGGTGCGCGACGAGTGGAAGCGGCTTCCACCGGACGCCTCGGAGGCCGTGCGAAGGAAGATGCACCTCGATGCATGCTGGGCTGTTCGAGCGATCACCCTCCGCAATCCGCTGCTCGACTTCCGCGACCTGCTGTTTGCCACGAGCGCCCCGGCACGTTGGTCGCACATGTCCGACCAGTACTTGGGCTGGTGGTCGCAACCGGGCGGTGGGCTGTATGTGCTGGAGGATTTTCGGTCGGCGATGCCCCGTCTCCGGTGCCTCACCGAAGGCTTTGCACCCGGTAACGTGCTCCGCCCCGACATCTCCTATGATGGTCGCAAAGTACTGTTCGCGTACTGCCGCTACCATCCGGGATTGAGCGAGTGGCCCGACAAGCTCGACAAGTCGAAACTGCCCGAGGATTCGTTCTACCATCTGTTCGAGATGAACGTGGACGGCACAGGGTTGCGGCAGTTGACGCGCGGCAAATACAACGACTTCGACGGCCGGTACTTGCCGGACGGGAGAATCGTGTTTTGCTCGACGCGGCGTGGCCAAGCGACGCAGTGCACGCCCGAAACGGCGGCGGCCACTCTGCGACACGACTCGCTGCCGGAATGCTATGTACGCTGTGGCGGCGGACCGTCACGACCCTGCGCCGTCTACACGCTGCACGTCATGGACGCGGACGGCGGCAACCTGCAACCAACGTCGGCCTTCGAGATGTTTGAATGGACGCCCAGCATCGACAACGACGGCCGCATTTTGTATTCCCGGTGGGACTACGTGGATCGGTATGGCCAGAACGCGATGGGATTGTGGTCGACCCACCCCGACGGGACGAACGCCCATGCGGTCTTCGGCAATATGACGAGGAATCCCGAATGCGTATTCGAGGCCCGGTCGATTCCCGGTTCGCCGCGGCTGATCTTCACGGCGTCGGGCCATCATTCGATCACGGCAGGCAGTCTGGTGCTGCTCGACCCGCGCTGCGGTTCGGACACACCGGACGCGCTCACGCGGTTGACGCCGGAAGTGCCGTTCCCGGAAAGCGAGGGCAGGCCGACGACCTACTACGCTAATCCATATCCGCTTTCGGAGGAACACTTCCTGGTCGCATGGAGCGATCGGCCGTTGAAATTCCAGGGCCAGCAGAACGACATGGCCGCCTTGGGTGTGTATCTGTACGACGCCTTCGGCAACCTGAACCTGTTGTATCGCGACCCGGACATCGGCAGCCAGTATCCATTGCCCATCCGCCCGCGCCCGCGGCCGTGGCGGATCAGCGATCATGTGCAGCGGGACGCTCCGGCCGAAGCGCAGATGCTGGTCGTTGACACGTACCAAGGGCTGCCCACGATCGCCCGCGGCACCATCAAGCGGCTGCGGATCGTCGGCATGCCGGTCAAGACGCACCCCACAATGAACTCGCCGGAGATTGGTCTGACGACTCACGATTCGGGCCGATTTGTGCTGGGGACGGCGCCGGTGGAAGCCGACGGCTCGGCCTTCTTCCGCGTACCGGCCGGTGTGACGTTCTTCGTCCAGGCTTTGGACGAAGCGGGAATGGCCGTACAGACCATGCGCAGCGGGACGTACCTGCAGCCGGGCCAGACATCGACCTGCATCGGCTGCCACGAACAGCGCGGGACGGCGCCGCCTGCGGTCGCGCCGTTGGCCGCGCGGCGCGATCCGACCAAGCTAACGCTCGGCCCCGAAGGTTCGTGGCCGCTGGACTACGCAGTGCTAGTGCAGCCGGTGCTGGACCAGCAATGCGTGGATTGCCACCGGCCGGGGACGGAGGGTGCGAAGTTTGACCTGACCGCTGCCAAGTCGTACGACTCGCTGGTCAACTTCGGCACGCCCAGCCTAAGAGAACTCGTCATCGCTCGATATCGAGAGCAGCGTTCCAAAGCCAGCGAGTGCGAGGCACAGACGAACGCCGTCTTGCGGTTACTGCGGCAGGGACATTACGACGTGCAACTCACACCCGACGATTGGTCCCGGCTGATCACCTGGATGGACACGCTTGGCCAGCGTGCAGGCCATTTCAGTCCCCAGCAGGAAGAGCAACTTCGGCAGTTGCGTCACAGGCTGGCAGGGATGCTGGAGCCGTAACAGCATCTTGTTCAGTGGTATTTCAACTTCGACTAACATGATAACTGCACCTGCATGCGTCTTTGAGACGGTTCGTTGCGTTCGCTCACGTTTTATCTTCGTGGGAGTCTTCTCGCTATTGGTGTGCGGTTTGCCTCTGGCCGCGATGGCTTCCGAGGAGGAATTTGTCGGCCCATTCGCCAGTTGGCTGGACGTGCGACGGGACTGGACGATCGCGGCGGCGTCGACGACGCAACCATCATCCGCCATCTTGCACCGCTGCGGTCAACTCGCCCCTGGGTTCCTGCCGGCACGCCTGCCGGCCGCAACAATCTGAGCATTCACCGCGTCATCACCAGCGGCGGCCGCGGGGCAGTCGTCGAGGTGCGGGCGGTGAGATGATAAGCAGGAGAAAACTATGAGGTGTCTATTGTCCGTGGCGGCGCTATTTCTTTTTGTGTCCGTTGGCATCGCCGATGACGCGCGTGAGCCCGTCGGTATCGTGAGTCGTATCAAGGTGTTGTCCAACCATTGCGAAGACGTTTCCAGCCCTGAGGATTGGCGGAGGACGTACATCAGGGATGGCATGACCGATCACGACAAGGCGCTCGCGATCTGGAGAACAGTGGTGCGCTATCGCCACCAGACCAACCCGCCCAACGAATACCTGAGCCCGGAGAAGAACGTTCACGACCCGTTGAAGACGATCCACGTGTATGGTTACGGCATGTGCTGCTGTGCCACCAGTAACGCTTGCGGCCTGGCTCGCTGCCTGGGGATGAAGGCCCGCGGGCGGTCGATTACGCGTCACACGATCAGCGAGGTCTTCTACGACGATGCCTGGCACTTGGTCGATGGTTCGCTCATGAACTACTTCCTCAGGCCGGACGGCGTGATCGCGTCGGCCGACGAGGTCATGCAGGCAGTAACACGGTGGCACGAGAAGAACCCCGGCTATCGTGGTGACAACGCCAAACTGGTACAGTTCGCAGCCAACGAGAACTGGAAGAAGTCCGGGCCGGCCTTGCTGGCCACGTGCGAGACGTTTGGCAAGAACGGCTTCAACGCCGCCGGCGTTCACGGGTGGCATGCCACGATGCAGGAGTACGACTACAAGACGGCGGGCGAGTATGAATGCTTGCCGTCGATGGGGTATCAGTTGAATGTTCAATTGCGACCAGGTGAGAAGCTCACCCGCAACTGGTTCAACAAAGGCAAGGTGATTGACTGGACGGACGCCGACATCCTGGAAGGCGGACAGAGGATCTTGAGGCTGCAGCGAGAACTGGGCGACAAGGCCCCCGGCCGAATCGGCAACGGAGTGCTCCAGTACGAAGTGCCTCTGGCCAGCGGCGCCTTCCGCGGCGGCGCGCTGGCGGTGGAGAATCTGGCGTGTACGAGCGAAGACGGAGCTGCGCCGGCGATGCACGTGAAGGACCCGGATCAAAAGGGCGTTTACATCGTTCGCATGCCCAGCAGCTACGTCTACCTGTCCGGTACCGTTGCTTTGAAGGCAATCATCGGCGCGGGAGGGTCGATCGTAGTTTCGTACAGCGAGAACCACGGCCTGGACTGGAGGGAAATCGGCAAAGTCACGGCGAGCGGAGACCAGACGATCGACCTCAGCCCGCATATCGTACGCAAGTACGACTACCGCCTGAAGTTTGAGCTGTCGGGCAAGGGCGCCGGGCTGGACGCCTTGAAAATCGTGCACGACGTGCAGCACTCGCAGGCACCACTACCGACCTTGCTGGAAGGAAAGAACACGATTACGTTCTCTGCCGGGCCGCCGGAAGGCACGATCACTGTGGAACCCAACACCGCCCCAGGCTCCACATCGTGGCGGCAACTGGAGATTCAGAACTTTCACGCCGTGGTCAACAACGCAAAGCTGCAGTGGGCGCGCCCTCAAGGCCGAGGCGACATGACGCTCCGCATCCCCGCCCCCGGCGAAATCGTCCGCCTGCGAATGAACCTGGGCTATCGTCTCCGCGACGCCAAGGACACCTACACCATCTCCGCCTCCTTCGACGAGGGCAAGACATGGAAAGAGATCGAGCGGCTGAAAGGTCCTACGCCGGGCTGTACCCAGTACCTCACGTTTGCCGACGTGCCGCCCGGAGCGAAGGCCGTGATCGTCAAGTTCGAGGGCAAGGAGGTCAATACAGCCTGTTTGTTCGGGCTTCGGATCGACGTAGACTACAAGGAGCCCAATGGCGGTTTCCGACCGGTCAAAATCACGTACGTCTGGAACGAAGACGGCCAGCAGAAGACGCACGTCCATGTAGCGAACCGGCCGCAGGAGACATATACGATCGACTGCGGCCCCAAGGCGGTCGTCCGTAGTTTCACGGTCGAATTGGCCGAATAGACGGTCGCGCAAAAGGTGATGGGGTCAGCTCTTGGCCAAGAGTTGATTCCCAGTCTGTCACACAAACAATGCCGTAGAGAATCTCATGATGAACGCAAGAGTCTTCAAACGCCGTAGCGGAATCGAACGAGTCGTCGCTGTTTTGGCGGTGCTGGCTGTTGGCGTTGGCTTGGCAAACGTGGTTTTGGCGGAATCACCGCCCAAGGTGGGTACGCTGGAAGAGGATTTTGCCAGCCCGCCTGCGAAATGGAAATCCCGTCCACTTTGGTTCTGGAATGGCCCGCTCGATCGGGATGCCACCACCACGATCATGGAGAAGTCTGTCGCCAGTGGCTACTACGGCTTCGGCATTCTGCCGACCAAGGACATGGGCGTGGCTTTCATGAGTCCCGAGTTTCTTCGCCACTATAAGCACGCGGTGGACACGGCCTCGCGTCTCGGCCTGAAGATGTGCCTTTACGACGAGTTCTGGTTCCCCAGCGGCAGTGCGGGCGGGTTACTCAAAGAGCACTATCCCGATGCCTTGGGCAAGCGACTGGATAAGGTGGAAACCGACGTCGTCGGTCCTGCAGCGGTCACCCTGGATGTCCCCGCTGGCGATCTGATGGCCGCGGTGGCCATGCACGCCGAGACGAAGGAGCGGTTGGACCTAACCGCGCAAGTCCGTGACAACCGCCTCTCGTGGCAGGCTCCTGCCGGATCGTGGCGAGTGATGCTGTTTGTGTGCGTCCCGGACGGTGCTCGCGGCCTGGTGGATTACCTCGATCCCGATGCCGCGCGGAAGTTCGTCGCGCTCACCTACGAGAAATACTACCAGACTTTTCCCGAACATTTCGGCAAGACCATCGACAGTGCGTTCTACGACGAACCCACTTTCCACTGGATCCAAGGGGGACGGGCCTGGACGCCGGCGTTCAACCGGCGTTTTGCCGAGAAGTTCGGTCACAGCCCGGCGCTCTACTATCCGGCGCTGTGGCATGATATCGGACCCGACACGGTCGCGGCGCGCAATGCGATGTTTGGGCTCCGGGCCGAGTTGTTTGCCAACGGTTTTGTGAAGACGCTTGCCGACTGGTGCCGCGCCCACAACATCGAATTGACCGGCCACGTGGACCAGGAAGAGGTTGTGAACCCCGTTGGCCTCTGCGGCGATTTGATCAAGGCGTTCCAGCACCAGCCAATCCCCGGTTTGGATCAAATCTTCGCCTACGGGCGCGGCTCGCCCATGTACAAAGTCGTCAGCTCGGCCGCGACCAACTACGGGCGCCCTCTGGTCATGACCGAGTGCTACGGAGGCATGAAACTGCCACCCGCCAACCTCTACCGCGAGGCCATGGACCAGTTTGCCAAAGGCGTGAATCTGATGGTGCCGCACGCGGTATGGTATCGGACGAACCCGATTACATTCCCGCCGGAGCTGTCGTACCGTACCGAGCCTTACGCCTCCGAGTTGCCGCGCTACAACGAGTACGTCGGACGCCTCGAGCGCGTGCTCCAGCAGGGCCGCCCTCTGGTAGACATCGCGGTGCTCTATCCCATCCATGGGCTTCAGGCTGCTTATCACTTCGGCCCCGGCCAACCGTACACCGGCGGCGTGATCCCCAACTGGGCGGACTACATGGACATCGGCGAACGTCTGTCGCTCGACCTGCGCCATGATTTTACCTATCTGCATCCCGATATACTGGATTCACACTGCCACGTTACCAACGGCTTGCTCGAATTGCAGCAGCCGGCATGCCCCCAACAGTATCGCCTGATGATCCTGCCCGGTATGGAAGCGGTTTCGACGCCGAACTTGGCCAGAGTAAAGAGCTTCTACGATCAAGGAGGCCAAGTCATAGCCACGACTCGGCTGCCGGACCATTCGGCGGAATTCGGCCAGAGCGACGAAGTGCGGACCATGATTCGTCACATCTTCGGAGTCCAGGCTGCCGAGTCAGTTGGCGAGCAGCCGCCGTACCCGAAAGTCCGTGCGTCCAGTGTCTGGCAGAACGGCGGGCACGACGCGGCTTTGGCCTTTGACGGCGACCCGGAAACGCGCTGGAACGCTCAGGATCAAAATAGCGCGGACCAATGGCTGGAGGTGGACTTTGGCACGCCGCGCACGTTCGAGAAAGTAGTGATCACCGAAGTCTTCGACCGCGCCACATCGCACCGCGTGGAATACTGGGACGGTCAACAGTGGCGTACCTGTGCTTCCGGCGCGGAGATCGGCGCCGACCGGATACACACGTTTGCACCGGTTACTGCGTCGCGTGTGCGCCTATTCATTCCCAAGGTAAAGAGCGATACGCCCAGCATAGCGGAATTCGCCGCGCTCGATGCCAGTGATACCAACCTAGCCGCGCGGCCTGGACGCGTCTTTGCGAATCGCAACACCAACGGCGGCGCGGCCTGGTTTGTCGAGAATCCCACGCCGGCCGCCTTGCGACAGACGATCGACCAGGCGTTGCCTCAGCCGGACGTTACCTGGGCCGACCCGCCGGCAGTGCGCGGAGGCCGTCTGAGTTACCTGCACAAGGAAATCGACGGTCGCCACTTCTGGTTTTTCGCCAACTCGTCAGATACGCCGGTGGAAACTCCCGTTTGCCTGCGCGGCGCTCACACGCTCGAACGATGGGACCCACACACGGGGCGTATCGAGCCTTGTCCGGTGAAAAATTCCGCAGCAGGGACCTCCATCCAACTGCAATTGGGTCCAGTGTCCTCTGTTTTTGTGGTCAGTAGATGAGGGACACACTTGGAGATAGAGCCATAATGGGTTTGCTTCTTCGTGCCGTGGGTGCATCTTGTGGGGCACGTTCACGTTGTCTCAGGCTGGGGCCTGTTCGAATGCGTCAAACGATAAGAACGCCGGGAGAAAGTACATGAACAGGCGATACGTACGGCGGTTCATGGCCGCGATGGTTGTCGTAAGTTTGGGAGTCACCGCGCATGCCTCGGAGACACCAGACGACTTGGCAGCGTTGCTGGGGCGGCCGGCTGACGTTGCTTCCGGCGCCTACCAGTACCGCGCGGACCGCGGCCCGGACCAGAATCCTCCGGAGAGCTGGATTCTGCTGATCCAATACGCCGGGCTCCCGTACGACAAGCCGCCGGATATGAACGTGCCGGCCGTGAAGCAGGCCCTCTGCGGATTGCTGTGGGAAGAGGTCCGCCCGATCCGGCGTCTGGAACTGACGTGGAGCGGAGAGGCTGCGAACATCCCGCCGCCGGACCAGTTGACGTTGACCTATTTCGATAGCAGCGACCAGAACGCTCACACGTGGTGGAACCCACTGATGAAAACGGAGGCCGGCCCGCCCGAAGTCTCGACGGATGGCCGCACCTGCGTCTTTGCGATTCCCCGCGACACGTGGGGTGTCGTGGTTGGTGTCCGCGGTGACAAGGAAGCTTCGGCCTATTCCGTCCCCGCGATCCGAGCGTTGGTGCCTGAAACATGGAAACGTTTGGATTTGGAGATCGAATGGGGCTTCGACGCCGCTACCGCCACTTCGGACTACAGTGGACGGATCGAGCCGTATGACGGAATCGTCGGTGAAGTACGTCCGTTGGAGGGCGATACCGGCACAACGATGACCGGACCGTTGGCGTGGAACTCGGTGTCCAAGGGTGGCACCCGTCGCGGCAACGCTGCGGGAAAAGTCGCGGTAGATGGCCGTAGCCGAAGTCACAAGACTTCGGGGGGCAGCCAAGAAAGCCCGAATTCTTGCGAATTCGGCTACCAGGATGCTTCGCAGCGTAGCCGTCGCGGCGTGCGGATGAGCGTGTTGTACATCGGCCGTTCGGCTTGGCGGCGAGTGTGGCCCTACGATGCGCAAGCGGAGGATGTCGCACGAACGATCCTCACGGTGTGGACGGAGTCGGGCAGCTTTTCATTTCTGGTGGCCGATCTGGAACACGGGCCGATACTGGCCCCGGAATTCGGCTTTTTTGTGCGCGCCACCGGGACATCCCCGATGCCGCCGGCTGAGGCCGCTTCGGGGCAGCCCGCCCTGACGGTGCCCAAGGTGCTGCTCGGCCCAAAGATGAACGACATTCTCGGCAATCAGGACCTTCGTGGTTGGGGCAACAGCGCCTCGCCGTGGTTTGCCGGCAACGGCACGGATCAGCCTGTTGCGTTGCAGGGCATCACCTTCCCGGCACGCAGCGTGGGGCTGCACCCCGGATCGGATTGCGACGTCGCCGTGGGTTGGCAAAGTCCGGTGGATAGCCGAGTGAGTGTGAGGGCCCAAGTCGCCGACGCCCATCCCAGCGGCGGTGATGGCGTCGAGTGGTCGATCGTCCACGAGGGGCAAACCGGAAGCAAGGTGCTCGTGCGAGGTGCCGTCGACCGCGGCGGAGCGCAATCCATCCCGCCGGAAACGGAGGCCGACCGATACAAAGTCGCCGACATCGCCGTGCGGAGCGGGGACACCCTGGCGCTGGTTGTAAGCCGCAAGGGGAATCACCTCTGCGACAGCACGATGGTGGAATTGGTGATCTCCGAGCGTAGCGGCCCAAGCCGCACGTGGGATCTGGCCAAGGACGTGGTGGACACCATCCATGCTGGCAACCCGCGAGCTGACTCGCTGGGCAATCGCGGCGTGTGGTCGTTCTACACAATTCAAGGCAGTGCGCCGGCGCCCCACGAGCCCCCGTTCGCGATGAGTTCCCAGGCGGCTTCGGCGCGCCAGTTCGTGAAGGAACTCGCCGCGAGACAACTGGCTACCGTCCGCCAGCGCGTACGTCTTCACCCCGAGCAAACCTGGCAGCAGGCGGTGCAGGCGATGCATCCGGGCAAGACCCTGCCGCCTCATCCCCGGCCGCCCAGCGACCCGATCATGCAGATCGAGGTGCCGTGCGAGCGGCTGAGCGCACAATGGAATCTCGGCGCATGGCATATCCTGCGCCACTCCGTCCAGGATCCGAGCGGGAAATGGTTCTTCAATGACTTCCCGTTCGGCATTCTCGCTTCGGAAACCTACATGATCCTGCGGGCGCTCGATCTGCAAGGCAGGCACCAGGAGACGGCCGATGGTTTGGACCAGTGGCTGCAATTGCCGCTGCAGCCGAAGGTGGTGCCGGGTAGCGGCGGTCATCATGGTTGGGCGCTGCCCGACCGGCCGCTAGGGCTGTTCTCCGACGGACGCGGGTGTCTGACCCATGCCGAGGGTCCCCCCGGCGCCGGCGGACACATGGACGGAGTGCATGCTATGGGCCCTGGGGCGATCATGTTCACGCTGATCGAACACTTCCGGATGACGGGAGATGTAGCGTGGCTGAAGGCCTCCGCCCCGCGCATGAAGGCCAACGTCGAGTGGATCCTGCGGCAGCGACAGTTGCTCGCCGAAAACCTCCCGGGCGGGCAGCGTTTGTGGAGCAAGGGCCTTCAGCCGGCACACGTCGTGACGCCGGACAGCCACTCGATGCACATGCAGTTCTACGAGACGGAGGCTTACTATTGGTTGGCCGTCAAGCGCATGGCCGAGCTGCTGACGCTGATCGAGCCCGACGAAGGGGCCAGGCTGGCGGCGGAGGCGGAGGCTTATCGGCAGGACCTCGTCGCGGCGGTCGACCGATCCATTGTCCTGACGCCGGTGGTGGCCGTGCGAGACGGGACGTACCGCTCGTTCGTCGCCTTCTCGCCGTACGTCCGCGGCTTTGCAGCCGGTGCGTGGGGCTGGCGTCGCTGCCAGGGGCACGTGGGGGCCATCT
>JACKQG010001272.1_pt1 | contig 35319 bp, 48 predicted proteins | sample 8237621 | NCBI WGS metagenome assembly JACKQG01 (sample SAMN15677084, study PRJNA649215) | marine metagenome | biome: marine; feature: Black Sea; material: saline water; isolation source: suspended particulate matter (SPM) from the Black Sea western gyre | collected 2013-06-09/2013-06-10 | depth...
ACAATCCCAAAATTTTCTTTTTAAATTACTTATTTTTAAATAATTTTTTTTATTTTTGAAACAAGTTGTTCAGAATTTTTCTCTTTTGGATTAATGGAAATGTAAAAAGTAACATTGTTTTTATGTAAAATTGCAACATGGGCTTTTGAATGTTTTAAAATCACATGATCCAGTTTTCCAAGTGATTTCTCGCTGGATTGTCTTAATGAGATTAAGGTGGAAACTATGAAAAATTCATTTTTAATTTCTTCAGATTTTAAGAGAGGTTTAACATTAGGTTTGATTATACCAGTTAAAGTCCGACCATATGCATTGATTACACCGGCATATCGAATATGGCCCGATAATTTTAGAATACTTTGACATTGTTTCTTGTAAGATATCACTGCATCTTGCCATTTATCAGCAGGAGTTTTTTTCATATCAAAAATTAATCTAGGAATCTAATAAGGATTATCAATAATTTAAAATTAAATTTCTATGGGTTGTGTCTATCGGAAGGTCTACTTTGTAATTTTTTTCTCAATTCTAAATTCTCTTTAACTAATTTATCATTTTGAGTTTTCAATATCTGAACAGAATTTTTACTAGTAAATAGCGGATGTCCTGGCGGAACTACGGGAGAGTCTTTAGATAGTAATCCTGAAGCATAATCTTGGTACATTCTTTGAAATCCTTGAAGTTTTTGATTCATGGTTTCGTTATGTTGTGCTAGTTGTGGCTTCATCTGATTGTGATTTACTGGCGATAGAGGATGAGTCAATCCAGGAGGCAATCTTGGAAATTGAAATGCCATGTGAGGAATATTTGGATTTAATCCATAAAGGTCTTGTAAGTGTCTCATTACCATGTCATCCATAATATCTGTCTAAATTTGGCATATTTGTGGCTTACTTTAGGCATTTGATATACTCTTTAGTCTAATAATAGTAATTTTTGCTCAATTTCAGTTGATCGTAGATCATTATAGATTACTAATTTTGATCAAAATTAGTCATGATGGCATTAAAAAGATCGTGTTTGCGATGTAAAAAAAATATCAAAGACGAAGAGTTACACAAAATTGTAATGTATGTAGTTCAAGAAAAATTTACAGAGCACCATTATGAGCATGTTGAATGCCCAGAAAAATTTACAGTTTAATTGAATTTATAAAAATAAAATACTATCCCTTAAATCCCAATACTTCATAAATCTCGCCAGTTGATCTAGAACGATAATTCCATTCATCATTTTTCCAAATTATTTTTTCAAAATCATCTTGCAGTGTTGGATGCAGACGCTCACATACATCACTGCCAATTAAAATTTGATTTGCTTTTGCCATGTTTTGAATTTTTGCGGCAATATTCATTGCAGGTCCCATTAAATCCACATGGGAATTAACTTCGTCTGCACCGTATCGGACAACAATATTTTGACCAAAATCAACTCCAATTTTTACCATCAAGTCAGGATAGTCATATTGGTTCAGTATGGGGTTAATTCCTTTTTGAATAACTGTGTTCATAGATTTTGCGCAGTTAACTGCATTATCAGCTATGAGTAACGAATTGTTATCTGCAACAAAATAACCAATAACTGCATCCCCAACAAATTTTAAAACATATCCGTTATGACTTCTAATTACTGCAGCCATTTCTTGTGCAAAAGAACTAATGATAATTGCAATTTTTTCTGCAGGCATTTCTAAAGCCATAGTAGTTGAACCCACCAAATCCACATACAAAACAACCATATCTAATTTAGAAAACACATGTTTTCGAAGAAAATCCTCAGATTCATCTACCACTCCGCTGTACTCATACCCTTTTTTCAAAGCACCCCAAACTCGTTTTTGAGTTTCTACAATCATGGTTTCAGAATCTAATGTTTTTTCGGCATGTCTACTAAGTAACATGTCAACTACAGTGTTGCCTTTTTTGGTATTTTCTTTCTCAGTCATTTTTAGTCATTTATTCCAGTGGAAAATCAATTTTGCAGAGGGTACATTTACCTCTATTGCCTCTATAACTAGGGTCATAGTATTCAACAATCGCATTGTTACAATTATCACACAGTAATGTTGATTTATCCATGCCTAGAAATAAGAATTAATCTATTTAGATATTATTGAGTATTGGAAGAATATGCCAGAACAATAGAAATTCATACAAATAATGATAATGAAGGTTTAAGGAGAGCAAAATTAGGAAAATTTTTGTGCGACTAGGTTTAAGATCACCAGATGAATTCATCCAGATACTAAATAAAAAAAATGAATTGATACAAAATGAATTTTTAAAAAAAATTCTAGAGCTAACAAAAATGGTAGATGTGAAGGTTATGATGGGTGACTCTACAATTACAGAACAAAAAACATTTGATCCAAAACAGATTACAAATTATCTTGAAAAACTAATCCAAAAATTAACTAATTGGTCACTTCAAGATGTATCAGTTACCAACAATGAAGATCTTAGAAGAATATTTACAAAATTTGAAGTCAATGAGGGAAATTATTTAATATCAGGACACATATCATTACAATTCCACGTATTGCTATTCTACAAACCACTTCAAAGAGTGATTGACTGTCAAAAAGAATTAGCAGAAATTGTTGATAAAACAAAAAACAAAGAAACAGAGCTATCAGATAACAGTGATCAATTTGTATTGAATAAATTAAAAGAAATGGGATACAAAGATTTTGATCATCAAAAACTATTTGAAGTCTTTTATGAAGACGAAGAATTTAGCAAAAAAGTATACGAAGAAATCGAGAAAGATTCTGGAGAAGAATTTAAAAGATTATCACAAAAAAAGGACGAACTGTTTAAGGAATTAGATTCCTTGTTGATTGAAACGTATCAAACAAGTTCTGTACTTATTGATGATACAAGATTAGTTGGGGGTGAGGAAGGCGCTCTATGTACGCTAGACATAGAATTTATCAAAAATAGTAATCGTGAAGGCCTATTTGATCCAAGAAAAATGTCAAATGTAGCAAAAGAGAATATTGTAAAAAAATTAGAAGAATTAGAAATAGCAATTAAAGAATAAAATATTATTTTAATTTTAAAACTACGCATAAAAATTGAATAAAAGAGGATAATCCATCGATGAACTCAAATACACCAAATAAGTAGCAACATCTCCAATGAATCCAACATATGATGAAATACTAAAAGCAAATGAATTACGGGGAAATGTAATTAGAAAAACACCTTTAATCCACTCACCCACATTTAGTGATTTAACAAATTCAGAAATTTACCTAAAAGAAGAATTTAGACAAAAAACAGGATCATTCAAAATTCGAGGAGCATATTATAAAATAAAATCATTGTCTGAAGAAGAAAAAAAACCAGGAGTGGTAGCTGCATCTGCAGGAAATCATGCACAAGGAGTTGCGTTAGCATCGTCATTAGAAAAAATTCCATGTACCATCGTAATGCCAAAAAATGCATCACCTGCAAAGGTAGCAGCAACAAGAGGATATGGCGCCAAGGTGATACTAGAAGGAATGAATTATGATGAATCATATTCAAAAGCAAAAGAAATTGCAAAAGAGACAGGCGCTACAATAGTACAAGCTTTTGATGACCCTCAAATCATAGCAGCACAAGGAGTAATAGGATTAGAAATATTGGAAGACCTTCCAGATGTTGAAGAAGTTTATCTACCAATAGGTGGTGGCGGTTTAGCTGCAGGAACTGCAATAGCCATAAAAGAAAAAAATCCAAATGTCAAAGTAATAGGTGTTCAATCAAAGTCATTTCCTTCAATGTATGAATCAGTTAAACAAAACGAAAGGAGATCAACTGGAGGGGATAGAACGATAGCAGATGGCATTTCGGTAAAAATGCCAGGAGAAATAACTTTTGAAATAATTAAAAATCTAATAGATGAAATTGTATTAGTTGACGATGATGAAATTACTAAAGCAATGTTTCTATTAATGGAAAGAATGAAATTTGTGGTTGAGCCTGCAGGCGCAGTAGGGTTAGCATACTTAATTTCAAAAAAACCATCACCTGGGAAAAAAGTGGTAGCAGTTTTAGCAGGAGGTAATGTTGACATGTATCTTTTAGGTCAAATTGTAGATAAAGGACTGGCAGCAATGAGCAGGTTACTAAAATTATCAGTTTTACTGCCTGATAGACCAGGAGCATTTAAAGAAATTGTAGATATAATCACTTTAGCTAATGCAAACATTGTAGAAGTTGTACATGACAGATTAAGTTCAGATGTAAATGCAGGTTCAGCATCAGTTACACTAAATCTAGAAACGCAAGGAAAAGAACAGGCAGAATCTCTGATAAAATCTCTACAGGAGAAAAATGTTCAATTCAAATTATTAACATAGAATTATTTGAATTTATTTTTTGTAAATTTTGTGAGTCCTTGTTTCTTTAATTGTTCAGATTCTTTCAGTACTGAATTGTGTTGATCAGATTTATGTTTCTTTAATTGTTTTTTTAATTCAGAGAACTCATTTGCAAGAATTTTAACAGCATATATTCCAGCATTTCCTGCTTTGTTTACGCCAACAGATACAACAGGTGAACCAGATGGCATTTCCGTGATTGACAGTAATGAGTCCAACCCACCAAAAGCAGAAAATTTTGCTGCGTCAGTTTTTTTTGGATGTTTATCATTATAGACTAAAATCGGAACACCAATTACAGGAATTGTCGTATGAGATGCAATCATTCCAGGTAAATGAGCTGCCCCGCCTGCTCCGGCAATAATAATTTTAAAACCCATTTTTTCAGCATGTTCAGCATACTCAGATAATCTTGAAGGAGTTCTGTGTGCAGATACTATTTGATCCTCATGTTTAATTTTAAATTCATCAAATATTTCAGCAGCCCCTTTCATTATCCTACTATCAGAACTAGATCCCATAATAATGCCAACTAGAGGCTTTTTTGAATATGTCATCACAATAGAAAAAGATTAAGAATAATTAACAATTTCGATTTAACTAAATAATACGAAAATAATCCTAAGTAATGCCACTTTTTTGTAAGCAATGTACAGGTAGGAGATTACCTAAAACAGCGATGCCAGAAAATAGAACTCTGTGGCTATGTGAAAACTGTAAAAATTTTGTAGATTTAGAGGATTTCATAGTACGAGAAGCAAAAGAGGACGAATACAATTCATCACAGGAAGATTATAAAAAATGGGTCAAGTCAATTCCAGCTACAGAAGGAACTAAAGATTCATTTCGATACTAAAAAATTAAAAATTAAATTCAATTCCTAAAACTAGTATTTGAACAAGGAATACAACACCCAACACTACAGATCCTAAAAGAATTTTAAGAATTTTGGACATTTTACATTAGATATTTTTAGTGCTTTTTAATGAATTCATCTATTGGCAAAAATTTTGGGAATCATAGGAGGAGGACAGCTGGGAATGATGTTGACAGAAGCAGCCAAAACAATGCCTGAATACATTTCCAAAGTGATAGTTTTAGATCCAAATCAAAATTGCTCAGCATCATTAGTTGGAGCAGAGCAAATAATTGCTGATTTTAAAGATAGAGACGCAATTATAGAATTATCAAAAAAAGCAGACATAATCACATATGAAATCGAATCCGGAGATAGCGACGTATTAAAATCAGTTGAAGGTAATTCGCAAGTAAGCCCATCCCCTGAAACATTAAAAATAATTCAAGATAAATTATTGCAAAAACAATTCTTGTCAGATAACAACATTCCAGTGCCAGAATTTATTAAAATTAATGGTTTTAACGATTTGAAAAATGGGTTAGAAAAATTTGGTTTTCCAGCACTACTAAAAGCACGAAGAGACGCATATGATGGAAAAGGAAATTACAAAATTGATTCTGAAAAAGATGTTCAAAAAGCATTTGATTATTTTAAAGGAAAACCACTACTATTGGAAAAATTTATTCCATTTGAAATGGAGGTGTCAGTAATAGCTGCAAGAAATACAATGGGACAAATTAAGTCATATCCACTTGTTGAAAACATGCATGAAAAAAATATTTTGCGACAAACAATAGCTCCTGCACGAGTCTCAAAACAAATTATAGACGAAGCAGATCAAATTGCAGAAAAAACAATGTCTGTTCTAAAGGGTGCAGGGATTTTTGGAATTGAAATGTTTGTAACAAAAGAAGGCCATATCCTAATTAATGAAATTGCTCCAAGAGTGCATAATTCAGGCCATCACACCATGCAATCAGGAAAAACGTCTCAATTTGAACAACATTTACGAGCAATTTTGGGATTAGAATTAGAAAATACAGAACTAATCCACAATACCATAATGTACAATATTTTAGGAAATCCAGATTTTGAAGGGGAGTATAAAAAAATTGAACTTACAGAAAAAAACATATTTTTAAAAATGTATCAAAAGAAAATTTCAAAACCACTAAGAAAATTAGGCCATCTGAACATAGTTGGAACAGATAATCAAACAATTGATGTATTGTTAAATGAATTATCTCAGATTAAAGATAAAGTAGAAATCAAATCCATATGATTGGTTTTTATGTTGTGAGTAGTGAATTCTTGTATGGCATTAAAAGCAGCGATGGTACTAGCAGGAATATCCATTGTATTATTGGTGCTATATGGCGCAGATGTTGCAGTTTCAATGAGTAATTCAGACAATGAAGGATTCTTACCATTAGACGACATGCAACGAGGCATGGGACTTGGCGGTCCAGCAATACTTTTACCGATTGTAGCATTTTTCATTGCACTTAAAGAAAAATCAAAAGGACTAGGAGGCTTAATCATAGTTTCAGGAATTTTAATCATGATTGGGGGTTTAGCAATGGTTGGAACACCTGCTCCAGAAGGGGTAGAAAGAAATCCCATAATGTTATTTGCACCAGCAATAATTCAACTTGCACTGGGTGCAATTAAAATAGTAAAGTCCTAAGAGGATTATACAGATGGCAATTTGTGCAAAATGCAGCAACGATGTAAAAAAAGTATATGATTGTGATCACACAAAATTTGAAGATTATTGTGTAGAATGCTATACAGAATTACATTATTACATAACAGAGAATAATTCTAACGAAGATGTTAACTGCTAGAGAAGTTGCAATTTACGCATTAGGCAAAACTGAAGGAGTAAATTCACTTGCAGAGACTCTAGGAAAGGGAATGGACGATGAAAAATATATCGAAGCATGGAATAAAACAATAAAGCTGCTAGGGAGCGAAACCCCGTTAGAGGAACTTGAAACAATCTATAATGAATTTGCAAAGAAAATGGAAGAAATTGTAACCAAAACAGAAACTATTGAAAAAAAGAAAGAATGAGAAAATTTTGATATAGTCGACAAATATTGGATTAGTGATTGAAAGCAATTATTCTAGCAGGAGGTAGAGGTAAAAGACTAAGACCCATTACAGATTATGTCCCAAAACCACTAATCCCAATTAATAACATGCCAATAATCGAATGGCAAATTAAATATTTAAAAAAACACGGCATTTCAGAAGTAATAATCTGTTCAGGGTATAAATCGGAAATGATTGAAAATTATTTGGCAAATAAAAAATTAGGGGTCAAAATAATCTTTTCAATAGAAAGTAAACCTCTTGGAACAGGTGGTGCTATCAAAAAAGCAGCTAAAAAAATAAAAGACAACTCCTTCATCGTAATTAATGGGGACATAATAACAAACATAGATTTAAAAAAATTAATTGGAAAAGAAAATTCAATAGCATCAATTCAATTACGAACAAAATTTGGCATTTTGCAAACAGAAGAAAATAAAATAATAAAATTTGATGAGAAAAAGGAAATAATAGATTTATGGATGAATGCAGGGATTTATCATCTTAAAAAAGAAACCATAAAAGAATTGCCAGATGCAGGGGATGTTGAAAAAACATTATTTCCAGATTATGCAAAAAAAGAAAAATTGTCTACAGTAAAATTTAGAAATGTAAAATGGCATTCGATAGACTCCTACAAGGATATTGAAGAATGTTCGTTAGCAATAGAGAAAATAATAAAATAAAATTATGAATTTTATGCACCTGTTCGGTGTAACGTAACCATCATGTATGCTACTTCCTCAACAAATGATTCATCACTACTAGTAGAAGCATATTTTGTTGCATTATGCCAAAATATGCTATTTTTTGTTGATTTTTCAACCATGCTTTGTTGTGTCAATATCATTAATGGATAAATTATATCATAATGAACAACCTCAATCAAAATTAACCTAAGACTAAAACAGATACACTAGAATATCCATTAATCGTACAATTTTCATGCGTATTGCATGTAGTTTAGGCTCATTACTCTCAGTCAAACAGGTTCTCCAATGTACAGAGATGTTATCTGAAACAAAAATTGATTCAGTTTGGATTCCTGAAACATGGGGAATGGAGAATTTCTCAATGCTTGGGGCAGTATCAAATAAGACTAAAAATCAAAAAATAGGCTCATCGATTATCAATATCTATTCTAGAAGCCCTTCAACGATTTCAATGGGGGCTGCAACTATAGATACCCTATCAGATGGACGATTAATTCTAGGATTAGGTACTAGCAGTGTGCCAATAGTTGAAGATTTTCATGGAGGGGTATTTGAAAACCCAGTTCAAAGAATGAGAGAATATGTAGAAATAATTCGACTATCTTTAACAAAAAAACAAATTAATTATTCAGGCAAAATTTTTAATCTAAAAAATTTCACGCTACTGGTAGAACCAAACAGAGAAAGGATTCCAATTTACTTGGCAGCAATCAATCAAAAAATGGTAAATTTGACCTGGGAGATTGCTGATGGAGTAATATTCTATCTAAGGCCAATAGAGGAAATGGAAAAAACAATATCAAAAATGCAATCACAAAAAAAAATTGATGTGTCATGTCAAATAATTACATGTGTATCAGAAGATTCAGAAGAGGCAGTAAAACGAGCAAAAAAAACAATTGCGTTCTACATATCCGTAGGAAAAATATACAGGGAATTTTTGAAAAAAAATGGATTTGAAACTGATACGAGTAATATTTTTGAAGAATTTAAAAAATCAGGATTTAAATCAAATCATGAACTTGTGACAGATCATATGTTAAAATCACTATGCATAGCAGGAACACCAGATGAGTCTAAATTACAATTACAGAAATTTAGAGATGCAGGAATTGATCTACCGATAATTCAGTTTAATCCAATAGGTGATGCAATAGAATCATTTTCATTATTGAAAAAAACATTTTTTGGTGAATAGCTATGTCTGAAGTTGGAATTATAGCATACGGGGCAAGTCCATTTACAAAAGAAGATCATAAAATAGAATCTATGCTGCATAAATCTACAAATGATCTTTTCAAAAAAAATCCAGACATAAATAAAAATGAAATTGATGCAGTGTTAGTTTCCACAAATAATAATTCAAAATACTTGTCACCAGTATTATCTGAAATGGCTGGAATTAAGCCAAAAATTGCACATTCTATTGAAAGTTTGTGTAATTCAGGCACAAATTCCATAGTTTCAGCATTTTCTTACATATCGTCAGGGCTTGCGGATATGGTTCTAGTTACGGGTGCTGAAAGATATGATAGTCCAGGCCAAATATTAGAATGGGATAATTCTAGAGGGGAATTCAAACATCCAATATTTTGGGCATCAATTTTTTCAAAATCATACAAACGAGAATACGGGATTTCAGATGAACAATTGGCAATAGTTTCAGTTAAAAATCACAAACAGGCAAAAGAAAACCCAAACGCATTATCAAAAAAAACATACACCGTAGAAGACGTCATGAATTCTAAAAAATTAACAGATGATCTAAGATTATTAAATTGTTCAAGACCATGTACAGGAAGTGCATCCATTCTATTAGCATCAAAAGAAGTTGCTGAAAAATATACAGATATGCCAATATGGATTACAGGAATAGGGCAAAAAACAACATCAGCAGGGTTTACAAAAAATACATCGTTGACGTCAATGGAGTCCACTGCAATTGCAGGACAATCAGCATTAAAAATGTCAAACAGGAATATTTCAGAAATTGATGTTGCAGAAGTGCATGATGCATTTTCAGTTTGTGAACCTATGATATTGGAATCTTTAGGATTTACAAATCCAGGAGAAGGAGTAAACATGGCTCAAAAACTACATGAAGAAAACAATTTCATGGTTAATCCACGTGGAGGGTTAATCGGATCTGGACATCCACTGGGTGCAACAGGCATTTCACAAACTATAGAAATCGTACAACAGTTACAAAAAACTGCAGAAAATCGTCAAACAAATAATCCGAAAACAGGGTTAGTGCACAACATGTCTGCTGCTGCAACGTCATCAACAGTATTGGTATTAGAGAAATGAGTTTTGAAAATGAATTAGAGAAAGGACAGTTTTATCTTCCCGAATGTATTTCGTGTAAAAAATGGGTTTGGCCTCCATCAGAATTTTGTGACAGGTGTAATGGAAAAACGTCCTTAAAAAAAGAAGAATTTGAGGGTAAAATTATCGAATTTTCAAAACAAAATGACAATTATTTTTGTATTGTAGAGTTCTATGATTCGATTAGAATAATAGCCAATATGACAACATGTCCAAAAAAAGACCAAATAGTAAAAATTTTAAAATGCGGAATAAATGACGGGGGTTATTTTTTTCACATTATTTGAATTTTGTAAAAATATAGGGAGTTTCAACCAATTGATCAAAAGTCCATACTGTTGGTAATGAAACAGTATCAATAACATCCAGTTTATGTGTTTCAATTAAAGAACTCCAACCACCGTCAGAAAGATTTCCAGATAATTGTCGTTTAGTATTAGTTCCTGCAAATATCATTCCAGTATTTTTTTTCAAATTAATTTTATTATGGATTTTTTCAATAATGCTTGTTGCTAAAAATTCTCCACCCATTTGAGGTAGACCACCAATAAAGAACGCAGGATTTTTTAAATTTAATATTGAATAATCAAACTCTAATGCATCTTCACATTTAGGATTAAAATTTTGATTTGTTTGTGTAGAGATGGTGTTTTGTAATTCCACTAGACTGTCATCGATTTCTATACTGTATGAAGTAAAACCTAAAATTTTGCCACAAAATGCAATTCTCCCGTCACCAGAACCAATATCTACAAGTTCTGAAAAATTCATTTTTTTTGCAATTAGTGCCATCACATATGCAGACATAATCCAAGTTGGGTAAAATGGCTGACAACTAGAACCATGTTTGATACTGTTTAGCCAGTAATCATTAATGTCGCCCTCATACACCATGCAAGGTATTCCCAAAATATCTTCTTCAAAAGAATTAAAGTAGATAGGATTTTTTTCTGCAAAATTATGTAATTGTTTTAAATGATTTTTGTCAATTGGGAAATCATCAGAAATCTGAGAAGGGATTACCTCTTGGATATGTGCACTTCCCGAGTAATTCTTGGCAAAATCTCGTTTAATTTTAATTAAATTTTGAACCACCGTATCGAACATTAAATTTCTAAAATATAGGGGTATGATAAACTGATTGAAGTTAATTTTGATTTTTAGATGAAATTTGAGAAATTTCTTGTTGTATTTTATTTAAATTATCTAGAGTGTTTTTTTCAATTTCTTTAAATTGTTTGATTTCATCATCAGTAGGATCCATCATTAATTGGAAACTGACCTGTTTGAGAATATTAAGATAAGAATCACGTGTTTCAAATAATTTTTCAATATTAAATTCAGACATCAATAATAATCAATTTTTTTAAGTATATAGATATTAGAAATTATTAAAAAGGAATAAAATAATCTTCATTAAAAATAGATAATTTCTAATAAAAAGAATAACATGTTTTAAGTTATAATGTAATTACCTAGTTTACTATATCTGATAATGGTTAAAAAAGAGATATGGAATCAAAATCATCATCAATAGTTATCATGAAACAAAAATTAACAAAGGGAAATCATACTAATCATCAAAAAGCTGCAAAAACACGTAGGCAAAGAGGGTATCAGTGGGAAGACACCATTGTGAAAAGATTTAGAAAAACAGAAAATTGGAAAGCATTTAGACTTGGATCACCTAGTATTGCATTACCCGATGTGTTAGCAGTAAATACAGAGGAGAGTACAATATTTACAATTGAAGCAAAATCAGGAACCAGCACATCGCTTCCAGTCCCAGCAGATCAAATAGAACGATGTCTGGATTGGATTAAAACATTTGATATTTATCAAAACAAAAAAGTGTTACTTGCATTCAAATTTCTTTCAAAAAAGCGTATCGATGTAGGAGTATACAAAAATAGAGAATTAAGAGAATTTTTTAAAATTTGGGATGAATCCTTAGAAATTACTGACTGTGTATGCACTTACGATGGAAAGATTTTTGCAAAAAATATTAGTTCAAAAAAAGAATTATTTTTAAAAGAATGTAAAATGCCATTTAAGACAAAACAAAGAACTAGTGCCTAAGACTACATTATTTTCAAATCATTATTAAGGCTAGAATGATGCATAATGACATGGTAGAAGATAATTCAAAAGACGACCAAATGGAATCGATTACAGAATCGTTGTTAGAAACAGTGTCTGATGCAGAAGTTGATTCTAGAGTAAGTTTTGAAGAATTTACAGACGAAAGGGCACTGATCAGCCATGATGCATTTGGGAAAAAACAAATGAAAATTAAAGTTTTAGAAGTATCTGATGAAAACCCAGTTCTACAATGGAAGTTTGGAGATAGAGTAAAAATTACTAAAATCCTGGTAACCATTAAACATCTTACAACACAAGAAGTCGAAGAGGCCGAATTTGATATTGAAGAAATAGAGCGAGAAATGCAAGAAAAAAGACATTTCTCATCTACAAATAGGTGGGTACCTGCAGGAGACATAAAAAATGGCTATGTTGTAGGTGCAATGCATACAAGATTGATCAGTGACGCAGCAGCATTAGATCACATTATGTTTTAATCTTAAATTTAGGATATCATAATAAATTCTTCAAAAACATTATAAACCACAATTTTTGAAAATGATTATGAGTGCAAAAGAATTTGATGTCAATGGGACAGATTATTCCATTACAATAACAGAGCAAGTTATTGGTCACATCAATAATTTAAAAAATCTCTACAATGCAGCATATGAAGATCCAGAAAGTTTTGAAGATGTGAGTGCAGAAATTTCAAGTACCATTACAGAGATTGCAAGCACGGTAGAGCCAGATGTTGAAGATAGTGATTTGGATGGATTAATTCAAGAGATAATGAAAACAGTGGATAAAAAAGCCGCAGAGATCGAAAAAGAGTTATCAGTTAAAGAAAAGCCTGCAAAAAAATCAAAATCAAAAAAATAGAATCAGATCGGGATCAAACTTAGAGAAACTTAAGAGATAAATGCAATGTAAATAACAGTACTAGGGATATGACTAAAAGTTGTGAGTGTGGAATATGTGATCACTATAGTGAGTCAGAATGTATTGAAAAAGAATGTAAATGCTGTTTAAATTTTCATGAAAGATCAGGTCCCAAATCTAAATAGTAATTATTTTAATTGCAGATTTTATTTGTAACAATTACATTTTTTTGAAAAGTGTCTAGAACATCCAATTAACCTATGATCAAGACACCCACACAAAATGCATTTTTTTTTATCAGTCATAAGTTACTCATTAATTCCCTTGTATCATCCATCATGTGTTTGTCTTTTAGTGCTTCCAATATTTTTAATCTCATATTTTTAACGCGCGACATATCATTAGAGTATAACCCAGCCATGGTTTTAATTTCTGTTTCAAAAGAGTAGTTTTCCAGATATCGAGAAAATTTTATTTTCAGTGTTTCAAAATCAGACACAGGGATTTTATCAACATCGATTTTATTTGAAACGACCCTTATGAAGCCATTAATTTTTAACATTTCTTTTTCAATTTTAGAAAGATCTCCAGGCTTATCTTCAATTTCGTTAAGAAACTGATAAGAATCAAGAATATGATTTAAAATATTTTTTAAATGTTCAACATAGGTGACCATGACCCCATTAGAAATAACAGGCATCTAAAGTTTAGGAAATTAGCTCGAATTGTGTAAAAATTTACCATTTGTTTTAAATTATGATCAAATATCTACAATTACAAATGCAAGGCGACGCGTATCTCAAGTGTGTTAATCCAAAATGCGGATTAGAATATCCAATAATGAGCACTAATGTACAGTGTGAAAAGGGCCATGTACTAGATGTAATATATAAAAATAAACCATCACCGGACCTTAAAGAAACATTTTATCAAAGAAGGGATTCCAAGGGAAATATTTTTAATGAAAGTGGTGTTTGGCGGTTTCGAGATTTACTAAATTTTTGTCAAATAAATACAGAAGATAATGATGAATGTTCAAAATATCTGGTTTCTTTGGATGGTGCAGAAGGAAGACAGTCAAAACCATACCAAATGTCAAAAGCAGCAGAATTCCTAGGCATTAACAAAGAAGGATTATGGTTGCAGCCAGAAGGATACAATCCAAGTGGGTCTTTCAAAGATAACGGCATGGTAACAGCTGTTACCCATGCTAAGATGGTTGGTGCTAAAAAAATTGTATGTGCGTCAACTGGAAACACATCAGCATCAGCTGGAATGTTTGCAGCAAATGAAGGAATAAAATGTGACGTGTATATTCCTGCAGGACAAATTGCACCAGGAAAACTTAGCCAAGCATATCAATTTGGAGCTCAAATCAGACAAGTCGAAGGGAATTTTGATGATGCGTTAAAACAATCATTAGATGACGCAAAAAACTATGATGGGTATACAGTAAATTCTGTAAATCCATTTAGAATAGAAGGTCAAAAAACAATTCCGTTTAGAGCATTAGAATATTTGAATTGGGAATCTCCAGATTGGATAATATATCCAGGTGGCGCATTAGGCAATACATCAAGTTGTGGAAAAGCATTAATGGAATTATACCAGTGGGGATGGATTAAAAAAATTCCAAGAATTGCAGTGATTAATTCAGATGGAGCAAGTACATTATCAGATTTGTATAATGGTAAATTTGAGGATGAGGAATTAAGATGGAATAAAGGAAATCCAAATACAGAATTAATTTCCAGATACTATAATCATTTAGATAAAGAAGGGTTAAGACCTAAAACAAAAGCAACAGCAATTCAAATTGGAAGACCTGCAAATATCATAAAAGGATTACGAGCATTAGAATTTACTAATGGCGTTGTAACAACTGTATCAGATTCTGAGATGTTAGATGGAATGTCAGTTGTAGGTCTAAACGGATTTGATTGCGAAATGGCATCAGGTGCATCAGTTGCAGGAATTAAAAAATTGATGAGTGAAGGAATAATCAAGAAAGATGACGTAGTTGTAGGAATTCTAACAGGAAGGCAGAAGGATGCAATGATCCCAGTGGATTATCACAGTAATCCTAAAAACACATTTGCAAACCCCCCAAAAAAATAGGCTCAAACAAGCAAAATAATTCCAAAACAGGGATGGTTTAAATTCATGAATGAATGATTGTACATAACCAAAAGATGGTGCAAAAAAACTAAATGAGCAATAGAACAAATTATAGAAAAAAATTGAGAGTTAAATCATGGTAGATTTATGGATTGAAATTACATCTCTAGCTATTCTTATCGGACTATCTGGATTTTTCAGCGGATTGGAAGTTGCCCTAGTTGGAATAAGAAAATCAAAAGTAGTTCAATTATTTAATGAAGGTAAGAAAGGATCCAAAGCGTTACACAAATTAAAAATGAATCCAAGTTGGATGATGTCCAGTGTCAATCTCGGAAACAACCTAGTTAACGTAGGAGCATCAGCACTTGCAACAACAGTTGCAATGAGATTATTTGGTAGTGACGGACTAGGTATTGCAGTTGGAATAATGACATTTTTAATTTTAGTGTTTGGGGAAATAACTCCAAAAACATACTGTAATGCCAACTCTACAAAAGTGGCATTAAGATGTGCTCCAATATTACTAGTATTCAGTTATGTATTTTATCCAGTTGTAAAATTCTTTGAAACTATTACTAATGGCGTTGTAAGAATAACTGGAAGCAGTCAGACACCGCCACCGATTACAGAAGACGAAATCAAGGGGGTGATTGATCAAGGGTTAGAAGAAAACGCATTAGAGAAAGAAGAGATGGAGTTAGTTCATGGTGCTCTAAAATTTGATGACACTGTAATTCGTTCAGTAATGACTCCCAGAACAAAGATGTTTGTATTAAATTCAAAGATGTTGCTCTTTGAGGCATTACCACAAATTAATCAAAGAGGTCATTCTAGAATTCCAATTTTTGGAGATACTAGCGATGACATTGTAGGTTTTATTCACCTTAGTGATGTTTTAAAAGAATTAGAGAAAGATAACAAAATGGTAAGTTTAGAACAAATTGCACGAAAAGCAGTATTTGTGTCACAAGAAAAAATGGTTAGTAGCATGTTAAAAGAAATGAAAGGAAGGAAAACACACATGGCAATTGTTGTGGATGAACACGGAGGTGTAGAAGGCTTGGTCACACTGGAAGATTTACTTGAAGAGATAGTAGGGGAGATTGAGGATGAAACAGATGTGACTAAACAAGTAACTTATGAAAGAATTGATCAAGATACGATAATTACAAACGGGGACATAGAAATTGACGTGATAAATGATCTTTTTAAAACAAATATTCCAGACGGCGATGATTATGCATCCTTGAACGGATTATTGCACGAAAAATTGCAAGACATACCTCAAGAAGGTGACAAAATAGAAACCAATGAACTAAGAATCATAGTGGAAAAAGTTTCAAAAAATATTGCTAAAAGAATTAGAATTGAAAAAATTAAATATTAATCGTCTTTTTTAGGTGTTTTCTTCCAGACTTGTATTTGACCGCCATAAACTTCATCATCATATACAAATGCTGAAATTTGCGCATAGAAGCCTTCACGACCACTTTTGAATACTTTTGGAGGTAACGGAATCTCTACTTCTTTTCCATCAGGCATTTTAAGAGTTGCAATTGCAATTTTAGATTTTTTAGGTTCTTCTTCACTCATGCTTGCTTCAAGATTTTGCCCACTTTTATCTATTTTTGCTTCTTCGTTTGTTGGCTCCTTTTTTTGAAAATTATCTTTAACGGGTTCAGGTATTAATTTGCTAGAAGTGTTATCAATGTCGTTAATTTTATTTTGAGTGTCGTTCATTAGTTTCTTAAAATAATCTTTGGATTCTTTTTCACTCATATTTTGAGAATCACGCTTTACTAATTAAATAATTGTAATTAAATAATAATTTTATTCATTTTGCTTGCAAAAATGTTCTTGTAATTTTTGTTTTTTCTCATTCATATTAAAAATGGATTCAGTATGAGAAAATGCGTCATTGTATGATTTTCCAAATAGCATTGCTTGCATCAACATGTGATTTTCAGGAATTACAATTCCAGTTTGATCATCAGAATACATCATTTGGACAGTATCACCAATAGATACAGTCATGTTTGCATGGATGTGTATCATGTTTGTATCAGTAAAATTAAAACCCATATTTTGAGCAAAATCTCTGACATCTTTAGTTCCCTTTGCAGTCCATAAAGTTGCAACGCCAAACTCATTTTCAAAAATACGGTGAATTTCAGAAGGCTTTGGCGCTGTTTCTTTAAATCTTATATCCATAATGTGCAAGTGCATTTGTCGGCTAGGAACCTTTAGTGCACGAACGTAAAGAGGTGCATCCTTTCCAAAATACAATTTAACGTCATCTCCATGATGAGGTTTTTCGGTCATCTCAATGGTGTCTGAAACAGTTTTTTCAGTTTGTTCAATATCAGCCCAACGTCTAACTAAAGTTACATCAAATCTAATAATTTTATCACCAAATGCATCTCGGAGCGGTTCTAAAATTCTTCCCATCCCGGTAACATTACAACTTCCCTGCATGACATGGGATTTACCTAATGCCTGATCATAGTTTGCCCTCGAATTAAAAAGTAAATCAGAAACGGCTTGATCACCCATTGTTGATTCACCGCCTTGATAAATCACGGGAATGTTTTTTGATTCATAAATATTTTTTTTATTTTGATAACCATGTCCGCCGGGGGATGCATCAATTACCAAATCACATTCATTTAATGCAGAATCAATAGTTCCAGAAACATCATAATTTTTAAAATTTTCTAATTTATTTTCAGGGACATAGACATTCAATCCGCTAGATATCGCCTCAGCTACTTTATCATCTGGAGAATACTTGCCAATTCCAATAACAGTGATTTCGGGATCGTCTTTTAGAAATGAAACTATTCTACTACCTATGGAACCGTATCCATTGACAAAGACTTTTTTCATAATATCTCTAAGATTATCTCACTTATTTACTAATTTATTTAAAATAATAAAAAATGATAACGATACTCAAGAATAGGACAAAAGACTAAATGTACTTAGAGAAAATATTTAGTAATGATACATGCACCATCGCTTGCAATAGGTGCCATAATCGCATCAATTACAATTACAGTGGTGATGTTCGGGTTAAACAGCATAACAGATGAAATAGGGTTGTCCATGGAGCCTACACCAAAAATTCAAGGTGCGGAACCTGCAAAAATTACGATGGATACGTTTGTATCAAATGGCTCTCCAGTATTAGGGGATTCTAACGCTCCAATAACACTAGTGGAGTTTGGGGATTATCAATGTCATTATTGTCACGTATTTTTTGATTCAATTGAGGGAGACATTATAAAAAATTATGTTGAAACAGGAAAAGTAAAAATTATTTTTAAAGATTATAACATAATTGGAGAAGATTCAGTTAAGGCATCACAGGGAGCACATTGTGCAAATGATCAAGGACTGTTCTGGGAATACCACGACATATTGTATTCAAATTGGACAGGTGAGAATAACGGATGGGCATCTTCTGAAAATTTAACAATTTTTGCACGACAAATTGGTTTGAATATGGATCAATGGTCTGAATGTATGGTAGAAGGATCACATGCACAAACAATTCTTAGCAGTAACGAGGATGCCAGAGCACTGGAATTAACAGGCACGCCAGCATTTTTTGTAATTAATTCAGAAGGGCAAGTGTCAAAATTGTTTGGGGCTCAACCATTTGAAGTGTTTAAAAAAATGTTTGATGCTGAATTAAAAAAATAACAATAAATGAATTGCTAGGCGACAAAAAAGAAAAAAATCATGCCTAGTTAACTTAAATTTACAACAAATACTTAATTACTGTTTTTTTTAACGAAGCTCATGACCGCAGGCATAGATGATATTGCAATATACATTCCAAGATTGTACATTGATGCAGCAGATTTTGCAGAAGCTAGAGGTCTTGATCCAGTAAAATTACAAAAAGGTCTAGGAGTATCTCAAATGGCAATAGTGGATGCAAATCAAGATCCGGCATGTCTTGCAGCCAATGCATGTTTACGAGTTATGGAAAAAAATAATTTGTCTCCGGACGACATAGGAAGACTATACATTTCAACAGAATCAGCATTTGATGAGTCAAAAGCAATGAACTCATACGTCATTGGAATGCTAGAGCAAGTTTACGGTCAAGGATCATTTGAGCACTGTGGTGGAGTGGAAACAAAATTTGCATGTGTAAGCGGATCATATGCACTATACGATAACACTAATTGGATTAGAGCAGGAGAGGCAGAAGGAAAAAGTGCACTGGTGGTGGTGTCAGATATTGCAAAATACGACATGGGTTCAAGTGGTGAAATGACTCAGGGTGCAGGTGCAGTAGTAATGTTGCTTAATGACGAACCACGATTATTAGAATTTGATCCTAAAGTTACATCAACGTCAATCAAAGATGAATATGATTTTTACAGACCATTTGGAAAAGAAACTCCAATTGTACACGGCCAGTATTCTAATTTACTGTACATGATTCAAGTTAGAAAAGCACTAGAAGCTTACAAGAAAAAAGTAATTTCTTCAAACTTAATTAAAATGAAAGAGAATGAAACAATTCTAGACCATATGGATTACATCAACATGCACTTGCCATACAGTAACATGGGCAAAAAGGCATTAGCATATTTAGTTAGACACGAATGGCGTCAACTTCCAAGATGGAAAAATATCTTAGAGCAAATTGGAATGGAAGAACCAATACCAAAAGATCCTCGCGGTACTATTGAATCAGTCTTAGCTGATGAAGAGTTTATGGCAAAAGATCATGAATTTACAAAATTGTTTACAAAAACACAAGAATATCAGGATGTATTCGAATCAAAACTTTCAAGTTCACTCATTGCATCTACAATGATTGGTAATCTGTATACAGCGTCATTGTATCTAGGGTTTAGAAGTAGTTTAGAATTTGAATATCAAAAAGGCGTGGATTTAGAGGGAAAACGAATAGGATTTGGATCTTACGGTAGTGGGAGTAGTGCAATGGTGTTCAGCGGACTAGTGCAACCAGAATACGAAGAAATTGTAAAGAGTATGAATTTAGAAGCTGAAATTGGTCAAAGAAAAAGACTGACATGGAGTGAATACGAGGAACTGCATGAAAACAAATTAACCCCAGAACAGTCCAAGGTCCACACTAAAAAAGAATTTGTGTTAGTTGATGTAAAAACAGATGTGGAGAGCAGAGGCGAAAGAAGATACGTCTTTACAAGTTAATTTTTAAAATTAAATAAAATTCACAGAATTAATTTCATTCATTTTCAGCCATTTGTTTACGAAGTTTCTTTTCATTACCAATCCAAATGTCTACCATTTGGGCATGATATGCAATATCTTTAGTCAGTTTTACATCATCATGGTCTAATTGCTTCATTTTTTTTTCTAATTCAGTTTTAGTGGATCCATGAAATTGGATTTTGAATATAATTTCATCCAATTTTTGTTCTTGATATTTTTTAAGTTTATTTTTAACCTTATTTTTAAAAAAGTCCATTATAAAACAAGGTAAAATGAATCCACATAAAAATAATTAAACATTATGGAATAAATCTAAATTCAGACACAGACTCTAAAAAAGATCAAAAATAATTCAAACTAGATTATTATGGACTGGATTTATAGGAAAATATACAATGTCAGATGAGGTAAATCCAATCAAAGATCATCTGTTTGATTATATTAAAAAATCAAACAGTATTGAAAATTTAATTCATGAAAAAAAATTTGACGTCATCATTAATGAGATAATTGAGAATTGTTATGATAAAGTAATTTTAATGGATAAAAAAGAGAAGGCAGTTGGAATTTTAGCTACAGGCATACTGCATTATCTACTCACAAATGCCCTTCTAAACAGTCAAAGAAAAGTAGATTATCAAGGAATGGAACTAGACATTGTAATTCCAGATATCAAAACATTAGAAAAGGATGCCAAAATGACACTTTTAATTTTAATTCCAAAATCATCAGACAAGAAAATAATTGACGAAAAAATTTCTCAATTAAGAAAGATACAACCAACTAAAGAAAACATCTGGGCAGTATTATCAGATGACGTATCAATTGACTGTAAATCATTTGTCTTATCTAAAGAGAATAATTCCTTTTCAAAAATAATTTTTGAGATTGCACGGTTTTCAAATGTGGGCGGATCAAATAAATTTAAAATATTACGAATTTAATTTTTAAAAAAAATTATTTTAACAATGACTTCATGTCAATATTTTTCTTAAAAATTTTATACAATGACTCATCGCTCATGTCGTCAATGAACGGAATTGAGCCAAGAACCTTAACTCCAGTTAAAGCCTCCAAATCTTTTCTTAATTGATTGATTGGGCAACCGCCATCATCAAAATTATTAATAATAATTCCTTTAATTGGAATTTTATATTTTTCGCACATTTTTACGGTCATCAAAGTATGATTGACAGTTCCAACTTTACTTCTAGTTACAATTATTGTAGGAATTTTCATATCTTTTATTAAATTTGTAACATAGTAATCTTCGAGGATGGGAGTTAGAATACCACCCATGCCTTCAACAAGCAACATTTCATGCATGTTGCTTAATTTTTTAAAACCAGAGAGAATCAGTGGAATTTTTGGTTTGATTTTTAGTTTTTTCCAAGCGGTGTAAGGGGATGCAGGGATTGGAAAGAACTGCGGGTTAACTAAATTCTCAGGATCGTTTGTTTGTGCAGATTTAGTTAGAATTTCAACATCTTCAGACTTGTATCCTTTTTTTTGTACAACGCCTGCAGCAAAGGGCTTCATCACACCCACATCCACACCCATTTTTCTTAGCATGATTGCTAATCCTGCAGTAATGTATGTTTTACCAACATCCGTATCAGTACCTGTGATAAATAGAGATTTCAATAATGTAAGAAATATTGTTTGATAGATTAACTAATCGGTATGAATAATCTAATTGGGAATAGTTAGAAAAATAGTGACTCTATATAGCAAGGATTAATTTTAAAATATCAATATTTTTAGTAACTCAGCATCTCAAGCAGGTTATCAGACATATTATCCATTAAACTTGAATTGGTTTGTTTAATCCAAGAAATAATCTTTGATTTATTTTTAATTGAATATGTTTTAAATGGTGCATGATAGTGAATTTGGACAATATTATATTTGATCAAAACGGATAATGTTCTTGAGGCAGTAGGACGGGATTTTGATATTTTTTCTCCAATTTCAGATTGTGCTAAATCTTTAGAATGTAACAATAGTGATACAGTTGAACTAATTGCATTGTTTAGCATTAATTCGTAAAATTCAATTTTTTCTATTTCAAGTAGGGGGTTGTAAAATATTTTAAATTTACCTTTTTTATGGGTGATTTTTTTCTGATTTTCCAACTCATGGACGTATTTATTCACAGTTTCAGGCGAACATTCTACAATAGTTACTAATTTCATAAAAGTGATAGGTTCAGATAAAATAGATTTTAAAATAGATTCTTTACATTTAATCAAATTTTATGCCACATTCCAGAGTCTAAAAAAAGGTTATTTAAATAATTGTCAGGGTGTTACCGTATTTTTTTTAAAAATTAAATAACATAAAAACATCAAAAAAAATGAATCAAAGAACATCATGGATTGCAGTCATAGTTATTTTTCTTATCTCATCTACAGCAGTATTACTATACACAGAAAGTACGCAAAATTTTGCAATACATGTAATCGGCACATTTATCGCGTTCTTTTTATCAATTTTATCTTTTAAAGCGTATTTTAGTTATAAAATAATCAGGGTATTGTTTTCAGCAGTAGCATTTTTGATATTTGGAATAGTTCAAGGAATAGAATTAGTAAACGATATAGAATATCATGATAATCCAGTAGACGAGATCAGAGATTTTGCCATGATAATCGGATTAAGTTTATTTGCAATAGCTACAATTCCTAAAAAAGAAAAATAATTTTCAACAATATTCAGATTATCATGAAAAAAAAATACGGTATTAATAGAAAAAGTAGTTTAACCTACACATGTCTTTAGAGTTTCTAAATAAATTAAAAAAAGACAACAAGGAAATAAGACGAGAACAAAACAAAAGATACAGACAAAAAAACAGGGAAATTCTCAATTTAAAAAAACAGCGCACGTACTATAAAGAGAGTTTAGAAAAAAAACAAGAAAAAATACGAATAAATTAAAACAATATACACAATTCATGAGCAACTGAATTATTAAGTTCTCAAATCCAACAATATTAGTTGAAAAGTTCAGTATGGCATCCAAATACCCAGATGAGCGAATGGGGTTCATTTGACACCATAACTAAAGGCAAGGGAGTATGGCTAATAGACTCCAAAGGTAACAAGATGATTGACGCAGTAGGCTCAATGTGGTGTAATGTTTGGGGTCACTCCAATCCCCAACTAGTTAAAGCAATTACAACTCAAAGCAGGAAAATTCAACATTCGTCATTGTTTAATCTCACAAACGAGCCCGTAGAAAAACTGGCAGGCAGTCTCATAAAAATATCTCCAGGAATGAACAAGGTGTTTTTTTCAGATAATGGCTCATCAGCAATGGAAATTGCAATCAAAATGGCATTACAGTACTGGAAAAACATAGGAGAGAGAAACAGAACAAAAATTGCAACAGTGGAAAACGGATATCACGGAGATACGTTTGGAGCCATGTCAGTAGGATACGTTCCAGAATTTTTTGCAAAATTTAAAGAACAACTGTTTCCAACAATTCAATTTCCAGTTCCAAATAGGTATAGAATACCAAAAGGATTAACTTTTGAAGACTATCAAAATAATTGTTTAGAGAAAATCGAAAAAAGGTTTTCCAAAAAAGATGACATTGCAGCTTTCATAATGGAAAGCGGTGCGCAGATGGCAGGAGGAGTCATAATTTATCCCAAAGAATTCCAAAAGAAGATTAGCAAGTTATGTAAAAAACACGACATCCTGTTTGTGCTAGATGAGATAGCAACAGGTTTTGGAAGATTAGGATCAATGGTACAGTATCAAGAACAACAAAGCATACCGGACATAGTGGCATATGGAAAAATGCTAACGGGAGGGTATCTAACAATGGCTGCAACACTTGCAAATAAAAAAATTTATGATTCATTTTCAGGTGAATTTAATGATTGGAAGCATCTTTTTCACGGTCATACGTATACTGGAAACCCAATGGCAGCGGCAGTAGCTAATGAGAATATACACATGTATGAAAAATACAATTTGATTAAAAAAATTCAAAAAACATCCAAGGTGTTTGAAAAATTTTATGATGAAATTTTAGACATAGATATTGTTGGGGATATCAGGCACAAGGGAATGCTCATGGGAATAGAATTGGTGTCAAACAAAGAAAAAAAGATACCAATCAAGACAAAAAAATCCATCAACAAAGTATTCTTTGAGGAAGGAAAAAAACAGGGCATATACCTTCGAACTCTGGGAAATATTGTAATGCTAGTTCCACCGCTATCAATTCAAGATAATGAATTGGAATTACTTCTAAAGAGAACAATCAAGACTATTCAGGCATCAAAATCAAAGATCATTTGACTGTTAACCCCTAAAATTAAGAGGGTTAACAATTACAATATTTTTATAAATGGAATAAAAGTTGTTTTAACATGAGTAGTATGGAATTCATCAAAGAGTGCCAAGAAAAGGTATTTTCAGGTGAAAGAATTTCCGGAGAAGATGCAAGAAAACTATTCAATGTACCAGATGAAGATCTTAAAGAATTGGCTAGATGCGCCAACGAGATAACTAGAGATTATAATGGAAATAAGGTAGACGTAGAACAATTAAACAATATTAAAAAAAATGCATGTAGTGAAGATTGTACATTTTGCGGGCAATCAGCATTTTATGATACAGGTATTGAAACATATCAATTGCCTACACCAGAAGAAGTTGTAATCAAAGCTAAAAAAGCAAAAGAAGATGGTGCAGACTCGTATTGCTTAGTTGCAGCATGGAAAGAACCATCACCAAAAGATTTCATAAAAGTTTGTAAAATAATTACAGAAATAAATGTAAAAGTTGGAATTAGTGTAGAATGCAGTTTAGGGTTTCTTACAAAACAACAAGCATCAAAATTAAAAGAACTAAAAGTAAAAAGATACAATCATAATTTAGAAACAGCAAAATCAAAATTTCCAGAAATATGTACAACACACACATATCAAGATAGACTAGATACACTAGAAATTGCAAGAGAGGCAGGATTGGAATTGTGTACAGGCGGAATTATTGGGTTGGGGGAAACAAGGGAACAAAGATTAGAATTAACCTTAGAACTAGCACGGATATATCCAGAGGAAATAACAATCAACATACTAGTTGCAGTTCCAGGAACACCATTGGAATTGCAAGTGGATCTTGCAAATTCTGAAATTACCAGAATATTTTCAGTTATACGATTCCTCTTGCCAGAATCAGTGATCAAAATTTCTGGAGGAAGAGAAACACAATTAGAAGATTCAGGGGAAGAATTACTTCAAAGTGGAGCAAACGGAATAATTACTGAAGGATATCTAACTATGGGCGGAAATAAAGCCAAAAAAGACCGTGAAATGATAGAAAAAATTGGCCTTGAAGTATAAACTCAACTTTGTTGATTTAGAATTAGCACGAATTAAAAAAAATAACCTGCATAGAAAATTACAATATGGTAAAGCACAAGGTGCCCACATCACAATTAAAGGTAAAAAACTCATCAATTTGTCCTCAAATGATTATCTGGGAATTCCAATAACCAAAATTCAAACAAATCAACTGCAGTCAAGTTCTAGACTTGTTTCAGGAAATGATGAATCATATAAAAAATTAGAAAGGGTTCTGGCAAAACACAAATCGCAGCAAAACAGTCTGATTTATCCCACAGGCTACATGGCAAATCTTGGATCAATTTCAGCAATTGCATCAAAAGGGGATTTAATTCTCAGCGATGAATTAAACCATGCAAGCATCATAGAGTCATGTAAATTATCTGGTGCCAAAATATCCATTTACAAACATAATGACATGGATGATTTGGAAAAGAAAATAAAAAAACATGGAAAAAACAAGTTTGTAATTACAGAGGGCGTGTTTAGTATGGATGGCGACGTATCATCATTAAAAGAAATTACAGAAATTTCACAAAAATCAAACGCGATAACAATTGTAGATGACGCACACGGAGATTTTGTAATTGGAAAAGATGGAAAGGGAACTCCAGAATATTTCAATGTGGCAAAAAAAATTGATTTGTATATCAGCAGTTTAAGTAAAGGTCTAGGATCATTTGGAGGGTATGTCGCATCACAAAACAATGTAATTGATTTATGCATAAATAAATCAAAGTCATTTATTTACACATCAGCACTGCCATCATTTTTAGTGCAACATTCAATTAAAAGAATAGAGTCAGACAGAGAGACTCAGAAGAAGAAATTAGAAAATAATGTAGAAAAATTAGCAAGAGGGTTAAGAACAATTGGGTATGAAATAAAATCAAATACACAGATCATACCAATAATTTTAGGAAGTGAAAAATTAGCGATGGATTTTGGTAAATTTTTATCTCTAAATGGAATATTCGCACAACCAATTAGATATCCCACAGTGCCAAAGAATCAAGCTAGACTAAGAATATCCGTGACTGCGTGGCTAACAAATTCAGACATTGAAAAATCATTAAAAATATTTGAAAAAGCCTATAGAAAATTCTTGTAATTATCTGGAAGCATCCATTCCGCCAAATCCCAAATCTAATGGATTTGCAGGAGAGCCCACAATAACTGCAACAGTCACAGCTATGGACAAAATGATACCTACGACAATAAATCGTTTATTCATATCTAAATCATCAAACTCCTAGTTAAAAACGGATTGTGTAGATACTAGTTAAAAAACGTAAGAAGGCTTTAAAAGAAAAATTATGAAATTAGCATATGACGGAACCTACAATATTTGTAGAACTATTTGCAGGATTGGCCTCATTTATCGCCCCATGTATCCTACCAATGATTCCCGCATTCTTAGCATATATTTCTGGAACCACATTAGCTGAAATAAAAAATGAACAAAAATCAAATGTTCAAATAAATAAAATCAACATCATAGCAAATACAATATTTTTTGTTTTAGGATTTTCAATTGTTTTTTCAACTTTAGGTGTTTTGATTAACAGTGTATTAGTAGAAAACGTTAATGATTTTACAGATAGTTTAAACATAATTGCAGGAATAATTATCATCATCTTTGGAATATTCTTAATACTATCTACAAAAATTAATTCTTTGAACAAAGAAAAAAAATTCCACATTAAAAATTTTAAATCAAGCTATCCAATGTCATTTGTGTTTGGTTTGGCATTTGCAATAGGATGGACGCCGTGTGTCGGACCAATATTAGGAACAATACTCACATTAGCTGCAACCACACCGTCAATTTCATTTAGTTTACTGTTAGCGTATTCCACAGGTTTAGGCATTCCATTTATTTTAATGGGGATATTTTATTCTAAATCTACAAAAATTATTTCTTCCATGACAAAACATTTAAAATATTACAATATAGTATTAGGGGGATTTATCATCTTGCTAGGAATTTTAATATTTACAAACCAACTTGCATATATTGCAAATTTTCCATTACTTAACGAGATCGTGATGTTAGGATGAATGCGGAAATTAAAACAGGCATAATTTTTGGTGGACTAATTGCTGCAGGAGTAGTATTTTTAGCCATATTATTTACAGGTCTAGACGAATCGGTGTCAATAATTCAAGATTCAGGAATCAAAAAGGCTCCAAATTTAGTAGGGATATCAGATTATCTCAACACATCACCTGAAAAATTATCTAATGATATGGAGAACAAGGTAATCCTATACGATATCTGGACATACAGCTGCGTTAATTGTATCAGAACACTTCCGTACATTACAGCATGGAATGAAAAATATGCAGAACAAGGATTGCTAATAATTGGAATTCATTCACCAGAATTTGAATTTGAAAAAAATGCAGAAAACGTTCAAGTTGCAATGGACAAATACGGTATTGACTATCCAGTAGTTTTAGATAATGATATGAAAACATGGAAAGCATTTGAAAATAATTACTGGCCAAGAAAATACATTGCAGACCATCAGGGAAATTTAAGATATGATCATATCGGAGAAGGAGGGTATCAAGAAACAGAAAAAATTATTCAACAATTATTAGAGGAAAGATCTAAAGCAATGAAAATAGAAGATGTATCTACAATGACATCATTGGTATCTATTGAAGAATTTGAACATACTTTGTTTAGAACTCCAGAAGTATATTTTGGTTATAAATTTGCACAAAATAGGAATCAATTGGGAAGTGAAGAAGGGTTCCAACACGAAAAAATTGTAAAGTATCAGGAACCAAATAATATTGAATTAAATAAATTTTATCCGATAGGAAATTGGAATAATCATAAAGACAGTATGGAATTAACTGAAACAAAAGGATCCATAAAATTATCATATAATGCAAAAGAAGTGAACATTGTTACAGAAAATTATGCAGAATTAGAAATTTTTCTTGACGGGGTTCCATTAACTAAAGAGTATCAAGGAACAGACATGACAGACAGTAGCAAGATAAAAGTTTCAAATCCAGGCATGTACAATATCATAAGTAATGAAATTAGTTCATCCCACATAATGGAAATAAAAATTGAAGGTAAGGGATTTCAAATATTTACATTCACTTTTGGCTAGAGTGGAATCTTTTAGGATTACCAGTTTTTTTTTGAAATTTTTACATATGTTTATTCAAATATCGTATGATAATCTTAAATGTCTAATAGCCATGTATAGTCATGGTTGTAGGATCATTAGGAACGTATGCCACAGTCAAATCTTATAGTCTAAAAGGAAAATTACTAACAAAAAAAACATTCCAAACATTAGCAGAATCTAGAAATTTAGATGAATTTGTAAGTAGATTAAACAGTACCAAGTATGCCGATTGCGTTAGACAAATTCCTAAACCTTATTCTTCAAATAACATTGAAATGAGTCTTAGAGGAAAACAATCTGAACTATATTATAAAATGATGGGTGCTGTAGGCGGTTCTAATTTATTGATGGCATATTATTATAAATTTATTTTTAAAAATTTAAAAAATATAATTAAAGGTAAAATTTTAAAAAAAAGTATAGATGAAATAAAATCAACAGTAACATTAAGAGCTGAAGAATTAATACAAAGAAGAGATGTAACTCTCAGAGCATTATCTGCAAATACAATTGAAGAAGTTATTGCAAATTTAAAACCATATGGTTTTGGTAATGAAATAGAAAAAGCGTATCTAATGTATAAAGATACAAAGGAAATTGGAATAATAGATACATATCTTGATAAAATTTTATATCAAAATTTAGCTGATAGTATTAAAAGTAAAGCGGATTTAAATTTGTTAAAATTATTTGGAACTGAATTAGACGTGTATAATTTAACAAATATTGTTCGTGCAAAATTTTGGAATATGGACAGTCAAATGATTAAAGAATTATTAGTATCACATACTGCTAGTACATCTGATGATTTATTATCTAAAATGATTGATGCTGAAAATATAAAGATGTCTTTTATTGAATTATCAAAAACTAAATTTGTGGATATTATTCCAACTGAAGGGAATGATATTTTTATGATAAATGAATTTGAAACAAAATTAAATATTTTCTTATACAATTCACTGCTAAAAGAATTTGCAAATATGTTCAAATTATCCACAGCAGTATCTGTTGTCAGATTATATGATTATGAAATTCAAAATTTAGCATCTATTTCATATGCTGTAGAAAACAACATCTCAACTGAAACAACTATGACTAAAATTATTGCACCAGTTCAATAATTAAGAATATTAGTCATAATGAAAAATATTTACGTGTGAAAATAATTAAATTCGGGATTTTGAATAGTGTAACTGTACATAGTGTAACTAAAGGTACAGTGCAAAGAGGTACAACTCCCTTTAAAGCAAAAAAATCCATGGAAGTTAGAGAAATTATAATGATAAGCAATTCTTGGAATAAATCAGAAGGAGGAAGTATCTCTGAAAAAGTAATGAGTAGGGTAAAACCAGATGTACCATTAAAAAATAGATTAAATTTTGCTCAAAAACAATTAGAAGTTCAAATTACAAAATTATCCGGAATTAATGAAAAAATACAAATAAAACATGACATAATATTTGAAAAAGTAGTTAATGCTCAAAGAAACAACAAACCAGTTTATGCACAAGCATATGCAGGAGAACTAGCTAACATTAGAAAATACAAAAATATGGTTAGTACAGCAAAATTAGCTTTTGAACAAGTTAAACTTAGACTAGATACAGTTTCAGATCTTGGAGATATGGTGGTGACATTAAGCCCATGTATGTCAATTATCAAAGGGTTAGCACCGTCATTAAGTGGAATTATGCCAGAAGCAAACGCTTCAATGCAAGATTTGTCACAAGTACTAGGAGATATGATGTCTGGTTCATCAGTAGGAATAGAAGATAACTTTAGTGTTAGCACTGAAACAAATTCAGATTCACTTGCAATTTTAGAAGAAGCACATAGCATAATTGCAGGACAAACAAAAACATCAATTCCTGAAGTTCCAATTTCATTTAATCAGCAAACAGCTAATAGAAAAACAGATATTTTTACTTAAAATAATATTACTTTAATTTAGATTTTGCTTTACTTTTTTGAACTAAAATTTTTTTTATTCTAGAAATTGTGGGATAACTGTATCCACGTGTTCGATAGTTAGCAATCATCATTTTCCAATTTTTTAAACGCCACTGAGCCTGTTCAAGTGTAACAGAATGAACTTCTTTTTGCACAATACTTTTTCGGCCAACTTTTAAAGTTCCAGCATCTTTTGCAGTCCATCTGCTTTTTGCAAATTTAAGCCCTGAAATAATTTCACTGACAGGCATTTCTTTAAAATATTCTTTCAATTTTTTTAATTCAAGATCGCTAGGTTTACTAGAAATAGAAAGTTCGATGGAATGTTTTACCATGAAATTTTTAGAATATTGTGCTTTAAGAGAATCATGCTAAAAGAGAATTAACTAAAGTAGAGAATAATTGAAAAGATTTGATTAAAAATACACTAAACAATTTACTTGATCTTAGATACAACGCAACATTTGATCAAGTTTATCCTTTGAAGTAATTTTATTCATAGTAGTTTTAGTAATTGTGTCAAAACTCGGAGAAGAGTTCATCACAAATATAATTAGATAAAAAATCAAACTAATTGTTTCTAATGGCACTTTGTTATGATGAGGATCTATTAAGTGTCATTAGAGACATTGATTTCATTTTTATAAAATATGAATTTGATAATAGAGATGGCAAGACGTAGCGCAAAGATGGAAAAAGAACATGAGGAAAAGGATTATCTGAGAGGTCATAAAATTGTCCAAACTTGCAATCACGTTCAAGAGTTGGGAATAAAGCCAACTAGACATAATCAAGATGATAATTTAATATGCGCTGAATGTATTCTTGATTTCTTTATGGCAATGGGCAGAGCAAAAGATGACGAAAAATCACATGAAGAAGTTATTGTAGAATATGCCCAAGGAGATCAAACATATTCTATTTGTTTAGATTGTTCAAACAAATCTCAAGACTTGGAAGAACTGAAATAATTTAGTTTCACACATTCATGTCAACATATTATAAAAGATGTCCTGGGAAGTCTATATTTTCTTTAATTTCTTTTTAGATTTCTTCTTAGTGTTATTCACTGGCTTTTGATTCATCTTTAATACAGTAATTTCATTTTCTAATTTTCCAACTAACTTTGCTGTGATTAAAGCAACCATGCCAATTATTCCCTCTCGAAGTTTTAGAATAGAAGTTAGAATTAGGATGTTATCTTCATGCGATTCTTCTTTAGTTGTGAGTTTACCAGCCATTTCATAATATTTCATATAGACATTAACCACTTGTTTGATTTTCATATTTGATATCTCAAATTTACTATCACTTAATTTCAAAGATAGTTCCTGAAAATCTGCCATTAGTTTGTCAATAGATGGTTTATCAATTTTAAAATCTTTAGGAAAATCCAACTCAAAACTAACCATTTACAGTCTTACCTTTTTATCCGCGATTAGTTTGTTTACTTTTTCCATCTTCTCGCCCCACCACCAAAATCTTCCTGATTCTACTGGAACTCCATCTTTGAAGATTTTTGTTTTAATTTGTGTTTTGAATATGCAATAATTTTCAGGACTCAATTCAATTTCTTTGTGTTCGGCTAAAACGTGTTCTTTAATTCTTGACATTAACTCTTCTTCATTTTCTGATGATGCTGACCAAGTGCAGTCTTTTTCTGCATCTTTGCAACTAATTGATTTTGTCATAACTATGTGATTTTTTACTTCCATAAAATATTGCAAAAGTGCTAGGCGTGAACTTTGTCCAACACTTGCCAAAATTGACAAATGGGGTTAGAAATACATCAAATAATTATAGCAGTAAAAATGTAATTAAAAAAATATAAAAATTTAGATTAATAATTATCAGCTAACTATTTCTTACTAGTGTTTCCAAAGATAATCCAAAATAGTCATCATTAGAATCGCCTACAGATTTAATCAATTGTATTTTCAGTGATCTAAAATCTTTTTCTGATTTCATAATTAGATAAGAACAATCTAAGTCATAATCCTCTGTTTTTAATGAATGTAAACTAATAGCTCACAGTGTATCAATAATTAATTATTAAAAAATACTTTTATGACAAAAAAAAATTATAGCAAAACAGATGAAATTTTGTGAAAATTGTGAAACTAAATTATCACAAAATCACAAAGATTTAGGCGCACCTTGGATTTGTCCAAAATGTAATCCAGAAAAAATAGTTGTAAGAAAGCCAACGTATGGTGTAAATTATTCAGGAAGAACAAAACAATGTTCAAAGGGGTGTGGTTCAGAAATTTATTGGGATGAAGAATTTAAATCAAATAGCGGCAAATTTATTCCTCTTGATGCGAGAACAGATGAACCGCATAGTTGTAACGGTCCAGAAAGCACAAGCACATATTTTCCTGACGAAATAAGAAAAATTACAAAAAAGGTAATTCCGAGTCCAATTACAGAAAAATTAAAAATTACAATCCCCGAGAGCATTCTGTTTGATGTTAATAAAATTCCAAAATTAGAAATTGACAATGATTTAATCGTACATGAAATAGTAGAAGGTCACAGAAATCAATCATTAGCAATAATAGATTACAAAAAAATGACAACACTGGAGCCTGAAAAAATCCCAATAGAGAATCTAAAGGACGTATTATCAGAAAACATCATAGAGGGATTAAAAAAATATGGGTTTTCAGGAGTACTGCCATTCCAAAATGAATCAATTCGATCTATCTTAAAGGGAAATAATTCAATTATTTCAGCATCAACAGGTTCAGGCAAAACAGAGGCATTTGTAATACCAATTTTACAAAAAATATTGGAAAATCCAATAAAAGGCGTATTTGTATTACTAATCTATCCATTAAATGCATTAATTGATGATCAAGTGTCAAAAATTTCAGATTTAATTCAAAAATGTAAATTAGAAAAAATCATGTCCACATATTCTATCCACGGAGGTCAAAGTTCGGAATACAAGGATAAAATTATTTCAGAATCGTATGTAAAATCAATAATTCTTGCAACAAACTTTGATTTTATTAATTATCATTTAATTTTACAAGATAAAAAATGGAATCAATTATTTAAAAATGCAAAAATAATCGTAATGGATGAATCACATTCGTATACTAGTTTTCACGGCTCTAACGTATACCATGTTTTAAAAAGAATGAAAAATTATATGAAACAATTTCAAATAATTGGCTCATCTGCAACATTAGATAATCCTAAAGAATTTTTTTCAAAAATGTTTGATTTACCAGAAAATTCATTTTCTCATATCAAAAGTGAATTTAGAAGAAAACAAAACATGCATCAATTTTTTATAATGCCAAGAAAGTTTGGACAAAGAACTACAATGGAAATGGTTTCATCCATATGTTATAAAAATAATTCAAAGCAATTAGTATTTAGTAATACCCATAACGATGCAGAATTTTTAGCATCAAATGTAGAGGGGGCAAATGATGGAATCAGAATCCAAATTCATCGAGGAGGTCTAGATCAAAAAGATAGAAAATTGTATGAATTACAAATGAAAGAAGGGGAATTAGATATTCTATCATGCACACCCACATTAGAGTTAGGCATAGATATTGGAAATGTGGATGTTGTTATTTCTGCATTCAAAAATGAATATGATTCGTTTGTTCAAAGAATCGGCAGGGCAGGAAGAAAAGGTCAAAAATCATATGCAATTTGCGTATTTGATCCAGAGGACGCAGCATGTCATTATTTTGCACGAAATATTACATCATACCTAAAACAAAATCATCGTGTTGAAATTAATAAAAACAATCCAATTATTTCAGAAAAGCACACAGCGTCAATAGAAATTGAAAAACATGCTGCAGTTGAATCAGATAAATCAAAGTTTTTTGATTTTGCAAATAGTGTTAATCTCAGAGGAACATCGGGAGAAATTGGAATTTTTTATAATTCAAAAAAAATAGGAACAAGAGATACACCTACAGGGTATTATCAATTACATCAAAATGCAATTTATCATTTTAACAAACAAAATTATGAAGTAGAGTCAATAGTAAAAATTCAAAATGGAGCAAATGTATATTTAAAAAAATCTAGTGAAGTACAAAAAATGACAATACCAGTTGTCAAGACATCATTAACACAATTGTCCGAAGAAAAATCAATTAAAAAAGCGCCTCTATATCATGCATCGCCCAAATTCTCGG
>JACKQG010001274.1_pt1 | contig 35285 bp, 37 predicted proteins | sample 8237621 | NCBI WGS metagenome assembly JACKQG01 (sample SAMN15677084, study PRJNA649215) | marine metagenome | biome: marine; feature: Black Sea; material: saline water; isolation source: suspended particulate matter (SPM) from the Black Sea western gyre | collected 2013-06-09/2013-06-10 | depth...
CAAAAATATCAGGGCTTCTGAATTTCTATTCCGGATCGGCTCTGTGAGCGAACTTCTCCATATGGTCTGGTATTTTATTTTGACTCTGGCCTTGTACTTGTTACTTAAACCAGTTAGTAAAAACCTTGCTTATCTTTTTGTGCTGTTCGCATTGGTCGCTGTCCCCATTGCTGTGCTCAGTACGCTCAACAATTTTGCCGCCCTGTCGCTTTTGAGTGGGGCAAACTACTTGAAAGTATTCACAACAGATCAGTTGCAAGCTCAAGCGCTGTTCTTTCTCAATTTGAACGAACAGGGATATTTTATCTCCCAGATATTTATGGGCTTTTGGATGCTTATTCTGGGCTATTTAGTTTCTAAGTCAAGCTACCTCCCCAGAATCTTGGGGGTTCTATTTATCATTGGTGGTTTCGGCCTTCTAATCGAATCTTTTCAATATTTCCTATTCCCAGGCTATCAAGTATTAACTTACCCAGGTGTCGTAGTTTCTATCATTGCGGAAATATCATTTTGCTTTTGGCTTTTGGCGAAAGGCACAAAGGGAGAAAACGATGAATATGAAAGATAAAAATATCCCCCGGCTCCTAGGCGCAGCATTCTTGCTTCAGGCAGTTGCATCCCTTGTCAGCACATTTCTTCTAACCCCATTGATTGTGCCAGGCAATATCACCGCCAGCATGACCAACATTGCCAATCATCCTACTCAGATGCGAGCCAGCATCCTGGGCGAGATGATCGCCGTCATGGGTATTGTCATGCTGGGCGCTTTGCTCTACCTGACTTTGAAGAAGCAGAACCGGAAGATAGCCCTGGTGGCCCAGGGATTGTATCTGGTTACCGCCGCAATCATTGCCGTCAGCCGAATAGCGGCTTTCGCGCTTTTACACATCAGTCAAGAATCTGTCATCGCGGGACATCCCGCCCATTTGCAGACTCTGGGAAATTTGTTCTATGAATTGCAGGAATTCGGCTACTTTCTCCATATGTTGCCCTACACTCTTGGGGCAACCCTGTTTTATTACCTGTTCTACAAATCAGGCTTTCTCCCACGGGTTCTGACTTTCTGGGGCCTGATAGCAGCCCCGCTGGCATTCATCGGATCCCTGTTTGATCACTTGGGTCTTGCTATTCCGATGATTGTATTCCTGCCAAACTTGCCATTTGATTTAGGAGTCGGAGTATGGCTGATCGCTAAAGGATTCAAATCATCGGCAATCGATAAGGAGTTCTGAATGGCTGAACTTCAAAATAATCTAACGGCCAGAATCTATGAAATCAAACTCAAAGGACATCTCAACGAAAGTTGGGCAGACTGGTTTGATGGGTTGACATTCACTCACGAAGACGATGGTACGACTACGCTTACGGGCAAAATTGTCGACCAGTCGGCCTTGCATGGTGTCCTAAAAAAAATTCGCGATCTGGGATTGCCGTTGATCTCTGTTAATCAAACCTGATCAGCCTGATCAGACTGCACAAAAGGAATCGTGGTTCTATGGGAATTGCCGTGAGAGACCTCACATTTGGGGGTAGGGAGCGTGCGGAGCACGCCGCCTACCCCCAAATGTGGCCCCTTACCACGGCGATTCCTAGAGACCCGGAATCGTCGAATATCACTGGTTACCCAAAATCGGGTAAGATATATGAATGCCGAGGGCAACATGCTTTCAATGACCCATGGAAAAATTCTTGAGTTTTTGCTGAAACCAACACATATATCTATTAGGTGAACCATGTCACGATCCGATCATCGGAGTTCAGTCCGTACGCTTTATGGGGTTTTATTAATTGCCATTTTTCTTGTAGCAGCCGCTTGTAATGAATCTGCCACGCCCACAATAGAGCAACTACCAGTCAGCACCCCCACAGAACAGGTCACGGATTCCCACGCCTCCATACCAAAAATATCGCCAGGCCAACATCTCCGCTTTGATTCGATTTCTATCGACGATGGTTTATCACAAAGCTCTGTCTTTTCCATCCTTCAAGATAGTCGAGGATACATGTGGTTTGGAACAGAAGATGGGTTGAATAAATATGATGGGTATAACTTCACCATTTATAAGCATGATCCTGATGATCCTGATAGCCTGATATCGAATTGGATCCAAACATTGTTCGAAGATGATTCCGGGATGCTCTGGATTGGCACGCAAGATGGATTGGATCGGTTCGATCCAGAAACAGAAACTTTCGTTCACTACCGCAATGGTCCTAATGATCCTGACAGTTTGAGTGATAACGCTATCTCAACAATTTACCAGGATCGGGGTAGCACCCTTTGGATTGGTACAGGTTACGGTGGGCTCAACCGCTATGATCCGGAAAACGATTCATTTATCGATTACCAATCTCATCCGAAGGGCTTGAGTTCCAATTCGGTTTCTGTGATTTTTGAAGATCAAGAAGGTATGCTCTGGATTGGGACATCCGACAAAGGATTGAACCGTTTCTACCCTGAAGAAAACCAGTGGGAACACTTTTCCAATGACCCCAATGATCCTAATAGTTTGAGTCATAATAACGTTTCAGCAATCTCTGCAGATAAGGATGGAACGTTATGGATTGGAACAGATGGGGGAGGGATAAATAAACTTATCCTGAGTGATGTCAATGAACTTGATCAGGAAAATACGCGGTTTCAGCACTTTCAAAATGATCTCAATATTCCAGAAAGCCTGAGAAGCAATGATGTATTCGTGGTTTATCACGATCAGAATGACATACTCTGGATCGGCACCCGTAGCGGCGGGCTGAGTGTGTTGAATACCGAAAAGGGTACTTTTACGCATTATCAAAATATACCAGGGGATGCTCATAGCTTGAGTGATAATTGGGTGATGTCAATATTCCAAGATCGAGAGGGCGTTCTCTGGTTTGGTTCAGTCGGTGGAGGGATCAACAAACTGAATTTGGGATGGAGAAATTTCGCCCTATACAAAAACAATCCGGACAACCCCAATGGTTTGAGCAATAACATGGTTAGAACATTTTATCCCGAAAACGCAGATACCCTTTGGGTAGGCTCCATGTTTGGAGGCCTGGATCGATTTGATCGTAAGAGCGAAAATTGGACTCACTACCGTAATGTACCTAACGATTCAGGAAGCCTTAGTAGTGATTTTGTCTCTACAATATTCGAAGATAGTTTGGGAGTATTATGGATTGGGACCCAAAATGGGTTAGAACGTTTCGATCCGGGAACTCAGAGTTTTACTCGCTACAAAGCTAATCCAGATGGTTTGGCAGGTTCACATGAAAATAACGTTCGAGCGATAATCGAAATGTCAGAAGGTAAATTTTGGATTGGCACAATGAGTGGCCTATATCACTATGATCATGACAACAACCATTGGGCACAATTCAAAAAAAATGGCCACTCCGACTCTCATGACTTAAGTTCTGCCTGGATTATGGGATTTTTGCAAGATACTGATGAAAATATCTGGATTTCAACAGGCGGCGCGGGATTATTTTTAATCGATCCGAAAACAGAATACATAATCCATTTCCATAATGCCCCGGATGATCCAACCAGTCTGAGTAACAACTATGTCCTTGCTAATTACCAGGATCGAGATGGAACCCTTTGGTTTGGCACATTAGAAGGGCTAAATCGTTACGACCCAGCGACAGAGACATTCACTCATTATCGAGGCAAAGACGGATTACCAAATGAGACGATTTATTGTTTGACTGAGGACGAAGATGGGCACCTATGGATGAGTACCAATCTCGGACTGTCCAGGTTTGATCCAGATTCTGAGACCTTTGCAAATTTCAATGTTTCCGATGGGCTTCAGAGCAATGAGTTTAATGCAACCGCTTGTGCCGAAGGGGAGAACGGGGACATGTTCTTTGGCGGTATTGAGGGCTTCAATATCTTCTCCCCAAAGAACATCCAGGAAAATCTCACTATTCCACCGGTGGTATTGACAACTCTAAAATTCAATGGAGAAAACGTTCATCAAGATTCTATAAAGGATGTCACCCTGAAGTGGCCGGATAACGCGTTCGAGTTTGAGTATTCTGCCCTCAGCTTTGCCCAATCAGAGAAAAACCAATATGCCTATTATTTGGAGGGATTTGAAGAATCCTGGAATTATGTAGGGACAAGACGATTTGGGGGATATACTAATTTACCGGGAGGTTCTTACACCTTGCACATAAAAGGTTCCAACAACGATGGCGTCTGGAACGAAACTGGAACCTCAGTGAAGATCAACATTATTCCGCCATTCTGGGCGACCTGGTGGTTCCGAGGCATCGTTATCGTATCATTTCTGGGGATTGTGTATGGGGGCTATCACTTGAGGATCAGAACACTCCAAGCTAGAGAACGAGATTTAGAATCTCAAGTGGAGCAACGCACAAACGAACTCATCGAGACTCAGAAAATACTGCGCAAAAGTGAAATGGAAAAAGCCATCGCCTCCGAGCGCAATCGGCTGGCGCGTGAGTTGCATGATTCTGTGACTCAATCCTTATACAGTCTGACATTGTTCTCTGAAGCCGCGCGCCACCTGGCGGATGAGCAAGGCTTAGAAAGTATTGAAAAGCAAATCAAACAAATTGGCATCATCGGGCTGCAAGCGCTAAAAGAAATGCGCCTATTGGTATACGAACTGCAACCCCCAGAACTAGAACGAGATGGCCTTATTCGCGCTCTTCGCAGGCGCTTGGATGCCGTCGAAGGGCGCGCAGGCGTTGATGCTCGCATCGAGGTAGAAGAATTCGCCAGATTGCCCGGGTATGTCGAACAGGAGTTATTCCGCATCGCCCAAGAGGCTCTCAACAATGCCCTGAAACATGCTGCGGCATCATCCATGGTTGTCCATTTGCGCCTGGAAAATGAGTGCATCGAAATGGAAATCATTGATGATGGGATTGGCTTTGACCCACTATCGCTACCTGATCGCGGAGGAATGGGACTAAAGAGCATAAGAGAACGCGCTGAACGGTTGGGAGGAGATATGGAGCTACAGACAGATCCCGGCGAAGGGACCAGCGTTAAGATAAGCATCAAGGACATCAATAGCGCGCAACAACGAGGAGAGATCGATGAGTGAGTCTATTCAAGTATTAATCGCAGACGATCACCAATTGGTTCGCCAGGGCTTTGCTGCATTATTATCTGTTAAACCAGGATTTGAAGTCGTTGGTTATGCTGAAAATGGTGTCGAGGCTATCAAATTAGCTCAAATGTTGAAACCCGATATCATATTGATGGATTTGTTGATGCCTGAGAAGAATGGCATCGAAGCCACGCGAGAAATAAAAGAAGAGAACCCCGAAGTCCGCATATTGATAATTACCAGTTTTGCCGAAGATGAAAATGTCTATCAAGCGATAAAGGCTGGAGCACTTGGTTATTTGCTAAAGGATTCTTCACCCCAGGAGTTAATTCAAGCGATTGATGATGTCTGCAGCGGCAAATTATCACTGCACCCTGATATTGCTATGAAACTCATTGAGGAGTTGAACCGCCCAACGGAGAAACCGACCATCGATGACCCCCTGACAGAGAGGGAAGTAGAAGTGCTGAAACTGGTCGCCAAAGGACGTTCAAATCAAGAGATCGCCGATCAACTAGTCGTTAGCGAACGCACAGTTGGGGCCCATGTCAGTAATATTCTCAGCAAACTGCATCTTGCTAACCGCACGCAAGCTGCGCTCTATGCGCTCAGGAAAGGTTTTACTGACTTGACCCCTGAATAGCCTTAAGTATTTTTACCAATCCCTCCTAAAGATTTTCTCAACATTGGACCGCTGAAAAGCGGTCTTTTTATTATCACTATCTAAGTTTCTATCCGATGTGTTGAACAAAGATGTGTGCGATGATATGGACATCATCAATCAAACTTAAGGAAATGCTCTTGAATAAAAAGGTAATCATTTTGATTGTTAGCCCTCCCGGAGATTTGCAGATTGGTCTGCAAGCACTGTTGACCACACATCTTGATGTGGATGTGCTGGTAGTCGGCGAAGGTGATTCCGCGTTGAAGGTCATCGAAAAATATAACCCGGCTTTAGTGATTCTCGACCAGGATGTTCCAGGAATAATGGTACCGATGATCGTTCAAAACATCAAAACAAACTGGCCCAAAAGTCGCTGCATTGTTCTCGCCAACGACAATCATCAACGTCAAGTCTTGCTTGATGCAGGTGCTGAATTTGTGATTGTCAAAGGTTTACCGGGAGCTAAGTTGATCGCAGAAATAAAACAACTGCTCGAAATACGCAATCTTCAATGAAAGGAATCTCAGTAGATGGACGAGAAACATCGCAATCGCAAAGAAAATCGGATCCATTTTTTCGACAACTTGAGGACGGCAATTATTGCATTAGTGATTCTTTTTCATGCAGGAGCTGTCTATGAGAGTAGCGGTATTACGGCTTCTTTTTGGATTGTTGATGATCCCACTACGAATAATATATCTGGCATTCTAAATTTGATTTTCGATACCTTTATGATGCCAAGCATGTTTTTCGTTGCAGGATATTTTGCTTCTTTGTCACTATCCAAAAATCATGGCTTTGCATACCTAAAAAATAAATTCCAACGCTTGATGGTTCCCTGGTTAATCTCTATCACAATATTAATGCCCATTTATAAATTCATATTTTTAGCATCTCGTGGACTAACGCAAGAACACTGGACCCAGTATTTTCACTTTAGCAATGGCCTAATCAGCCAGAGTTGGCTTTGGTTTCTTCCGATATTATTTGCGTTTCACCTCCTCTTTGTGGTTATTTCGAAACTCAATCTAAGATTGCCGAGACTGTCTTTTTGGGGAGCCATTTGGGCTTCTTTCATGATTGGAGTTGTGTACAGCTTTTCTTTGGATATTTTCAATCTTGATGGTTGGACCAAAACAATATTTCTAGATTTCCAAAACGAGCGGCTATTAACATACTTTTTGGTTTTCTTGATCGGAGCGAAATCAGATCGCTTAAAAGTATTCGAAAGAAAGCCTGCAAACAAGAAATTATATGTTTTCGCAAATGCGACTGCGTGGATCCCACTCAATCTTTATATTTATTTCCTGATCTATCCCTTAATTCGCCCAGGTAGATTCATTTTCTCGGGAATAATAGACAAGCTGTTTTATTGGTTTAGTTTTTATCTTTCATTACTTTGCATGATGTATGTAATGATCGAAACCTTTCGGCTTTATTTGAATAAATCGGGCAAGCTGTGGCAGGAACTGAATAGAAATTCTTACTACGTGTACATTATTCATGTGGCAATTTTAGGGGGAATAGCTTACCTCATGCTGAATGCACAAATCCCTTCGCTATTGAAGTACCTGATTTTGGCCCTCTCAACCTTTGTTGGCAGCAATTTGTTTCTTTCTATTTCCCGTCAAGCTGCTATCAGTCTTCAAGGAAAAAGCAGAAAAACGAAAGTCATTCATGGAGAAATTTAATGAATACCGAGAAAACCCATCAAACCAATAAACCCGCCATACTTCTTGAAATCGCAGGTGTTTTACTCCCTTTTTGGGTGGGATTAATCATCAGCGACTTAATTGGAAGTAAACACATATCCCTCGGGGGCAACCTGATAATTTTAGGTGGGCCAATTACCTATCTGGGCCTGACAGTCAGTCTGGTAATTCTGTGGGTTGTGTCGCGCAGGCGAGGTGTAGGATGGAGTTATTTTGGTTTGACCTCCCCCAAAAGTTGGTTCCTGACAATCCTAAAGAGCCTGGGAGTCGCGCTGGCTGTCCTTCTAACCGTCAAACTGATCATCAATCCCATAATGAACGCTCTTCCGAATGCTGGTGTTCAAGACCTGAGCCGCTTTGAATATCTTAGAGGAGACCTTCCAAACCTGATTATTATGCTGGTGAACATTTGGATTACAGCCGCGTTTCTGGAAGAGTTCTTATTTCGCGGCTACCTGATGAACCGGCTTCTTGATCTTTTTGGTTCTCAATCGAGGCTTGCATGGGTGATTGCTCTGGTTGGGCAAGCCGTCATCTTTGGGTTAGTTCATGCTTATCAAAGCCCAATAGGAATGTTCAAAGTTGGCATGATTGGTCTGGTATTTGGCCTATCTTATCTGGTTGTCGGGCGCAATCTCTGGCCATTAATCCTCGCTCACGGATTGATTGATTCTTTGGATATGGTGGGTCATTATTTTGGCGGATAAACGACGGGTAAAACAAATGCTTCGTCGAAAAAATCAATATATATAAGGAGAACAAAAATGAAGAATCTACAAAAGTTGGGTGGTTTTGCTGCACTGTACGCCGCAGCGGCATATTTGGTAGGGTTTGTATTGTGGGGAGTTGTTCTGGGCTATTCAAGCGATCTTGCCCCAGCCCAGAAAGTGGCTTCGTTTGTAGAAAACCAGGGGCTCTGGTATTTCTTGAACCTGACCGTGTATGTGGTATGGGGCTTCATTATGGTTGTGTTAGCGCTGGCACTCAACGAACGATTGAAAACCAGCTCACCTACCCTGATACAGATTGCCACTGCTACCGGGCTGATCTGGGCCGGTTTGGTTATTGCCAGCGGCATGATCGCCAATATTGGCATTGAAACAGTCGTCGGCATCAACAACACTGACCCTGCTCAAGCGGCATCGATCTGGGCGGCAGTTGATGCGGTGCGAGATGGCATCGGTGGCGGCAATGAAATTGTCGGCGGTTTGTGGGTTCTGCTGGTAAGCTGGGCTGCTTTGCAATCCGGAACATTTTCTAAGGCATTGAACTACCTTGGATTGGCAATCGGTGTAGCCGGCATTCTCTCGGCCGTACCTCCTATCCGTGACCTGGCAAGCGTTTTTGGCCTGACCCAGATCATTTGGTTCATTTGGCTGGGGATCGCTATGTTACGCAAGAAATCAAACTAGGAATTGATGTGGCGTAATACCCTGAGCGGAGAGACTAGAAAGCAAATGGCCTCCGCGCAGAGTGTTATCGTCTCGAAGCTAAAGGTATGGGATTTGTGGTGCAGAGATTTTTCAGAGAAAATCAACTAACGAAAATTGGGAGACCGTCATGAAAGCAATTGTCCAAACAAAATATGGATCCTTTGATGTGCTGGAATATAGTGAGGTACAAAAGCCGACCCCCAGCGACAACGAAGCGCTGGTAAAGGTGCATGCGGCGGCGATCAATTTTGGTAATCTGTTTTTGGTTGGTGGTAAACCAGTCTTCACGCGCGCTGAGTCGGGATGGCTGAAACCTCACAAAATCTTGAACCCCGGTAGTGATGTGGCCGGGATCGTGGATGCCGTGGGTAAAAACGTGACCCAGTTCAAACCCGGTGATGAAATCTTTGCAGATAACTTGCCAGGCGGTTACGGGACATATTCCGAATATGTTTGCGTACCTGAAAAAGAAATGGCGCTAAAACCAACCAATATAACCTTCGAGGAAGCAGCCGCGGTACCGCAAGCAGCCCTGGTAGCCCTGCAGGGTCTGCGCAATATGGGCAATATTCAAGCTGGTCAAAAGGTATTGATCACCGGTGCATCCGGCGGCAACGGCACCTTCGCCGTCCAGATCGCCAAAGCCTTCGGTGCCGAAGTCACGGCTGTGTGCAGTACGCGCAATATAGAGCTGGTGCGTTCATTAGGCGCAGATCACGTGATTGACTACACTCAAGAAGATTTTGCCCAAGATGGCGAAAAGTATGCTCTGATCATGGCCATGGGCGGATACCGCAAGCTTGATGATTATATGCGGGCTTTGCTTCCCAACGGGATCTTTGTTTGGGCTGGTGGAGATTTGAAAGGCTTATTTCAAACCATGGCGCTGGGATCGTGGGTCTCCCGCGGGAGCAATAAAACGTTGACCAACTTGAGCCATCATGCCAGCCAGGATGATCTAAAGTATATGGCCGAATTGATCGAAGCGGGTAAGGTCAAACCCGTGATCGACCGCTGTTTTCCGCTAGAAGATGCCAGTGAAGCATTCCAGCACTACGCAGCCGGGCATATGCGAGGCAAAGTGGTGATCAGTGTCGTTTAGGACATCAAGTAGTTGTCCTCCCTGCAACTAGAGGAGATCGAACATGCAAAATATTAAAATAACCCTTGCGATTATCTGGATCGCCGTCATGCTCACCTATCTGTTGGGCGATGTTTTACGCATCTTTACTGGTGATTTCACCCCTGGAGAAATTCAAGGGGTGAAATTCACCCAGGCTATGGGATTGGGAATTGCTATCCTGATGGTAATTCCTATTCTGATGGTGGTTCTATCATTAATCTTGCCGCAAAACATCAGCCGTTGGGTAAATATCATCATGGCCGGTTTCTGGTTCCTTTTCAATTTGGTGGGATTGCCAACCTATCCAGGGCACTATGACAAACTTTTGCTGGCTGTAAGTATGCTATTCAATTTGATCACGATCTGGTATGCCTGGAAGTGGGTCTAACTGCGCATATGTTGTTGGGTTTTTGGAAAATGTGGAAATGATTTATCCTGGAAAACTGAGCGAATGCTATCCTTTTGTAAACGCGCAATTCAACACCTCCAACCACACTTAAGTGTCTACAAAATGGACTGCAAAACCGATACATTATGATCACCAAGTAACAACTCAGCCTCAGAGGAGAATAGTCTAATTCTACTCTTGGATGTGTGAGCAGTTACATCACCAATAGATAATGGAAGATTGGAGACAAGCAAAATGAATCAGACAAAAAATGAACGCAAGAACCGCAAACAAAATCGACGCCGCATCATGGGCAGTGTCCTAATTGTAGTCATTGTCGTACTTTTTATCCCCTTTGTTTTCAAGAGCAAGCCAAGAGCGGCGTTACAGGGGCCTGCTTTATCAGAGATTGAGTATACGGAAATATTCTTTGAGAATGGTGATCTACAATTGGCCGGAATGCTTATTGTCCCGCAGGGGGATGGCCCCTTCCCTATCGCCGTCATCATTCACGGATCGGGGACCAGCCACAGGGACAGCAAATGGTATCTCACAGTGGCAAAGCATCTGCAAGATAATGGCATCGCCGTACTCTTGCCCGATAAGCGCGGTTCCGAAAAATCCGAGGGAGCTTGGCGAGGGGCCAGTTTCGACGATCTGGCCGGGGATACTCTAGCAGCGATTGATTTCGTCAAAAACCAAAATCAATTTGACTATTCTTATATTGGTCTGGTCGGCATGAGTCAGGGTGGCTGGATCGCTCCGCTGACCGCTACGAGAAGCGCAGATGTTTCTTTTGTGGTCAGCATGTCTGGAGCCGGTGTGACAACGGACGAGCAGTTACTATTTGAAGAAATCAATAACATCACCGGCATGGGCACCTATCGCTTTCTGGCAGAAATGATCGCTCCACTGACCACCAAAAACATCCAGGGCATGGATTTCTGGCAGCCGATTGCCGGTTTCAATCCCCTGCCATATTGGGAACAGGTCACAGTACCCGGTTTTGCTGCCCTGGGCGAAAATGACAAAAATGTGCCCGTCGAAGAAAGCATCCGACGATTCGAAAGTCTTGGAAAGCAACTCCTCATAAAAGTATATCCAGATGGTGGTCATGGCATCACCGATCCGGACACTGGGGTTGTCCAGATTGAGTTCTTAAACGATCTATCCGAATTCATTTTAGATCAATAGAACTACAAACGCATTCGTACCAGGAGAAAACATGAAAAAGACCAGCACACAAATTATCGTCATCGTCCTAATCATGGCTGGGGTTTTGCTGGGATTAACATCACTTTCCCGACCTAAGCTCGTTCCAGCCAACGCACCGTCTACAGATTTCTCCGCCGAACGCGCTATGGAGCACATATCAGCCATTTCGCAAACACCCCACCCACCGGGGTCAGCAGAAATTGAAAGTGTACGAGCTTATGTTCTGGCCCAGTTGGAAGATATGGGACTTTCCCCCGAGGTACAGGATACCACCTATGTCGTATCATGGGGCACTTCCGCCGAAGCCACAGCTATACAGAACATCATTGTGAAGATTTCGGGCACAAACCCCAGCAAAGCCATCTTGTTAGATGCCCATTACGACACTCGTGCCATGACCCCAGGTGCCAGCGATTGCGGTTCCTGTGTGGCGACTATTCTGGAGACAGCCCGCGCCCTTTTGGCTGGGCCCCCGCTCCAGAATGATGTCATTTTGCTCTTCACAGACAATGAGGAATACGGCGGTGGCTTAGGGGCAGCCGCTTTCTTAGAATCACATCCCTGGGCCAGTGAGGTGGGACTAGTGCTCAACTTCGAGGGACTAGGCAGCACCGGACCAGCGATATTATTCGAGACCGGGCCAGACAGCGCCTGGGCAGTGAAAGATTGGGGAAAGCTGGTATCACATCCCGTAGGGCAATCCTGGTTTCAGGAAATCTATGGCCGCACCCCTATCGGCACTGATCTCAACTGGTTCAGCGACGCCGGCATCCCTGGTATGAATTTCGGGCACTGGGCCAAGGGTACGGTTTACCATGCCAGCACAGATTCACCCGAAAGGATTGACCCTCGCAGCGTGCAGCATCACGGCTCCTATGCTTTGGCACTGACCCGCCATTTCGGCAATCAAGATCTGGCCGCAGCACAAACTTCTAAAGGAAACGCGTCCTACTTCTCATTTTTCCCCGGTATCTTGATCAGCTACCCAAATTCCTGGGTAATCCCATTGGCCGTTGTGGCCGGTTTGCTGCTGATTGGCAGTGCCGTTCTGGGTTTGCGAACAAAACAACTCAAAATTTCAGGCACGCTTAAAGGGCTCGCGGGATACTTGCTGAGTTTGATCGCCTCAGCTGGTCTGGCCACAGGCATCTGGATGGGGATCGCTCAACTGCATAGTGAATACCAGGCCATGCTGACTTTCCGCGGCCTGTTCCACAACGCCCATTTCTACTTCTTCGCTTTTGCAGCGCTGGCCGTTGTTATTGCAGCCGCCATTTTGGTTTGGCTGCGGCGAAAGTCTTCAGTATTTGAGCTTTATTTCGGGGCTTTAGTACTCTTTTGGATCCTGGCGCTAGCAACCAGCATTCTGACACCCGGCTTTAGTTATCTACTTACCTGGCCGCTGATCTTCTGCACTTTGGCCCTTGGCTGGGTTCTTTGGAAAAAACCATCAACTTCAGAGGTTGTCTTCATGCTAGGAGCATTACCAGGACTGATCATCCTTGCCCCCAGCATCTACGTTATGTTCCATTTCGCCCTGGCCCCCATGATCGGTATCCTGGCGTTTATGGTGTCCTTGCTCCTGGGGTTGTTGATCCCCCAAATTGCATTACTCACGCAAAACTACAGGTGGCGTTTGTCGGGGATCAGTCTGGCAATTTGTGTAGGGTTTCTGGTCATCGGCAGCCTGACCGCTGGTTTCGATGTCGATAACCCTCGTCCCAATGCAGTTGCCTATCTATTGGATTCTGATTCAGGCCAGGCAACCTGGTTTAGCGCTGGCTTTGTGCAGGATGAGTGGACCCGGCAATTCTACACTACAGAACCTGAACTTGAGGCTGTGGGTAATTTATTCCCCATTGCGAAGAGCAGCGGATTCCCCGTTATGCGTGGTGAGGCATCATTTGTAGACCTTCCTGCCCCTGAGGTGGAAATCCTTGACGATCAAATCTCCGGGGATATGCGCACGCTCAAACTCATCCTGCGTTCACCTCGTGGTGCTGAAGTCATGCTGTTCGATGTAGAGCCTTATCAAGCCGTTCGGGCCGCCACCATCGCTGACAAACGCATTGAAGCCCCACCATCTGAGCGCCATCTGTGGAGCCTGACCTACTACGCCGTGCCATCCGAAGGCATTCAGATCACCCTGGAACTTGACCCTGCACTGACGGTTCAACTACAGGTCAGCGATCAGACCTGGGATCTGACAGCGGATGTCTTGGATAGTCTTGGCAGCGAATATCAACCCCGTCCAGCAGATATGATGCCCATGCCCAATTTCGATTATGGCACTGTGGTCGTCAAAACCTTAACACTAGAGGGTGGTGGTTAATTTTGACTGATGATAGAAGCTTCTCTAACATCTCCCTCACCCCAACCCCTCTCACACCGGGAGAGGGACAGACCGTAGCGCAGCGAAGGTCAGGGTGAGGGTAAGCGCCAGTCAATTTCAACCACTACCCACTAGAGTAAATCAAAGGAGAAATAACCATGAAGAACTTCGTCAATCGCTTCCAATTCGCCATCTTTGTCATCCTTACCTTTGTTCTGAGCTGGTTCCCCTGGTACGCCGGGATCGCCCCAGAAGTTATGGCAATGGGCCCTTCCATTGCGGCCTTCATTGTCGTACTGGTGGTTGGTGGCAAGCGTGGATTTATTGATCTCATGCGCCCCTTTGGACGTTGGCGCGCCAAGCTGGGATTATGGGCAATTGCCATTTTGGGGCCAGCCGTTTTATACCTGATTGGGCTTGGCGTACATCTTCTTTTAGGAGGAAAAGCTCCCCCATTCATCATGATTCGAGAAGAACTCAATATCATCCCACTCTATCTCATCATGGTTGTGCTTATGCCCTGGAACGGCCCCGTCGGCGAGGAATTCGGCTGGCGCGGCTATGCCCTGCCCAGACTTCAGACGAAGTATGGGGCCTTGTTCGCCAGCTTGATCATTGGAGCCATTTGGGGCATCTGGCATCTACCCAGTTTCTTTGCACCGCAAGGTGTAGTCGGGGCCATCGCTGCTGCAGTAGGAATGATTTTCATTCTGCCATACACCCTGGGCACCATCGCCAACTCGATCTTCATGACATGGCTGTATAACAAATCCAAAGCCAGCGCCCTGCTTGCCGGCATCGTATGGCATGCGGCGATCAATTTCTGGGCACCGGTACTTTTGAGCGACTCATCCCTGGTCGCTGCCCGTGAGGGAACTCATCTTCCCACTATTGCCCCCAACCTTTACCTAACGGTCTTAGCTGTCCAGGTAATGGGTGCCATCATCTTGGTGATCACCACTAAAGGGAATTTAGCCTATTCAAACCAACCTTCCCAGGAGGAAGCCAGTTTATGAAACACGATAACCCAATTCCGGGGCTGGGGATTCGTTTTCAGCCCGCAGATTTTGTCTATGTCTACGAAAATCATGGTGCTGGCGGAGTAGGCCGAGATTTGTACACGGCTGTGCTCCAGAATATTGCTTTTGTAAACGAATCTGAGACAAAGATCACACTAGATTCAGCGGTTCTGGATGCGAGCAGAGAGGGTGCCGTTATCCAATCTCAACGGATCGGGAAGGATGAACTGGTGAATACTGCACGGCAATTTCATGCCTATCAAAAGCAAGGTTTGTTGGAAACCTACGACTTTCAGTTCCAGACGCGCCGCTATCTGAAGAACATCAAGTTTACCTCAGACACCACTCTGATGCCCGGACATGCTATCGTCGTTACTCGCCAGACAATGCTATTCCAAGGATTACCGGATACGATCAAGGTCACGAGCAAAGGACATACGCCTCACGGCGACGTAGTTTCGAGCGAAAACAAGCTCAAGGTTGTCAACCACAAAAGCAAGAATGAATACATCTTTCCAGTGAGGGGCAGATGGCTGGTAGCCGGCGCGCCCTCCTTACACAGCCATCACCGGTGGGGAATTCTCGAAGAATTTGCTTTGGATCTGGCCAAGATGGGCCAAGGTGGTCTCTCTCACAGCGACAATGGCACCAAGCTGGCTCAATTCTATGCCTACGGGGAGCCTATCTATGCTATCGGCGACGGGCTGGTTGTATCGACACGTGGGGATATGGAGGAATCAGACACCAATCTGCAACAGCCGGAAGAGAGTGCCGAGGTGTACTTTGAGCGCATGCTTGAATACCAGCAGGCCTTGTTAGCCAAAGGATTTTCTTTTGCGCTAGGTAATCATATCGTTATTCAGCACGCCCACGACGAGTACTCACGCTATGTCCATTTGCAGCACAGCAGTGTGCGCGTCCAGATAGGCGATAGGGTTTCACACGGCCAGCAAATTGCCAACTTGGGGCACAGTGGAAATAGCACCGAACCACATTTACATTTCGATGTCGCCGATAGCCCCGATCTAGCCTATTCGCGGAGTATTCCGTTGACGTTCACCAACATCACGCTATGGCCTGACGATGACGGAACGGTTCGGCATCTCCATTTGGGACAGGTGGTAGTAGCAGGCGAATGCTGAACCAATCGACATCGAAATATTACACCGCAAAGGAGAAGATGAATTGAAAATTATTAAAAATATATTCTGCAATAAAGAGCAAGCCCGCCTGCGCGCTGGATTTAGAATACTTATTCAGTTGACGGTCTTCTTTTTCCTTATGAAAGGGCTTGCAGCCTTATTGGGTGTTCCCAGCGACATCGCCTCGAATTTACCATTGTATGTCTTTCTGGCCGTTGCTGGTGTCCGATTATTTCGGGTGCTAATTAGTGTCTGGTTGTCTGGTCGCTTTTTAGACCGGCGCCCTTTTGCCGATTTTGGATTACGGCTCGATAAATGTTGGTGGCAGGATTTAGTTTTCGGATTGGGGTTGGGAATATTGCTTATCGGCAGTGTATTTTTAATCGAATTGGCCGCTGGATGGTTGACGATTTCGGATACCTTCCACACTGCAAACAGTGAGGGTTCTTTCATCTTGAAGCTGATCGTATTTGTGATCCTATTTATCTGCGTCGGTTTTTCTGAAGAGCTGATGTACCGAGGCTACCATTTAACAAATATTGCCGAAGGGTTCGACATCAAAGCTATTGGCCCAAAATACTCGCTTGTCATTGCGGTATTTTTATCATCCATTCTCTTCGGGATTTTTCACCTCGGCAGCCCTGGTGCTACGCCAATTAGCACATTTAACATATTCTTGTGGGGCGCTTTGTTTGGCATTGGCTATGTGCTGACCGGGCGTTTGGCCATGCCTATTGGCCTTCATATCGCCTGGAATCTATTTCAGGGAAATGTATTTGGTTTCCCAGTAAGCGGGACAACCTTCTCTTCTGAAACCGTAACGTTCTTCTCGATCCAGCAAAGTGGCCCAGAGCTTTGGACAGGGGGAGCTTTTGGACCTGAAGGCGGGTTGCTGGGCTTGTTGGTCATAATTGCCGGGATATTTCTGATTGTTGGTTGGGTTCGAATTCGATATGGCAGCATAAAACTACACCTTCAATTGGCAGAACCACCAGCAAAGGAATAAAGATTGAAAAGGAGGTCGAATCGCAAATGGCGCAAACGTGCTTGGAATTTATCTCTTCGCACAAATGATATCGTTTTGCAAGAATATACCTGATATCGAATCAAAATTTTCAGAACAATAACCATAAAAGGAGCAACACAATGACTACTACAGATATCAAAAAGACCACCGCCTACCCAGCACGCCTGGAGATCGACTATCCCGAGAAATTGGATCGATTGTCAACTTTCTTCCGAATCATCTGGATCATTCCCATTGCTATTATTCTGGGCCTCGTTTCAGGAGCAGGAGAAACGATCACAAACACGGTTTTCCTCAATGAAGCTGGAGAAGTAATCAATACAACTTCAGAGACAGTTGGAGGGCTGGCAAGCGGCCTCTTTTCAGCCACAGCCCTGATGATCATCTTTCGGCAGCGCTATCCACGCTGGTGGTTCGATTTTTCGCGTGAGTTAACCCGCTTCGAGACCAGAGTCGGTGCCTATATGGGCCTGCTCACAGACCAATATCCGTCCACCGATGATGAGCAGTCTGTCCACCTGGCGATCGACTACCCCGATGCAGAAACTGACCTCAATCGCTGGCTTCCCCTGGTCAAATGGTTGCTCGCTATCCCACATTTTATCGTCCTGATATTTCTCAGCATTGCCAGTATCTTTGCTGTGATCCTGGCCTGGTTTGCCATTCTCTTCACCGGCCGGTACCCAAAAAGTCTCTTTGACTTCAACGTTGGGGTCAGCCGTTGGTGGCTGCGTGTGACAGCCTACGCATTCCTGCTCGTGACTGACAGCTATCCACCATTCAGCTTGGCCTAAAAAAGAATAGCGAAGCAAACCCATCTTTTGCGAGAGACTGCCACGCTTCGCTCACAGTGACACTCATTCAAAACATTTCGACAACCACATATAGGAGAACAAAAATGGACGCAAAGGAAAAGAATAACAAACTCGATATTAAAGTAAAGCTTTCTACATTATGGATCGTTGTAATGATCAATGTAGCTATGGCAGATATTTTTAACTTTATGATGGATCTAATGTCAGGAAATACCACACCGGGTGTTCAAGTCCCTCAAATCGGAATGTTGATATTCGCCATCATTATGGAGATTCCGATTGTTATGATTTTGTTCTCTCGGGTATTAAAATATAGCGCCAATCGCTGGGCAAATATTATTGCAGGTGTAATAACTACTGCATTTATCATACTTGGTGGGTCATTGAACCTTGTATATCTATTTTTCGCCACGGTCGAAATTGTGTGTATCGCATTCATCATCGGGTATGCATGGAAGTGGACTAATCCTGAAGTGTAGAAAGTTCACAAAAGATGAGGAGATCAACAATGAACGTAACCACAGCGGCATTACCGAATTCAAAAGCAAAACTTCAAGAACGGCTTCAAGAGGGAAGCATATCCCTAAGATGGCCAGTAATCATTGTGTTTGCACGCCTGATCTTTGCCATCATGGCACAAGCACTGGTTGCAGGTTTATTCATGCTACAGGGTCACCCAACCCCCTGGCAGGCGGCGGCTCCCTGGTGGATCGTGTACGGTACCTTGATTGACATCGGCTGTTTCGTTTTGCTGGCCCGGTTGGCACGACGGGAAGGTATTCGCCTAGTTGACTTGATCAGTTTTCAGCGCCTGCGTCTCCGACGGGATTTGTTTCTTGGAGTGGGGTTCATCGTTTTATATCTATTTTTGGCCATCGGTGGCGGGATACTCTTTGGTATCTTGGTTTACGGAACCGACCCTGCCCCAGCAGTAATGGTACCCTTGCCGCTCTGGGGAACCTTGTACAGCCTGATCGTCTGGCCCCTCATCTGGGCTTTTGCCGAAGAAATGACCTATCAAGGCTATGCTTTACCCCGTCTGGAACTTCTCACAAAGCGCGGCTGGCTGGCCATTCTTATTGTGGGTTTTGGGTGGGCGCTTCAACATAGTGCCCTCCCCCTGATGGCAGATTGGCGCTGGGCTATATTTCGGTTTGGATCCAGCCTGCTAATTGGGATTATATTGCCCATCATCTATCTTCGCACCCGCCGTTTGTTGCCCTTTATTATTGCCCATTGGGCCGCGAACTTCGTTAGTGTTCTGATGACGGTCGTTCTCCCGCTATTGAGCCCTTAGGCCCGGAAGCATGAAAGACGTAATATTTGCAATAGATGCATATGATGGTTGATCCCAAAATGAAAATGTTGTTCAATTACCTTATGAGAATGAGATCTTTGACATCATTGTCAGCAGCTTAACTATTCACCATTTAGGATTTGATACCGAGAAAGGCATGGAAGAAATGACTCGGGTTCTCAAGCCCGGGGGCTGGATGGCTATCTACGATGAGCCTTCTACTGTATTTTATAGTGCCAAGCAAATGCATAAAAATGGTCTGCGAGTAGAAAAGAAATATGTGGATATGGTCTTTGGCGTAAAACCACCCACCACTAAATGTGACTAAAGTAAAACAAGGAAACAAACAATGAAAAATAACAGAAAATCAACTATTCGTTTACGAATGCCTGTAGCGATAATTTTCCTGATCACAGCTCTATTATCAGGGTGCAAGGGAGCGGAGGAAACGCCCTTGATGATACCTGCTGATGCAAAAGCTGGCGATATCATAAACCTTGAACCCTGCATATATGAAGCAAATGATGTGGAATATGCTGCCGACTGCGGCATGTTGATCGTACCCGAGAATCGAAATGCCCCAAATTCTCGGCTAATTTCTCTTCCTGTCAAACGAGTCCGCTCGACTGGAAGTAATCCTGTTGAACCCATCTTTTTTCTACCTGGTGGGCCGGGTGTATCAAATACTTTGCCATCACGGGCCAGTTGGTTTATTGAAAACCATGATTTCGTGATTGTTGGTTATCGTGGTGTAGATGGTTCGATAAGATTGGATTGTCCAGAAATTAGTCAGCACATAAAAAATCTGCCTGGCGATATGTTAGGCGATGCTTCAATAGCGCAAATGACAGATGCTTATGGGCGTTGTGCAGATCGGTTTCAAAATGAGGGTGTTGATCTAAATGGATACACAATCGTTGATGTTGTGGATGATCTGGAAGATGCTCGAATTGCCTTGGGCTATGAAAAAATGGATTTATTTAGCATTAGTTATGGTACGCGTCTAGCGATGATCTTCGCCTGGCGTTATCCAGAAAATTTGCATCGTTCAGCAATGGTTGCGGTTAACCCACCTGGTAGGATGTACTATTACGACCCGATTATTATCGATCAACAATTCGCTTATTATGCTGATCTATGTGCTCAAGACCCTAAGTGCAGCACAAACACTGATGATTTGGCAGAAACAATTCGACAGGTGTCTCATAATATGCCTGAACGCTGGTTAGGGATTCCGATTAATCTCGGTATGATCCGTGTCGCATCCTTCGAATCACTGTCGGACACGCAGTCTGCGGCAAAGGTTTTTGATGTCTGGCTTGCAGCTTCCAAAGGCGACTATAGTGGAATGGCCATGCTTTCATTGGCTGGACCAATGATGTTTTCCAACGCTACCGTTTGGGGAGATAATATGGCAAAGGCAGCTAGCGCAGATTACGACCAAACAAACATCTTGCGATCTGAAATGGATTTGCCAAATTCAATTCTTGGGTCACCGCGCTCTGAACTAGCCGCAGCTGCCAATAGTTGGCCGACAAACACCATTCCAGAAGAATATCAACAGATACAGCTATCGGATGTGGAAACTTTGATAGTCAGTGGCAGCGTTGATTTTTGGACTCCCTTACAGGTTGCTGAAGAGGTATTACCTTCCTTAAGTAATGGTCAACACGTGATTGTTTCAGAAGTTGGGCATGGTGAAATGTTGTCGAGTCAATCAAAAGCATCTAAACATCTTCTGAACAGCTTCTTTGATACGGGGTTAGCAGACGCTTCCCTCTTCACACACCAACCTTGGGAGTATAAAGTGGGCTTGGGCTTCCCTGCCATAGCAAAGATCATCACCGCTGTCATTTTGCTGGTGATTACTATTTTTGTAGTAGTAATGCGCAAACTTATAAAAAAGAAGTTTGCCAAATTGAAATGAAGTAAAAAGTGTAAGAGCATGTGTGTTGACGTTCCAGTTAATAGCGCTAAGAATCAAGCTATAGATTGTTTGATGATATCAAATTTAAGGAGATTAGAATGAAAGCAATCGTCTATGAAAAATATGGGCCACCCGAAGTACTTTATTTCGATGAGATCGCAAAGCCCATCGTTAAGGATGATGAAATTCTGATTAAAGTTCATGCCGCCTCGGTTACACCCCTCGATTGGCATATGCTTACCGGTACACCGTATATCGCTCGTTTAATGGCGGGTCTAATAAAGCCTAAACGCAAGGTGTTGGGAACAGATGTAGCAGGAGTGGTTGAATCCGTTGGTGTCAATGTCAAGCAATTTCAGCCAGGTGATGAAGTGTTTGGGCTGAGCTTTTATAATGGCGCTTTTGCTGAATATCTCTGTGTTCCAGAATCCCAATTACAGCTGGTGCATAAACCGTCTAATATTTCTTTCGAGGCTGCGGCTGTGACCCCCTATGCAGGATACACAGCGTTGTTATGTCTGCGTGATTTAGGATGTCTTCAATCTGGACAAAAAGTTTTAATAAATGGCGCTTCTGGTGGCACAGGCACTTTTGCCGTCCAGATTGCCAAGTCTTTTGGTGCTGAAGTCACTGGTGTATGCAGCACCCGAAATCTAGAAAGAGTACGCTCAATTGGGGCAGATCATGTAATTGATTACACCAAAGAAGATTTTTCCCAAAACACAGGAGCGTATGATCTGATCTTCGATGTTGTCCGCAAGCGCACCTTTTCAGAATGTAAGGATGCACTCAAACCCCAGGGAATCTATGTCACCACTGAATTTTCTCCGGCCTTAATGATCCAGAGTCAATGGGCGTCTATAGCCGGGGGCAAGAAATTAATTCCACTCCCAATGAAACGTCCATCTCAGCAAGATTTCCTCGATTTGAAGGAACTGCTTGAAACCGGAAAAATAACCCCCGTTATCGATCGGCGCTACCCCCTCAATGAGGTCCCGGACGCTCTCCGATACATCGGAAAGGGCCACGCGCGCGGCAAACTCGTGATTACGATTTGAACTAGAGGAGAAAACCATGCAAATCATACAAACCTTACCCCCGGCATCGCAGATTAGCCTCTATGTGCTGCTGGCATTGATAGGTCTTTTTAGCCTGCTCGTCTTTGGTTGGCAGATCATGATTCTGCAAGGCAAAGCTATGCAAAACCCTGATGGCACATCCGATGACTATCACGAGCAGAAGACCCATTTCGGCATTGCCTTCGCCGACGTTTTCCTGGCGTGTCCGGCTAGTTTTACAGCCATCGCATTGGTTTTCATCAGCCCGCGTTGGGGCATGTACCTGCTATCCATGATTGCCTTCTGGTTCGTGTGGGCCAATCTCATGACCACGGCAACCAGCCTCAAGTTCGAGAATCCCAAACTCACCCTGAAATGGATAATCGTCTTCCCAACCGGGATTTTTATTGGGTTGGCAACTATCTTGTGGACTGTCGTCAATTTCGACATAATTTACTTTTTATAAACGGGAATAAGGATCAATAAAATGAATATCATCTTGGCTCCCCTTTGGGGCATCATCCTGACGATACTTTCATCAATCGGTTACTTTGGACAGGTGATCACAGCCTTTTGGCCGGATACTGCCTCCAGACTGGGTCTGACTGAACCAGAAAGTGAGGTTGACCCTGCATTTTATGCCGATGTGCGTGGTGAAGTATTTTGGGACATGCTCATTCTCTGGACTCTGCCTGTCGCAGGCATCTTGTTAATCCTGAACTGCCCGCTCTGGCCCTATTTTGGGTTAGTTGGGGGCGGAATGTATCTTTACTTCGCAGGGCGGGGTATTGCAGTTCGCAGAGCGATGCAGCAGCGCGGTATACGCATTGGGACAGACGAAACTCTAAAGGTAGCCTACGTATTCCTAACCCTATGGGGATTGGCGGCTGTCATTACCATCGTCATGGCGATTGTTGCTTTACCCTGATCAAATTGAGCCACAGATATCAAAAAACAATAACATTTTGGAAAAATTAAAATGACAGTTATTAAAAACATCTATTGGAATACAGAACAAGCCCGCCTGCGGGCAGGATTTAGAATACTAATCCAGTTGACGGCCTTTTTTATACTAATGAAAGGACTGGCGGCCTTATACGGCGTTCCTCGCGAGATCACCGGCAATATGTCTTTGTGGATTTATTTAGCCGTTGCTGCTGTCCGACTAATTCGGGTGCTCATTAGTGTCTGGCTGAGTGGTCGTTTTCTGATACCCTTCACACTGCCAACAGCGAGGGTTCTTTGATTTTGAAGCTGATCGTTTTCGAATTTTTATTTGTATGTGTCGGTTTTTCTGAAGAACTGATGTACCGAGGCTATCATTTAACAAATATTGCCGAAGGGTTTAACTTCAAAGCGACTGATCCAAAATACTCGATTGGCATTGCAGTATTTTTGTCGTCTATACTTTTTGGGGTTTTCCACCTCGGCAGCCCTGGCGCAAACTTGATCAGCATATTTATTATTTTCTTGATGGCTATTTTGCTAAGCTTTGCCTATGCGCTGACCGGACGTTTGGCTATGCCCGTTGGCGTTCATATTGCCTGGAATCTATTTCAGGGAAATATATTCGGTTTCCCGGTCAGCGGCACAACCTTCCCTGCTGAAACCGCGACTTTCTTCTCGATTCAACAAAGCGGTCCTGATCTTTGGACAGGGGGAGCTTTTGGCCCTGAAGGCGGGTTGCTAGGGGTAGTAGCCATAATTGCGGGAATATTTTTGATTGTTGTTTGGATTCGATTTCGTTATGGAATCATCAAACTCTATACCCCGTTAGCACTACCACCCACGAAAGAAAAAAGAGTGAATTGTAAATTGCGCCTAAGTGATTGGAATGTATCCGTTTGCGCAATCAACACCCCCGAATAACACTTTCGTGTCTACAAAACAACACCCTGTTATCGGTATAGTTTGCGTGTCGAACCAAAATTTATAGAACGAAAAAAGGAGAATATCATGCGTCGTCCATCCATGCTTTGGCCCCTAGTACTCGTACTTCTTTTCTTAGCTCTGGGGGGCTTTTCCGGCGGTATCCCCATGCTAGCTGACCCTGCTAATGGCGGTTATCTGCAATTTGCTGATCTTCTACCACTTTTACCTGTTTCTAATTTTATTCTGCCGGGTCTTTTTTTGCTCTTAGGAATGGGTTTATTTCCCCTCATTTTAACGTATGCCTTGATCGCCCGGCCAGATTGGCCTTGGGTGGATAAGTTGTTCCAATGGAGTAAACACTATTGGGCCTGGACAGCGACCCTAATGCTGGTGGTCATTATCGCTATTTGGTTGGCTTACGAAGGTTGGGTTTTGGGATGGTGGCCCATTACCTATGCCACCGCTGTGATTGGTTTTTTCATTCTCCTGTTTGCAACAATGCCAGGTGTGAGAAATTTTTATACCAATTAATTCGATAAACGCCACTCTGGTGCCCAAGTACCGGAGTGGCCAGAGAGTGCAGGACTGTACTCAGGGCAATCGCATTTAGAAATAGCGGCTATGGATAAGAACGCGCAAAACATCCTTTTGGGTAGGGAGCCAACCGCGTTGGCGGCTGAATCAGGCTAAACACATCTTATCGAATCCGCCCAACGCGCCTGGCCTGAGCGTGTCGAAGGGGTTGGGCTACTGACCCAGATAGAATTTTCACAGAGAGAAAATCCATATGCGATTGCCCTGGGAATGTACTCCCTAGCTCAAGGAGAAGACTTATGTTGAAGACTGCTTTAGCTATTTTTATCATCGCCCACGGATTAGTACATTCAATCCTTGCAGTTGCCCCGAATCCGGCTGATCCGAACGCCAAACCGGGTGCGTTTTTCACTGTACTCGACCGCAGTTGGCTGCTGCCCCAATTAGGACTGAATGCCGCGACTATTCATTGGATTGGTATCATCCTGGTTGTCTTTTCAACCCTGGGATTTATCCTCGCTGGACTTGGAATTTTTGGGATTGCCGGACTTAGTGTCATCTGGCGGATAGTTGCTATCATCTCAGCGGGTACCTCCCTATTGTTACTCGTCACTTTCTGGCACCCCTGGCTGCTGGTTGGCGTACTGATCGACATCGGAACACTGGGAGCCCTGATCGTACAAATTGGGCCGCCGATTGATGTGATCGGCTCGTAACTAAAAACCTGAAGAAAATAACCACTAGGGTGTCAAAATAGTTCAAACAAGATGTGGGACTCGAACCGTTTTAGCTTGTTTTTCAACTAAAGAACCAAGCTGGAAACCAAATTGATCCCGTTTTCCCAACTGCTCGAATCTTAGAGATGCTAATAATCGCTTGACATGCCAGTCGGGCGATTATTGGCGGTATGGGTCTCGAACCACTTTTTACATAAAAAGCAACTATTTACCCCCTACTCCAATGGGAAATCTTTCAATTTCTCTCGAGAGTAGCCTGTCGCGGACCTGTTCCGAACCGCCGCTTCCCTGATTATAGGGGTGAAAAGTCATGCCAGAATTACTTAGCAGAATGAGAATTCTCTCCATCGAAATCGTCAAACAACGCTAACATTACCTACTTTTGATCCTATTATTCAATCACCAGTTTCGCAGTTCGCGACAGTTCTGAAATTGGGTCTCTAGGATCCGCCGTGGTAAGGGCCCACATTTGGGGGTAGGGGCGTGCGGAGCACGTCCCTACCCCCAAATGTGGGAGCCAAACCCGGCGATTCCCATTGAACCCTGAAATCCTCAGATCAAATAGAATTCCTGTAGTATATAATTGATAACAGAGGAAAATGCCTTGCAAAGAAAAATCAATGGCTTCATAAAATACCTAATAAGGCGATATGCATGATATCGGCCGCAATATCGTCGCCACACTGTTGAACTCGCACGGTTTCAAGGTGGTTGATTTAGGACGCGATGTTCCTGCCAGTACATTTTTGGAAGCCGCGGAAAAAGAAAAAGCCGATATCGTGGCACTTTCAGCCCTGATGACAACAACCTTGCCTGCCCAAAAACGCACCATCAGCCTGTTCTCTGAAGTCAGGTAGCGCGAGGATTTTTACATCATCGTAGGTGGCGGTGCTGTCTCACGTGAATGGGCAGATGAAATTGGCTCTGATGGCTATTCACCCGATGCGGCTGGAGCCGTTGATCTGTGTAAAGCTCTCTTGAAGAAATAGATTTTTACATTCAAAAATTTTGCCTTTCTCTGGGATCAAGAAGGTTTTATTTCCTCCTTACCTTCTTGATCCTTCTTTTATACCTATTCATCATTGGTGCACGACTTTTGAATGTGATTAGTGTTATAGTACGCTAAACCATACAATTGAAGGACAAAATGATGAGAAATCGCGTTCATAACTTCAATGCCGGCCCGGCCGGTTTACCTATAACAGTGCTGGAAAAAGCCCAAGATGAATTCATAAATTATCAAGGGTTGGGTATGTCTATCATGGAAATGAGTCATCGCTCAACTCCCTTTGATGATCTGATGAAACAGGTTGACCAGGATATGCGCCAGTTGCTAAATATCCCCGACAATTACAACATCCTCTTCCTTCAAGGTGGTGCCAGCTTACAGTTCAGCATGCTGCCTATGAACCTGCTCCCCAAAAATGGGTCAGCAGATTATATTGTCAACGGCGTATGGGGGCAGAAGGCAGCCCAAGAGGCACACAAGTTGGGCAATGTTCGCGTGGTTGCTTCAACAGAAGAGACAAATTTCGACCGCCTTCCCGATCTGATTCGGGCAGACCTTGATCCAAAAGCCGCATACCTACATTTCACATCCAATGAAACCATTCATGGCAACCAGTGGCCTGAAGAACCCCGCCCCCTCAATGATGTGCCATTAGTATGCGACATGTCCTCCGACATCCTTAGTCGCCCGGTCGATATCTCGAAATATGGGCTTATTTATGCAGGGGCTCAGAAGAATGCCGGGCCATCCGGAGTCACAATCATAATCATCAGGGACGATCTGTTGGAGCAAGTGCCGCAAGATTTGCCCGTCATGCTCGACTATCGTTTGCAGGCAAAAAAGAACTCTATGTACAATACCCCACCCAGCTTCTCAATCTATATGCTTAGTTTGGTATTGACGTGGCTCATTGACCTGGGAGGACTGGAAGAAATGGCTATGCGAAATGCCAGAAAAGCTGGGAAAATCTATCAGGCCATCGACCGAAGCAAGGGTTTTTATCGGGGACACGCCAAGACAGAGCACAGGTCTTTGATGAATGTGACATTCGGATTGCCATCTGAAAACTTAGAAAATGATTTTGTGAAGGACGCTACTGAACAAGGGCTGGTTGGGCTCAAAGGGCACCGATCGGTTGGTGGTCTCAGGGCGTCTATTTACAATGCCTGCCCGATCGAAGCTGTAAAGACCTTAGTGGAATTCATGAGCAAATTTCAAGGGGAATATGGGTAAAAAACAATGTCCGATGCAAATCTTCCCAAAATACTGATCACGATACCTTTTGAAGACGCGGGGCTGGAAATTCTCCAAGAAATCGCCCAGGTTGATATCCACAAAGGTATGTCGCCCAAGAAGCTTGAAAGCATGATTGGCGAATATCATGCGCTGATTGTCAGCAGTGAATTTTTGGTTCCCGATCGTACGATTGAATATGCCTATCAGCTGCAGGTAATTGGCGTTGCAGGCGCATCCTTAGACCATCTCAATGTTAGCGCGGCGCGAGCACAGGGTGTGTCTGTGGTCAATGTGCCTAATCCTCGCTCCCTGGCATTGGCAGAGCAAATTTTTGGCTCCCTGTTGATGTTGGCCCACCGCCATCAGGCTGTTGGCTTATCTGGGAAAACCTTGGGAATTATCGGTTTTGGCCCAGTCGGCCATGAAGTGGCTCGCAGGGCAAAAGCATTTGGTATGCACGTTGTGGTAAACCAACCGCGCCTGACCCCAGAGTTAGCTTTGGAAGTTGGTGTTGAGCTTTGCGATTTTCAGTCGCTGCTTGAAAGCTCTGATATTATCAGCCTGCATGTTCCCAGCACACCCAATATTCGCAATTTGATTGGAGCTGAAGAGCTTGCCCTTACTCCCCCAGGGTGCATATTAATTAATGTCAGCAATCCCGAAGCAGTAGACTATCATGCTCTCAATCTGGCAATTGAAAAGGGGCAGATTGCCGGGGCAGCAGTAATCGCAGATCCAGATAAAAAGAAAAATTACCCCAACTTATCATGGGTTGATATCCAAGCACCCGGCAAGGTTCAGGTCGATCAGGACATTGCTATCGACTTGGCCAAAAAAATCGTCAATCAAATGCAAAAAAGGCGCCCGGGCAACCCATTGTCTTTGCATGTTGTTCCCGTAGAACGTGTACTACCCCATGAACATTATGACCCCGAAAGGGTCAGCGATCTAGCAGCTCGCTTGGAGATTGCCGAAACGCTGGTCAACCCCCCGGTGGTTGTCGAGTCGGAAGGCTACTATATCGTTTTGGATGGCGCCACCCGTACAACAGCGTTCAAACAACTGGAATATCCACATATTGTTGTTCAAGCAGTATCAGCAGAGGATGAACACCTGCTCTTGCACACCTGGTACCATGCCTTATGCGGGCCTGCCCCTGAGGATCTTCTATCTCATTTACAGAATAGGAAAAGCTATGAAATCGTGCCCGCTTCAGATTATAGTTTAGCCAACGGGGCAATTTACCCACGAGTGATCTGCAGCCTGCACTTCCTGGATGAACAGAATTTCGTCATTCAAAATGCTGAAAATGTGGATCGCTTGACAGCTTTGAATGAATTTGTGTCTGATTACACTGAGATTGCACGAATTGAAAGGACATTGAACACCGATAAAAGCGAACTTGCCAATGAAGTGGATGATCTTTCTGCCCTGGTGATTTTCCCGCAATTTTCGATTAAGGATGTTCTGCTGGCAGCCCTAAACGGGCAATTGCTCCCCGCGGGGATCACACGCTTCGTCATTCCTGGGCGCGTACTGCGTTTGCATGCAGACATGGAATACTTGCGATCAGGCGAATCGCTGACACGCAAGAACGCCTGGCTGGACCGTCTTCTGGCAGATAAGATGACCCGACGGCGCGTACGCTACTATCAAGAGCCGGTCTTCTTATTGGATGAGTGAGCTTGCTCCAATTTTGTTGTCAATCCCATTTCTAAAAGGTAATTTCGAAAGCCACCCCATTTTGTGATTTCTTGCATTCCTTTACAGATAAAGGGCTCTCCGAGAATCCCAAAGACCCACTCCCCATTGTAAAGATACACCTTGCCCATGGTTAGCCCAGGGGGTTCACTTCTCAATACTTCCATAAGCGCTTCTGTTGAGAGTTCCCAAATCTCTAATTCGATACTGGCTCCACCGTCAGCATCCAGTATCATGGCCGGGTAGCTGTCATCTATTGACCACATGCGATATTTATCGCTGGTCTTGGCTTCGCGAACAAATTCAGCACCAACAACGGTTAGATTTCCATTGAGAGCTAGCCCCCTCATCAAAGAGCCATTTACAGCAATATGAACTTTTTCCATAAGCTTCAATCCCTAATCTAACGCAACACAACCCAGGTCCCCAAAAATAAGATGGCGATACCAATCAGGCGCTGGGTATCTACGGGGCGCGGTATAGTAAGCCAACCAAAGTGATCTAACATCACGCCAATGATGAGTTGAGTTACCACAATTAATGTAAGCGTGGAGGCAACCCCAATGCGGGGTATGGCATAGCCAATCGAACTGATGATCACAATGCCCAGAGGACCCGCCAGGTAAACGTACCATGGAACGCTGCGCCAAGCCCTGATCTGACCGCCCCCCACGAACAGCATCACAACCAGGGCAAACAAAAACCCGCCCCCAAATACGAACAATCCGTTGGCAACCAGGCCAACCTTCTCACTGAAAATGCCGGCCAAAGAAGCTTGCACAGCTACTGCGACCCCCCCAAGTAATCCTATGAGAACAACCAGAAAAATTGACTGCATTATGGGTAATCTCCCGCTTATCGTAAATACATGGCTTGAATAAATTCTTTCTGGAATTCCTCGTAGGTGGTCAACTCGATATAGTCGACATCCTTGATCACATCGCCGATTAGCTGGCGATGCTCGGCAGAAACTAGCGCCTGTACGGCACCCATACCGGCGGCGTTGCCAATCTGATGGAAGCGGTCTATGGGGATATCGGGGAACATACCGACTTTGATGGCATTGGGCACGTCGATATAGGTGCCAAAGGCGCCCGCAATGATAACTTCGTCGATATCTTCGGGGGTGATGTCGGCCTTTATCAAGAGAATTTCCTGCCCAGCACGTATAGCTGCCTTGGCTAACTGAATTTCGTTGACGTCTTTGCGCGATACGGTGACATCACGGCCATGGCCGGTTGTAGAGGCTGGCGCCAGCAAGAACTCTAAGTGAGTCTTTTCGCTCTGGCGGATATTGAGCTGACCTTCAATCAGGGCGCCTTTTTCGTCCATCAGGTTGGCTGATTTCATCTCAGCGACGACATCCAAAATCCCTGAACCACATATGCCCACAGGGGGTTCATTATCGATAGTGAAGACCTTGATCTCGCCATCGATGATCTGGACACGCTCGATGGCTCCGGGAGCAGCACGCATGCCATTCGAGATATGCGCTCCCTCGAAGGCAGGCCCCGAAGCACATGAGCAGCTCGACAAGCGTCCCTTTGAAACGAGCGAAATCTCAGTATTCGTACCAATATCGATGGCCATCACTGTTTTGTCCGTCTGCCACAATTCGGTGGAGAGGATCACGGCTGAATGATCAGCGCCCACATAGCCGGCGATATTGGGCAGCAAATGGATATACGCTCCGGGGGCCAGATGGATTCCAATGGCACTAGCACGCAGGTCTAAGGGGGCATTAACGGCAGGCACATAGGGAGCAAAAACCAACTGCTCGACCGGCAACCCAGCAAAAAGGTGGTGCATGGCCGTGTTCCCCACAATCACCGCATCGACGATCTGATCAATCTCTATCCTGGCTAACTTTGAAACCTCTTGAATTTTCTTGTTGAGCGCATCGGTGAGGGCACTCTGCAAAGCTTCCCGCCCACCTGGGTTTTGAGATGCATAGCCAATCCGACTAACGACATCCTCACCATAGGCGATTTGGGGATTCATCTCGCCCACCTTCTCCACCACTTCCCCATTCAACAAATCCACCAGATAGACGGCTAATTTTGTGGTGCCAATATCTACCGAGATGCCATAAATGCCGCTCCCCGATGGAAGGATTGCAATCACTTCTTGTTCGCGCAGAACTATACGCACAGACCATTTATTTGCCCGTAACACATCGGAAATATCTCTCAAAATGGGGAGTTCCATGTGCACTTCGCCAAATCCACGTTCTGCAAGAGCATCCTTGATACGGTCTGCATCAGCGCGCAAATCCTCTAAACCGGGAGAGGAGACTTCAATATCTGCAACCTGTACAATGGGCGCCAAGGGAATATCGAAATCTAACCCTTCAACCTGCAGGCGCTGCGGGGTAGAAAGGGATTCTGGTGGAATATCTATGCGCACATCTGTTTGAGGGATGACCTGACAGGCGAGACGATAGCCATCTTCAAGGGCTTCAGCACCAAGATGATTATCTTCTGAATATGTCGGCGAATTGACTTCCCCTTTGGCAACTTTAATCACACAGCTTTCGCACCATCCCTCGCCGCCACATAATGAAACCAATCCCACTCCGGCAGACTGAGCAGCTTCGAGCACAGTTTTTCCCGGCTCGATGTCGATCCGGCGCCCTACGGGCTGCATATCAACAATGAGAGTTTTCGATTTAGACATGGGCTGGTTCATAGTGATCCTGATATCGGCAAGTTTCGCGCATGGCACAGTAGTCACAAGTTCTACCGTCGGTTTGCATTGTGGGGCCAAAACCCAAGACCATGGTCAACGATTTCCGTGGTCGCATCAGACCATATTCGCTGAGGCTGACGTTAATTTGTTCTGGTTCCAGTATTGAAAAGATCTCCGGTTGGCCTTTGTCAACCGGCCAGCCTATCATACCCGGGCTAATCGGAATGGACGATTGAAGTCCACCATCAATAGCTTGATCTTCAAAGAATTTACAAGCTGAGTTGGCCAAGACTTCGACGGCTGCTGAACCAACGCCATCAAGGGCCAAGCCATAAACGATATCATCCTGGGAAATTTCTGAAGCATGGGCTTCTAATGCTTCACCCACTGTACACAAGATCAATACCACGCGTTCAGCGGGGCCAAGATGTTCCGTAACTAATGCGCCAGAAAGCTTCGAACCATCTGCCAAAACGAGGCGTTCGTGCCGCAGCACATCGACATCCAATTCACGGTATAAGGTTTTTGGTTCGAGCAAAGCTTGCCCTTCTTCATACGCTCGTTGTGCGGTTTCAACCAGGCGCGGGCTGCGCTGTCGAATGGCTCCAGGATCTGCCCCCTGCCCCCGCAAGACGTCATCGACATCGAATTCCAGGTCATCTGTATTCCACAATGGCATTGTTAACTGCCTCCTATTCACTAAAATCTACATCTAAAATTATTCCACAATAACACTACTATTAATCTTCGCCATTCTTACATGAGTATTCGACCATCATAAATCCTACAACATCTACAATGCCGCCTCGTCAGCCCGCTTTCTGGCCCATAAATCGGCTAGAGCTTTCTTGCCATCTTTCAGGATTTCAGTTTCATCCATGGTGAGCAATTGGCGATCTTCCATGACAACTTGCCCATCGATAATGCTGGTCTGTACACTGGCTGATTGATAGGAAGAAACCAAGCGCTTGACGACATCATCCTCTTCGAAGCTGCGCATGGGGGCAGCATAAAGGCCGCCATCATCGAGAATGATGATATCGGCAATTTTGCCCTCTTCCAGCGAGCCGATTTGATCCGCCATGCCAATGGCCTTGGCTCCGCCCACGGTTGCCATTTTGAGCACATCTTCTGCGGGCATGGCCTCAGCACCCAGACGATATTTGTGAATGACTGAAGCCAGGCGCATTTCGATGAACATATCCAGGTTGTTATTGCTGGGAGCACCATCCGAACCTAAGGCGACATTGATGCCCTTCGCTAACATTTCAGGAACTTTAGCTATTCCTGAACCAAGCTTGGTATTGCAGCAGGGGCAATGCAGAGCGTGCGTACCAGTCTCGGCCATAACTTTATATTCAGCATCATCCAGCCAGATGCAATGAGCCATTTGCACATTGGGGCCAACCACTCCGATGCTTTCCAGGTATTTGAAGTTGCGCATACCCGTCTGTTCGATCATGGCTTCAACTTCAAATTCTATTTCACCTGCGTGGCCGTGAATACCCACCCCGGGGTTATTATCCGCTTCTTGCTTGATGGTTTGCAACAATTCGGTGGTGTTCCACAATTGCCAGCGCGGGGCAAAGCCATAGCGGATGCGGCCATCGGCTTTTCCGTGCCAACGATGCATCAGGTCAATACTATTTTTGAGCGAATCGTCTGTGGATTCCCGAAGTAATGGGGGCAGGTTCTCTGTCAAATCCATCATGGCCTTGCCAGCCTGGGCTCGAATGCCCGATTCTTGGATGGCTTTGAATATGCTATCCTGGTGATGCAATGTTCCCATATCAATCACGGATGTTGTCCCTGATCTGATCATCTCCGCAATGCCAATGCGGGCAGAAGCATAGAGGGTTTCTGGAGTATGGCGAAACTCGAGGGAAGTGATCGTATCCAACCAGTCCATCAGCGGCTGGTCATCTGCTTGTCCACGCAACAAACTCTGGCAAAGGTGGATATGCGATTGCACAAAGCCAGGTAATACCAACATATCTGTTGCATCGATTACTTTATCTGCCTTTTTGCTGATTCCGGGTGCGATCTCTTTGATGCTCTTACCTTCAATAAAAATATCTGCATAACAGCGGGTATCACTTGAATCCATGGTAACAAGATAACCATTCTTGATTAGGACCGATGTCATAATGAAGTCTCCTACATTGATTCGCTGATCATTATCCAATTATTTAGAAATTTTCCACATGTCGAATCACGTGAAAAGAACTTGCATCACCCACTAAGTATTCCATGGAGAGAAATACTGGAGAGTCATTTTCGTCATAGCCAATATCCTCGATGACCAAAATAGGGGTATGAGGGTCATCAAATTTGAATAGATCCGGCAACTGACAGTTTTTTGCTACTTCCGGGGTGATCACGGACGTAAGGTATTTCACATTGGTATTACATTGCTGGGCAAAAAACTCAAAGAATGGCTCGGTAACGCCAGGTTCTAAAGCTTGCTCTATTGTTAGGCATTCTTGAAACACTCCACCAGGAATATAGTTCACAAACATGATAATGGGTTCATCATCTGCGGTGAATACTTTATGTATGTGAAGAATTGAGCTACCTACTTCAACGGAGAGTTTCTCGGCAATATCTTGCTCGGCTTCGATGATCTCGGAACGTATTTGCACGAAGCCTGGAGCGAAACCTCGAGCCGAAATACGTTCATGCACATCAAGCAATTGATACAGTGGATTGACGATACTGGGTGATTCAGCAACAAAAGTACCTACGCCTCTCTGGCGTTTGACAAATCCGCGTTCAACTAAACGCGCAAATGCTGCCCGAATTGTGGGCCGACTGACATTGTATCGTTCCGCAAGTTGATTTTCCGAAGGGAGTAAACTCCCTGGGGGATATGAACCGTTGGAGATCCCCTTAACGATGATCTCGTAAACCTGATCAGCCAAAGATGGCTGTCGAATGGGTAATTCCTGATCCATTTGCATGGTGAACCTTCCGATCCGTAGCAACTCAATCTTGAATTCTGAAGCAACTCAACAAAATAAATTGTGAGATGGCTGCCAACTAACTTTAGGATGATATCGTAAATTTATGGCGATGTCAACGAGTATTTTTCCGAAAATCGAAAACCCCCGTAGGGTCCAAAAACATCATCCCAACAATTTTCGCCTAAAAAGCTTCTAACAGTTCAACTCTGATAGAATACTAACCACCCTACTTGGTGGAGGAATTGAATGGGTTGGTTCATCCTCAATACCTTGGCCAATTATGGGCTGGCAACAGGATAAAAAGCCGGGTGAATAGCG
>JACKQG010001275.1_pt1 | contig 35275 bp, 32 predicted proteins | sample 8237621 | NCBI WGS metagenome assembly JACKQG01 (sample SAMN15677084, study PRJNA649215) | marine metagenome | biome: marine; feature: Black Sea; material: saline water; isolation source: suspended particulate matter (SPM) from the Black Sea western gyre | collected 2013-06-09/2013-06-10 | depth...
CTTTGAGAAAATTGACTTGATTTATAAATTTTTTTGTTCATACAATTGATAGTTCTCAACAAAAATAAAGGATTCATTCATGGGAGACCAGATCCATATTGTAGAGTTGATTGACCAGGTTTTAAATGAAACTCAGGATCGACCTCAATTGCAGGAAAAGATCTTTGATCTCAGGGACGCTTTGTTCCAGGCCCAGCAGTCTGCCCAGCAGTATGCATTGAAAATTAAGACGTTGGAGGAGGCTATTGAAAAGCTGAAATCTCCTGCCCACCGCATCGGCACGATTCTGGGGCAGGGGGAGGATGGCTTGGCGCGTCTGGTTTCTGGGGGCACGGAATACCAGGCTGCGGTCGTCCCGGAACTGACGGAAAATGAGGGGCTGAAAACCGGGGACCAGGTCGCGCTGAATGAAGGATTCGTTGCCATTGCCCGGCTACCTTTCCCCGCTCAGGGGCCATTGGCGAAAATTTCCGGAAAGTTGGCAGGTGGGCAATGGTTGGTGCAGGCGGCGACCGGCAACAGCGAAACCCTTGTTCTGGCTCGCGATGGCCTGAATGAAGCCGAACTGAAAGAGGGCGAAGAAATTTTTCTCGATAGCAACCAAAGGGTTATTTTGGGAAAACTTCCGAAACGGGAGTCCCGCACCCTGATTGAAGACGATTATGACCAGGTGGAGTGGTCACAGGTGGGTGGACAGGAAAAAGTAAAAGAGGAGGTGCGGAAAGTCCTCGAATACCCGCTTCTGCACAAAGAAATTCTGAGTCAGATGGAATATCAGGTGCCCAAAGGATTTTTGTTTTATGGTCCTCCGGGTTGCGGCAAAACTCTCATCGGAAAAGCGATTCTCACCGAAGTGATCCGCAAGCTTTCCGAGCACGAAGGCTCGGAACTTGAGGGCCGGTTCATTCATGTTAAAGGACCGGAGATTCTCAATATGTGGCTGGGAGAATCGGAGCGTAAAATCCGCGAAATTTTCAAGAAAGCTCGGGACTATAAAGAAAAAGGCCAGATTCCGTTCATATTTATAGATGAAGCGGAATCCATTCTGGGAACCCGGCAGGCCTGGCGCGGATCGAACATCAGCAATACAGTGGTTCCCATGTTTTGCGCGGAGATGGATGGCATTCAATCTCTGCGCGAAACGGTCGTGATTCTGGCGACCAACCGGCCCGACCTGATTGACCCCGCTGTCATCCGGCCCGGCAGAATTGATAGAAAGATCAAAGTGTCGCGTCCCAACCGCGAAGAGTCTAAGGCTATCCTGCGGGTTTACCTGAAAGAAGGACTGCCTCGTGAACATGAGGACTTTGATGCGATGGCCGAACCGTTTCTGGACCGCCTTTTTGACCAAAATTCCAAACAGGAAGTATTGGTGCTGACATTGCGAAGCGGCAGTAACCGAAAAATGTATTGGAGCGATTTTATTTCTGGTGCGGTCATTGAGGGCATCATGAAACGCGCTAAAGAACGGGCCATCGAACGGACGATTCGTGGCGAAACGCTATGCCTGACGGTGGACGATCTCGTGATTTCTCTGGAGGCCGAATTTGAGGAAGGCAGTCTGCTACCCGCTGAATCGAACATGGAAGACTGGCTTCAGCTTTTGGATATGGACTCGAAGAATGTTGTGCGGGTAAGACGACCTAACGAGTCAGATAAAGCCACCGAAAACACGATGCGCCGGTCCATCATATGAGCGTTCCTCTCCTCGGTATGGAGACCGAGTATGGGATAATCCGGGAAGACATGGAAAACTCCGATCCGGTTGAAGAGTCCATGAAACTTTTACAGGCCTGCGAGCGCAAAAGTGTTTTTGGTAAATGGGCGTATTCACAGGAGAACTCGCATCTGGATATGCGAGGGTTTAAGGTGAAATCTTTGGCTCAGGATGAAGAGGAGGATGCTTTTTGCGCTGAAGATCGCAAAAGGCCCTACTCCTATCTGGATATGAAATGCGACCGGGTTTTGACAAACGGTGCACGTTTTTATAATGACCATACTCATCCTGAATACAGCACCCCGGAGTGTCGGTCTGTGTTGTCGCTGGTGGCGCATGATGTGGCGGGGGAGAGAATTGTCGCCGAATGTGTGACCCTTCGTAACCGAGAGTTGGAGGGCAAACCGCTTCAGGTATTCAAAAATAATACCGATTACAGCGGTCATAGTTATGGAACGCATGATAACTACCTCATCCCCAGAGAAACGCCATTTGAGGATTTGGTAAAAGGACTGGTTCCTTTTCTGGTGACGCGCCAGTTGTATGCCGGGGCGGGGAAAGTGGGGTCAGAGAGTGCTACAGATTTTCAGGGTTTGCAGTTGGCGCAGCGGTCTGATTTTATCGAAACGGTTTTAAGCATCGAGACCATGACGAACCGCCCTCTCATTAATACCCGGGACGAACCGCATGCGGTGAGTAGCCGGTATCGGCGTTTGCATTTGATTCTCGGCGATGCCAATATGTCGGCTTATGCCACGGCCCTGAAGGTGGGCAGTACATCGCTGGTTCTCAATCTAATTGCCAGGGGTGAAAAATTTCCCGACTTGGAATTAGCGGATCCTGTCTCCGATGTGTTGAAAGTGTCTCTCGATAAAACCGGGGCTTTGCAACGCAAGGCCCTTGGCACCATCACGGCTTTTGAGATTCAGGAAACTTATCTGGAGGCGGCAGAAAAAGCTTTTGCCGGAAAAGACCCGGAGTGGGACTGGATTCTTGCAGAATGGAAAAAGACGATGGATGAACTCAGGCACAGTCCTGAAAAATTATCTGATCGCATTGACTGGGCGATCAAGGAGAAATTGTTTACTGAGTTCATGCAGTCCGAGGGCATTGGCTGGCAAGACCCCTTGCTCAAAAGCCTGGATTTGGAATACCATAATCTGGATCCTGATCGCGGGTTGTATCGGGGGTTGCAGCAGGAGGGGGAAGTCTATTCCCTGCTGAGTGAGGAAGAAATTGTTCGTGCTATTGAGTCACCTCCTGCAGGAACCCGCGCCCAGATAAGAGGGCAAGCGGTGGCTCAAGGCGCAGAGAATATAAAACGTATTCATTGGACGGGTGTTGAGTTTGTAAATGGAGAAATTCTGGATTTAACCGGAGTCATTAGTTCCGAAGAAGTTGAAGCGATTCTCAATTCCAGTAAACAATTGGTTTGAGAGTTAGCCTGTTTATTGCGCGGGAGGTTTTAAATCACCCCAGCCCCTCTTTAAAAAAGAAGGGTCCATTGAAGCTCCCCCTTCTGCGAAGAGGGTTAGGGGGGATTTGATTAACTGCTTGAAACAACTCGTTACAGAACCTAGAGGAAAAGTGAAACATGTTTGAAGAGCCGTATCGATGGATGGAAGCGGTTTCCACCCGCCATAATTATGTTCAGGAAAAACTGAAAATGGGTCAGCCGGTGTTGTCGGTTCCTTACGATGACGGGGTGCTGATTATGGGGTTTTCCCCTCAGCCAGGCAAGATTTTCGAAGTCTACGATCGCATTGCCTTGGGGGGTGTGGGTCACCCTGCTGATGTGGAACGGTTGCGCATGACCCTTTTAGATATGGCACATTTGGAAGGCTTCAACCGCTCGGCTCAGGATGTGACTTTGGCAAGGCTTCTGCAATTTGGAATTGCCCCCGCACTCAAACAAAACTTTGAAGAAATTCAACGCGCACCTTATATCATTTGCCTCCTTCTTGTCGAGCTGGACGGTGCAGGCCATCCCAACTTTTTCCGAGTGAATTATGACGGGCATTGGGAGACATTTAAAAGCGGAACCGTTATTGCCGGCAACGAAAAAGTCATGGATGAGGTGCAGAAGAAAATTCAAGACACGCCCTTTGCAACGTTTACGCTGGATAAGGCGTTGGAAGAAACCTGTCGTCTTTGGGCTGAAAGTAGAAAACAGTATGAAGAGGACGATAAAAGTATCCCCATGACTTTGAAAGAGGCTTTTGATCAATGGTATTTTGAGGCCGCTGTGTTGTCGGGAAAAGTGGAGCGGAGAGCTATATACCGAGCGCTCACCAAGGAAGAGATTGGCAAGTTAAAATCATCGGTTGGTTGATGCCTGGTGATGAGGCAGAGACAGCCTGATAACAAAAGGAGTTGATCCCATGGAAATGAATGATCCCTTAAGGAGGGAAGAAAAAAAAGAAACCAGTCCGGATCGCGATGCGTCCGGCCCTTCCAGCCCGGAACCTTCACGGCCAGGAAAAGATAGTCTCTTGAAACGGATGAAAAAAGTGGACCCAAAACAATCTGAAAAATACAAACAGAGAACCGGTCAATGAACGCTGACCCCAATGTATCGCCGGGAGATTTTTTTGGCTTGCTGGAAAAATCCGGTTATCGCTGGCATGCCCGAATTGATCCTTCGCAGGCACAAAACGCTATTACCGTGACGCATGGCACAACAGTTCTTGCCTTCCACTTTAAGGATGGTGTGATTGTTGCCGGTGATCGGCGCGCCACGGCGGGTAACAGCATTATGTATGAGCGTTGCGACAAGGTCATTCCTATTGATGATTATACGCTCATGGCGATTGCCGGGGTTCCGGCCACGGCTTTTGAGATGGCACGGGTTCTCACTCATAACTTTGAATATTACCGGCGCTCGCAAATGCAGGTTATGAGTGTGGAAGGGAAAATCCGCGCCTTGTCGAAACTGCTGAAAGAGAATGTCGGCATGGCGGTTCAGGGGCTGGGGGTGGTGAGCCCGATATTCGCCACTTACGATATAAAATCCAAAAAGGCGGCGATACATTTTTACGATATGCTGGGAGCGGATTTTAAGATCAGCACCCATACCGCAACAGGGTCTGGTTCGCCGACCATTCGAGGAATTCTCGAACATGAAGACCTCTGGGGCGAGAAGCCCTTATTGGAAAGGTCAGAAAGCGATGCCGTCACTCTAGCCATCCGGCTCTTGCAGACTGCGGCGCAATTTGATTCCGCTACCGGTAAAGCCCGGCCGGAAGATAATATTTTCCCGACTGTGGCATTGGTCACTGAGGCGGGTTACCGTTTTTTGAATGATGAGGAGATGGCGGGGTTATGTCAGGCATCCTTAAAGCGGGGCCGGGCAACGCCCGGTGGCAACTAGCAATGGCGAGCATCGTTGCTAGCGGTAAAAATACATGGCACCTTGACCGCACGCCTGGCGGGGAGTTAAATATTAGAGACGCACTGAAATGAAAAAACGCATCTTCGGCATCGAAACGGAATATGGACTCCTGATCAAAAATGATGCCGAGTTTCCCCTCGATTCCATGGAAGTGGCCAACAAGGTCAAGAACCATGTTTTCTCAAAAAACCAGGGTGTGTTGGATCTTCACTACCGGGCCAACGATGAGCCACCGGGTAACGGCGGGTTCCTGCTTAATGGCGGGCGCCTGTATCTCGACATGGGACATTTGGAATACGCTTCTCCAGAATGCTCCAACCTGGTCGATCTGGTGACTTATGACCGTGCCGGAGACACGATGATTCAGGAAGCGGTGGAAGAGTTGGGCTGGGCGGATCATGTTTCGTTCATCAAGAATAATGTGGATCTTGAAACCAACGCGACCTTCGGGTGCCACGAGAATTATCTGGTTGGCAGGGGATTTCCTTTCGATGAGCAGGACAACCTGAAACTGCTTTCTTGCTTTTTAACGACCCGGCAGATTTTTTGCGGTGCAGGTCGCATCGGTTCCTGCGATCCCCACCCGTTCCGGGATTGGGATGGTGTCACGCCTTATGAAAGTCAAGCTGATGAGCAGGTGAACTTTCAGCTTTCACAAAGAGCCGATCATATCCCCAACGAATTTTATCGGTGGGTGCAGTACAACCGGGCTATTGTCAACACCCGCGATGAACCGTTGTCGGACCCCAGCAAATACCGGCGTATTCATCTTCTGGTTGGCGACTCTACGATGAGTGAGTTTGCCACCGCCATGAAGATGGGAACCACAACCCTTATGCTGGAAATCATGCAACTGGGGGTCGCCAAACGCGAATGGATTCTTGCCGACTCGGTTTTTGCCATGCGTTCTATTTCCCGCGATCCGGATTTTAAATGGCATGTGAAACTGGCTTCGGGAAAGACTTCCAGTGCTTTGGAGCTGCAACTGGATATTCTTAATACCTGCAAAGAACATCTGGCAGGGAAGAACCGGGAGACAGACTGGATTTTGCAAGGCTGGGAATCGGTCTTGACCGATTTACCAAAAGGACCGGAAGCAGTGATCGGCAGAGTGGACTGGGCCAGCAAGTACTGGATGCTTAACGAATTCAAAAATGAAGAGAACCTCGAATGGAACGACCCCTGGCTCAAAAGCCTGGACCTGGAATACCATAACCTGAATAAAAAAAACGGTCTGTTCTGGGGGTTGGAAGCCAGTGGCGATGGTTACCGAAAAACTACCGATGAAGCAGTTGAATTTGCAAAAGCCAATCCTCCAAGAGGAACCCGGGCGCATGGCCGGGGAGAACTCATCAAACGACTCATCAATCAGTATTCCCACATGAGTTATCTTATAGACTGGATTGGCTTTCGCTTGAGCAAAACAGACGAGCCATTTCTGATGCTCGACCCGTTCATCTCCTATAAAGAAGAGGTCATAGAGCATCTTAAGCAGTTTGATACTCTACCCCATGAGAAAAGCAAACCGGGATCGGATATGAAAAACCCGGAACCACGCGGGAAAAAAACTTATGAGTGATTGTCTGTTTTGTAAAATCAGCGAGGGGACTATCCCTTCAGATAAGGTGTATGAGTCGGATACGTTGTTCGCGATTAATGATGTCAACCCGCAAGCCCCCACACATATTCTGATCATTCCCCGAATCCATCAGGCCACTTTACTGGATGTCGAGGAAAAGGATCATACGTTGATGGGGTCGGTGATTGGTGTGGCGAACCAACTGGCTAAGGAAAGGGGCCTCGACACATCAGGATACCGGCTGGTGGTTAATTGCGGTGCCGGAGCCGGACAGTCGGTGTATCATATCCATTTTCATCTTTTAGGCGGGCGTGCCTTGAACTGGCCACCGGGGTAGAGAAAATGGTTACTGCAGAACAATTATACAAAAAACTCAAAGATATTCAGGTGGGCAATCCGATTTGCCGGTTTACTCAGGAAAATTGTGAGCTATTGCTCCCCACCATAAGAAAGATTGAAGATCTCAAGCGCGAAAAAAATGCCATCATCCTTGTTCATAATTATGTTGCGCCGCAAATTTATTATAGTGTCGCCGATCACACCGGCGACTCTTATGGTCTATCGAAAAAAGCCAAAGAATCCAACGCTGATATCATCGTTTTTGCAGCGGTTCGTTTTATGGCGGAGACCGCCAAGATTCTCAACCCAGGGAAAACAGTGCTCGACCCTAACCCCAATGGCGGTTGCTCTCTGGCCGATGGCATAACGGCGGATGATGTTATCCGGCTCCGCAAGCAGTTTCCTGGTCATACATTTGTCTGCTATATCAACACGACTGCCGAGGTAAAAGCCGAGTGTGATGTGTGTGTCACCTCTTCGAATGTTTACGCCATCATTGAAAAAATTCCCAACGACAAAATTTATTTCCTGCCTGACCGGCTCATGGGCGAGAATGTGATCAACCATTTTAAAACCCGGGGAGTGAAGAAAGATATTCAACTCTGGGATGGCACCTGCTATGTGCATGAGGAATACCAGCCGGAAAATATAGATCAGGTGAGGAGAAACTTTGCCGGTGTGGAAATTCTTGTGCACCCCGAATGCGATTCTTCAGTGGTGGACAAGGCCGATTATGTTGGAAGCACCAGCCAAATGCTCAATCATGTCAGGGAATCCAACAGCGACTCCTTTTTTCTGGTGACGGAATGCGGGCTGACCGGTGTTTTACAGTCGGAGTTTCCGCAAAAAACCTTTGCCGGAAGTTGTACACTCTGCAAATATATGAAATCCAATTCTTTGGAAGACATACTCAACGTTCTTGAAAACCCCAGTCCCGAAAGCACCATCACTCTCGATCCTGAAACTCAGAAGCGTGCTCTTAAATGTGTCGAACGTATGTTTGATTTTACACTGTGAGAATCTATGGACCACGAATTACTTCATAGTCTGCAAAAGTTTTCTGAAAAAAACCCAGACCCCATCTTCAGTGTAAACAGGGAGGGGTGCATTGTGCAAACCAACCGGGCTTGCGCAAAGGAGTTGGACGGCTGGAGGCTTGAGAAAGGAGACCCTGCTCCCGAAGTATTGACAAACCTGATTGATTCGGCTTTTGAGTCGACCCGCCCGCAAAAACAAAGTTTATCCTGCGCCAATCATTTATATGATTTTGAAGTTATACCGCTTATGGTGTTGGATTGTAGTTTCGCCCTGATCCATGGGCATGCCCCTGAAAACCCTTATGAGAAAAGATTGAAGTCTATTGAACGGCTGGATGCTTTTCTTTTCACTGAGAAAAAAAACAAATTACTGATCCAAAAGGCTTTGGATGGAATCATCACCATAGATGATAAGGGTGTGGTGCAATCTTTTAACCCTGCGGCAGAAAAAATCTTTGGTTACTCCGCCATGGAGGTGGTGGACAGAAATATCAACCAATTGATGCCGGAGCCGGAGAGTAGCCAGCATGATGGATACCTTGAAAAATATTTCAAAACTGGAGAGTCAACCATTATTGGTTTTTCCAGAGAGGTGCTGGGGTTGAAAAAAAATGGTGATTGCTTTCCTCTTGAGATTAATATCAGCGTTATGGATTGGGAGGGGAAAAGCGAATTTGTCGGGATAGTGCGTGAAATTACCGAGCGCAAGCAGATGGAGGAAAAACTGCAAAGGTTATCCGTTTTGGATGGATTGACGGGAATTGGCAATCGCCGCCTTTTTGATGAAACTCTGGACAATGAATGGAAAAGGGTCAAGAGAGATCAGCTACCCATTTCATTGATATTGCTGGATATTGATTTTTTCAAACTTTATAACGATAGTTATGGGCATCAGGCGGGGGATGCTTGCCTGAAACAGGTTGCTACAGCTTTTGACCAATGTGTTCAACGCCCGGCCGACCTGGTAGCCCGTTATGGCGGAGAAGAGTTTGCGGTGATCCTTCCCGAAACAACCTTGGAAGGAGCCTCCGCTCTGGCAGAATCCATTCGGTCGTCCATTGAATCTCTGAAAATAGAGCATAATAAAAGTACGGTCAGCTCTCATGTTACCGTGAGCATCGGCGTATCTACTTTGATGCCAGAACGTGGAGCTTCATGTGAACAATTAATCTTAAATGCTGACAAGGCACTTTATCGAGCCAAAGAAAAAGGTAGAAATCAGATCAGGCATTAGGATCGCGGAGTGATGATGGTGTTTAGGCTCCTTGTTTTTGTGGCTACTAGTAGCCTTTTTAAATAAAAGCTCATGGACTTTTTTGTGGTTGCCGTTAAGAGACTAAGGAAACGTGAGAGCGTTTGCTTATGACTAACTTTTCATCCGGTGGAGGGCGACTCAATGGTCGGAGGCAGTGAAGGGCTCGGTTCAACCATTCTTAACAGTTTTACCCAGAAGGCGTTCCAACAGGTACAGAAATCAGATGCCAACCGTTCAGGTGGCTTGGATCTCGGTGAAATTCAGGACAATATAGATGTGACCGGGAGCGGTCAAGATCTGGTGGATAATTTTGATTCGATTGACACCGATCAAAGTGGAGAACTATCGGCAACGGAACTGATCGCGTTTCGAGCCAAGTCTGGAGAAGGACTGGACGAACTATTAAACCAGCTGAAAAATATTTTTGAGCAATCGGGAATTTCTTCCAACAGCATTGTTGAGTTCTTGGGCAACAAGGCAAATCCACAAAACGATTTAAGCTCGCTCCTGCATTCCAGCACAGATTTGAACGCTTTGATTGAATCAAGAGTTCAGGAAATTCTGGTGGGTTCCGGTGAAGGATCTGAGTCTCAACTCATAGATTCCATAACCAGGGTCTAAAATTCAACCAACCGCCCTTTGGCCGATAATGGGGTTCAAACAATTGGAAGTTTTTGCAGGGGCCTTTTTTTGTCCGGTTAAACCAGCCGGTAGCTTCCTTGTTTCTCTTTTCGTATGACCAGCAAGGTGCCCTGAAATTCTTTTTGGGTGCCTTTTTTCATGACCAACTCCTGCGGCACACTCCACATCCCGGTGGCAGTCACCATAAAATCTATACAGCGACAGAGATCGTACAGGGTGGACTGTTGGTTGACGGTCAGGGAAATTTCATAATCTGTGGTGGTTCTGGGGCCGACACGCCGGGTTAAAACATGGGCTCTGCTGGTATCGCTGAAATTGTCCTCGCAAAAACTTATAAAGTTCTGGCCGATCAGGTCGAACACATCATACCCCAAAAAACTGACCGCTTTATTGGCGAAAACAATTTTACCATCGGCATCGGTCTGGATAATAATGTCTGATGACGAGTCGACCACTCTGCGATATTTCTCCCGGCTGTTCCTGATTTCCTGATAACTGGCGACAATGACATCCAGATCCTCCCTGTTTCTGGCTGAGATGACCTTTAAAATTTCCCAAATCACTTTCGGGTTCGGGACAAAATAAGCAAAGAAGGTTTCTTTGTCGATTTCCAGCACATCCGCATCGGTAAGAGCCCGAACACTGGCTGAACGAGGCTTGGATTCGAGCAAGGCCATTTCACCCACAAAATCTCCAGCCCCCCGAACCGCGATGCGGTTTTGTTTTTTGTAAACTTCCATGCTTCCCGAAAGGATGATGTACAGGGTTTCCTGAACTGCATGTTCTGAAAAAAGAACCTGATCTTTTTTCAGGTGCATCATTCTTCCGGAGCTATAAACACATTTTAATTCCGCTTCCTGAAAAAAAAGGCAAATGGGCACCTTCTTCAAGGCTTCTAAATCCTTGAGAATGTTCATGGCATTAAAACCGAGTTATGTAAGTGTTAATTTGATAGTGTAAATCTAACTATTAAGTGCTATAAATGCAAGGAAATAAGAAGGAATTGGGAGACGAGCCGAAGGAGACCAAACTGATTTTCTTGAGATTTGCCCATTAGAGGGTAAGTTGTGAGCGACTCGGAAATGAATAAGAGCCTCGTTTTTCAATGCACTTCAGGCATTCTCTTCGGCTGGGGGAGCTGGGAAGTTATTTCTGTTCCTATATATTTTCAGAGGGGTGCTTGCGGGTTTCTGTAATATAAAAGCATATTTTATAACAGAAATGGAAGGGACACAGACATGCCTTTAATAGGAAGGATTGCTTTGCCTGCGCCGACTCTGGATTCCAAACTCAGCGTTTCTGAAGCGATTGAGTACCTTGTCATCAATAGCTGCGACCATGCTTTTGTCCAGCATGAGGGAGAAATGATTGGCATTGTGTCGGCCGAGCGACTGCTGGAGGGTTTTAAATCACAAGCCAGTGCAACCATCCCGGAATTTATGGGGCCTATTATAACGATTAAGGACACTGAGCTTCAGGCCCGCGCGGCGGAAATCATGATCAAAAACAGGGCCGAATGTGTGGCCGTGACCAACCAAAACGGGGTGTTTGTCGGGGTCGCGGCTTTTAAAAAGTTAGACCCTCCTCATCAGGAACTATGAAATCCCGCACCCTGCATAATTTTCAATGCTGCCGGGTGGTTTTCTAATCCGATCACGATCAATACAGTTTTTTAAGAATGATGGGCAGCAAGATAGCCAGCACAACCACAATTCCTAAGAAAGTTTCCCAACCTTGAATCATCCTTTCGGACCGGTCATTTTTTCAGGTCGCACTTTTTCATCAAACTCCTCGGGCGTGAGCAAGTTCAAAGCCACCGCCGCTTCTTTCAAAGTGCTGTTATCCTCATAGGCCTTCTTGGCCACTTTCGCAGCGTTGTCATAGCCGATATGTGGGTTGAGGGCCGTGACCAGCATGAGTGAACCATTAAGATGTTTTTTGATCTGTGTTCTATTAGGCTCAATGCCGACGACGCAATGGTCGTTGAAGGACCGGCAGGAGTCGGCAAGCAGGCGAATGGACTGGAGCAGGTTGTAAATCATCACCGGTTTGAAAACGTTGAGTTCGAAATTACCGGAAGATCCGCCGACATTGATGGCGGTGTCGTTGCCGATCACCTGCGCCGCGACCATGGTCATTGCTTCCGACTGGGTCGGGTTGACTTTGCCTGGCATGATCGAGCTTCCCGGCTCGTTGGCGGGTAAAACAATTTCCCCGATTCCGCATCGCGGGCCAGACCCGAGCCAGCGAATATCGTTGGCGATTTTCATCAGCGAACAGGCGATGGTTTTTAAAACACCGCTGGCTTCGACAATGGCATCGTGTGCAGCAAGAGACTCAAATTTATTCGGTGCGGTGACAAAGGGGCAACCCGTGAGGTCGGCAATTTGCTTTGCCACCTTCACGGCGAAATCCTTGTGCGAGTTGAGGCCGGTTCCCACTGCGGTTCCACCCAGAGCGATTTGATACATTCTAGGCATGCAACCATTAATGCGGTCGAGCGCGTATTCCAACTGAGTGGTGTACCCGCTGAACTCCTGCCCCAAAGTGAGAGGGGTGGCATCCATCAGGTGGGTGCGGCCAATTTTTATGATGTCTTGAAACTCGTCGGTTTTTTTGCGGAACGATTCGGCCAGGGTCGATATGGAAGGGATGAGTGCTTCACGAATGCGTTCCACCGCTGAGATATGCATCGCTGTGGGGAAGGTGTCGTTGGAAGACTGCCCCATATTAACGTGGTCGTTAGGGTGCACCGGGTCTTTGGAGCCGATGGTTCCACCCGCTATTTCAATGGCCCGGTTGGCGATGACTTCGTTGGTATTCATGTTGGACTGAGTTCCGCTACCGGTTTGCCAAACCCTCAGAGGAAAATGTTCGTCCAGTTTTCCTTCGATGACTTCATCCGCCGCCTGGCAGATCAGGTCTTTGATGTTTTCAGGCATGAGCCCTAACTCGGTATTGACCATGGCCGAAGCCTTTTTCAGGATGCCCATTCCCCTGATGATTTCGCGTGGCATGGTTTCGCTGCCGATATCAAAGTGGATCAATGATCGCGCGGTTTGGGCGCCATAATAACTGCTGGCCGGGACATCAATCTCTCCCATGCTGTCGGTTTCGGTTCGGGTACTCATAATGCTCCTCCTCAGGTTTTAAAATAGTCTGCCGCTTCCGGCATATTTTCTTCGATGAAAATTTTAAATTTCTTTAATAGTCGTTGTTCGGCCTGACGCACGGCTTCTCGGGTGACCCCTCTCTGGTCGCCAATTTCCTGTAGCGATAAAGGGTCTTCGGAAAGGACACGTTGGCTGAGAATTTCTATTTCGTTGGCATTCAGCTCGGTTTTAAAGCTTTCAATATTTTTATTGAGAATTTCCCGGAACTGGTTGAGCTCCGCATTGGCTTCAATAGATTTTCCATCCGTAAGAGTTTGTGCCGGAGTCATGGTGCTACCGGCGTGGGCGGGGGTGTCGATGGAAACATCCATCGCGCCAATGCTGGCGGAGACGTCAATGATTTCTCCTTCATCAACCCCGAATCGTTCAGCCAGCAGTTTGGTGGTGGGGTCAAATCCTTCCCGCTCCAGCTTTTCCTTTTCTTTTTTCAGGTTGAACAAAAGCTTTCGCCGGGAATTGGTGGTGCCCACCCGTACCAGCCGCCAGTTGTCGAGAATATGTTTCAGGATATAGGATTTGATCCACCAGGTGGCATAGGCAGAAAGACGTACCCCGCGAAAAGGGTCGAAATTTTTAACCGCTTTCATCAGTCCCACATTCCCTTCCTGAATCAAGTCCATCAGGTTCTGCCATTCGCGTTTGAAGGTCATGGCAATTTTAATCACCAGCATCAGGTTGGCGGTGGTTAGTTTATAGGCAGGATCATGATCACCCGTTTCTTTATAACGGATGGCCAATTCCTTTTCCTCCTTTTCCGTCAGGAGTGGATATTTGCGAACTTCCTGAAGGTAAGCGGAAAAAGAATCAAGTGGAACCAGTGACCCTTTGGCTCGGACTGCCGGCAACCGGGACTTATTCTGATCAGATTCGTCTGTGCTTGTTTCGTCGTTCATAAGATTTGGGATTTAATAACAAAGCTGGGCCGGTTTCTACCGGCTTGTATTTCGTGCGGTAAAACTTTAGAATGCGTGTATGGCCCGTTTAGCACTATTTGGAATTGCCGTAATCATCTTGATTCTTGTTGCGCGTGCGATTTTTCCTGAAAAAAAACCGTCTGCGGAGCAGGAACCTACAGAAATGGTCATGGACCCCAATAATGGGGTGTATATCCCGAAATCTGAGGCTATCAAAAAAACCGTCAACGGCAAGGAATATTTTTTTTCAAGCGAACAAAGCGCTGAAGAGTTCATTAAAAAACAAACGACCCCATAGAAAGATAAATCGGGTTGAACTATTATAACAGAGGATTTACCTCAAACCGGAGAAACAGGGAAATTGACGATGCAATTAAAAAAACAGTGGTTCAGTGAATTATTGGGGCAGTTTGGAACACGAGTGATACCTGTTTTGATGGTTTTGGCGATAGTGGGCGTGTCTCCAGTATTTGCTGAGGAAGAATGCGAACCCGTCGATAAGAAACGCATCAAAATTGAGGGCTATATATCCAAATCCTTCCGCAAACATAGAAAGCAGATCTTTAAGGAATTTGGCGAGATTGGCTCCACACGTGTGGCTTTGAGGGTGTATCCCATGGGCGAGACCTCAAAAGTGATCGCAGTGGGGCGATGTGTGCCCGCCTATATCGCCCAGCATATCATCAAAAAATCCATAGAATACAGCACCGGTGTAGAAAGCCTGGTGCAACAGCAGTTTGTTCATTCGCACTGGGTGGGGGTTGGTGTCACGATGTTTGATGAACCCTCGCAACAATTCGTTTCTGTGGAACAGGTTAAGCAATTGTTGCGCCCGGATATTTCCGATGAAGAGTTTCATGTTTTGTATCGGAAACTGTCCGTACCCGATGATCTGGTGCCATTTTTTGGTTTGAAGTCGCCAAATGTGAAAATTGCGCAACCAAACTAAGTTTAATCTGAAGAAATTTCATGCGCCCCTGACCTCTCATATGTCATCGCGAATTTCTTGCTCTTAAGCAGGGAAGCACTTGCCAAATTTCGCCAGAAGGCGAGGGTCGCCATTTAGTCTTAGTTTGCGGGTTAGTAAAGCCCAAACCAGATTTTTTTCCTGACGCAAAAATCCTATCCACGTTCGTGCATCAGCGTTGACTGTCAGGTCGGCTTTGCCAACAAGCCCATCTTCAACCTTAAGGGTTTTGCCCCGAATACTGATTGTGGCATCTCTTTCTTCCGCTCCTGAAAAACGGAAATGATAAACCGCATCGATTCCATTTGCTTGATGACGGTTGAAAACAAGCTGCAAGCCCATCAAAAACTTTTCTACAGAGTTGGGCCGGATAGCATTGGCCACGTTGCGGATAGATTTGTTGGGGAATCGTTTTATAACATGGGCTTCTGCATCTGAATTTTTAACCACATAAATATTTTCCACCTTGTCGGCCAAAGGCTTTAAGGTGGATTGCTTGAAGGCACCTTTGTCTTTAAGATAAGGGCCAATCACATCCTCTCCCGCAGGACAAACAGCAAGACAGTATGCCGCTTTGTAGTTTGCACCAAAAGATAAAGACTGCCACCAGGAACCATGCTCTGAATCGGTCACCTCATTACGTAATGCCTTGCCACTTGTTGCATCAACAATCGTTTCCACATAACTCTGAAATCCGCCCATGAATTCTTTGTAATTGTGGTTCATACAGGCCCCAAAATCAAAACTACCATTTATGCCGATAGCTCCCACCGGGCAGGCCGCGACACATAATTTGCATTGCAAACAAGGATTGAAATCAATGGGCTGAGATTGCTCAGTGACTTCGGCTTCAATAAAAATTGACCCCAGAAGGACAAAATTACCAAATTTGGGGTGAATGATATTGCGGTGAATTCCCATTCTTCCAAGGCCAGCAGCTTCGGCCACAAGCTTGTGCGACACGGTCCATATTTTTCCTGGGTAGCGGTCCATTTCCATGGGAAAGCCCATGGACGGATAGACACCGCGCACACCCTTTTCGGCAAGACGGTGTAATATAGTCCGCGCGATATGCTCCACTCGATCACCGGAACTATGGAATTCTACATTGGCGATAGATCGCAACGGAGTGCGTATGTTGTCAGGAAGCATACGGGAAACGAACCCGATAAGGGTGCGGGTTCGAGGGAAAGCTAACATTATATCTTCGCGGTCATTATTCAGTTCTATTCGGTCAATGGCAATAAATCCGACATCATCTGCGCCGCAGTCCAGACAAAGCTTGCGCAACTCTTCTATGTTTATCGCGGAAGGATTGTTGGATGATGTGGTTGCCTGGGTCGTTTGAATTTCTGCAAGATTCATTATGCCTCCTTATTTAATGTATATACACTTATTTCCACAAAAAAAACTAGTATGGGTTCAGTTTGTTAACGGTGAAAGCCAGTCGGCTCATCAAGTCGTCCCAATTCCCTTTTCCAAGAGTTTTTACGACCTGGGTTTGTATTTCTTTCCAATAAACCATTGCGTGGTTCAAAATCATTCTTCCTGAGCGGGTTAAAGATAGTGTCCTTGTCCTTTTATCCTCACCGGGTGTCACTTCAACCCAACCCCTTTTTTGAAGAGGACTCAGGTTTCGAGTTAAGGTCGTCCGGTCCATGATCAATGCTTGCGATAATTCCGTAATAGTGGCTTTATCCTGAGAGGAAATGGCGGCCAATAACGTGAATTGAGTTGAAAACAATCCGGCGGGTTTCAAGGCTTCGTCAAATAATTGCGTCAAGGCCCGGCTCGCTTTTCTTAAATTAAAGCAAGTGCAGTTTTGCACAAGTTGGCTCCGGCTTTTTCGAGCATCTTTATTATTTTTGCTCATATTGGGAGTATATGCACGCATTTGCCGCTTGTCAACAGCTTATCTCGAGAATTCCTAAGTGCATTATCGTGTCAGGGGGAGGTGGTTAGATTTTTCAGAACTCCGCTTCGTCTGTTTTGTTGCCGTGGCGGATGATTTCCCCCGTGACCAGATAAATCACGTCTTCGGCAATATTGGTGGTGTGGTCGGCCATTCGTTCGAGGTAACGGGAAGCGGAGAGTAGCTGGATATAGCTGTTCAGATTATCCAGATCTTTTTTAATGGCTTGTTCGACGCACATATACATTTCACGATTCAGATCGTCAACGGCATCGTCATCTTCACAAACCTGTCGCGCAAGTTTATCATCGCGATTCACCAGAGCATCCAGCGAGCGTTTTAACATGGACCGAACTTTTTCGGCCATATCCTGCAAGTCAAGGGGCAGATCGACTTTCACTTTGGTGGAAAGATAAACTGCCCGTTCCGCAATGTTGACCGAAAGGTCGCCGATGCGTTCCAAATCGTTATTGATTTTTAAAATAGCGATGATCAAACGCAGGTCGTTGGCGACCGGCTGGTGCAGCGCCAGAATTTTGAGACACTCCTCCTCGACAAACACTTCCCGTTGATCAATTGCGTAATCCGCTTCAATGACTTTTTTTGCCTGCTCAGATTTTCTTTGTGTCAAAGACTGGACTGAAAGCCGGACGCTCTCCTCCACATCCGCGCCGAGAGACAGTATTAAGCGCTTGAGTTCGTCAATAGCTTTTTCAAGGTGTATGGCATGTCGAGACATTTTTTACCCCTTAACCGAATCGACCGGTTATGTAATCTTCTGTTTTTTGAACAGAAGGGTTGGTGAATAATTTTTCCGTCGGACCAAATTCAATCAACTCACCCAGTAGCAGGAACCCGGTAAAATCTGCCACCCGGGCGGCTTGCTGCATATTATGAGTCACAATCACGATGGTGTACTGCTCTTTCAGTTCCACCATCAGCTCTTCAATTCTTGCTGTGGCAATAGGGTCGAGGGCCGAGCAGGGCTCGTCCATGAGTAGCACCTCTGGTTCCACCGCGATGGCACGGGCGATACAAAGCCTCTGTTGCTGGCCTCCTGAAAGAGCCAGCGCTGTGGAGTGGAGCCGGTCTTTGACTTCATCCCACAGGGCAACCGACTTCAGACTTTTTTCTACAATTTCGACCAGTCGTTTTTTATCTTTCATCCCGTGAATCCGCGGTCCGTAGGCCACGTTCTCAAAAATTGTCTTTGGGAAGGGATTAAATTTTTGAAATACCATGCCGACATTTTTTCTCAGTTCGCTGACATCCAAAGCTGGGTCTGTGGTGTTCATTCCCCCTACCCGTATTTCTCCATGCATGCTTGTTTCTTCGACCAGATCGTTCATGCGATTGAGGCAACGGAGCAGGGTGGACTTGCCGCAACCTGATGGGCCAATGAAAGAGGTGATCATTTTTTCAGGAAGGCTCATGTTGATATTTTTGAGCGCCTGGGTTTCGCCGTAGAAGAAGTTTACATTTTGAATTTCGATCATCGCCGTTTGATTGTTTCTGGGTTCCGGCTTTTTCATGTTTCTTCCACCAAAAGATCGCCCAACAATGGCTGTGTTCAAATTTTTCATCTTGTGTTCTCTTTTTGTTGCAAGCATTTTTTCATTTCCCGGTATTAAACCGCTGAGGCGGTGAGTTGTTTTCGCAGACGGTTTCTCAGGAATATAGCCGCCAGGTTTAAAAGAATGACCATCACGATGAGCAATAATGTTGTGGCAAAAACCATGGGCCGGGCGGCATCGACATTGGGGGATTGAAACCCGACATCGTAAATATGGAACCCCAGGTGCATGAATTTTCGCTCCAAATGGACGAAGGGCCAAAGGCCATCTACAGGCAGAGAAGGCGCTAGCTTCACTACCCCGGTGATCATCAGCGGCGCGACTTCTCCTGCGGCCCGAGCCATGGCGAGAATGAGTCCGGTCAAAATGGAAGGCATGACCGCCGGCAGCACCACCCGCCATGTGGTTTCAAATTTTGTCGCTCCCAAAGCGAGTGAGGCTTCCCGGGCTCCTTTAGGAACTGCCGCCAAACCTTCTTCGGTGGAAACAATCACGACCGGTACTGTGAGCAAAGCCATGGTTAGTGATGCCCATAAAATTCCTCCGGTTCCAAAAGTCGGGGTAGGAAGAGACTCGGGAAATAATATCTGGTCGATGGAGCCACCTATAAAATAAATGAAAAACCCAACCCCAAATACCCCAAACACAATGGATGGAACTCCGGCAAGATTGTTCACCGCGATCCGCACTATGCTGACGAGTGCCCCCTGCCTGGCATATTCCCGCAGGTAAAAAGCCGCCAAAACTCCCAATGGAGTCGCCAACAGGCTCATCATCAATACCATCAAAACGGTGCCGAAAATAGCAGGAAAAACTCCTCCCTCCGTGTTGGCCTCTCTTGGGTCCTCCCAGAGAAAATTGAAGGTTCTCTTGAAAAAATACCCCAGTTTGTCGAGCAAAGAAAATTGGTTGGGATTATAAATATCCAGCACTTGCGAAAGCGGAAGCGATTTTTCACGGCCTTCTACAGTTTGGAAAATTATTTTCGCAGTCTGCGAAGAGCGGAGCTGATGCAGTTTTTTCTCAAGCGCTTTATATTGGGATTGCAGTTGTGGAACCTCCTGGTTCAAGGCTTCCACTTTTTCTCCCTGGGTTAAACCTTCCAAAGCCAGCTTCTTTAACTTCAGGCGGACCCGTTCCAACTTGTAGTTAATGGCACCTACTTCCTTTTTCCCAATTCTTTCTATGTCTTTATTTCGGGCCGCGACAACCGGCAAAATATTTTGCGTTACTTTTAACCCCTCTACAGTTCCTTGGGCAATCACCTTGTCTCCATCAAGAACCTCTTTGATAAAGCCAAAGAAATAGCCCCATTCCCTTCGTTCTACTGCCACAACCTTTTGTGGAAGCTGTATGGTTTTAATTTTGTCTTCATCGACCCAGGTGAAATCAGAACCATAGATATCTCGATTGGCTTTCTTAATCTGAATGCGATAGCGTTCTGGTTTTGTATTGCTTGGGCCAAAGTCAGGGATTTTTTCACGACCCACCTGCATTCCTAAAACCTGAGATCCGTCATTGAGGGTCAGGACCTGTATCTCCCCCGGCCAGAAAGAGCCTACGGCGTTGACCACAATAGCCATAATCAGAGCAGTGGTCATAATGAGAGACAGGGCCAGACCGGCTCCGGTCCACCAGATGAAGAGGTCGCCACGCTTCCAGATTTTTTTCCCGGTAGCAATCAACATTGATTCACCTTAAAGGCCCTGATAGCGTTTGCGTAATCGCAAGCGCACCAGTTCGGCCAGGGTATTAATAAAAAACGTCATGGCAAACAGCAGAAACGCCGCCAGAAAAAGAATGCGGAACAAGGTTCCGCCCTCGGGGGCTTCTGGCAGTTCCACCGCAATATTTGCAGACAAGGCCCGGAAGCCATTAAAAATACTCCACTCCATGATCGGGGTATTTCCTGTGGCCATGAGAACAATCATGGTTTCACCAATAGCCCGCCCGAACCCGATCATGATTGCCGAAAAAATTCCAGGGCTGGCAGTTGGGAGAATCACGTTGAGGGCTGTTTGCCAGGGAGTGGCTCCCAATGCGAGTGAAGAAGCTTTGAGATGCACGGGAACATTGGACAGGGAGTCTTCTGCGATTGTGAATATGATAGGGATGACGGCAAACCCCATAGCCAGGCCCACCACAAGAGCGTTCCGCTGGTCGTAGGTCACATCAAGAACCTGCTTCAACCAAACACGATGATCGCCTGACAAGAGCGAAGACTCAATTAAAGTTCCTCCATAGAATGATAGCGTCCCCCCCAGAAAAGTAACGACGATCAACAAATAAATTTCCCTGCCATCTTTTGCTAAAAAACGTAATCCGGGGAATATTTCGTAGGCCAGCAAAACGCTCACTATCAGAACTGTAATAACGATTGGCATGATGATGATTCCCGGCAAAAATGTTTCCACCTGGGGAGCAATGACCAAAGCGGCAAAAAAACCAAGCACCACACTTGGAAGTGCCGCCATAATTTCTATCGTCGGTTTGATAATCCGTTTTAAGTCGGGCTTCATAAATTGGGACACGTAAAAGGATGCGAACAGAGCCATAGGCATGGCAAAAAGCATTGCGTATACGGTTCCTTTAAGTGTCCCGAATATTAAGGGAACCAGGCTGAACTTGGATTCGAACTCATCGGTTCCGCCTGTCGATTGCCAAACATAGGAAGGGCGCTCATAGCCCTCATACCAGATTTCACTCAACAAACTTGTCAGAGAAACCTGCGGATAAGGATTGTCCATTTTCCATTGACGCAGGGTTCTCGAATTATCAGCGGTCAGGATTCCGTCAAATTTCGGAGCTAAAATTATTGCCGTGTAGTTTGAGTTTCCGTGAGCAGGAAATTCAAGCTGACTCTCACCCGTCGTGCCGTAATGCAATCGAACCATTTCTTTTGAACCGGTGAGGAATCCTTTATTTCGAAGTGAATAACTGAAAAGTTTTGGAGGATTTTTATGGGGTAGAAATTCATGAATTTTCTTCAGAGTGAACTTGCCGTTCTGAGACTTCTGTAATTGAAAGGACTTGACGCTGCCTTCCGAATCCGTCACGACCAATGTGTATCCGCCAAGAGCAAAACCCAGATGCGACACCGCTATTTCTGGTTTGCGGGTTGCCCCGATTAGCTGGGCTGGGCTTTGAGAGTCCTCCAGATCAATGCGAAACACCTGCCCAAAAGAAGTTCCCAGCAGCAGACTGCTATAGGCCTCGTCAAACACCATTGATGTGATTTCACCTTCAATGGGGACGGTTATCGTTTCTTGTGATACGGTTTTTCGGACTGTCCCCATCATGGTTTTACGCAAACCAACCCGAACTAGGGAAACCTCGCCAGGCCCCGACTGGGCAGCAATCTGGTAGCCTTCTTCATTGCTAATATGTGTCAATAACGTAACAGGATATCCATCAGAACGAACCTGAACCGGAAACTCAGGTTTTAGTTGCGGCTCAATAGAGCGTCGGCTTTCTGAATCATAAACAGGACGAAACTCGATCTCAATCGGATACACTCTGCCATCAGAAAGACCGAGAACAGGAAAGTTTTTCAGAGAAGGAGAAACGCTGGTGACCTTGGCCGAACCCCAGGAGGGAAGTTCGGGATGGGATTCAAATTTTCTTTCCTGTAGAGAATATAAACGCAGACCATCGCTTTCTACCGTATAAACTTTCTCCTGATAGGGGCCCATTCCTATTGTCAATGGTATGCTTTGCGCTTTAAATACGGCAACCAGAGAGGCCGAAGGTTTTTTTAGTAACGGATAAATTTCTGCGATGATGATAAAAAGAATGGCAAGAATGGAAGCGATAATGATCCACCCTCCGGCTGTCACTACAGCACGGGCTATTCCATCGGCAAACTGTCGTTGAACAAGACTTTTACCAAAAAAAGCCCGGCCGGATTTTGTGGATTTCGGGCCAGGCTCAATGGTTTGTGCGTTCTGGTTCATTCCGTCAATTGGTCATAACCGCTGAGATTTTTTGAAGATCTTCATCGGTCACGGCTTTGGCAATTGGGTAATAGCCCCCCTTGACGACCACCTGCTGGCCCTCTTTAGAGAGAATCATTGTTACAAATTCCCGGGTCAAGGGATCAAGAGATTTTCCCGGTGCCTTGTTCACATAGATGTAGAGGAATCGGGCTAGAGGATATTCTCCGGTCAGGGAGTTCTCAGCCGAGGGTTCTACAAAATTTGTTCCCGATTCGGCCAAAGGCAGGGCACGCACACTGGAAGTTTTATATCCGATGCCACTGTATCCGGCAGAGAATGGGTCTACGCTAACACTTTGAACAACTGAGGCGGAACCGGGTTGTTCTTTCACTGTGTCTTTGTAGTCGCCTTTTTTCATGACCAGTTTTTTGAAAAAACCATAAGTGCCGGATGCGGAGTTACGGCCATAGGCACTGATGGGCCGGTCTGCCCAGTTTCCTGTAATGCCCAGGTCACCCCAGGTTTTTATTTCTTTATGACCGCGTCGGCGGCTTTTGGAGAACAGCGCATCTATTTGCCCCATGTTCAATCCCTTGATCGGATTGTCCTTGTTGACAAAAACTGCCAAGGCATCAACCGCGACCCGAATCGGGGTAGGTTTGTAGCCAAATTTAGATTCGAAAGCATCTATTTCTTTTTGCTTCATTCCACGCGACATCGGGCCCAACTGTGCGGTGGCCGAGATCAAAGCCGGCGGAGCGGTGGAGGAACCTTTACCCTCGACTTGAATATTTACATTTGGATAAAACTGCTTGAACTTCTCACTCCACAAAGTCATGAGGTTATTCAGGGTATCCGATCCAACACTTGAAATACTTCCGCTGACTCCTTCCTGCTTGCTGTAGGTTGAAAGCTTGGAATCCACCGTAACCGGTTCGCCATAAGCCGTGCCCACCCAGGATAAAGCCAGTAAAATAACTGCTAATTTTTTAAACATGGTTTACTCCTTAAAAGATTGCTGTTTATTCGTACAGGCAATCTATCTATTCTTTATTAGATTTATAACTAATCAATGTTAGTTTTGTGTGAGGTTTCGAAAAGTGGAGGAAAATCAGAGGAGGTGGGAAAGGAAACAACCGCTGTCCCGATTTGAAGGTGCCGGGACAGCGGTCTTTGAGAATTCAATCCTTGGAGGAGATTGAATTTGAAATCAACAGGTTACTGGAATTCATACCTCAGAAAGGTCGAGCATCCTTGCCTTGGAAATTGTGGAAGGCCAAGAAGACTCCGTAGGCGCCAAATTCGCATATTTTGCGAACCTTTTAAGCACCTGAACCGGCTGAATTGTTATCAAGGTTACAAGACATGTGTTGGGAAAATATTAGGAGGGAGTTAGAAATGTATTAAAAGACTGGGGGGGAAATTTAATTCTGTTCCGAGTGGACGACTCAAATCATAAAACAGCCCGAACCTAGGTAATGGGAAGGCGGATGGAGAATCGGCTGCCTTTGCCGAGGGTGCTGTTGACCGAGACGGAGCCACCGTGCGCCTGGGCGATATGCTTGACGATGGCGAGTCCTAGTCCTGTGCCTCCCAGTTGGCGGCTTCGGGCTTGATCGACCCGGTAAAACCTTTCAAAGAGTCTGGGAAGATGTGAAGAGTCGATACCGCATCCCCGATCCTGAACTTCAATCACGATTTCTGTTTCGGTTGCCAGGGCTTCTACTTCGATTTGCCCGCCGGGTTCGCTGTATTTCAGTGCATTGTCCACGAGGTTAAGAACAGCCTGGCTCATTAAAGGCGGATTGGCAAGCACCTCTAATTCGCTGGAACAATTCAATTGGACAGTTGTATTCTTGTCCTGGGCCTTCAACTCGCAATCGCGGATTGCCGATTCCAGAATTTGCTGGACTGAGGTTTTCTCCATACTCATTTCTGGTTTTCCGGAGTCCTGCTCCAGTCTGGAAAGACTCAGTAGATCCTCAATAATGGCGTTCAACCTTTCAACTTGCTTGACCATGATATTCAGGAAGCGCTCGGCTTCCTCCCGGTCATCCAAAGCACCCTGCTGAAGGGTTTCTAAAAAACCTTTGATTAAAGTAATGGGGGTTTTTAGTTCGTGAGATACGTTGGCGACAAAATCCTTGCGAACGGTTTCCAGACGGCGCAGGCGCGTCACATCATTTAAAACAATGACCGCGCCTATAGAATTTCCCCGTATGTCTTTTAGAGCCGCGCCATGGGCTTGAAGAAAAATTTCATTTTGATTTCCAATCGTCAAGTCGGTTTCCACGTTTGCGATGCCACCCAGAGTGCGTTCAATAAATTCACGCAGGTGAGAATTTCTGACGACCTGCTCGATGGGGCGACCTTCGGCTGTACTCGGTTCGATTTCAAGGAGCTTCCCCGCCGCTTTATTTAAGCGAATTACCTTTTCCATAGCGTCCACCGCCAAAACTCCTTCGACCATGCTGGAAAGAACGGCCTCGCTCTCATTGCGTTGATGGGTGATGGTTCTAATCCGCTCTGCCAATTGCACCGCCATTTGGTTCAAGGCATCGGACAAGGCTGAAATTTCAACCGAGTCGCTGGCTACCGGCAATTTTTCCTTCCACTCTCCTTTAGCAATCGTTTCGGCGACGTGTTTCATCTGTTCGAGGGGTCGGCTGATTCTACGTGAGACCAACAAGCTAATTGCGCCTGCCAGTAAAGCCACCACCAAACCCACACCACCAATTTTCAACTCAACAGTTCGTAATGCCCGGTCGATGAAGGTTGTCGGAATGGATGTCCGGACAACGCCGGATAATATGTCCTCACGAATGATGGGTACAGCAAGGTACATCATCTGCTCTTCCAGGGTATTGCTGAACCTTAAAGCCATGCCGATTTCCCCTCGAAGGGCGGTTCTGAATTCTGGTCGGTCTGCGTGATTGTCCATGCGGGAAGGATCTTCATGGGAATCCCCTAAAACTTTTCCCGAAAGGTCGATAATTGTAATGCGGGTGTTTGTTTTTGTTCCCAGATCGCGGCTCAGGGTGTTCAAAAAAGAAGGGTCGAAGGGAGAAGTCTTTCTTACAACCTGACGCTCAACCAGCCAGGCGCGGGCTTTTAAATCTTCTGCTGTTCGGTCGTAATAAAATTCTCTGAGCGAATTCGATGTGTAGACACCGACTGCAAGCAGCACCGTAAAAATAATCAACAGATAGGAGGGGAAAAGCTGCCAGAGAATTCTTTTTTTAGCCATAATTTTTTAACAATGTGGACATTTTTCAGGCACCGCATCTGCGGAAAGGGATCAGGTAAAAACGATAGCTCATTAAACTCAACCTTCGGCGAATCGGTACCCGACTCCACGCACTGTTTCTATATGTTCAGAAGCCGTACCTAGTTTTTTACGCAGACCCACTATTTGGAAGTCGACCGCCCTGTCGGTGATCGCGTAACCGTCCCCGCGCACCGCATCGACAATTTGCCCACGGGTAAAAACCCATCCCGGACGCCGAGACAGGAACTCAAGAATCATAAACTCGGTGTAGGTTAATTTTACAAGCTCTTCTTTAACCCGCACCTCATGTTTTCCTAAATGGATTTGCAAGTCCGCGAAACTCAGGATGCCGGATTCGGTAGATTCGGCCTCTTGTTTACGCCGTAGAACGGCCCTCACCCGGCTTAGAAAAACCTGAATGCTGAAAGGTTTGGTGACATAATCGTCCGCGCCCATCTCCAGCCCCAGTACAATGTCTGATTCTTCTCCCTTTGCCGTTAGCATTATTATGGGAACAGGATGGGTTTTTGAATCATTTTTTAATTGGCGGCATACTTCCAGTCCATTCATTTCCGGGAGCATCAGATCCAGAATCAGCAAATCAGGCAACATTTTTCGGGCTTCCTGTAACCCTGCTTCCCCGGAGCCCACGCAATGCACTTGATAGTCCTCTTTGCTTAAGTTGTATTTGAGCAATTCCTGAATGTCTTCTTCGTCTTCGACAATAAGGATCTTTTTTTGTGTCATGGCTGAAACCTGCCTTAGCGGTTGTTAAAGAAAGTATAGCCTTAGTTTAGGTCTGGCGGGTTAGATTTTGGTTAGCTTTTCAAACTTTAATTTGTGCGGGGCGATCCAAGGGGGCAGGAAAAAGCAAAAAAGTTGCGGAACCCGATATCGAGTTTGCAGTGGGGTTAGTGTTGATCCAGGGAAGGTGTATCCTTGTTGGGTTCCTGGGGTAAGCTGATATGAAATGTGGTGTCGTTGCCGGGGCTACTTTCGACGTCGATGAGCCCGCCATGACGTTCGACAATTTTATCGCAGATGGCCAGTCCCATCCCACTCCCTTCATATTCTGTGCGTCCGTGTAAACGTTCAAAAGGCTTTAAAATTTTGCTGGTGTATTTGGTGTCGAACCCCACACCATTGTCTTTGATAGAAATTTTCCAGAAGCCATCTGGGGTAAGTTGACTTTTTATTTTGACTTTTGGAAGTGAGTCTTCTTTGTGAAACTTGATTGCGTTACTGATCAGGTTCAGAAAAAGCTGTCGAATTTGGAATCTATCGGCCAGAATTGTGGGTAAAGTTTCGACATCCACTGTTCCTCCGGTTTGTTCGATTTGTGTTTCCAGGTCAGACAACACTTCTAAAACAATTTTATTTAAATCCACCTGTTTAAACTCTCTCGGTTTGGCGTTAATCTTAGAAAATTCAAGCAGATCTTGGATAAATGTTTGCATCCTTTTTGTTGCTGACTCCATACGCTCCAGATAGTTACTTTCACGCTCTTTCAAGGCAGCGTTCTGTTTGATCCTGGTGCTAAATGTGATGATTTTCCGTAAAGGCTCCTGCAGGTCATGGGAGGCTATTGCTGTAAAGTTTTCCAGTGCATCGTTGCTTCTTTTTAAGTCGGCAGCATGGTCTTTAAGCTGTTTTCTTAACGAGTTGCTTTCGGAAATCTGGCGCTTCAGTTTTCTGTTGATGAAAAAATAAACTATGGCAACAATTGAAATAACTATTAATATAAGGCTGATCGCAATGATCACATTATAAAACTTACTGTTATCTGGTTCAGGTTTATAAATAAACGAATCAAAGTCTACCGGCCCTTTAATCATGCCGACAGATTTGTAGATTTCATAAATATGTTTCCACCGGTCTTCGTGCATGTAACCCACTTCTACGAGATTGGACAGTACGAGGTCCATCGTTATTTGTGCTTCGAAGAGCAAGTGCTCCCGGCTATGCCTGCTGCCATATTGTTCCTGTATGTAGTTTACTATTTCATCTGAATGGGAAAGGGCGTAATTCCACCCTTTTATTGAAGCTTTGCGGAATTTTTCGACTAAATCAGGCTGCTCTGTAATCATCTTTTCTGATGTGAATAGAGTATCCCCATAAAAGTCTATGCCATAGTTTCGTGGGGAAAACAGGCGGTATTTGAAATTTTCCTGACGTAGTAAAAAAATTTCATCTGAGGTGTAGACAGACATGGCGTCTACTTGGCCGGTCAGTAGATCGTTTGGATTAAAGTGGTGATCCGTTACCTCAAGAAGGTGTTTCGGCAGGGTTGCTGTTTTCAACATTGCATAGATATCGGCAGAATGTGTTTCAAGAGATACCCGTTTCCCAGTCAGATGATGAAGCTCTGTTATTCCAGAAATCGAGCTGGCAACCAGAGCTAAAGGGGAATGCTGGTAAATAACGCCAAGGGCAACGACTGGAATGCCCTGACTTCTACTTCTTATTAGATCGGAATCCATGATTCCAAAATCTGCTTTTCCACCGATGATCGTGTCTACAACATTTGAGTCGGGGGCGAGTTCTTTTAAATGAACCTTCAGACCGACTTCGCTATAAAACCCTTTTGCGACAGCGGCGTAGTAGCCGGCAAATTGAAACTGATGCTTCCATTTAAGCTGTAAGATAACTTCTTTGGCTGGGCTGCTATCCAGATTGCCGGCCAGCGCAAGAGAAGAAAACGAAAGGCTGGTAAATAGAATAATAAGGGAGCAGGTAAACGTGTGTTTCATAACCAGTAGAGTAAGGGGGGCGACTTGATAACTATCGCGAACACTTTGTTCGCATTATACTTTCGGCACATCGGTTCCATGTACCTTAGCCCCTCCTGAGTTGCGAAAGCAATGGAAGAATGCCAAGGCTCGGCATCACGCTGGTCGGGCCTCGTCCAGTGGAAATAGCCATCAGAGACCCCCCCTCTTTTAAAAGAGAGGGGAACCTTCTTAAGCCGAGATTGGCAGAAAGAGCATTTGCACATTGCCTCAATGGCTAATTGTCGCGGCGGACGAGGCGTGCTCCATGGGAAATAGTTTGATCGTCCTTGCCGTACCAGTAGGCACAGCCGTTCATGTAGAACAGGATCTGCGCTTCTTTGCCACGGGTGGATGAAGTCCAGGTGCAGTTGCCCGCACCAAGCGGGAACACGGAATCAAGATGAATATCTGCACCTTTGAAATCCTTGTTCAATTTTTCTTTATCGAAAATGGACGATGCCTCGTGAACGGTCGGAAGGCGCCAGTCATCATATCCGCCCACTTTTTTTTCGTTTATTTTTTTTACGTATTCTTCTGTTTCTGCATAAGAAACCTCTTTATCCAGATCCAAGCGCGAATCGTTTGCCATCCAGGTGACGCTGGTCAGAGAATCGTAAATAGTTCCATCATCCCTTTTTAAAAACCTTGATTTTTCGTTACTCATTCTATTCCTCTCAGTAATAACAGGGCTTCTTTTCCCGTTCGGGGAAGCCTAATATCTTCAAGTTATCCTCAAATGTTTTCTAAAAACCAAAAATTGCCATAGGTTGCAAAAAATGAAAAGAGTTAGCAAATGGCAAGCTCTTGAACTTCAAGCTAATAGCGGTTTCTTTAAGCCTTCATTTTAACCCATGTGCAAGGGATTTCAAATATCTACTAAAATTTGGTAAGGGTGTAAAAAGAATATTACTTACTATGTAATGGTAGTGCGCTTATAATAGTACCCAGGTTGCATAAAATCCAATTTAAAAATTACTCAATATTGACTAGTGAAATGATGAGGTAAATAGGGCAATGTCCATATTTTCAATATTCAGAAACATAATCATCATTATAGTTGTTCTATTTCCCTTGGTTAGTTTTTCTGTTTACAGAATGAACACGTTTGAAAAAGCCCATAACCAAGCAGTATCTCGGCAGGAAGAATTGAAGATGCTAGGGGAAAAACTGGCATTGGGTTCTGATTACTTGACAGATGAAATTCGCCGTTATGTGCAGTTTGGAGACATGTCGCACTATGACAATTTCTGGAATGAAGTAAATGTTCACCGGTCCCGGGACAAGGCCATAGAGAGGCTAAAGGAACTTGATGTATTGCCGAGCGAATTGGCCTACATAGAAAAAGCCAAAGAATATTCTGACCACTTGCTCAAGACAGAAGCAATAGCCATGGATGCTGTTGAAAGAAGTGATTTTGATGCAGCAAGAAGACTGGTGTTTGGCGAGTATTACGGTGAGCAGAAGGCCTTGATCATGGGCAATATTAAAAAGTTTCAGGATATAATTAATGATCGGACGCAGAACCAGGCAAAAAATTTCCATGAAGAAATCTCATTCTTCATGATGCTCACAAATATCCTGCTGTTTTTTTGCGGAGCTCTTATTTTGTTTATTGTGTGCGGCATTGGGATCAGGCACTTTCTCAATCCGCTAAAATATTTGACCAGGGCCATGCAGGAGCTGGCAAAGGGAAACCTGGAGGTCCCGATTCAGTTATCGGTAAAAAATAACGAGATGTTGGAAATGGCTCAGGCCCTGAAGATTTTTAAAGAAAATGCAATCAAGAAAAATATTGCTGAACTCGAACTCTCCAAGGCCAATAAGTCCAGAAGTCTTATCATGGATAGCAGTTTCAATGAAATTTACATTTTTGATGGGGTAACTCTTAAGTTTAGGCAGGTGAGTCGGGGGCTTGTAGAAACCTGCAATACAGCATGAAAGAATTAATGTGTTTGACACCGCTGGACTTTAAACCGGAATACACCTTGGAAACCTTTGAAAAATTAATCAAACCCCTCAGGTTGAAAAAAGTACCTATTATTGTTTTTGAAACAATGCATAAACGGAAGGACGGAACTTTATATCCTGTGTCGATACGTTTACAGCTCATGCATGAAGAATTCGACCCTGTATTCGTTGCAGTTATTGAGGATATTTCCGAACGCAAACATGCTGATGCAGTGCTCAAGCAAATCGTTGTGGGGACCTCTGCGGCTATCGGGGATGATTTTTTAAAATCACTGGTCAAGAATCTGGCGACATCACTCGATGTTAAATATGCTTTCATTGGGGAACTGACCGGGGATCAATGGGAAAGAGTTACAACCCGTGCAGTATGGGCAAATGGAGCACTGGCTGAGAATTTTGAGTACGATTGGAAGGGAACCCCCTGTGAAAACGTAATGGTTGATAATATTTGTTACTATCCGAATAATGCTCAAGCGCTTTTCCCGCAGGATCTGTTATTGGTGGAGATGGGCGTAGAAAGCTATCTGGGTGTGGCGTTGTATGACAATGAAAAAAAGATTGGGGGATTCTTAGTGGTTCTGCATGATGAGGAAATATCGGAAGGCATGGATCCCAAAGCCATTCTACAGGTATTTGCCAACCGAGTCGAAGCCGAACTGGAACGTCGCAAAGCGGAGAGGAAACTGGAAAAATACCTTGGCGACCTTGAAAGACTGGTCAGTGAGCGCACAGCCGCCTTGGAGAAGAGCAATCAAAACCTCAGTGATTTTGCCTTCATAGCCGCCCACGATCTGCAGGAACCTCTGCGTAAAGTGACTATGTTTGGAAATATGCTGAAGAAGTCTAATCAGGATTTGGACGAGAAAAGCTGTGACTGTATCGATCGAATGCAAAGTGCCATAACCCGGATGCAGAGCCTTATTGATGACTTGCTAGTGTATTCAAAATTATCAACCCAAGATTTGCCTTATGTGAAAATTGATCTCAATAGAATCGTTGAGAACACTTTGACAGACCTTGAGACCCAGATACATCAAGCTCGAGGAACCATAAATGTAGATAAATTGCCGGACTTAGAGGCCAACCCTGTTCAAATGCATCAGTTGTTTCAGAACCTGATTAGCAACGCCCTCAAATACCGCAAAGAAGATGTTGACCCTGTTATCAATATTTCTTCCCGATCCAATGACAATGGAGTGGTGACCATAAGCGTTGAGGATAATGGCATTGGGTTTGATGAAAAATATAAGGATAGAATTTTCCAGCTCTTTCAGCGCTTGCATGGGAATAATGCCTACGGAGGAACGGGGATAGGACTGGCGATCTGCAAGAAAATAATTGATCGTCATCATGGAACCATAACTGTCAACAGCACTCCGGGTGGTGGGGCAATCTTTAAATTCAGTCTGCCTGAAATGCAAGCCCGGAACGTGGAAGGAAATTAACAAAAGTCGTCACGCTGAGAGCATCGCTGTTACTGGCTCCCCAAGTCAGTGTCAGTGATAGAGGTCTGTGCGGCGATCGTTGAAAATGTGGTTGTGGGGATTGAGAAATTTATTACGGGCTAAACTGAGGTCTAACTCGACCACATGAACCTCTTCATCGGTCATCGAGGCGCGGACTAAAATATTGCCGTTTGGGTCTATAACCTGACTCTGGCCCATGAAGTGAAGAGTTTCTCCCTCAACACGATTTTCCATTCCGACTCGGTCAGCGGTGACAGAAAAGACACGGTTCTCCAGAGAACGGGTGATCATGGCTTGCGGGCAGTGGGTTAGAACCAGGCTGGAGGGATGAGCAATCAGGTCTGCCCCCATAAGCGACAGCGTTCGGGCGGTTTCAGGAAATCGCCAGTCGAAACAAATCATAACCCCTACCTTCGCGCCGGCAATATCAAAAACCTGAAGCGGCAGGTTGCCCTCTTGGAAGCAGGCTTTTTCTGTGTCGAAAAGATGTAGCTTGCGGTATTTTCCAATATAACCACTGGGGCCAGTGACAACTGCGGAATTGTAGACTTGGTTCTCTTCGATTTCGGCAAGGCCGGCGATGATATAGGAATTGGTTTTATTGGCAAGGGCGGTCAGCATGCTAGTGGTGACACCTTCAGGAACTAGTTCCGCCAGACTGCGGGACTCTTCCATGTCTTTGAACTGATACCCGGTGGCAAAAAGTTCGGGCAGAACAAACAGATCGGCACTTTGGCCTTTAAGAAGATATTCAATCCGATTAAGATTCTCCTGAACGCTTGCAAAAACAGGATTGTTTTGAACGAATCCAACTCTCATAACAGGCTCAGTTCGTCGAGAGGGTTAGGTCAACTGGGAAGTTTTGTTTCTCAGTAGATGGTCGATGAGGGTCAGGGCAACCATGGCCTCGGCAATAGGAACGGCCCTTGGGGCAACGCAGGGATCGTGTCGTCCTTCGACACGGATTTTAGAATTTTTCCCCTTTTGGGTGATGGTGTCCTGTGCTTTATTGATAGATGAAGTGGGTTTCACCACCAACTTAACAACGATATCCATTCCATTGGAAATGCCACCTAAAATTCCTCCGGCATTATTGGTTTGAGTCGTCACCTTTTTATTTTTCATAACAAAGACGTCATTACATTCCGAGCCGGTCATGGTGGCGGTCTGGAACCCCGCGCCAATTTCCATCCCTTTTACAGCGGGGATGCTCATGACCGCCTTGGCCAGATCGGCATCCAGTCTGTCGAAGACGGGTTCTCCCAGTCCGGCGGGCACTCCTCGGGCAATCACTTCGACGATGCCTCCCAGCGAGTCGCCATTTTTGCGCGCTTGCATGATAGCGTCCACCATTTTTTTTGCGGTTTTTGCATCCGGGCAACGCACGATATTTTTTTCTATTTCTTTGAAGTTTACGGTTGTTGCCGAGTGGTGTCCGATCTGCCGGGTGAATCCGGTGACGGTGATATTATCCCGGGCCAACAGTTTTTTAGCGATAGCTCCGGCGGCTACTCTGCCTACGGTTTCCCTGGCGCTGGATCGTCCTCCACCTCGGTAATCCCGAAACCCATATTTCATGTCATAAGTGTAGTCTGCGTGACCGGGACGGTACAGGTGTTTGATCAACTCATATTTTGAGGAGTCGGCATCCTTGTTATCGACCCGCATGGAAATAGGGGTGCCAGTGGTCTTGCCCTTAAAGACACCGGACATAATTTGGATTTTGTCGCCTTCCTTGCGGGTGGTGGTGACTTTGCTTTGACCGGTTCGTCGCCGGTCCAGATCTTTTTGGATGTCAGATTCTTTAAGGGCTAATCCGGCGGGGCAACCTTCTACGACAACCCCAACGCCATCGCCGTGAGACTCGCCCCAGGTGGTAATCTTAAACAGTTTTCCGAACGTGCTTCCAGACATAAATTTATAGGTCGAATGTAAATCTTTCTGTCAAAACCTTACAGGATAACAGAACGTCCACTCGCGTATTTATTGGATAAAGTTATTGAAAAATAAAGATTAATTGTTCTTGGGCGGGGAGGGGTGTGTGCAGGAGCCAAGGCCAGAAGACCTGGCGGCCCCGGTGTCGATACAAATGAGGTGGAGATTTTAACTTTAAAATCCCTTATTAGGACTCCGCTTCTTCTTGAGATTTTTCGTGTTCGTCCACCAGTTCCCTCAATTCTTTCCCGGCCTTAAAAAAAGGCACTTTTTTAGAAGGAACTTCCACTTTTTGCCCAGATTTGGGATTGCGTCCAACCCTAGCATTTCTCTGTCGAATTCGAAAACTTCCAAAGCCTCTCAATTCGACTTTTTTTCCTTCAGCCAACGATTCAGTAATGCTAGAAAAAACAGTATTGACTACAACCTCAGTCTGTTTTTTTGTCAGATTAATCTGGTTGGCTACTCTTTCAACAAGTTCTGCTTTAGTCATTAAAAAGTCTCCCCCCACCGGTAAACATTTTAACTGCCTCTAAAAAAAGAATTCGGGAAAGTATATCATCAGGTCGTATTAAGTCAAGTTCAATATTTTAATGGGTTTACCCGTTTTTGAGGAGTGATTTTAGTGTTTAAAAAGCCCTTTACAGGAGTCTGAAGTGACGAGGTTCCGTGATCTGAATTGAAGAGGACAGTTTTAGTTTTTACGCGAGAGGAATATTCCCAACCAATTGTTTTTTTAGGGGAACCAGAGGTATTGCAGGCGGGGGGGGGGTGATGGCATTAAGGTCTCGGCCAGTCCGCTGGAAAAAGAGCCTCGCAGAAGCCAGTCGAGAAAGGGTGTTTTTTCTTTTTGTTCAATGATTTTAGGCCTTCCAGTGACACCGATTTTTTTTGCCAGCAGTTCGATGGTCTTTTCGAGCCCACCCACCTCATCAATCAGTTTGAGCCTGAGTGCTTGCTGGCCGGTCATGATTCTTCCATCAGCAATCTTATGAACTGCTGAAAGAGGCAGGTCGCGGCCTCTGGCAATGGCCTGAACAAATTGCTCATGCACATCGTCCACGACATCTTGTAAAAGGTTTTGTTCTTCTGGGGTCATGGCCCGAAGAGGGGAACCCACATCTTTGAATTTACCGCTTTTAATGATATTGGGCTTAACGCCAACTTTCTTTGTCAGCTCTTCAATATTATTAAAAGCCATCACGGCAGAGATGCTTCCGGTCAAGGTGCCGGGATTCGCCAAAACGTAGTCGGCTGCACAGGCTATATAGTACCCGCCTGAGGCCGCCACCGTTCCCATGGAAGCATAAACAGTTTTATGATCGGCCCGGAGCTTCATGATCTCGCTATAAATCTCCTGGGCTGGGGCAACGGCTCCACCTGGAGAATCAATACGTAGAATAATGCCTCGCACTTGTGGATTGTGGCGATA
>JACKQG010001276.1_pt1 | contig 35265 bp, 39 predicted proteins | sample 8237621 | NCBI WGS metagenome assembly JACKQG01 (sample SAMN15677084, study PRJNA649215) | marine metagenome | biome: marine; feature: Black Sea; material: saline water; isolation source: suspended particulate matter (SPM) from the Black Sea western gyre | collected 2013-06-09/2013-06-10 | depth...
AATATTGGAAAGTCTGATGAGGCAGGAGCATTATATATTAAAGATTTAGTAAAAGAATTTATTTCTTAAATATCTTTATTCATACATCAGGTCTTTATACGAAACGGGGTCGCTTCCTTCAGCAAAGCAACTTCCATTTATTTCAATACACTCTTTTGAACATGGACTGTGTGAGCGAATACAAACAGGATAAGCTTGCGAGTGAAGAGTTTTTTCTCTTTTAAAATCCTCTATATACTCTTTATTATTTGGCGTAACTACATAATCTGACAAGCAGGTTATAAGATCATGCATAACCAGTTGAGGTGTTGAGTAGCCTCTTTCCTGATTATTCTCAACAGATTTTTTTGCACATTTGTGATCAGAAATGAACCCTCCATATGTTGAATATCTATCAATTCTTCTATATGGTTCTGCTTTTCTTATAATAACATCATCACTATCCATAGATGGGCCAAGTACTTTCTCGGTGTATTTATCACCTCTTCTATCATCCAATACAATATATTCTTTGTCCTCTTTTATAGAAATTTTATCTCTAATGTTTACCCATAGTGATTTGTTACTACCAATTACTAGATTATGATTAATATCCCATGAAAATTTTTCATCCACAAAAGTATCTTGCGTCCAGGTCATACGTGTAGATAAATTCATCCCATGATCACCCATAACATATACAATCGTATCTCTTTTATTATCAGTTTTTTCAAGGTGGTCAGCAATTTTTTCAATAAGCGCCCCATTATACTTCCCTATGCTTTCATAATGTAAAACATAGTTTCTGAATGAACCATCACTTTTGTTTCTAAAATTTGGGGCAAATAATGATCCAACATGTCCAGGCGAAACAGTGTGACCAAAAAGTAGCTGAGGTTTACTTTTATTATCTAAGTTTTTTATTAGATCATATGGTTGAGGTATTTTAAAATAATAAGGTCCAAATTCCATTGTACCTATTGAAGTTTCCCATGCCACAATATCTTCTGATAAAATTCTTTTTGCTTTATTTAATACTTCACAGTATCCAAAAAAACCAATGTATCTTGTCCTATGCCCAATTAAGGTACAAACTGATGATTCGTATCCAACCCTAACAGGTAGTGTTAAAAAATTATCTACATAGTCACCCTTGAATGTTCCAAATGTATGCCTATCTACAAAAAAAGAACTGACCTCATACCCATTACTTCGAAAAATCTCAAATAACGGACTAGGTGTTTGACCATTAAATAATCTAAATCTTGGCGAGAAGTCTCTTCTAGCTTCATGTGAAAATGGCAAAGTATATGTAAATTCTGGTGTTAGTGCTAATAGTGACGCTAAGGAATGTCTGGTGCTAATCTCATCTGAAAAATGATTTTTTAATGGAGTCATTCTATCGTCAAACACTTTATACATAAATGTCTTATTATGTCGTTTTGTTAATAACTTATATGTATTTTCATCAACAAGTGCATCAAAAGTTAATATAATTATATTTGGTTTGTCATTTAATTTTATTTCATATTTAATATTTTTTTCATATTCTGGATAAGATCTTAATTCACCTTTATTAATAGGTATCATTTTTTGATCTGCATAATTATATTCAGGATAACTTGGTTCATGATATATTAGAAAATTTATAATAATACTGAGTAGTGAAAATATTAAAATAGAAGGAGCAAAATATTTACGCACCTTCTGAGACTCATCTAAAATATTAAACATTACTAAAAATAAAATAATAAAGAAAATCATCGCCAAGAGTTCCTTGGTGAAGGGCAAAGAAATAAAATCATCATTAAAACCAAGATTTACAATAAATATATTAATGAATAATGTAGTAGCTAAGGTTAATTTTTTTAATATTTTAAAATCTTTAAAGAAACCATTTATAAATTTTTTTGAAAAAATTATTTGAATAATACTTATTTCTAATAAACATATAAAAATTATAAATATAGGTATAGCAAAGAAATCAATAATGTTAAAAACTGCTAAAGAGCCTATATAAGTTATAGAATAGAACAGGAATGTTACTGCAATAATAACAAACTTATCAGTGGATATATTTCTTAAAAAATTTGTTATTTTATTAATCATATAAAAAAATTATAAATCAAACACAAAGATATAACATATCATAATATTATTTATCCCTCAAATAATTTAGGGATTTTTGCATAGATGTACATAGGCATCTACACAGAAATTTTGGGAAGTGCACCATCAATAGGCATAAGTGCATGACAGGTATGTTCCTACTCTCCTGGGGCCAATTTAAATTTGAAAAAATTTCTAAAATGTATATCATAAATACATGAATAAAAATAAATCTTCAAACTTTATAAAATTAGTTTCCAAGATAACTTTAGCTCTATTCATTTTATTACAGACGACAAGTCAACTTCATTTACATCTTGATGAGCACGATCATACAAATGAGCATCAATGTGCAATATGCCAAATAAGTGTAAATTCTTTTATTCCAAACATAAGCTTAATTTCAACCTTAGTTGGTTTCGGAATATTGCTTATTGTATTTAATTATTCACCTACTTTACAAACAAATAATTACAAGTATTCGTTCACTTCTAGGTCGCCACCTCTTTTATAACATTTAATTCGATTTAAATTAATTTATAAAGGAGATAGAGATGCCTAAAAACATTTTTTTAATTTCTCTTTTGTATATATGTATTAATGCTGTATCAGCTGAGACATTAAGTAATATAAGCGTGACTTCGCCTATTTTTACTAATTCAATTAATGAGAGTAAATATCCAATACATATTTTACAAAATGAAGAAATAAGTACTAATAAAAGTATAGGAGACAATCTAAAAGGATTGTCTGGAATATCAAACGCAGATTATGGAGCAGCTGTAGGGCAACCTGTAATACGTGGCTTGACAGGTAACAGAACAAGATTGCTCTCGGATAATGTCAATATAAGTGACCTAAGTGGTTTAAGTGGTGATCATATAAATGATATTGATTTAAATAACATTTCACATATTGAGATTTTAAGAGGTCCTTCATCAATATTTACTCAAGGAGGAACTAGCGGAGGTATTGTTAATATAATTTCAGAAATAATAAGTAAACAAAAATATAGTAATGAAATTATAAAACTTGATTACACCTCAGTTAATAATGGCTATGGCCATAACTTTTTATTTAAGAAGAATTTATTTAATACAAATATATTTTTTTCATTTAATAATAAACACCTTGATAACTATAGTCTGCCTGATGGTTCTCTTTTTGACGAAGGAGTAAAAAAAAGGACGCTTTCTAATTCTGATCATAAAAATCAAAATATTAACTTTGGCTTGTCCTTTCCAAGAGAATGGGGTTATTTTGGAATATCTTTCAAAAATACTGATGGAATTTATGGAATTCCATTTCATGCCGAAGAAGAGGAAGAAGAGGAAGAGGAAGAGGGTGAACATAGAATATTTTCGAAAGTTGAAAACGAAACTTATACCCTTAAAGGTATGTTAAACAACATCAAATATTTTAATTCTGTTGACTATTCTTTTAGAGATACAAATTCCTTTTTAAAAGAACATGAAGAGGATGGAGCAGCATCTTTGAATAGTAATAGTAAAAATATATCTGCTAAATTTAATTTGGATGATGAGTTGTATGAAAAGAGATTCCTTCTGCAATATGACCGCACTAAATCACCTATGACATCAGCATACTTACCATCATCAGTGTCATACGATAGGTCTATTTCTTATTTTCTAAGAACAAAAAATAAACCATATGAGTTAGATTTCGCCGGGAGATATGAATCTAATTCTAGGGATAGTTCAAATCAACGATACGGAGACACATCTATAAGTTTCGGGACGAGTCTTTCTCAAAATATTGGAAATTCTTTTTTCTACAGTCTTGGTTATGCGCATATTTCAAGAAGTGCATCGATAGCTGAGCTCTTTGCAAATGGCGTCCATGGGGCAACACAAAGATATGAAAGAGGAAATAATAATATGTCTAGAGAGGTTTCTAGAAATATTGAATTAGCTTTGCAATATAGTTTTAATGAAATAGACATGAACTTAAACCTATACAGAAATGGTATAAATAATTTTATTTATTTAAAGGATGAGTCTACCGAAACAAGTGGTAAAACTGACGCAAATTGGAGACAGAAAGATGCTGTTATGCAGGGTTATGAATTATCAATGTCTAAGTTATATGATATTGGTAGCGGTGCCCTCATGGTAAAGTTGAGCAGAGACGATATCTCAGGAATATTTGATAATAATACATATATTCCCAGAATGACTCCCGCTAAAAATGTTTTATCTCTTGAATATGAAAATAAAAAAAATGATACATACCGTTTAGATTTTATATATACAGAATCTCAAGGTGATATGTCATCAATTGAAACAAAGACAAATTCATATATCAATCTTGACTTGGGGTATTCTAAAAAAATTATTTTTGATTCTCATAAAAGTTTGATTATAGACATGTATGGTAATAATGTTTTAAATAAAACTATTAGAAATCATACATCTTTAGTTAAAGATAATGTTCCTATGGCAGGGGCTAATTTTGGCATTGACGTATCTTTAAGATATAAATTCTAGTAAAAATATTATGTTTTAAAAAAATAATTGAAGGAGTGCACTTGATTAAAATCCTGTGCACTTCAATCTATATTTTTTAGGCAATTCTATACCTTTATATACTTGATTGGTTTTTATCCATCCTTTTGAACGGAAACAAATATCAAAAACTCGGCAATCCACTTCTTTAGTTTCAATTCCTGGTTCAGATTTAATTACTTCTTCTACACACTGATTTCTCACATTAAGCAGATCATTCAAATTACCACCTGAGAGATTATAATATGAGAATCGGTTTGAACACCCGGTTAAAAGGACAGCTAATGCTATGAGAAGAATTTTATTCATTTTCTACATAATGACATCAAAATCATTTAAATTACGCCTGAAACAAATAATTAGTATTTACTTATATACTTATATAGGTTAGTATATAGCTATACCTCCTTCGTAGGAAGCCAGCATGGACTGCTGGCTTTATACTTTTAGAATAGTTCCTACCTTGATTTCAAAAGAATTAACATTAGATTCTGTATTAATTCCAAACAATACTGATATAGCTCTAATGGTATTTCCATGAGAAACAATTAAAATATTCCCACTATCTGGCAACTCATCAATAAATGACTTAACTCTGAGGCTAACATCCTTTAGGCTTTCTCCATTTGGGGGACTTGTTACCCAGCCCCTCCTAGCAGCATAATAACTATCTTCTCCTTCTGATAATTTTATTTGTTCTTTATTTTTAGCTGACCAATCACCATAACATCTCTCTTTTAATCTATCATCAAGTATAATATTTTGATTATCTATTAAAATTTTTGCAGTTTCATGCGCCCTTTTTAATGGAGATGAATATACCAAATCAAACTGAACTCCATAAAGTTCTTCTTTTAGATCATGGGCCTTATATTTTCCATGATCTGTTAATTCAGGATCATGCCAGCCAGTAAATAACTTTTTTTTATTATATTCAGATTGAGCATGCCTAACAAACCAAATTGTTCTATTATTTTTAGTCATCATTTATCTTTGGAGTTGTTTGATACATCATCTATTATAGTATCTTTAATTTTACTTTTTCTCTTATTTGATATAAATCCAGCAAAAAATATTCCTATTTCATATAAAATCCAAATAGGTATTGCAAGTAGAGTTTGTGAGATTACATCAGGAGGCGTGAGTAACATCCCTACTACAAATGCCCCAACAATTACGTAAGGTCTTTTAGCTTTAAGTCTTTCTTTAGTAGTGACATTAGTTATAACTAAAAGTATCGTAATAATTGGAACTTCAAATGCAAAGCCAAATGCAAAGAATAGTGTAATTACAAAATCTAAGTATCTGCTGATATCTGTCATGACTGAAATACCTTCTGGGGCAATACTAATAAAAAATGCAAATATTAAAGGGAAAACAACAAAGTATGCAAAAGCAGCTCCAACATAAAATAATATACTGCTGGACACTAGTATTGGTAAAACTAATTTTTTCTCTTTTTCATACAAACCAGGCGCAGTAAACATCCATAAATGATATAGCAAATATGGTATTGCTATAAAAATTGACAATATCATGACAAGTTTAAACGGGATAAAAAATGGCGAAGCTACATCTATAGCTATCATACTGCTACCCGCAGGTAAATTAGCCATTAATGGATAGGCTAATTGATGATAAATATCATCAGAAAAAGGAAATAAAAAAATAAATATAACTACAACGAATAATAAAGATTTTGAAATTCTTGACTTAAGTTCTTGTAAATGAGGAATGATAGTTTTAAGTGAGCCGTCTTTCTCTTCTTTTGAGCTCATTTCTCTGCTTCGTCCTTGTTTTTATTTTTAATCTCATCTTGCATCCTAGTCATATGAGATTTTTGGTCATCAATTATTTTATTAATTTCTTCGGACGTTGTTTCAGTTTCTTGATTGATAGAATCTTTTAATTCAAAAAAATAGCGCTGAAACTTACCAAACCACTTTCCTAAATAACCAGCTATAGCTGGCAATCTCTCAGGGCCTACCACAAAGAGAAGCAACATGAAAATTAGAAAAAGTTCCCAAAACCCTATATCAAACATATGCCTTTACTTTTTTTCTTTAGCAGATGTTTTACGGACAACAGACTTATCGTCATTATCTTCTTTAGAAGATTTTTTAAAGCTTTTTATAGCAGATCCTAAATCAGAACCAACGTTTCTAAGTTTCTTAGTTCCAAAAAGAACCACGACAATAATTAGTATAAGTAATATTGACCACGGAGAAATACCACTAAGCATTCTATCACCTCATTTGTTTCGTAATTTTTTTTCTTCCAATCCAGATAATCCAAATCTACCATTTAACTCAGCAAGAATATCTTTCGAAGAAATCCCATTAAAAGATAAAGAAACTAAACTATGAAACCATAAATCTGCTGCTTCATGAATGATATGGTTTTTATCTTTCTTGTTTACAGCCTCGATTAGCTCATTTGCTTCCTCGAGAACTTTCCTGTTAATATATTCATTGCCTTTTTTGTACAGTGAAGCCACATATGATTTCTCTGGTGATGACTCTTTGCGGCTGACAAGCATAGCATCAAGTTTAGCAAGAATAGATTGTTTGTTGTTAACATTTCCCATATGCATAGATTATCATAAATAATTAAATACGTACTAAAACTCCATTACTTTTAAAATATTCTTTTACCTGATTAATTGAAAATATAGAATAATGAAAGATACTAGCTGCTAAGACTGCATCAGCATTGCCTTCAACTACAGCATCTTTTAGGTGTTCTAGAGTACCAGCCCCACCAGATGCAATCACCGGGATTGAAACGCTGCTAGATATTATATTTAAGAGTTCAAGATCGAATCCTTGCTTAGTCCCATCTCTATCCATGCTTGTTAATAAAATTTCTCCTGCACCCCTCTTTTCTAAATCTAAAGACCATTTATATGCATCAAGGCGGGTCTCCTTTCTACCTCCATGGGTGTAAACATTCCATGAATTTGTGTTTAAATTTTTTTTTACATCTATCGCCGCAACAATACATTGTCTGCCAGTTTTATCTGTTATTTTATTGATTAGGTCAGGATTAGATACTGCTGCACTATTTATTGCAACTTTATCTGCGCCAGCGTTGAGTAGATTTAAAACATCATTGTAACTTGATACCCCGCCACCAACTGTGAGAGGGATAAAAACTTCACAAGCAACTTTTTCTACAATATCTATTATAGTTTTTCTGTTTTCGTGTGTAGCTGTAATATCTAAGAATGCTATTTCATCAGCTCCTTCTTTATCATATCTCTTAGCTACTTCGACAGGGTCACCCGCATCTATTATATTTATAAATTTAGTACCCTTAACAACTCGACCATTATCGACATCTAAGCAAGGTATAATTCTTTTTGTAAGAGACATATTTAATTTTCAGCTATCTTTATTGCTTCTGGCAAACTAATTTTGTTTTCATATATTGCCTTTCCTATTATTATGCCAGATAAGCCACTGCCTGCGAGTTTTTTTAGATTTTGGATATCTTCAATAGAGGTAACTCCTCCAGAAGCTATGAGAGGAATATTTGAAAAGTTTATTATTTCTTTAATTTTTTCTAAATTAATTCCCTGAAGCATTCCATCTTTACTAATATCTGTAAATACAATTTCTGAGATATTATTCTGCTCAAGAATTTTAATAAAATCATTGGTATTATAAGATGATGACTCATTCCATCCTTGAACTGCTAACATTTCATCTTTAACGGCTACATCAACAATAATCTTGTTTAATAAGTTAGCATCTATTTTTTTAATAAATTCAGGGTCAGCAACAACCTTTGTGCCAATAATCACTTTATCTATTCCAACGTCAATATATCTATCAATATTTTCTTGATTACGAATACCGCCGCCAACTTGAATAAAAAGATTTGGGAATTCTTTTCTGATGCTTTCAATAATTGTAAAATTAATTGGTTTCCCAGCTTTTGCTCCATCAAGATCAACAATATGAAGATTATTTGTACCCTGACTCATCCATGTTTCTGCCATCTCCAAAGGATTATCAGAATAATGCGTAACTTGTTTATAGTCACCTTTATTGAGACGAACACACTTCCCGCCTTTTAAATCAATTGCTGGCAATATTTTCATAATCTTATATAACACCATCCCAGTTTAAAAAATTTTGGAGAAGTTTAAGCCCAGTTTTAGAACTTTTTTCTGGATGAAACTGAACTGCAGCCATGTTTTCTCTAGCTATCGCAGAAACAAAATCAAAACCATATGATGTCGTTGCAAGTATATCGTTTTTCTTATTTGGAGCAACATAGTAGCTATGAACAAAATAAAAATAACTTTTATCTTTTATACCACTCCACAAAGGATGATCATTTTGTTGGGTAACTTCACTCCATCCCATATGTGGTATCTTGAGATTATTATCAAGTTTATCACTAATACTTAATACTTCCCCATCTATAATATCTAAGCAACTTACACCATTATTCTCAGTGCTAGAAGCCATTAAAACCTGAAGTCCCATGCATATCCCTAAAAAAGGTTTTTCTTTTATAATTTCTTTAAGCTCATTTATTTCAAAATTTTTCTTAATGCTAGACATGCACTCAGAGACAGCGCCCTGTCCTGGGAATACTATATGTGTAGATTTTTTTATTTCTGAAATTGATTTTGATATTTTAACTTTAGATTTTTTATCTAAAATATTAGTTAATGCTTTTGCGACACTATGAACATTACCCATGCCATAATCAATAATTACAATATCAGCCATTAAATAATTTCTTTAGTTGATGGAATCTTGCCAGCTTGTCTAGGGTCAATAGAAACTGCTGCTTTTAATGCTTTCCCAAAAGCTTTAAATATTGTCTCAGCTATATGATGAGAATTACTACCTCTTAAATTATCAATATGTATTGTAGCCTTAGCATGATTCACAAAGCCCTGAAAGAATTCATGTAATAACTCAACATCAAATTCACCTACATGTGAACGTGGGTAAGATACATTATATTCAAGACCTGGTCTACCAGAAAAATCTAGTACAACTCTTGATAAAGATTCGTCAAGTGGCACATAAGATGAACCAAATCTAGAAATCCCTGTTTTATTTCCAAGAGCTTTATCTATAACTTGACCTAAAACAATCCCTATATCCTCAACTGTATGATGAGCATCAATATGTAAGTCTCCCTTTGCGTGAAGATTTAAATCAAACATCCCATGCCTTGCAACTTGCTCAAGCATATGCTCCAAAAATGGTATATCAGCTTTAAGAGTTGAGTTTCCATCTCCATCAAGATTCATCTCTGCTTCTATTTGAGTTTCCTTGGTTATTCTTTTAATTTTGGCTATTCGATTTTTCATATGGTATCTATAACATATTATAGTAATTTAAGCCATTTCTTTACAGTATCCACTAAATTCTCGGCATTATCTTCATGATGATGGTTTGAGTTAGCAATTTCAACTTGCAGAGATTTTGGATGTAATGATTCTGACAAATGTTTTGAGAATAGATTCGAATTTAATTTAACGGCGCCATAATCATGCTCACCATAAATATTTAGTATAGGAACGTCAATATTATTATATGGAAATGGATTTTTAATTTTTTGGCCTTTATCAGTAGCACCTGCTCCTATTAAAATAAAAGCTTTAACATTTAAATTTGTATAATTTTTAACCCAAGACATAATCATGTGAACTCCACAGCTATGGGCAATGATTATAATTTCATTAGTTTCTTTCTCAATATACCTTAGAGCGGATTCTATCCTCTGATCTGAGTACTTTAAAATACCAGTATAATCATTATAGGTTTTTCCCTTACTTAGAACAGGCAGCTGTAGAGAAAACACATTAATATTTGATTCTGACATTGCTAATCTTAATGGGCCAATAACATTTGGCTCATTTGGACTCAGGCCACGACCATGTAGAAGCAAAATTGATTTTGATGGATTTGTTGTTACAGTTTCTAATAAGGTAAAACTCTTTTCAATATTTGACTTTAAATCTATTAATTCTGCATCAAAAATAAAATTTAAAATTTGTTCCCTAATATCTTTCTCTCTTTGGTAGTTTGGTAAATTATCAGCAATAGAGTAACTAGAACTAAAAAAGATAATAAATAGAAAAAAAATAAAATTATGAAATAAGTTCATTTGGTTTACTAAATATTTCTAGAATTTTTCTTGTTATTCCATTTTCTAATAGTGAATGTCCCGCATCATTGATGATAGATAGTTGAGATTTTGGATAAACAGAGTTTAAATCATAAGCTTGCTTAAGAGGGCATACTATGTCATATCTTCCATGAACCATATAGCATTTAATATTTTCTATAGATTTAATTTTCTTTATTATTTGGTTTTCATCAATAAAACAATCGTTAATAAAAAAATGTGTTTCTATTTTAGCTAATGAAATACAGCATTGTGAAAATTGTTTCACTACTTGGGGTGAAGGCGTTAATGATGAGCATTGACCTTCCCATTCAGCCCATTTAATACAAAACTTTTCAGATATTTTGATATCGGTCGAATGAATACGGGTATGATACGCTTTTAATAAATTATCGTGTTCTTCTATGGGAATATCACATATGAAGTTATTCCACTGATCAGGAAATATTTCATGTGCTCCATTTTGATAAAACCATTTTATATCATTTTTTCTACATAAAAAGATTCCCCTTAAAACTAAAGAATGAACTAATTCGGGATATTTTTCAGAAAATAACAGTGCTAAGGTAGAGCCCCAGGAACCCCCATATATTATAGATTTTTCAATACCTAGTTTTCCAAATATATTTTTAATGTCTTCAATTAAATGTTGTGTTGTATTATTTTCAACAGAGCCATATGGTGTAGATTTTCCAGATCCACGCTGATCATATAAAATAATATTATAAACCTTAGGGTCAAAGTATCTTCTATACAGTTGATTTATTCCAGCACCAGGGCCGCCATGTAAAAAAATTATAGGTATTCCATCAGGGTTACCTGATTGCTCAACATATATTTTATGAATATTATCAACTTGTATATATTGAGTATTATATGGGTCTATTTCAGAATATATTTTCATTTATTTTTCGTAAGGAAAATTAGACCCATCTGGTCTAGATTGAAATAGACGAAGGCTCCACATATATTGTTCAGTCTGCCTTATGATTAGGTTTTCTAAACTCATGTTTATAGTTCTTGCATCAGCTTCAACATCTCCAGATGGAAAATTCTCAAGAGGTTTTTCAATATATGTAATATATTTTTGTTTATCAGGGCAGTAATGATTAATGCATGGTAATACTGAAGCGCCAGATAAAGATGCTATTTTGCAAATAGAAATAAGTGTAGACTTCGGTTCACCAAAAAAATTAGAAAAAACAGAATTTTGAGTTCCTAGGTCTTCGTCCGCAACATAGTAAAAAATAACTGGGTTCTGCAAAGACTTTACAACAGTCTTAAACGAAAACTGTTCTCTTGGAAATACAACAACATTGTCAGTGCTTTTACTTCTAGATTTTCCTATGAACCAATTTAATAACTGATTTCTGAAAGGTTTATACATACTTATAATTGGAAATTTTGATATTGATCTCCCACCAAAATCTAATGAAACCGTATGAGCGGTTAACAAAACAACTCCTTTATTTTTTTTGAGTTCGCTTTTTAAATATTCAATATTTTCAATATCACAAATTTTTTGTAATGATTTATTATTTTTCCACCATAAAGTTGGCATATCTAAAAAAGTTTTACCAAGCCAAGAAAAATATTTAGCTAAAATTCTTTCTGATTCTTTTTTTGTTATATTTTTAAAACATAATGAAATATTGACCTTAGCTATATTTCTACGTTTTTTATTTGTAAGATATATAAATTTTCCAAGTAATGAACCTAACATCATCCTAAATGAATGTGGAAAATAGGTTAAAAAAAATGATATAAGAATTAATAGCCATGTAAGCCAATAATTTGGTAATAAATAATTTAAGTGAAATTTTTCACATTTATCTTTATGTAAATTTAAAGGGTTTTTATCTGATAAAAATGGTTTTGGCAGTTTATTCATAAAAACTTAGTATTTCCAAAAATATGGTGTCATTACAATTAATAATGTAAAAATTTCTAACCTTCCTAATAACATGGCAAATGAAAGCATATATTTTGAAAAATCATTTATAGCAGAATAATTATCAGACACAGCGCCAAGCGCAGGTCCTAAATTATTTATACATGATGCAACTGCTGAAAATGCAGATGTCATATCTAAACCTGATGCTAATAACAGAAATGAAATTACTAAATATGAAATAATATATAAAATAAAAAAATTCCAAACACTATGTGAAATATTTTCAGACAGTGGATTTTCGTTAACTATAATTGGTATTTCTGCAGTTGGATGTAATATTTTCATAAGCTCTTTTTTCATCAACTTAAATAAAAGCATTATTCTCATAACTTTCATCCCTCCTCCAGTTGATCCTGTGCAAGCGCCCACAAAGCTCATTGTTAATAAAGTAATGAGTAAAAAAGAAGGCCAGCCAGCATATGAGGTGCTTGTAAACCCAGATGTAGTTATGAATGATACTCCCTGAAAAATAATATGCCTGAACTCTGTTTCTAAAGTATTTGAGGTAATTAAATACAAAAACATTATTGATATAAAAGTGAAAATAATAAATAAATATAGTCTAGCTTCTGCATCCATAAAATATGATTTTATATTTTTGGATCTAAGAAATATAAAATGCAGAGTGAAATTGAGTGCTGATAAAAACATAAAAATTATACAAACAAATTCTATTGAAGAACTTTGAAAGTATCCGATGCTATCGTTATGAGTAGAAAACCCACCTATAGCAATTGTAGAAAAGCTATGAGATATCGCATCAAAAGCTGACATACCTGCAATGAAATATGAAAGAGCACACAATACTGTTAAACCTAAATATACAGCCCATAGGTGTTTTGCGGTCTCAGCAATTCTAGGGGAAATTTTCTTATCTTTTATAGGCCCAGTTGTTTCGGCATTATATAGCTGCATTCCTCCAACACCAAGCATTGGAAGCACAGCCAGTGCTAATATAACAATACCCATACCTCCTAACCACTGTAATTCCTGACGGTAAATTAATATAGACAAAGATAACCCATCAATATCTTTGATTACAGTTGCTCCCGTGGTTGTCCATCCAGAGATAGATTCAAAAAAAGCATCAGCAAAACTAAGTGATAATTGCTGGTCTAACATAAAAGGAACTGAGCCAAAAGCACTTAGCACCACCCAAAATAAAACAACTAACAAAAAACCATCTTTGGCTTTTATATCATTTTGGGAATTCATATTAGGAAAATATAAAATAGAACCAGAAATAAAAAATAATATAAAAGAAGTGATAAAGACACTTATGTTTCCATCATTAAAAATCAATGATGTAATAATTGGAATGATGAGCGCTACACTAAATAATATCAACATAGTGCCAAGGATTCTTTGTATAAGAGGGTAATTCATAAATTTCTAAAAATATCCAACACTAACTTGAAACATTTTTTCAATCTTAGGTATATCTTTTTTAGTTATAGCAAATATTATAATATGGTCACCTGAATTAATGACTGTTTTTTTATTTGCAAGTATCACGGTCCCATCTCTAACTAATGCTCCAATAATTATTGTATCCGGTAAGTCTAAATCTAAAATATTTTTACCTACTAACTTTGATGTATTGCTGTCACCATGAACAATAATTTCCATAGCTTCAGCATCCCCAAACCCTAAATGATGAACCCTAACAATATCACTTGACCTAACAGAAGCTAATAATGAACCAATAGTTACATCTTCAGGTGAGATGACGATATCAATTTCTTTGAATACTAAATTTCGATAAGAAGATTTGTTAACTATTGCAATAGTTTTTTTAGCGCCCATGTCTTTAGCAAGTTTAGCTGATAAAATATTCATTTGGTCATCATTTGTAACAGCACAAAAATAATCAACTTTTTCGATACTTTCATTTTTGAGGAAATTTTCTTCTGCTATATCATTGTTTAAAACCACACATGAAGAAAGTTGCTGGGAGACTTCTTTAGCAATATGTTTGTTTTTTTCAACCAATTTGACGCTATAAATAGACTCTAATCTTTTTGCTAGGGCTGAGCCAACACGACCACCACCAGCTATCATTACATTACTAGCTTTTTCTATGGTTGACTTTCTAAGTTCACTCATAAACCTCATATTGTCTTCAGTGCCTAAGAAGAAAACTGCATCTCCCGGCAGTATCACTGTATCGCCTTTTGGTACAATAGATTTTTTATTTCTAAAAATCGCGACAACTTTGACATCCACATTTGGCATATGATTACGAAACTCGGATAATTTTTTCCCAGCTAATGGCCCGTCTGGCACCACTGTTGCGGCAAGAGCTTGAACTAAACCAGAGGCAAAATCAAAAGCTTGAAATGCACCAGGGTGATCTAGTATATTTTTGACATAGTCTGTTAATAAAATATTTGGACTTATTACTTCATTAATTGAAAAAAATTTCTTATCAAAATTATCTTCAACTCTAAGATATTCATTCGCTCTTAATCTAGCAATTCTTTTAGGAACATTGAAGATTGTCTTTGCTACATGACAAGCGCACATATTTACCTCATCACTTCCTGTAACGGCAATCACCATATCACAGTTTTCAACATCAGCTACTTTTTGAATAGATGGGTAAGAAGCAAGGCCATGGACTGTTCTAATATCCATTTTTTCCTGTAACCCAGTTAGAACATCTTTGTCGTAATCGACCAATGTTATATCGTTACCATCATCTGAAAGAATTTTGGCTACAGAGGCACCTACTGATCCACCACCAAAGACTATGATTTTTTTCATTTCTTACAATGAGTTGTTTTCACGCCTATATTCTACACTAAATAAACCCAATAACATTATATATCTCATAGAATTAGGCAATAATTGATTCTTTAATTTTTTGACTAAACTTATTATTAGAGTTGAATAAATCCCTTGCGGTTATTATATTGCGGCCAGGCATTTGGAGTTTTTTTATCTCTAAAGAGCCAGCACCTGCAGCAATAATTAGACTGTTATTAGTAAAACTAATGACTTGACCCGGCTTTTTTTGATGCTCATCTAATCTATATGTGGCCTCCCATATTTTAATTTTATTTCCCAGTATGTTTGCTTCTGCAATTGGCCAACCCACAAATGCTTTAATTTTAGATGAGATATTGCTTGCTGAATCTACCCAATTTATAATCGCCTCATCTTTGTGAATTTTTTTGGCATAACTAGCATCTTTTTCGTTTTGATTAACAAGCTCTTGATTTGATTTTATTTGATGTAACACATCTTCTAATTTAGAAGCAGCCATATTTGATAATTTATTTTGTAAAATTAGAGAATCATCTGACTCAAGGATAGAATATTCATAAGCTGAAACAATTTTACCAGTATCCAGTTTAGCGTCTATCTTAAAAAATGTTACGCCCGTTTGTTTATCGTTATTTAAAAGCGCTCTTTGTATGGGGGCCGCTCCTCTCCACTTTGGCAATAATGAACAATGAATATTTAGACAACCATATTTGGGAATACTAATTATGGTTTCAGGTAAAATTTTTCCATAGGCATAAATTAAAATTAAGTCTGGCTTGAGTTTTTTTATAGATTCGACAAATTCATTATCATTTAAATCAGAAGGGCTGAATATTTTAATATCATTTTTCTCTCCGAAAAGACTGACCGGAGTTTTTGTAATTAAATTTCTCTTACCCTTTTTATCATTCTGAGTAACTAGAGCTAATACTTCATATCCGAGTAAGATTAATTTTTCAATTACTATGCAAGAATATCCTGGACTGCCAAAAAAAATAATTTTCAATTTTTTACCTTATTGGTTAAATCGAGTAAGGCACATTTTTTCTAGTTGGTAATGCCCCTTGTGACTCCAGTTTAGTTATTTTTTTTGCTATTCTTTCCCTTTTTAACTGAGATAAGTAATCAACAAAAAGTTTCCCATCTAAATGATCAATTTCATGTTGTACGCAGACCGCAAGGAGTCCTTCTGCTTTATTAGAAAAATAATTTCCACTTAAATCTTGTGCTTGATATTCAATCTTATTAAATCTATCAACTTTTTCATAAAACCCGGGTACAGATAAACACCCTTCTTCAAACTGAATTTTTTCATCTGTAGTTTTTATTACTGGATTTATTAAAATAAGCGGATTATTTCTATCTTCGCTAATATCTATGACTATCAGCCTTTTGGTAATATTTACCTGTACCGCAGCTAAACCGATGCCTTTGGCATCATACATTGTTTCCAACATATCATTGGCTAAAATCTTGAGTTTTTCATCAAATACCTCAACTAATTCAGCCTTTTGACGAAGTTTTGTGTCTGGAAAATGTAATATATTTAAAATAGTCATTTATAAACTCCAGTTAAAATGTCTTGTAAACTAGTTCACTTTAATAGTATAAAGTAAAAAAATATATTTTTATAAGAGTAAGCTTAAAAAATGAAGAATTTATTAATTGTAGAATCACCAACAAAAGTTAAATCAATACAAAAGTTTCTTGGCGATGACTTTAAAGTTCTTGCATCTATAGGTCATGTTAGAGATCTGATAGCTAGTGCTAGAAAAGGCATCGATGTTGAAAAGAATTATAAGCCGATGTGGAAAGTCTCTAGCGGCAAAAAAGATGTTATAGATGAAATTAAAAAATTTTCAAAAGAAGCAGAAACGGTTTATTTTGCTACTGACCCAGACAGGGAAGGAGAGGCAATATCTAAACATCTATATGACATATTAGATAAGGCAAAACTCTTAAAAGATAAAAAAACTTATAGAGTAGCTTTTAATGAGATTACAGAAAAAGCTGTACTGTCCGCTATGGATAATCCCAGAGAAATATCACATAATCTTTGGAATGCTTATCTTGCTAGGAGAACATTAGACTACCTCATGGGGTATGACATATCAGAATTTCTGTGGAAAAAAGTTAGCAGGTATGCAAGAGGTGGCAGAGTACAGAGTCCAGCACTAAGATTAATCGTTGAAAGAGAAAATCTAATAAAAGCTTTTGATCCAACTGAATACTGGATAGCATCTATAAATGCCTGCACTAAAGAAGATTGTATTGATCTAGATTTAGTAAGTATTGATGGAGAGAAAATTAAAAAAGGCAAGATTACAAATATTGAAAACTCTAAAGATGCAGAGTCAATTAAAAAAGAGCTCGATAACTATAAAGAAATAATAATTCAAGATATAAAAGCATCTGAAAGAAAAATGAGGCCTGGAACGCCCTTCACAACTGCTTCACTGCAACGTGCAGCATACTCAACATTAGGCTTTTCGGTCAAACAAACTTCTAGTATTGCTCAGAGACTTTATCAGGGTATTGCATTAGAGGGTGGCGAAACAGTTGGATTGATATCATATATGCGTACAGACTCAACCAATCTATCTGATGATTGTTTAAAAGATATAGGAAACTTTCTAGACACTAATTATGCAAAACTAAAATCAAATGAAGTCAGAAAGTATTCTAAAAAAGTTAAAAATGCTCAAGAAGCACATGAGGCGATCCGTCCAACTGTCATTAATAATACTCCAAGCAAAATTAAAAAGTATCTTGAGGAAGCAGAATATAAACTGTATGAACTCATTTGGAAAAGAACAGTTGCTTCCCAAATGGTTGACGCGGTCAATCAACAAGTTGCTATAGATTTTAATTTAGGTGACCGATTTGGATTTAAATACAGTGGTTCATTCTTAAAGCACAATGGTTTCAAAGAAATTTATGATTTATCAGAAAATGATGAGAAAGATAAGCTAAACAAAAAAATATTAGAAAATTTAAAAAAAGACGATAAATTAACTATTAAAGAAGCAAACATAGAACAAAAGTTTACACAACCGCCACCGAGATATAATCAGGCAAGTTTAATTGAGGCTCTGGAAGAATTAGGGATAGGACGGCCATCAACATATGTAACAATAATTTCAAAAATACTAGATAGTAACTATGTAGACCCTGAAGCAAGTAATTTTCAACCTACAGCTTTAGCTACGGTAGTGTGTGACACATTAACAAAACATTTTAGTAATGATTTGGTTGATTTTGAATTCACAGCACGACTGGAAGATAATCTTGATTTAATAGCAAATGGTGAACAAGACCCAATGACATGTATTAAGGGTACCTACGAACCATTTAGAACAAATTTAGAAGAAAAACTTGAAACTGTGGATATATCTGAGCAAAGAGAATTAAAGAATTTGGGAACTCACCCTCAAACAGGAAGGCCTGTTACAGTAAGATTAACAAAATATGGGCCAACAATTCAAATGGGTACAAAAGAAGATGAAGAAAAACCAAAATGGGCGCCTTTAACATATGAGATGAAAAAAAATATAGATTCAATAACAATGGACGATGCTATTAAGTTGTTTGCTTTGCCCTTAAAAATTGGAACCCATAATGGGGAAGATATTTTAGCAAACATTGGACCATATGGGCCGTATCTAAAAAATGGGAAAACCAATGTTAGTGTGAAACAACAAGATATTTTTGATATAGAAGAGGAAGAGGCAATAGAGTTAATTAAAGAAAAAATTGAAATAGATGCAAATATTAATATAAATATTTTTGAAGAGTCTGGCATTAAAGTTCTTAATGGAAGATACGGGCCCTATGTTACTAATGGGAAAGTGAATGTGACTATCCCTAAAGATGTAGAACCTAAAAGCTTAGATGAAGAAAAATGCATTGAAATGATTAAAAATGCACCTCCTAAACGAAAAGGGAAACGTAGGTTTAGAGCTAAAAGGGCATGATAAAGGGTGATTGTGCTGGAGCTATCAGCTGTCTAAAATCAGGGGGTATTATTGCATACCCAACAGAAGCAGTTTATGGGCTTGGTTGTGATCCATATAATCAAGATTCAGTAAAAAAAATAACACAAATTAAAAAAAGAGAATCAAATAAAAGCTATATACTGGTTGCTTCTGAATTAAATCAATTAACAAACCTTATAAATATAAATAATTTATCTGAAGAAGTATTAGACTCATGGCCCGGTCATAACACATGGCTAATAAAGCCAAAAAAGAACATACCCTCATGGTTGATAGATAATAAGAATGGTCTAATTGCAATTAGAATTTCTTCACACCCAGAAATAGTTGAATTATGTCAATTTTTTAAGAACCCAATTATCTCTACAAGCGCAAATATTAGTGGCAATAAAGTTTTAAAAAACCATCAAGATGTAGAAAGGGTTCTAGGTAGTTATTTAGATTACTTAGTTTTAGGAAATATTGGAGAGTACCCAGAACCTAGTATGATAAAAGATATGAAAACTGGTAAAGTCATAAGATAATGAAGAAATCTAAAAATTTTAAAAATATAGAAAAAGAATTCAAAATAAATCAAAATAAATTGATAAAAACATTTTTAAATTCTGATAAAAAATCAAAAAATGTAATAACAAATTGGAAGCATCATTCTGGGGGTGGTGGCGTTAGTTGCGAAATATATGGTGGAAATATTTTTGAAAGAGCTATGATTAATTTTTCTTCTATTGAAGGTAGCGTTCTACCTAATAGCGCCCTTTCAAAAAGAATAAAGGGTAATATAAGTGAATTCCTGGCAACAGGTATATCAGTAGTCATTCACCCAGTAAACCCTTTTGTGCCTTGCTCACATTTAAATGTAAGATTTTTTAATACTAATAGTAAATTAAAAAAAAATTGGTGGTTTGGTGGGGGGTATGATCTTACTCCGTATTTTATTAATGAAAGTGATATTAATCTATGGCATAAAAATACTAAAAAAATGTGCGATAAACATGACAAAAAATATTACAAAGATTTTAAATCAAAATGTGATAACTATTTTTCAATCAAACATAGAAATGAGAAAAGAGGAGTTGGTGGAATATTCTTTGATAATCTAAATTTAAATGAAATTTCTCATTATCTATCCTTTATAAATGATGTTGTGGAAACTTACCTGTCAAGTTATATGGATATTGTTCAAAAAAGATCTAAAAAGAAATTTAATGAAAGCCATAAAAACTTCCAGCTCTATAGAAGAGGAAGATATGTAGAATTTAATTTAGTTTATGATAGGGGCACACTATTTGGACTCCAATCGGGTGGCAGAGCAGACTCAATCCTCATGTCGCTACCACCAATGGTTTCTTGGTCATCCTTAAAATCTAAAACTTTACTCAAATACGAAAAGGATCTTCTGAAATATTTAAAAATAAAATAAATTAATCCTTTAATAATTTATTTAATAAATCAATATTATGCTTTGTTTCTTCTTTATTTAAATTTACAATTGCTGTTGTTAGGCGTGCAACACAATTTTTTTTCCCAGCATCATTACAAATATCAATATTCCAGACATGTATAGATTTCCCTATGCTTGCAACCGTTGTTGTTCCTGTAACATAGCCACTCGTAACAGGTCTTACATGGTTTGCATTAATTTCAAGGCCAACAGCTTTTTGTTTGCGCATATCTATACACATATTTGAAGCTATACTCCCTAATGCTTCAGCTAAAACACAAGATGCGCCACCATGTAATATTCCTCTGGACTACCTAGTATGATCTTCCACTGGCATCCTGGCGACTATAAAATCTCCTCCGAGCTCAATAAATTCAATACCTAAGTGTTTGTTTAAGTTATTATTTCTTAGTTTTATTACATGATTAAGTGTAAATTCCTCATGCCAGATTGACATATAACCTCCAATGTTTAATTCTTGATAGATTAATATATCATCTTCTCTTAAAATGAAAAGTGTTAGAATATTAAAATGAAAAAAAGTTTCCCAAATATACGTTTAAGAAGACTAAGAGCTAATTCATCTATACGAAATCTTGTACGAGAAAATGTATTGTCTCCTTTTGATTTAATACAACCGCTATTTGTTATAGAAGGTAAAGGCAAAATAGAAAAAATAAAATCGATGCCATCTATTACAAGAATGTCTATTGATAATATAGTAAAAGAAGTTAAAGTCCTGAAAAAATTAGGAATACAAGCTATTGCACTATTTCCATATATCAGCAAAAAATTAAAAAACTTATCTGGTAGCGAATCATATAATCCAAAAGGGCTGATACAAAATTGTATACAAGAAATTAAAGATAAGGTTAATGATATGATTATCATTAGTGATATTGCTCTAGACCCGTACACATCTCATGGGCAAGATGGAATTCTAAATAAAAATGGTAAAATATTAAATGATGAAACAATAGAAATTTTGGTAAATCAATCACTAAGTCATGCGGTTTCAGGATCCGACATCATTGCGCCTTCAGATATGATGGATGGAAGAATTAAGGTAATTAGAAAGGCATTAGAGAAGGAAGGCCATAAAGAAACAATGATTTTATCTTATTCAGCAAAATACTCCTCTAATTTTTATGGGCCATTTAGAGACGCAGTTGGTTCAAATAAAAATCTTGGTTCCTCTAAAAAAGATACATATCAAATGGATTTTTCTAACAAAAAAGACGCAATTAGAGAAATAGAATTAGATATCAGCGAAGGTGCAGATATGATTATGGTTAAACCAGGCATGCCTTATCTAGATATAGTCTCATTAGCGAATAAATCATTTAATGTTCCAATTCTTGCATATCAAGTTAGCGGTGAGTATTCAATGATTAAGGCAGCGTGTAAAAATAAATGGCTTGAGGAAAAAAGTGTTGTACTAGAATCATTAACATGTTTTAAAAGAGCTGGGGCAAATGCAATTATTACTTATTATGCTAAAGAAGCAGCAAAATGGATAAAATAAAGAAATTTTCTGTTATAGGCATTCCTGTCAAACATAGTCTCTCTCCGCAAATACATAAAGAATTTGCCAAGCAACAAGGTATAAATATTCAATATAAAATGATTGAACCAGACTCAGAGGAACACTTTGAGACACACGCACAAAGTTTCTTTTCCAAGAAAGGTTTTGGTGCAAATATTACGATACCTTTTAAAGAGCAGGCATATGTCTTTGCTAATAACCATGATGTATCTGCTATAGAATGTGGTTGTGCCAATACTTTAATCTTACAAAATAATAAAATTAAAGCTTTTAATACAGATGGAGACGGGTTTATCAGAGACTTAAAAGAAAAAAATATATTGTTGACAGAAAAAGAGATACTGATTCTAGGCGCAGGTGGGTCTGCTAGAAGTATAATAAATTCACTAAGCAAGATAAATGTTGGGAAAATTGACATTCTCAGTAAAACGCAAAAAAGAGTAGATGGCCTAATTGATAAGTATAAAAATTTAGTCAATGTATCTAATTATGAAGAAGGCTCAAATTATGATTTCATTATAAATACAACGCCCGTTAGCCTAAAAAATGAAAAAATAGATTTCCCAGCTGATATTTTCAATGCCACAAGCATTAGTTATGATTTATTTTATTCAAAAGGTATTACAAGTTTTCAGGCCTGGTCAAAAAGTAATGGTGCTGTTGATACTTATGACGGATTGGGAATGCTTATAGAACAAGCTGCTCTGTCTTACAATATATGGAATGATTTTAAACCAAACACCAAAGGATTAGGTAAAATTTTAGGGTTTTGATATTAGGTATTTATTTTTTAAGTCTACATAGCCCTTGGCTGAATATATTAAAAATTCTAATTCTTTGTCTGATAGCCTTCTTAATTTCTTAGCAGGACTGCCGACATATAAAAAACCACTTTCAAGTTCCTTGCCAGGACCAACTAGTGCGCCAGCTGCAAGCATGCACTCAGAATTTATTATTGCTCCATCTAAAATAATACTCCCCATGCCTATTAATACTGTATTTCTTATAGTACACGCATGAATAATAGCAGAATGCCCAACTGTAACATCATCTCCTATATGCAATGGATAACCAGATGGACAAAATTCTCCAGCATGCGTCACATGTAATACTGCTCCATCCTGAATATTTGTTCTACACCCAATTACAATTTTATTTATATCACCTCTTGCTACTGACTGAGGCCAAAGAGCGCTATCTTCGCCAACCTTTACATCACCAATAACTGTTGCTTGTTCATCTATATAAGCTGTCTTATGGATAACGGGCGATATATTATTAAATTTTCTTATCATCTTAATAAACTATTCCTTTTGGTAAACTTACCATATATTATAATCATAAAATCTATAAGGAAGGTAAAAATATTATGAGTGAAAGAATTGTAATGAGAGTGGGCGAGGCTTTAGTTGCTGGCGGACCAGCTGGAACTGCAGCGGAACCAGAAGTTGTAATTGGAGAGTTAGACGGTCCTTTTGGAACTGCATTTGCGACTTTAATGGGAGATCAGGCAAAAGGCCACTCAAAAGTTTTAGCTATTATGAATACAGATATAATGGTTAAGCCTGCAACGTTAATGGTAAGTAAAGTTACAGTTAATAAAGATAAGTATACAAATATACTTATGGGCACAGTTCAAGCTGCAATAGCAAACGGGGTATTAGATTCTGTCAGAAATGGCGACATACCAAAAGAAAAAGCTAATGACTTAGGTATTATTGTTTCAGTTTGGTTAAACCCAATGGTTGCAAAAGATGATAAATTAGATCACAAAATTCTCTTTGAGATTCATCGTAAAGCAACAACTGCTGCTATCAATAAAGCTATGAATAATGAGCCTAGCATTGATTGGCTTCTTGAGAATCAAGACAAAATTATTCATAAATACTATCAAATGGGCATTGATGGAAAAATTTAAAATTAAATGCTATCCAAAATAAAACTTTATTTGCAGCTCATGAGAATTGATAAACCTGTTGGTTTTTACTTATTAATGTGGCCAGTTGTTTGGGCGTTTTTAATATCATCAAATGGGAATCCAAATATTTTTTATGTAATAATATTTGCGCTTGGCATAATTGCAACTAGATCAGCAGGCTGCATAATAAATGACTATTTTGATCAAGATTTTGATAAAAAAATTGAGAGAACCAAGGATAGAGTTCTTGCAAAGCAAAAAATTTCAAATCAAGAAGCTTTAATTCTATTCAGTTTATTAATAATTTTTTGTTTTATTTTATTGTTAATGCTTAATTTGGAAATTCTCCTACTTGCTATTTTCTCATTATTTTTACTTATTATGTATCCTCTAACGAAAAGATATTTTAAAATACCTCAGCTCATTTTAGGCATGGCTTTTGGTTCAAGTATACCTATGGTTTTTATTCTAGAAAAAGGAGTTATAGATACTAATTGTATATTACTATATCTCTTAACAATTTTATGGGCTGTGACTTATGACACTTATTATGCCATGGCCGATAAAGTTGATGATAAAAAAGTAGGCATTAAATCATCAGCAATATTTTTTGGAAAAAACGATATCCTTTATTCGCTATATTTGCATTATTCTGTTGTTTTTTTGTTCTTAATTATTGGTTTCTTTAATTTATTTGCCCCTATTTATTATTTTTTTGTAATACTTTCGCTCTTAAATGTGTTGTATCAAAATCTTCTAGTTAGATCACGAAAACCATATCAATGTATATCGGCTTTTGAAAATAATAATATCTTTGGATTAATTATAACTTTTGGTCTAATATTTAATTATCTTTAATACTATGAGTAACTCTGATATCAAGAATAATTGGACAATTGCTGAATTGCAGACTATCTATGATATGCCATTTAATGATTTATTATGGAAATCACATCAATTACATAGAAAATATCATGATCCAAATAAAATCCAAATTTCTACTCTTATGTCAATTAAAACTGGGGGGTGCCCTGAAGACTGCAAATATTGTTCCCAAAGCATCAGATATAATACCGATATCAAATTAGAAAAAACATTGCCAATAACTGAAATTATTCAACAAGCAAAAGAAGCAAAAAAAAATGGAGCCACTAGATTCTGCATGGGGGCAGCATGGAGAAACCTGTCAAATACTAACCTCGCAAAAGTAAAAGAAATGATACAGGAAGTTAAAAAGCTTGAGCTAGAAACTTGTGTAACTCTTGGCATGTTGTCTGAAGATCAGGCCACTCAACTTAAAGATGCTGGACTTGATTATTATAATCATAATTTAGATACTTCAGAAGAGTACTATAGTAAAGTTGTGACTACTAGGTCTTATCAAGATAGGCTCAATACTCTGAAACATGTAAGAAATGCAGGTGTAAAGGTTTGTTGTGGCGGCATTATAGGTCTAGGCGAGGAACCCATTGATAGAATAAAATTAATCCATGTTTTGTCAAACCTAAAAGAACATCCAGAGTCAGTCCCTATTAATAAACTTGTGAAAGTTGAGGGGACTCCTTTTTTTGATAACTTTGAAGTTGATGAATTTGATTTTATTAAAATAATTTCACTGTCAAGAATAGCAATGCCAAAAGCATACATAAGATTGTCTGCTGGTAGAGATTCAATGAATGACCAGATGCAGGCTTTATGTTTTTTTGCAGGAGCAAATTCTATATTTTATGGTGAAGAATTGCTTACAACAAAAAATTCAACTATTACACATGATCAAAGCTTACTTAAGAAATTAAAAATTAGAACACTTTAAATACGCAGTGTTGGATCTAAAAAAAGAAATAAAAAACAAAAAAAAACAAGGTTACTATAGAAAGAGATTAGTTACAGAGTCTCCACAAGATGTCTATATAAAATTGGACAATAAAAAAGTAATTAACTTTACCAGTAATGATTACCTTGGTCTTGCTAACAATAAATTAATAAAAAAAGCTTTTATAACAGGTGTTGAAAAATATGGTCTTGGTTCTGGATCATCTCCCTTGATAAGTGGTTATAGTATTGCTCATAAAAAACTAGAGGAAGAAATATCTGAATATTTAGGTTTTGAATCTACATTAGTCACAAATTCTGGTTACTTAGCAAATGTTGGGCTTGTGAACGCTATATCAGAAAAAAACCTTATAATTTTTCAAGATAAATTAAATCACAATTCTATAATAGAGAGCTCTCGTCTTGCCTCAAATAAACTAGTTAGATATAGGCACTTATCTTATGATGATCTTGAAAGCAAGATTGCTGCTTATAAATTAAATAAAAAAATAATTTTTAGTGATAGTGTTTTTAGTATGACTGGCGAAACTTCAGATTTAAAAAAACTTTCTTCAATAGCAAAAAAAAATAATTCTTTATTTTTTATTGATGATGCGCATGGTTTTTGTGTTATGAAAAAAGAAAAAAGCTCAAAACTCCCATCTTCATTTTTATATCAAGGTTTAAGTAATAATAATATTGACGCATATATGGGAACATTTGGAAAAGCTGTAGGGACATTTGGGTCATTTATTTCTGGCTCTAAGGATTTAATAGACCTTCTTGTTCAGAAATCAAAACCATATATTTATTCAACATCAATTCCTCCATCAATAGTTGAGGCTACGAGAACAAGCTTAAAAATTATAATTAAAAATAAGTCTTTAAATGATAGGCTAGCTGAAAATATTAAATTTTTTAAAGATACGGCAAAACTATATAACCTAAATATAAATAAATCTATGATGCCTATCCAAACAATTACACTGGGGAGTCCGAAACTAGTTATGAAAATTCAGAAACTAGCATTAGATAAGAAGTTATTTGTACAAGCTATTAGGTACCCAACTGTTCCAAAAAATAAAGATTTGATAAGAATTAATATTACTAGTAATCATACAAAAAAACATATTGACGAATTGTTGGTTTTTTTAGCAAATCAGTTGGTTTGAATGTGTATAATAATTTAATTATTTTGCTACTATAGAGCATATGAATATTTTGATGAATAAAAATATATTATTAGGAATTACTGGGAGTATAGCAGCGTATAAAGCTGCTGAAATCACAAGTAAACTTAAAAAGGAAGGTTGTGATGTGAAAGTTGTAATGACTAAAAGCTCTGCATCATTTATTACAGAAACAACACTTGAATCATTGTCAGGCAATAAAGTACTAACAGAAGATAGTGATTCAACCCATAACACTAACTTCACTCATTTAGATCTTGCAAAATGGGCAGATATGATTTTAATTGCACCCTGTACAGCCAATTTTATGAATAAAGTAGCAAATGGTCATGGCGATGATTTACTCTCGACTATTTGCCTTGCCACAACAAAAGATATTTTTATTGCTCCTGCAATGAATCCTAATATGTGGAACAATAAAATAACGCAAAATAATTTTAAAAAACTAAAAGATGCCGATATCAAAGTCATTGGGCCAGCATATGGCAATCATGCATGCGGAGATACTGGATATGGAAGAATGATAAATCCAGAGGATATTCTTGAAAATATTAAAAATAATGTTAAAAAAACTCCTCTAACAGGTATAAATATTTTAATAACAGCTGGCCCAACGAGAGAGCCAATTGATCCAGTTAGATATATGAGTAACTATAGTTCCGGTAAGATGGGGTATGCAATTGCAGTAGTTGCTAAGGAAATGGGCGCACATGTAGAATTAATTTCTGGGCCAGTATCGCTTAAACCTATTCCTGAAATTAAAACATCATATGTAGAAACATCATCTGAAATGATGGAATCTGTTATAAAAAAAATTAACTCTAATGATATTTTTATCTCTACAGCCGCAATTGCTGATTACCATCCCAGCAATTATTCAAATACTAAACATAAAAAAAGTGAAAACAATATTACAATAGAATTTGAAAGAGGCAAAGATATATTAAAAACTGTGTCTGAAAAATATAAAGACATTTTTATGGTTGGGTTTGCCGCTGAAACAGATTCCTTAGAGATGAATACTGTTGAAAAACTTAATAACAAAAAACTTGATGTTATTGTTGGAAATATTGCCAACCATGAAAAGGGGCTTGGCTTTGAATCTGATTATAATGAAGTAGTTATTTTTTCAAAGAATTCAAATATTGCAATTAGGTATGACAAAAAAATTAATATAGCAGAAAGTATTCTTAAATTTATTGCAAAAGAATATTCAGCCAGAATGTCATTGGTAAAGTCTAATGTTAAATGATATTAAAATTAAAGCATTAGATAGACCGAATTTTATGATTGTTGAAGATTTTCAGTCAGCAGATAGAGCTGGAGATGGGCTTGGGTCATCAGGTAAAGCCTAAATTGACAATATCAAAAGATATATTTCGCGCATATGATATTAGAGGAATATATCCTAAGCAATTAAATGAAGATTCTTTTTTCCTTATTGGAAAATCAATAGGAACTAAAGTAAATGCTACACAAATGAAAAAAATCTGTGTTTGCATGGATGGAAGACTATCTAGCCCAAAATTAAAGGAATACTTAATAAAAGGACTAATTTCATCAGGTATAAATGTAATCGATATTGGTGAACTTCCAACACCACTATTATATTTTTCCTTATATCATTTAAACATACATAATGGCGTTATGATTACTGGGAGCCATAATCCAAAAGATCACAATGGACTCAAAGTAGTTATAAATAATAAAACACTATTTGGTGAGCATATAAAGGAGCTCATGAATTCAATAAATGACAATAATCTAATAAGTAATAAAAATAATGGGACAGTAGAAAAAAATAATAAAATACTTGGGGCTTATATCGATAAGATTAAATCAAATATTAAAATTAAAAACCCCATGAATGTCTCTCTTGACTGTGGTAATGGCATAACAGGTAGAGTAGTAAGAAAAATTTTTGACTCACTCAATATAAGAACTAATATTATTAATGAAAAAGTAGATGGGGAATTCCCAAACCATCCACCTGACCCACTTAAAGAAAAAAATTTAGAACAAATTAAAAAAAATATTATTAAATATTCTACAGATATTGGTTTTGCGTATGATGGTGATGGTGATCGAGTAAATGTTATTAAAAGAAATGGAGAAATACTCTGGCCAGACCAATTACTGATTATTTTTGCTAGAGATATCCTAAAAAGAAATGCTGGCAGCAAGATAGTTTTTGATATTAAATGCACGAGTCATTTAAAGAATGAGATTATTAAAAATAAAGGAGTGCCAATACTTTCAAGAACTGGGCATTCGTTTATTAAAAATACAATTATTGAAAAAAAGGCTATTTTAGGAGGAGAAATGAGTGGACACATTTTTTTTGCTGATAAATGGGATGGTTTTGATGATGGTATTTATGCATCTATAAGGTTATTAGAAATTCTTTCATTTTCAAATCAGCCGGAATTATTATTAGATAATCTACCAAAATCTATATCTACACCAGAAATAAACATACCTTTTAAGGGGAATAATCATTTTACTTTTATGGAATTGTTTGTAAAATTAGCTAAGTTTGAAAATGCAGAAATAATTGACATAGATGGGCTAAAAGTTATATATCCAGATGGTTGGGGGCTTATAAGATGCTCTAATACAACATCCGATATAATTTTGAGGTTTGAAGCAGATACGGAAGAAACATTAAATAAAATAAAAAAGATAATCAGGGACAATATATTAAAAGTTGACAAAAGTATTAATATACCTTTTTAAAATGAAATGAAAAAAATTAAAGAAGTAATTTATAGAAATGAAGATAAGATAACGCCCTCTACGGCAAAAGTTCTTATTGAGGCATTACCATATATTCAACAGTTAGCAAATAAGACTATTGTTATAAAATTTGGTGGTAATGCAATGACTGATGAAACATTAAAAAATAATTTTGCCAGGGATATAGTATTGCTTAAACAGGTTGGATTGCATCCAGTAATTGTACATGGTGGTGGTCCACAAATTAATGAACATCTTGAAAAACAAGGGATAAAATCAGAGTTTGCAAATGGAATGAGAATAACTGATTCAAAATCTATTCATATAGTTGAAATGGTTCTTGGTGGTTTAATAAATAAAGATATAGTTAGTTCAATAACATCGCATGGCGGCAAGGCTGTTGGTCTTTCTGGAAAAGATGGTGGGCTCATAAGGGCTAAAAAAATGATTGGAGAAGGTGAATTTAAGAATATTGATTTTAAAAATACTGGTATGGTTCAAAGTATTGACCCTGGGGTAGTAAGTCTATTAGATGGATCGTCTTTTATACCAGTAATTGCTCCAATTGGCATCGGAGAAGATTTTAAAACATATAATATAAATGCTGATATAGTTGCTGGGAAAATTGCTCATATTTTACAAGCAGGGAAATATATAATTCTAACAAATACAACCGGGATTCTTGATAGTGAAAATAATCTTATAAAATCTATCAACGCTTCCCAAGTAAAAAAGCTGATACATAAAAAAGTTATTTCTAAGGGAATGTTGCCAAAAATAGAGTCAGCATTAGAAGCTGTATCATCAGGTGTCGAGCATGTACAAATAATTGATGGGACTGTCGAACATGCTATATTGTTAGAACTATTCACTGACGAGGGGATAGGAACAATGATACATAGGCTATAGCTTGCTTGATCAATTTTATCTTTTTATTGTCTCATTAATTTCTAATATCTTTTCTGCTTTTTCAGGTGGAGGTGCTGGTGTTATCCAATTGCCAGCAATACTTTTTATATTTAATATTCCATTTGCAAATGCATTATCTGTTCACAAGATTGCTACTGTTGCACTAGGGGTTGGTGCATCTATAAGATTCTTAAAATCTATGAATTTTGATAAAAGATTCTTCATGCAAATGATTTTAATAGGAGGCCCAGCTGTAATTTTAGGGGCTCAGTATATTTACTATTTAAATGATACTGTCGCTCGACTACTTCTTGGGTTATTCATCATTGGAATCAGTATCTACTCATTTAAGAGCAAAGATCATGGAATAACAGAGCAACAATATAAGCCAACTTTGAAAAATAATTTTTTAGGTTGTATTCTAATTTTTATTATTGGTTTTACAAATGGGTCATTGTCTGCTGGAACTGGTTTATTGTTTACTATTTGCATGGTGTCTTGGTATGGAATGGACTATAAAAAAGCTATTGCATATACACTCATTATTGTTGGATTATTTTATAATGCAATTGGAGCTATTACACTCGCGATGTATGTGGATATTGATTGGAATATATTGCCCGCTTTACTGTTGGGATCACTTATAGGTGGATATGCAGGCGCGCACATTTCTTTATCAAAAGATAGCAGAACTATTAAGATTGTTTATCAGGTTGTAACACTCTTAGTTGGAGCAAAATTAGTCCTATATCCCTAAACTTATCCTCTATATTGTTTAATATAATCTTCCATAAGTGTTAGATGTTTATTAAGAGATTTGTCGGTAGCAAGATAATTGATAATATCATCTAAAGTTATAATTGAATAAATATTAACATTATAATCATTTTTAATTTCTAGTGATGCCATCTGCTCAGATCCAATTTCCATTCTATCAAAAGCAACAACAACAACCTTAGGGGAAGAACCATTATTTGAAAGTAAATTAATTGACTCGATAATAGATTTTCCAGAAGATATTACATCATCAACTATTAGAGCATTGCCAGAAGGTTGTGAGCCAACAAAAATTCCTTTATCTCCATGCGTTTTAATTTCTTTCCGGTTGAAGCAATATGGTTTAGTAATATTATGGTTGGAGTTTAGTATTGAACTTATAGACGTCGCTAATGTAATACCTTTATAGGCAGGGCCAAAAATAAAATCAAATTCCAGGTTATGGTTAACAATTAATTGGCCATAAAAAGATGCAAGCTCATTTAGTTTTTTTCCATCATTACATAAGCCAGTATTAAAAAAATATGGGCTTTGTCTTCCAGAGTTTAAAGTAAAATTACCAAATTTAAGTATTTCGTGATTTAATGTAAACTCAATAAAACTTTTTTTAATGTCATTCATTAATATAAATATACTAACATAGTCAACAAAAGTTTATGAAAATTTTAACATTAAATGTCTGTGGTATTAGAGCAAGTCAAAAAAAAGGTTTGTTTCGTTGGCTCTCAAAACAAAAAGTTGATTTTATATGTCTCCAAGAGGTAAGGGCCACTAATGAGCAAATAAGTTTTCCTGAATTTGACCTTAAAGGCTATAAAAGATATATGTCTGAAGCTGAAAAAAAAGGTTACAGCGGAGTATGTGTCTACTGCAAAGAGAAGCCTGCAAGTGTATCAAAGTCGTTTGGCTCAAAGATTTTTGAGAAAGAAGGGAGATTTATAGAATTAAAATTCAAAAAATTAACTATTGTCTCAGTTTATTTTCCATCAGGTTCATCTGGTGAGCATCGTCAGTTATTGAAATATAAATTCATGTCTAAGTTTGAATCTTATCTAAAAAAAATTAAATCTAGCAAACAAGCTACTATAATTTGCGGTGATTGGAATATAGCCCATAAGGAAATTGATATTAGAAATTGGAAATCAAATCAAAAAAACTCTGGTTTTCTTCCTGAAGAAAGACAGTGGTTAGACAAAATTATTAGCAAATATGGTTTTGTAGATACATTTCGAGCAATAAATAAACTTCCAGATAACTATACATGGTGGTCTAATAGAGGTAGAGCGTGGGATAATAATGTTGGTTGGAGAATTGACTATCAGATGCTTTCACCTGGCAATAATATTAAAACAATTGATGCTAAAATATATAAAAATGAAAGATTTTCTGATCACTCTCCATTAATTATGAGTTATACCTTATGAACAAAGTCTTAATAGCAATCAAACCTTATTTTGAAAAGAAAATGTTGATAACGTTATCAATGGGTTTTGTTTCTGGTATTCCATTGTTGTTAACAATTACTTTATTACAGGCTTGGTTAACTGATGAGGGTGTATCAAAATCAACTATTGGCTTATTTGCACTTGTCGGCCTCCCATATTCACTAAAGTTTTTATGGGCTCCAATATTTGATCGTTATATGGTATCAAAATTAGGGCGAAGACGTGGCTGGTTATTAGTGACTCAAATTTTATTAATAATCACAATAATTACACTAGGTATGGGAAACCCTGCAATGAATGCAGCTAATGTAGCAATACTTGCTACGCTTGTTGCCTTTTCTTCTGCGTCACAAGATATTGTTATAGATGCATATAGAAGAGAATCATTAACAGATGAAGAACAAACAATAGGGGCATCAGCCTATGTGTTAGGTTATAGAATTGGAGCCCTAGCAGCTGGCGCTGGCGGTCTAATTTTAGCAGACTATATGTCATATCAAACAGTATATTCCCTAATGTCTCTAATAATGTTGTATGGCGTATTTATAACTTTAATAGCTGATGAACCAAAAAGATCTCATGTGCCATCTACTTTTTATAATGCTATTACAGGGCCGTTTATAGAATTCTTTAGCCGACATGAATCAATGAATATTTCTTCTTATAGATTAAAAAATGCTCATAAAAGATCAAAAATATCTAGACGTAATATTATAAAAAATACCTTTCTCACCCCTGTTCTAATATTAGTTTTTATTTTGCTATATAAAATTGGAGACACTATGGCACACTCATTAAGTACAAATTTTTATTTAGATATTGGGTTTTCAAAAACAGAAATAGGCACAGTTGTAAAATTTTTTGGATTATTTGCGACATTAATAGGAGCATTTTTAGGAGGCTTAATATCATTAAGAATTGGTCTATATAGCTCATTAATGATATTTGGAGTATTCCAAGCTTTTGCAACTCTTGGGTTTTCCGTGCTTGCTTTTATAGGTAATAATATATACTTACTTATGACAGTTATTTCTTTAGAAAATTTAGCTGCAGGAATGGGGTATACAGCATATCTGGCATTTATAGCCAATATGACAAATAAAAAATTTACGGCTTCACAATTTGCTCTTATGACTGCGTTAATGTCTGTGCCAAGAACACTATTTTCTGGATCATCAGGATTCTTGGTAGAAATACTAGACTGGGAAATGTATTTTGTGTTCTGTTCATTAATAGCATTTCCTGCTCTAATAATACTATCAAAGCTAAGAAGAGGTTTAAAAATATGAGTGAGTTTAATACTGCTGATTTATGTGATGAATATTCAAAAATTCAAATAGCAGATCCCATATTTAATCTTTATGGAAAAAAGAAAAAGTTTATGGGCAAGATAAGAACGGTTATTGCAATTGAAGATAATTCTTATGTTAAAGAACTTGTTAATACGAAAGTTGATGGTGATGTGATGGTTATTGAGGGGAAAGGTTCAACTAAATGTGCATTATTAGGTGATAATTTAGCTAAAATAGCATCGGAAAACGGCTGGTCTGGGTTTGTTATTAATGGATGCATTCGTGATTCAGAAATTATAAGTTCTATTTCTATTGGAATTAAAGCTTTAAATACTATGCCAAAAAAAAGTAATAAAAATAATGTCGGAGAGTTTAAAAAAGATTTAAATTTTGCTGGCGTTTTATTTCAAGAAGGAAATTTTCTGTATTCTGATAGTGATGGAATAATTATTTCTGAAGAAAAACTTATTTAGCGCAATGAAAAAGTTACTTGAAACTAAAAATTTAAGTCTAACAAGAAATGATTATTGTATATTTTCTGATATCAATTTAGATATTCAAGAAGGACAATTAATTAATATATACGGTAAAAATGGAGCGGGCAAGACATCCCTGTTAAAGATTTTAGCCGGTATTACTGAACATACTGATGGGGAAATAATATACCACAATGACTTAGATGTTAGTACTTCATGGCGACCAACAACCT
>JACKQG010001279.1_pt1 | contig 35242 bp, 36 predicted proteins | sample 8237621 | NCBI WGS metagenome assembly JACKQG01 (sample SAMN15677084, study PRJNA649215) | marine metagenome | biome: marine; feature: Black Sea; material: saline water; isolation source: suspended particulate matter (SPM) from the Black Sea western gyre | collected 2013-06-09/2013-06-10 | depth...
AAAGATATTGATGAATTAAAACCGGAAATTGCCGGAATGCAAATGCTTAAAGCTCAAATGAATGCGGATATGCTAACCGATGATTTACGAAAAAACAGAAGCAGTAACGAAAGCTTTTGGCTTGTTGGTCAACCCGATATTAAAGTTCATAAACGCAAAGAGGGTAAAATACAGGTAGAAGTAATGGGCTTTGATTATTACAATCCAAAAACTGGAAATGTAGAAAGCGGTGGTAAAAAGAATATTGCCATGTGGATGCTTGATACAGATTACGACAACCGTTCTCTATTTCCATCACAGGTGTTTTTTCCAATGGCAGGTGCTAAAGACGGTTGGAGCAGACTTGCCAAAAATTTAAAAGCAGAAATTGATGAAGAAAAGATAGAAGCTTTTAGAGGTACAGAGTCCATTGAATTTGAACCGGGCAAAACCATTGCAGTAAAAATTATTGATGATAGAGGGATTGAATCCTTGAGGGTAATAACTTTATGAGCAAATCAGAAGATAAAGCTATTGCCATATTTGAAGGCTATAAAATCCGCAGACATTATGATGAAGAAAAAGAGGTTTGGTATTTCTCTGTTATAGATATTCTCCATGTTTTATTACAAAACAATGATTATCAAACATCCAGAAAATACTGGAACAAGCTTAAAGAACGGCTGAAAAAGGAAGGAAATCAGTCGGTGACAAATTGTCACCAACTGAAATTGCCATCTTCTGATGGAAAAATGTATAAAACCGATGTTACAAATCCTGAAACACTGCTTCGCCTGATACAATCTGTACCCAGCCCTAAAGCTGAACCCATCAAACTATGGCTTGCCAAGGTAGGATATGAACGGATGCAGGACATGGCAGATCCTGCAAAATCACTCGATAGAGCAAGGGAATACTGGCAGCAGCACGGCAGAAGCGAAAAATGGATTCAACAGCGAATGACCGGGCAGGAAACCCGAAATAAATTAACAGATTACTGGAAAGAACATGATATTAAAGACGAACAAGAATACGCTATTCTCACTAATATTATCCATAAAGAATGGACGGGCGTTACGGTAAAACAACACAAAGGTATAAAATCATTAAAATCGCAAAACCTGCGTGACCATATGAGTGAAGCAGAGTTGATTTTTACTGCTCTTGCAGAATTGTCTACCAGACAAATAGCAGAAACAGATCAAGCTACAGGATTAAGCCAAAATAAAACCGCAGGCAAAAAAGGCGGAGCAGTAGCAAAAAAAGCAAGGTTAGATTTAGAAAGCAAAACAGGTAAAAACGTTGTTACCGGTGAAAACTTTCTTCCGCCTAAAAAACAAAACAAACAAATAAAGAACCGTAAAAAGAGTGATAAGTAATGGCGAAAAACATAGATAAACTAATTATTAATAGTCCTTATCAAGAGCCGCAATCACATTGGTCTTATGATAGAGAAAACAGAGATTTTAATATTAAAAAAGGCAGACGGCCTGCCGGATATGTAATAGCAACTCCAAATTCAAAAGCCTTTGACGACCCCGGTATTTTTGTAGAAATAGCCTCGGTTAGTGTAATTCGACCAAGAGTTAAGAAATGGAAAGAAAACGGGTATCTGGGGGTTACCGGAATTACAAAAAGATTATTAAACCATTGGCAAGACCCTGAAGAGAGAAAAGAGAGGCGATTTTTCTTTTGTCAGTTAGAAGCAATAGAAACTCTTATCTGGCTTACAGAGGCTCCTGCGTCCGAAAAGGTGGGAATAAATATAGCGGGCGATGGAGGAGCATTTGAGAGATGGTGCAGTAAAATGGCAACCGGCTCCGGTAAAACCATTATAATGTCCATGATTATTGCGTGGAATTTTATTAATAAAGTTACCAATCCAACAGATGCAAGATTTAGCAAAAGCGCTCTTGTTGTTGCTCCCGGATTAACCGTAAAAAGCCGTTTACAGGTATTGCAGCCAACTAATAAAGAAAATTATTACGAAGAATTTAATATTGTCCCTCCCTCTTTAATGGATAAACTTCGGCAAGGAAAAATATTAATTCAAAACTGGCATACATTGGCATGGGATACACAGGACAAACTTGATGCAAAAGCAGAAAAAGGGCAATTGCGTAGTGTTGACAAGAGAAAGCGAACAGAAATAAGTGGAGAAGCTTATGTAAGGCAAGTCCTTGGAGATATGGCTAATGCTAGAAATATTCTTGTAATTAATGATGAAGCTCATCACGCATGGCGAGTAAATACAGAGGCTGTTGGAAAATATAAAAGGCTTGGTTCTGAAAAAGACAGTGCCGAAGAAGCAACAATTTGGGTAGGTGGTCTTGATCGTATTCATCAACAAAGAGGAATATTAAAATGTTTCGACCTTTCCGCAACGCCATTTACGCCGTCTGGCAAAAAAACGGACGAAGATGCACTTTTCACATGGATAGTGTCTGATTTTGGTTTAAATGATGCGATAGAATCCGGATTGGTAAAAACTCCTCGGGTAGTAGTTAGAGATGACAGTAAAGTAACAAAAGAAATTAAATCTAGGTTATATCATATTTATGCTGATGATGAAGTGAAAGATGACATTAATAGAAAAGCAGATGAAACAGAACCACTTCCGGATTTATTAATAAATGCTTATTATCTTTTAGGAAAAGACTGGCAGGAAGCAAGAGATGAATGGCTGAAGGTCGGTCATAAAGTACCACCGGTTATGATTACTGTTGCTAATAGAACTGAAACATCTGCAAGAATAAAATATGCTTTTGACCATAATCAAATACTTATTCCCGAACTATGCAACGCAGATAAAACACTACAAATTGACAGCAAGATATTAAATGAAGCAGAAGCCGAAACAGAAGCAACCGATATTGATTTATCATCTAAAAGTGAAAGTAACGATGAAAATTCAACACCAAAACTTACTAAAAAACAACAAGCTGAGTTATTAAGAAGAACTGTTGACACTGTGGGGAGAGAAGGTGAGCCTGGTGAACAAATACAAAATGTTATTTCTGTCGGAATGCTATCTGAAGGTTGGGATGCTAAAACAGTAACCCACATTATGGGTTTAAGAGCTTTTTCTAGTCAGTTGCTATGCGAACAGGTTGTTGGCAGAGGATTAAGACGTGTCAGTTATGATATTGGCGATGATGGACTATTTGAAGCGGAATATGTGAATATTTTTGGTGTACCTTTTACATTTTTACCACATGAAGGAGGAGAAGGCGTTCCACCTCCCCCGCCAAAACCCAAAACAAAAATTGAACCTGTTAAAGATAAAGTAGAACATGAAATTGCATGGCCTAATATTCTCCGTATAGATCATATCTATAAACCAATATTAAATATTGATTGGAAAAAAATTAAAACATTAGAGATTGACCCTTACGAATCGATAACACAGGCAGGTTTAGCTGCAATTATTTCAGGAAAACCTAATCCGACAGTTAAAGTAGCAATAGGTTTGGAGAAAATTGCAGAAGATACCAGAACACAATCTATTGTTTTTCGAATTGCTTCAACAATTTACAACTCGGAAAAACGACCTGACTGGAAAGGAAGCAAAGAAGTATTCCTTGCTCAAGTAGTGCGAATTGTAGAACAGTTTATTAATACAGATAAAATAACAGTCAAACATGATTTGTTTCATCAAGACTATTCAAAAAAGAAGATTTTAATTATCCTGAATATGAATAAAATCATCCAACATATTTGGTCAGAAATTCGAACAGAAAACACATTAAAACTATCACCGGTTTTTGATAAAGAAAATCCCATTCGTTCTACATCAAATGTAAGAACATGGTTTACAAGTAAACCATGTGAGTGGATAGAAAAATCACACATAAGTCATTGCGTGTATGATAGTGGTTGGGAGGCATCGGAAGCTTATTTTCTGGAAAAGTCTGACCTGGTAAAATCATTTGTAAAAAACGACCATCTTGGATTTACCATACTTTACAATTATAAAGGTGTAATTAGAAAATACTATCCTGATTTTATAATAAAATTATCAAGTGGCGATTTTATGGTTTTAGAGACAAAGGGAATTGACAGCCAACAGAATAAGACTAAACGTGAATATTTGAATGAATGGATAAATGCAGTAAATGAACAAGGTGGATTTGGTAAATGGAAATGGGGCGTTTCTTTTGAACCAAGTGATATTGGAAGTGTATTGACAAAGGACTGATAATGAAATGTATAACAAATCGTTGCACCTGACATTTCTCCGCTCCGCTCCAAAATGCAGGTGAACTCTGGTGTTATATTTTCACCTGAAATAAAAAATACAAATGGCAAAAAAAGAATTTACTCTGTTGAAAGAGTATTTGTATTGGTCGTTTTCAAATTTAGCGATGGCTCATTCAGCGGTTGATAAAAAAGCAGAAAAATACATTCAGATCAGCTATATAATCAGAGCAAGATTGTTCAAGGGTTTAATGCAAGAAACTATGAATGTTGGATCAATTATTGATGATGAAAGAATGAAGATGAAACTACCACAAATTTGTTCTTACTGTGGAAGCAGTGACAATCTCTCAGTTGATCATCTGATTCCAAAATTTAAAGGTGGAGAAGAAAGTGGTGATAATTTCGTTTGGGCATGTAGAAAATGCAACAGTTCAAAAAATAGGACAGATTTAATGGAATGGTACAATAAAAGAGGGACATTCCCGCCTCTATTATTGCTAAGAAGATATTTAAAGCTTATAATCGACCATTGTTCAAAAAACGATTTACTTGATTTATCCTTGGAAGAAGCAAAAAACAGAACTTTTCCTTTTAGTTTTCACTCAATTCCCCAGGTATTCCCGAAACCACCTGAGTTGAAACTTTGGATAACTGAAATTTAATTATAAAAGGTCACCGAACATGAATAGTAAAGAAATACTTCAAAGTGCGATAAGTCTTAAACCGGAAGAGCGGTTTTTGGTTATCGAGGGATTGTTGAAGAGCCTTGATCAGCCTGACCGAAAACTTGATGATATCTGGGCAGAAGAAGCATCGAAAAGGCTTACGGCATACCGTGAAGGACGGTTGCAAGGGATTGCTATGGAAGAAGTTTTCAAAGATCGGTAATGCGAATCATTTTTTCAGAGCTTGCTAAACAGGAAATGGATGATGCTGTGGCATTTTATGAATTAGAGTTCCGTGGGCTTGGTCTAAGATTCAAAGGTGAGGTTAAGAAAGCAGCATTAAGAATTATAGAATATCCTGCTGCGTGGTCAATTGAACGTGATGAAATCAGAAAATGTTTACTTCACAAATTTCCATATAAATTGTTGTATTCTATCGAGGGCGATCATATTTTTGTAATTGCAGTTGCTCACCTTCACCGTCAGCCTGATTATTGGGTTGATCGACAAAAAATATAACAAATCAATAAAGACCGATTTTCCTCGTGCCTCGGAAAACGGCTTATTTCGGTCGTTAGCTGAGGTAGCAAAGGAACGTCTCAATAATTAAAGTAAGAACAGTCTTGTATGCAAGATTAGAATGAAGCATAATGTATAATAACAACTCTGTGACTTAAAATGTGGAGAGAAAGAATGTTACAAACTATTGAAGCGACCATTGATGAGAGAGGTAATGTCCATTTACTGGAATCTGTTAAATTGGACAAACCTCAGCGAGCATTTGTCACGATTTTCCCTGATGGGCAAGATATGCCTGAAACCGCTTTGCTCAGTGAAGCTGCACTTGCTAAAGATTGGAACCGTCCTGAAGAGGATACCGCATGGTCAAGCTTACAACCGGAATAGTCGTCTTAATCCCTTTTCCTTTTTCGGATTTATCAAAGTCAAAATTGAGACCAGCAGTTGTTTTGGCGGATGTGGGTCGGGACGATTGGGTTTTATGCCAAATTACAAGTAATCCTTATGGAGACCATCAATCTATCCCATTGACTGAGATGAATTTTGCTACGGGTTCATTACCTTTGGAAAGTTACGTTCGTCCAGACAAACTATTTACAGCTAACAATAACCTTGTTCTAAAACAAGTTGGAACATTGAATACGAAGACCTTTAAGCAAATCATTGATGCCGTGATCAATATTTTATATAGAGATTTGCGTTCATAGGAAAGCATTCATCACCTAACAATCCGTTGCACCTGACTGCTTTTCCGCGCCGCTACGCTCTGCTCCAAATCGGCAGGTGAACTTAGTCGTTAGCTGTAAAAAAACGCATGGATAAATACCAAGAAATTAAAGTTGCCAGAAAGACTGGGCTTGTGGCACAAACACAGGGACTAACATATCTTTCTACACTGGCAGGCCTGGTATTTTTTAGCCACCAGACCGGTGCATTTATTGGGGCCTGGTTGGGAGGACGAATCTATGACATCTATCAAGACTACACTGTGATGTGGTGGGCTGCTATTGCCCTGGGACTTCTGGCAGCCATCCTTCATTTACCAATAAAGGAAGAAGCTAGCTTTCTTGCGCTCGAAGAAGCCAAAGTCGAGGCTTGACCCCATTCAATAGCTCACGATCCGAATCCACCAGTTGTTCTGAATTAAGATAACCACAAATTTCAATTAATATTAATATTTCTTGAAAATATATTTTCGCAGCAAATATTAATTTGACATGTATAAACAACATGTTAACAATATTTCAAAAAAACATTTCTACTTTTTCTCTGCAGATTTTATTTTCAGGCAACATTATTGCTACATAGAGTATAAGCCGTTAAACTTTCGGCTACAATGATAACATATTTTGAGTTTCCGAAATTGGTTTTCTAAACCGGCAAGTTTGGAAAGATAATAAACTGAGTTTTTGAGAAAGTAGCATGAGCAAGGTTTTCTACCCCTTTATTGAACAACAAAAATCCGAGCAGAAGCCTAAGGATGAAGAGTGGCAAATAGAGGAGAATTTTCTAAACCTCTGGGGTTATTTAAGAAGAAGATATCCAAATGTCGATTTGGAAGAAAAAAAATTCAACGATTTAATTGAACTCAAAACCACTTTGGAAGGTCCCCATCAACTCAGGGAATGGAACGAAGACATTGCTTCAGTCAGGAAGCATTGATCAATGCACAAAGTATAAAACCCTCAAGGGCACATTTTCATGAAGTCCTTTGACAGTAACGACAAAGCTTTTGAGGAGCGTTTCGATCCTCAACTCCGCACAATTGGTGAAAGCCACCTCCAAAAACACGACGAGGATAAAGTACAACCGCCATCCTCCAGTTTTTTCCGTTTAGAATTTTCAAAATCTATACCTGCAGAGAGCAAAGCTTTTCTGCAGGATTCAATTCCGGCCTGCATTGATTTTCCAGGAAAATTCGGTTTAAGAATTCAAAATGCAGGGCATATACTGCGTTTTCTCGACCAGCATACATATGAAACTGAAGTCGGTACTGCTCTGCCCAGCAATGTTATACTTCCTGCTTCACGTATCGAAAATGCGGCTGCTTCAAAAACATACCGGGTTACAATAATTCTACCCAATAAACTGGATTCCGCAAAAGTTGTCGTTAACATTACACGCAACATATATTCAAAGTTGTTCGGAAATATTTTTTTCAAAGAGCAAATTTTGCCTCTCGAATTTTATCAACAAAGTCTGTATGGCAGAAAACAGATTAGTGCGGCAATTCCTGAAATCCTGGATCTCGTTGAAGAACTGAATTATTCTGCTGATAGTTTAAAGTCACATTGCGAAAGTGTAGCTCAGTCTTACCGCCTTTCGATGGAAAAACAAGGTGCAGAGATTCAGCAGCAACTACTCAAAGAGTGGCGTGAAAAGTGGCAGAACAACTCATTATCAACAGAAGAACAGCATACACTGGGTTCAGTGTTTTCAGAATTCATGGAATCCTACCGGACAGATCCTGCCCGGTTTAATCAAACAGTAATTGAGAGGATCAAGAAACTTAACACCCAACTGCATTTCATTTTACCACATGAGAGGCGGGCTTATGAGAAGTTTGAGCAGGAACATTTCACGCATTACATCCGCACCGTTTTACACAAACTGGAAGAAATTTCTGCTCTCAGTGGATTTGTTGCAGAACTCTATCAACAATTCAGCACAGCTCCAACTGAGCTTGAGTTAGACGGAATTGGGCGGGAAATTCGCTCTCGTATGAAACAAATGAGAAAAGAGAATAAAGTAATTCTGTTTTATGTGCCGGAGGTTCCACAAAATTCTGACTTAGAACAGCTCCGGAAAAACTTTCCGTTGAAGATGATCAAAATGCTTCCTTCCGGAATTCTGCTGAAAGACTGGTCTAAAACAATAAAAAGCATAGAAAATAATTATGCAGAATCACTTTATACAAAACTGTATTCTGCACTTTACAGTTTGAGCGAGTGGTCACAGGTACTGCAGGACTCTGAAGCGGTTGCTTTTGAACAAAGTGAAGAGGGGCAGCGCCTGAAAAAATTGGTGTCTATTCTGAAATATCGCGCACCGGCAATCAGAGGTATTCAGAGTTCTCTTGGTATTTTACTTGATACAAACGAACAAACTGATCTGCACAACAATTCAGGATCTGCTCGGCAACGGCAATTATTGCCTTTAGATGATTTTAGCAAAGCCTGGAATTATTTTAGTTCTTCAGTATTGACTATGCTTTTTTATCAGGAATCCACAGCTTCAGCGGTTATGCCACAAGGTTTCAGAGCAGATAATTACCTCAAATCAATCTTTGATTTTATTGACAAACAATGTACCAGAGGAATTAATCATTTCCACATTATCAAACTGTTGTGGCTGGTTTATGAAAAAAAACGCGATGCAGAAGACTTTTCTTTCTTACTCTACTGCATCAGCAATCCACAAGTTGTTCTACGCTACACCTTGCATCAGGTTATGCTCCCGCTAGCTGAAACAAGCACACTGGAACTACGCATAAAAAAACTTTCGCAGTACAGTGGTGCCTGGCTGACTGCTTACAAAAACCGTTTGGCAGAAGCCATTGACTGACTTAAACTGACCTTCGATGCTCAAGGATCCCTTTGAACATTGCAACAGTGATGATCAGACCAGCCGTGCCTAGAGCAGCGACTAAGGACCAGAAGCTGATGTTGTTGAGTACTGAAGCCAGATTCTCATCCAAAGCATCCTGCCAGCCGATATCAGAGAGATAGCCGGGAATTTTTGCACCACGGCTGATTGCAATTATCAACATCGTTGCAGCCATGACAACTTTGATCATGTAGTCTTTAACATATGTCGTTCCCAGTGCACCGAGCTGCACTCCTATCAGTGAAGTGGATAAAATTAATAAAGTCAGCCTAATATCTATCAGCCCTGACAAACCCCACTGAATGGAACCCCAGGCACCCATCACAAAGGCGATTACCAACTCTGTAGCCGAAGCCACGACCGCAGAAGCGCCAACAACATAAATCATTCCTGGAACACCAATAAAACCTCCGACCGCGATAGTTGCAGCCAGCACTCCAGTAGCCAAACCTATTGGTATGGTGACCCAGGCTGAAATACGGACTTTGGCAACTTTGAACTCTATCATTGGCGGAATTTCAAATTTCATTAGAGTTTGAGCCAATTTAGAAACTTTATGACCTTGATCGAGGTGTCGATGCTTAGAAAGCTGGTAGGCATCATAGCTCACAAAACCACCTACTATAATTAAAACAATCACAAAAATGACGCTCACATAGAGGTTGGAACCAGCATTTCCCCAGTTATGCAAAATATATTTTTGTATCTGGACTCCAATCTGTACACCAATGACTGCAGTTGAAGCCATTACCATTGCCAACTTCAGGTCCACTTGCCCATATCTATATCTCTTGTAAGCTCCAACCAATGCTTTGGGGAATTTATGGCACATATTACTGGCTACAGCAACTGCTGCAGGTGCGCCCAATGACATCATAGCTGGTGTTAGTACAAATGCTCCGCCGGAGCCAATGAATCCGCTCAATAAACCTCCAACGAGTCCGACGACCATCAAAGCAATTATTTTCTGCAGGGTCATGTCCATGAACATGATGGAAATATCCTTGATCACTTTTCCTTCGCCTTCTTTGTCCAGTGTGACCATGACTTTTTTATTCAGAGGAATGTCATCTTCGGTGATGAATTTTCCATAACTGAGGACTTTTAAATCACTGTTACCATCTCTGGAAAAAGTAACTTTATGGTTTGTGGAATCTATTTGGATGAATCTCCCTGTCAACAAATCTTTAGGGGGAGGACCTCCAGCATGGACTGTACTGGTGATGACTAATGCAAAAAGAAGCAGCAACAGGACAATTATGAAACGTTTCATTTGAATCGATAAGAGGAAATATGATTGAATTGTGAGAGCATGGCCAGATCTATTTTTAGAGTTTGCTACTTCTTTTCCTCCAGCCCTAAACTGCTTATCAAATGGCTGGCAAATGCTCCGTGGATAAATGAAAAAAATAATGCGGTTACAATCGGATATATTGCATACCAGTTGCCTTTGGTATAAATATCCGTAACCAACTCTTCATTCATGAATAACAATAAATATGCTGAGAGAGATATCGCTCCAAACAGCAACATGAGCCATACAGATCTATACTGTTTTTTCTCATGCTTTGGCTTTAAAGGTGTGGTTGTTTTGTCCATGTTTTTCTATTCCTTGTTTTCAATGAGAAAATAGTGATGCCTTCTCTGCATTGAGTTTAATTTGTCTTATCGTTCTACCGGAAAACCTGCCAACATCCAGTCTGCCATTCCGGAACTGTTAATACAGACCAGATTATCGAAGCCCTGCATACTGAGCATGGTATGAACAGTTTGTGCCCTTCGGCCTGTGTGACAGTAAAGAAAAACACGCTCATAACTTTGAAGATCACTGAGAAATCCCTGTTCAGTACCCATTGGTATATTGAGACTTTCCGGGACATGTCCCTGCAAAAACTCATGTGGTGTGCGAACGTCCACAATTTTTTCTGTTTTATGCAGTCGGTCCAGAATCTGATACAGCTCGTGCATGGAAAAATTATCTTCGTTGATATGGCCTAATTCCGGGGAATAGCCACAGGCCATATTTAAAGGAACCGCTTCGTCAATGCGCCTGGGTTTCGGTAGCGCAAGATTATTCATGATTTGAACGAACCCTTCCAGTGTTTGTCCACTTCCTATCCTCAGGTTGTGTGCTTTTTCTTCACAGATACTGGTGACCGTGCGCCCCTGATAGTCATGCCCTGGATAAACAAGTGTTTCATCCGGAAAAACATATAGTTTTTGGGTGATGCTGTTGAAGAGCGTTTCCGGGCTGCCCTGCTGAAAATCAGTACGTCCGCAACCGCGTATCAGTAAAGAGTCTCCTGTAAATAATCTGCCTTCCGTATAAAAACTGGTGCAAGCATCGGTATGTCCGGGTGTCGCAATTGCTTCAAGTTTGAAGCGTCCAAACTCTAACTCTTCTCCGTCTTTGAGCAGAATGTCTGCACATTGAACTCCGGCAGGTTCCCCAAAAACACTTTTTGCACCAGTTGCTTCACGCAACATACAGGAAGATGTAACATGATCCGCATGAACATGAGTATCTATCACGTATTTCAGCTCAATTCCAAGTTCTTCAATAAACTGCAGACTGCGCTCAAATTGCTCCTTAACCGGATCAATAATCAGGCCTTCCATAGTTTTAGAGTCAAACAGGTAATATGTAAATGTTCCGGTATCCTTATCAAAAAATTGCCGAAAAACTAACTTGGACTGCATGGATTGATTCATTGATTCTTAATAACGTCAGGTACAAAACACTTCTTTTATTAAATCAAACAATTGAGTTATCTGATCATTGGCAATGCGGTAAAATGAATATGTGGCTTCCCGCCGTGAGACCAGGACACCTCGACTTTTAAGCAAGGACAAGTGCTGAGAAAGTGTTGTTTGTCTAATTCCTGTGTAATATTCTAAATTCTGAACCGTTTGTTCGCCTTCACGCAAGGCACACATAATACGCAACCGGGCAGGATGAGACAGAACCTTCAAACACTGAGCTGCAGTCTCAATGTTTTCTGCCTGCTCTCCGAACAGCTGTACCAGTTCACATTTTAATATTTCATCCTTACTAGCTGATGTTTCCATAAATTTTCTCCTTTTTAGACACATATCATAATATACAAATATAATTAAATCTAGTCAGTAGATAGCTTTATGTAAAAATAACTGACTAAACACATTGTAATGTCAGCATTTACACACTAAACAGAAACATGGCTTACTTGCTATATTACTGTATTTGTTGATAATATTAAATTTATATTCAGATAATTTTCTTAAAATCTTTTTTTCAGCATTACTGTGATTTTTAAAATACACACGATTTTTGGCATGTTTTTCGCAGTTAAATCCGTTAGAGCAAAACTTACCCGTTTGTGGCGATTTTTTGATTAAAAAAGAGGTAAATGATGAAATGGTTCAAGTTCGAACCTCAGGAAGAGGAACTAGCAGATTCTGAAACACCAACTGTTTTAGTTTACTTGAGTCCTGAAGCACTAAAGCATGCAGTCATTGTAGATGATTTTGGTTCTTTCCAAGACAGTCCCGAATGTATCCCCGGCGGCAGGCTTTTGGAAGTTAGTCGCCAATACAGTTACAGACTAAGACAAGTTGCAGATTTAGTGGAAGAACCTTTGGAAGATCAGAAACTCCAAATGAAAGTTCAGCCTAAGCGCAACTTTCACGCAGAAATCAGACCTGAAAAACGACCCGGAAATCCAGAAGATATGATATCCGGCAGTTCCAATGCTTCCCTGTTGGAATCACAGTCACAGGAAGAAAATGGCACGTCTGTAACAGCAAATGAACCCTTACAGAAAGTTCGACCTGAACAGGTACCTTTTAAAGATCTTGAATCTCTTTTTGTCAAGTAGACAAAACAAAATTCAAAAATTTTCTCTCTTTAAGCAAACTAGTTGAAAGCCGTTTAATATAAAGACTGAATTTTTCCTCTTCGTAAAGTCAGCAATATCATTTCCCGTTGAATTTCCCCTTTTTCATCAAATCGGAAGTTTCCCATAGCACCCGAATACATCTGCATATTTAAGAGCGCTGTTCTGAGATTCCGATGATTTTGGTTCCCCTCGTCTTTCAGCAGTTCCATCAAGAGCATCAATGTGTCAAAAGCAATAGCCGTATACGGAGAAGGGCCAACATAATTTTGATGTTGATATAAAACACGTTCATGCAATCCCAAAAGTCTCTTCAGTGCCGGAGTTTCTATTTGCTGGGAAAAGCTGTCCACAAATATCGGTTTCCGTACACCTCTTAAACCAGGCGCAAATGGAAGTGCAGGATCATTCCAGCCACTGTCTCCCAGGAAAGTTGTTTTTCTCATTTTGTAAACAGCACTGTATGGAAAGATCATTCTCAAGTTTTTAACACCCCCTGAACCAACTGCGACAAAGACTGCATCAAAGTTATTAATTGACACTTCTTTTTCTTTCAGTTCTTTCAATATCTCTTCATCCTTTGCAGACATGCGTCTGGATTTTCCAGAGAAAGTATCAAACTCCTGGACCAGGCTTTTCTGACCTTCATCCTTAAAACCTTCAACAGCAACAACCTCGCAGCCTTTACGCTTTACTGCATTCCAGAACAGTCTCATCTTTTGCCGACCTTCACGAGTTTTTGCATAAAGGATCAGGAAGCGGCAAGCTTGTAATTCACTTGTGGCATAATCCAGCAGTTCCTGAATTTCCTGTTTCCAACTCTGATTATTGCGAAAAATGTATTCACCAATTTCTGGAATACTGTCTGTTAGAGACAGCGAAATTAAGGGAACCCGCAGACGCTCTGCTTCGACCGCAGCAACCTCTGAAGTTTTCCTGGCCAGCGGCCCTATGATAGCAATTACCCTTTCAATTTCCACTAATTCACGAATAGCAATCTTAGTTTTTTCCGGACTCAAATGGGAGTCCCTCACAACGAGCTCCCAACTTTCAGTTGCCTTAGTCGGTACTGGTTCCGACATCGCATCCACAGTTACACCCGAACCTTCAGTCAACTCCATCTTTGCAGAAGCAACATCAACTATGTTTTCTGCAACAACAGGTTTTTTGTTAGCCTGTAGTGCCAGCCACAAGCCGTTCAGGGTTTGCTGTGCCAGTGCAGCAACTTTTGCGCTGGAACTGCTCAACGGCAGAATTACTCCAATTCGTCTTGGACTCACATTCAAAGCAGTAGTGAAACGACTTTGCATTTGCTGCAATTGTGTTTGCAACTCCTCATTTCCAAGATCACGTGCAACTCCAAGTCTTTGTTCTAAAAGTACAAGGGCTTCCCGGTAGCGCTGCATTTTTGCCAACAACTCTAATTCTATTGCAGGTATTTGCTCCTGCAGCCAGCTTAAACCAGGATAAAATGCGGCAAAGCCTCTCAATTCTTCTGGTGACTGTACTTCTCTCAGCAGGCTGGTAAGTTTTGCCAAGTCGGCTAATTTTGCAGTTTCCGAATTACTCAGAACAGCAAGACGAAATTGAATTGCCGCCCTTAGATCTCCTTTAAGCAGTGCATCCTCACTAAGGATTTGCAAAAACTCACTGCGGAACTTTGGCTTCAGATCTTTCGCTGCACGTTCTCTCAAGATCAAATCATGACTCAGCGGCTTGTGTTGTTGCAATAAAGATTTGTTTAAAAAATAAAACACTAAAGAAGCGGCCGGGCTTTGTGGTCGTTCTCTTAAAAAAGCTTCTGCCAGCAGTTCTGCTGCAGCCCAGTCTTTAAGAGCATAAAGCAGTTGAATTTTCAACCGTGTACGCTCATCAACCTGCAGTTGACCTGCTATTTCTTCATAAATTTCTCTTGCTGCCTGCGGATCAGAAATCAGTAACTCTTCAAGGTCTGCAACCAGAGTATTTACTCCTAAAAACTCTACATCAGCCCACTCTTTTTTGCTTTCAATAATTACCTGCTCAGTTTCAGTTGTGGAGTTAACAGGAGGAGTAGCTTCTTTACTTGAAAACCACGGAAAAAGTCTGCTTATAAAAGATTCAGCAACATTTGTCTCTGTTGCTGTATCCTTTTCAGCTTCAGCTTCAGCTTCAGCATTCGCAATAATTTCAACTGCAGTATCCTGAACTGTAGGCAGTTCCGGCTTGACAGGATTGCTTGAGACACCGGCATTATTTGAAGTGATTTCCTCAAAAATAAAAAAATCCTCTTCCGGTAAAATAAGTGGAGTTGAAGACAGATCCGAAGGTCTCAACGGAGTGCTAATCTTAGTGGATTCTTTTTTTATGGAGATGACTGTATTTTGTTTCAGGCCTTCGCTGTTACTCAAGAGGCTTTGGGCAGCGGCAATTCCGGAAAATGAGAGAATACTTCCGGCAATCAGCAACAGACTGTATAAAATGTTCTTAATAATTTTCTTCAGTAGAGGCACTATCTTATCCAATTTTACCTTCAATCATTTTCTACTAGTATCTTTGCCGGAAAGCGTTGATTATCTTCCCGAATGGTGAGTCGCTGGCTATCAAAATACTCTAGCAAATCAATGGCGTGTTTGCGAGAAATGTTTAATAATTCTTTGAATTGAATCACTGTAATATTAGAATTATCTTTAAAATAACTACGCAGTTTTTCCAAAATCGCTTCAATTTGCTCTGGAGCATAATGCAAATCTGCTGCAACACGCACAAGCCTTTTGGAATGGACTGCTGATTTCAGCAGTTTAATTCCATCCTTCTCATTCAATTCCAGTTCTTCAAGCAAATGTGTCTGTCTCACAGGCTGGAAACCTGTTTGCTGAATGAGGGCCAGGCAACGAGCCAGGCTGTCTTCCTGTGATTTAGAAACCTGTGGTTGATGTTCTGCAAGCGAATAATATATTCCATGCTGCAAAAAAGCACCAACTTTAACCAAATACTTCAGCAAATTCTCCACCTCTTTCTCATTGAAAATCAAGGAGAGTTTTCCACTCAACTCGGAACGCGTCATTCCTTCACGATCCAAAAACTTTTTATGGTGCAACTCCAGAACTTTTTTTAAGAATTTTCCGATACGCGCAACATGTTCAACATGTATAAAACGCTTGCTCAGGGGCTCAACGCAGATCACCTTTTTCTGACTCTGGAGAAGCTGCAGTATTTTTGCAGACTGTTTAACTGAAAGCCCCGAGCGAACAGAAAATTCGGATTCAATTACACCCCGCACTGACTGCAGATAAATCACTTCTTCTGCACGTACATTTTCAGCACCATCCTGCAGACGCCTCAATCGTTCCGGAAGTTCGTGCATTACTCTCCGGGATTTGCTGGGAGAAGGGTCAATTACCATGCCGCCTCCCAATGTAAACATTGGTGAATAACTGCGTATGATAAAGCGATCTCCGTGCCTGGTACTCAATAAACTTTCTGATCGAAATTGAACTATTGTTGTTTCTCCGGGAGAAAGAGTATCACCTTCCAAAAGCACAAGCCTACCAAATACTTCCCGGCTGCCCAGATAAAGTCTGATGCGTGTTCTGTTTTTCAGTACAGCCGCAGCATCATCTAAGAGGGTTAGAGAAGCATTCAGCATGTAACTGGTGAGCAGGGATTCTGCTTGTGCCAACTGGTCTCCGCGCTGAATTTCTTCTTTTGAAATGCCGGCTATATTCAAGGCCGCTCTTTGACCCGCATGAACTGTTTTCACCGGATGTCCGTGTGCCTGCAGCCCCCGGATACGGAGGTTTCTGAGTTGCGGCAACTGCTGGATCTCTTCATCTTGGCTTACTGAACCTGAAAGCACTGTCCCGGTAATTACTGTACCAAACCCTTTAACAGTGAAAGAACGGTCAACATTCAATCTAAACGCTTTATCTGTTTCAGGAATTTGAATTTGTTTCGGCATTTTAGACAACGCATTCCGCAGTTCATCCAGTCCTGCACCAGTAACTGCAGAAACAGGTACAATCTGCGCTACCTCAAGGAAAGTCCCTTCCAGCAATTCTGCAACCTCTTCACGACAAAGATCTACCATTTCCTGATCCTCTACCATGTCAATCCTGGTAAGTACAACAATACCTGTCTTAATATGCAGCAAATTACAGATGTTCAAATGTTCACGTGTTTGAGGCATCACACCTTCGTCTGCAGCCACAACCAGTAAAATTGCATCCATTCCTGCCACACCTGCCAGCATGTTGTGAATAAATTTTTCGTGACCGGGAACATCCACAAAAGCTATCTGGTTTGCATTAGCGTCCACAAAATGTGCAAATCCAAGATCGATTGTGATTCCTCTTTTTTTCTCTTCTGCCCAACGGTCTGTATCAACTCCGGTAAGTGCTTTGATTAATGTTGTTTTACCATGATCTATGTGACCGCTCGTACCCATGACAAACGGCCGAAATGACGAAGTTGCTGATTTAGTACTGGACATGCTCTTAGCTGCTTAAATAAGACGGTTCTTGATTTTCCAAGACGATAATTTTTTGTAATTGCAACACTTGCTGTGGTTCATTTTAATATTAAGCTGAACAGGACTCAAGTTACACAATTAATATTTCACTGGCTTCAGTAAAATAGTTTGCTATAATCACAGTGCAATCAATATTAAAGAATTGCGTTTGTTCACCCAAAAAGGAGAGTGAGTTGAGACAGACACCAGCTCAAAGATTAGACATTAAATTGAATATCTTGTTGCTTTGTTTAGCGGCATTATTGATCTTATCGCCTGTTGGCGCTCTGGCCGTTGAAAGCATGTCCAGGGATGCTGAACACAGGGGAGTAATTGAACTTGGGCCATACCAAATCTTTCCTGAAAACAGGATGGGAAACGGAATATACTTAGCCAAGAAACTATTAGATTCACATCCGCAGCGTGTAATTCTGAAAATAGTCAGTGTTGAAAATACGAAAAGTCACGTCTATCTTTACCGTGGACAAAACGGAGTTCTTGGTCTGGATATTGTAAAAATTAAAACAGACGGTGATGTGCGTTTTTGGCAGGTCGATCCTGAGTTTTATCAATATTCAAACAGAACTATGGGTATTTTGAGAGTGTTCCGGATATTTAACGGAGACATAAAACCCATTCTTTCTTTTCTCCGAACAGGAACCGGTATTGCCACATCTGCAAAACACGCAGTATTTTATCACGTCTCAAATTCAAAAGACGTAACACATACCACTGAAAGTGGTCAAACCATTACACAACGTGTTTATACATTCAGACTTCATGTCATCAAACGTGGAGTTGAAGGTTTTACCTCCATTTTCAACCTGCCAATCAAGGACGTCAACTATCGTTTAAAATTAGTTTGGGAAGACGAATATACAATCAGTTACAAGTTGAGCAATGGGAAAAAATTTAAAGTTGATCTACGAAAATACCTGCCCAAACTCTTTTAATGCAGTTACAGAAACAGGCATTTATTGAATAAAACTCCTGCTCGATCCATCAACACATTACATATTAAAAAAACATGACTCGGACCATCACTTGCCTGATCTATGATATGGACGGCCTTCTCCTTGATACAGAGGGTATTTATACTGAAGTAACTCAACAAATTGTTGGTGAATACGGAAAGGTCTTTGATTGGTCTGTTAAGAAAAAAATTATTGGACTGAGAGCCATTCAGGCAGCACAAATCATCGTTGAAAGTCTTGATTTACCAATTAGTCCGCAAGATTACCTCGATTCAAGAAAAGATGTCTTACTGGAAAAATTTAAAGACACGGCAGCCTTACCCGGAGCAAAAGAGCTGACTACTCATTTTTACCAGCATGGAATTACTCAGGCTCTGGCCACCAGTTCTTCTTCGCCGATGTTTGAGGCAAAACATGAAAAACATGAAAAATGGTTTTCACAATTTAAAGAGATCGTCAGGGGTGATGATCCTGAATTAAAAGAAGGGAAACCTGCTCCTGATATCTTTCTGCTGGCGGCAAAACGACTGGGAGTTGACCCGGCAGAGTGTCTTGTTTTTGAAGATGCTCCTTCGGGAAAAGAAGCCGCACTTGCGGCTGGAATGTCTGTTGTTGTCGTACCCGACCCAAATATGGACCACTCCCTTTACAGTGATGCCACACAAATATTATCTTCTCTGAATAATTTTGATCCTGAATATTGGGGTTTGCCAAAATTCACTTAGCCCATTTGAGATCTTTCAGGTACTTATGAGAGTACTTATCACAGGATCATCCGGATTAATCGGCTCCGCTCTGACAATATCTCTGACAGCCGCTGGTTATACTGTGATTCGTTTGCAGCGTCGGAATTTCGATCCGGACTCACCGCTTTGGGACCCGGAATTCGAGGTGTTGGATTTGGTGCAAAGTTTGGAGAAATACGCTGTCGTTCATTTAGCAGGTGAGAACATTGCAGGTGGCCGTTGGAGTGAAAAAAAGAAAAACCGCATCCTGAACAGCCGTGTCCACGGCACAAAACTTTTAGCTGAATATTTTGCAGGCATTGAAAACAAACCACAGGTTTTTATTTCGGCATCAGCAGTCGGTTTCTACGGTGAGCGCGGTTCAGAAATTCTTGACGAATCCTGCGTGTCCGGCAGCGGGTTTCTGGCCAAAGTTTGTGTAAACTGGGAAAAAGCATCAAAAGTTGCGGCAGAAGCAGGTATACGGGTGGCAAATGTCCGTTTTGGAGTAGTTCTCAGTTCAAAAGGTGGTGCTCTGAAAAAGATGCTCCTGCCCTTTAAAATGGGACTTGGAGGTATTATCGGCAGCGGGAAGCAGTTCATGAGTTGGGTGAGCATCGATGATGCGGTAGCAATGATCGAGTTTATAATTTCCAATGATTCAATCCATCGTTCTGTAAATTTAGTATCACCGAACCCTATCAGCAACCACGAATTCACAAAAACTCTGGGATGCGTTTTACAGCGGCCTACTCTTTTCCCCTTGCCCGCATTTGCAGCCAGACTTGCTTTTGGCGAAATGGCAGAGGAACTGCTGTTCAGCAGTACTCGTGCTTATCCCAAGAACCTGCTTGAAAGTGGCTACAAATTTTTGCATCCGGAATTGAACAAGGCTTTAGCACACATAATTGAAAACTGATATCTGCTAATGATATAACTACAAGATTGAATAAGTTATACCAAGATTAACTTTAAGTAATTTCATTCAGAGTTTGTTCTTCTGGTTTCCTACTGACAAGCCCTTTAAAATCTTCCAGTATCATATAAAGTACAGGAATCAAAACAAGAATCACGAAAGTTGAAAACAGCACACCAAAAGCAAGACTGATCGCCATTGGAATCAGAAAGCGCGCCTGCAGTGACTGCTCAAAGAGCATGGGCATTAAACCAAAAAAAGTGGTTAACGTCGTTAGTAATATTGGTCGGAAACGGCGTACTCCTGCTTCCAAAACTGCTTGTTTAATTGGAGTACCACCGTCACGGGAACGGTTGATAAAGTCCACCAAAATCAATGAATCGTTGACCACAATTCCAGTCAATGCCACAATTCCCAAAACACTAACAACACTCAGGCTGTAACCCATCACCAAGTGTCCCAGCAGTGCCCCCACCATTCCAAACGGAATTGCTGCCATAATTATAACAGGCTGGAAATAACTGCGGAATTGCAAGGCCAGCAGGCAGTAAATCAAGAGCAGTGCCACAGCTCCACCTTGCTGAACTCCAGCCATTGTATTGGATTGTGCTCGGTTCGCTCCCTCAAAAGAGTATTGCAGTTGTGGATTCTGACTTTTGATTTGCTGAAGTAGTTCCTGCTGAATCGCACGTTGAATTTCGCCGGTATTTCCTACACCAGAATCCACTAAAGCACGAACACTGACAATCCGCCGACCATCTATTCTGCGGATTGAACTGTAAGATTGTCCATATTTTAGCTCAGCAACTTCTCTCAAAGGCAGGCGTTCACCACCGGGGGACAAAATCACCAAATCTTCTAAATCACGCAAATATCTGCGTTCCTCAAAAGGTAAACGCAGTTTAACACTGACTTCGTCGCTGTCACGCAGCAATTTAAATACTTCTAGCCCCTGAAAAGCAGCCCTGACTTGTTGTGTCAGTTCCTGTGTACTCAAGCCGAGGGTTCGGCCTGCAGGGCTGAGGCGCAGTTGTACTTCCCGTTTCCCATCTTCGGTACTATCTTCAATATTACTTACACCCGGATATTCGTTCAGTTTCTCCTTGAATTGCTCAACGATGACCAATAATTTTGTCGTGTCGGGATGACTGAGTTGCAAATCAATATCATAGTTAGAACCCATGCTGTGACGGGCGCGAATATTTAGTGCTTCAATCCCCGGAATTTCTCCCATGTCTTTTCTCCATCTCCGGGAAAACTCAACTGCAGCAAAATTTCGTTCTTTCAAAGGTTTTAAAAAAACTCTCACAGAAGTCTTGTGTCCTCCGCCTCGTCCTACGTTGCTGTAGATTCCGTCATGTACAGAATGTCCTACTTCTGATTCATATTCACGGAGTAACTTTTCTGCCGAAAGCAGCATTTTTTTTTCAATTTCCCTGCTGACCGAAGCTGGCGTTCCAAACGGCATACGTGCTGTGACAGCAATATTATCACGGTCAATTTTTGGAAAAAATGTAAAACGCATATGTCCGCCGGCCACCAGACCAGCACAAAGTAAAATAAAAAAGATTCCCACTGCAAAAGCCGTATAACGGTAATCTATTCCTCTTTCCAGAATTTTACGGTACGGTTTATTTGAAAACCAAAACAGTCCTGCACTAAAAAAATGACGCGGAACTTCCAGTAGTTTACCCAATGGAGCAAGAATCCAGGACATTAAGCGATTCACATGAGAAAGGTGTCCTGGAAGAATAAACATCGCTTCTATGAGAGAAAAAATCAAAACGACAATTAGTACATTTGGAATACTTCTAAAAATATTTCCTGTCAAACCTGGTATAAAATAAATCGGCACAAAAGCTGCGATCGTCGTGAGAATTGTGATTAGAACCGGTGGGCCTATTTCAGTTGCGCCGTCCACAGCAGCATCCAATGGCGATTTTTTCATTTCCTGATGTGCATATATATTTTCTCCAACCACAATTGCATCATCCACCACAATCCCTAAAACCAAAATAAAGGCAAATAGTGAGATCATGTTGATACTGGAGTCCATCACCGGCATGGCAATCATGGCACCGGCGAAACTGAGGGGTATGCCCATCATAATCCAAAACGACAAATCAACTCTCAAAAATAGTGCTAATGTCAAAAACACCAATCCGAGTCCCAACAACAAATTATTCATCAGCAATGATATCCGATCCTCCAAAATCAATGACGAATCATTTACTACCTGCATTTGTACACTTGTAGGCAGCTGACCTTCCAGTTCCTTAATTTTTGCATGAACTGCCTTTGAAATTTCGGTAGGAGTTTGTTCTCCCACTCGATAAACCAAAATGCGCTCAGCAGGTTTACCATTATATCTGGAGCGAACATCAGACTCTTCAAACCCATCTGCAATACGGGCAATATCACCCAGACGCAAAATACCCTGCTCTGTTGTCAAGAGTGGAATTGCTGCATATTCAGCTGCAGTATAGCGCCGCTCCTTTGTACGGATTAGCAAGTCTCCACCCACAGTTTGTATCTTTCCTCCCGGCAAATCGAGAGTAGCCTGTCGTATAATTGCAGAAACTTGATTCAAAGTCAGTGAATACTGCTGCAAGGCTGTGTTAGAAATTTCCAGTGTCATTTCAAAACCCCTGGGTTGTTCCACGTCAACTTGAGTAATGTCCGGATGAGTCAATAAAGTATCACGAATCATCTGCGCCAACTCTATCAGGGAACGTGCAGGAGCATCACCGTAAACAGCAATATTCATCACTTCTCTGCGCATTCTCGGCAACTGCACCTGTGGGTCATCAGCGTCTTCAGGAAGAGTAGTTAAGCGGGTCACTGCCGATTCGACATCGTCAAAAACACTCTGTTTGTCTGCTCCTTTTTGCAGTTCAATCCGGAAACTTCCCAGACCCTCTTTAGCAGTTCCGGTAATATTTTTTACTCCAGAAATTCCGGAAACCGCATCTTCAATCGGCAACAAAATCGATTCTTCAATTTCATCTGGAGTTGCTCCTGAATATGGTACAGCCACAATGATAAAATCCAGTTCAAATTCAGGAAAAACTTCCTGCTTGGTATTAAACACACCCATTGCACCTGCAGCCAGGATAATGAGCATTAACAAATTTGCAGCAACTTTGTGTTCTGCCATCCAACGAATCATGACTCCTCCTTCTGCTCAGAAAAATTCCCTTGTTCAGATTTTTTATTTCGGGGTTTTTTCATCCCTTCAGGACGTTTCCCCTTTCTTCTTTTTTTACCTGATATTTTGTTGTGTTGAATTTTTTCCTCACCTACCACTCTAATTTTTAAACCGTTTGCGGCACCTTTGATTGGTGAGATTATAATTTTTTCTCCAGGTTTAACACCATTGGAGAGATAAACATTATCAAAATCAAGATGAGCAATTCGTACAGTGCGGACCTGTAGCTCCCCTGCAGAAGCAATCCAAACTGTGTCGCGGTCACGTAAAGCTTGTGCTGGAATTTGAACTACATTTTCAAGTTGCCGACCTGGAATACTAACATCCACAAATGAACCTACAAATAATGGCATAGTCGATACTTCCAATTTGCGCTTATTTTCCGTATCAGCAACACCTTTTTCTTTTACCACTACAACTCCGGAGTTTTTATTTTTTTGTACATTTGGCAGTCTTTTTAACAGGAAAGGATCCTCAGTTTCGGCAACCAACTGCACCATCATTCCTCTGCTAGTCAGTTCCAGTAAACGCCGTTTGATGACTGCAACCCGGGAAACTGTAGAATTTATTCCTGTCAAAGAAATCTTAGCCAGGATTTGATACTGATTCTCAGCACTAACCTGGTCATTCGATTGTGGGAGCCAGTTCAAGCGCCCCATTGGCAGATCGATCACCACTTCTGCCTGGTCACTTCCCAACAATGTTGCCAACTGTGCACCCGGATTGACATATTGCCCCAAATCCACATTCCGGGTTTGTACCACTCCGTTAAACGGAGCTTTCAAGCGGGATTTTGATTGACGGATTCCAATTTCCAATAGTTTTTCTCCTTTTTTAAAAAAACGTCCCTCCCGCAAATTTGGACTGATCCAAATCACTTCTCCACCAATTCGTGCGCTCAACACAACTCTTTTTGCGGCACGAATCCGACCATGTGTCCGCACCTCAATTTGGGGACTGGACAAAGCTGCTGTTGTTACTTCAACCAGCGTACCCTGCTGGTGGTTTGTTTTTTTTCTGGCAGTCGGTTTGCTTTTCAGTAATGCCATTGTAATTCCTGCACCCAAGCCCAGTACCAGTATTGGCATCCAAAATTTTAAATTAAATATTTTTTTCCACATATATCGTTTAAGTCAAATAGTTGAAGGAGTATCAGGTAAATTCAAAATAAAAGTTGTACCTTTGCCAATTTTGCTTTGCACAATGATAGTACCACCGTGTGCTTCAATGATTGTTTTGCAGAGACTTAAGCCCAGACCGTAACCGCCAGTATTTCTGTTTCGGGACTTATCGGTTCTATAAAATTGTTCAAAAATCAAGTCAAGTTCCTCTGCCGGAATTCCCGGACCATGATCCTGGATTTCGATCTTTATTCCGGAAACATTGTCAACTTTGCTGTAAGACTCGTTTTTTTGCAAACGGATTTCCACCGGAGAATTTTCTGCCGGAGAATACTTGATGGCGTTGGACAATAAGTTTTTCAACATAGTCCGGATTTGCTCGGTATCTGCAGAAGTTTCACATTTTTCCGGATGAGTTTCAAAACGAATCCCCGGCGATTGTTTTGAAAACTTTACTTCAAAATCCAAACAGAGTTCTTGAATCAATTTGACCAAATCAAATTCCTGCCGATTTAATTGACCATGCTCACTTTTCAAACGGGCTGTTTCTAAAATTTCCGTTATCATTTGATCCATTTCCTGAACATCCTCACGTAAACTTTCACGAGACTCAGATTCCGGAATAAACTCCAAAGCAACTTTCATACGTGTCAAAGGCGAGCGTAGTTCATGGCTGACATCGAGTAACAGTTGTTCTTTAGCTGCAAGCATAGCTCTAAGACTTTCGGACATCCGATTGAATGCCCGAGCTAAATTGCCCAGTTCATCACTACGTTTTTCCGGCAGGCGATGTTCCAAATTTCCCGCCCCTAAGGCACTTACACCTTCAGAAAGCCAATGCAGAGGCAGTAATATTCTACGCATAAAAAGCAAGGTTCCAGTTAATATCAGGCCTATCAATCCCAAAACAGCCATTATCCAAGGCAGTGCAAAACGAATTCCGTGCCAGTCATCTACAATTTCGGCAAAGATAAACCGACCTTTTGGTGTTTCTACTGTTACCACACCCTGCCTCTGATAGCGCCCATATCGGACATTTGCAACAACAGGACTTTTAGATTGGGAAATCAGGTGGAAAGGTTCTCCTGATTTATTGGTCCAATTTCTGAAGCGCACCTTTTCCAGTGCTGGAATTCCGGAAGCAGTTTGCCATGAAACATTTTCTCCTTCGAAACGAATTATCAAAAACAGGCGTTGGGATAATTCTCTGGCATGTACCAAATTAAGATTTTCCTCTAAATCACTGACAAGATAAGCTCCATACTGGGCCAGATTATTTCGGAAAAAGTTTTTTTGGTTTTCACGGAAACCATGCCAACTGATTGCAGAAATTCCAAGTACCAACAGACTACCTGAAAGAAGCATTACTACAATCAATTTTGTAAATACTGAATGAAAGGGACGCTTCAGCCAGTTCCAGTTGTTTTGCCTTTCAAACACCATTTTCTCCTCCGATAAACAAATAACCGGTTCCCCAGATGGTTTTAATAAAACGTGGATTTTTTGGATCGTCTCCAAGTTTCTGACGCAAGCGGCTCATCGTTATATCAACTGAGCGGTTAAAAGCATCCCACTCAATACCTCTCAGTTCCTCAATAATTTGATCACGATTCAAAACTCTACCTGAATTCTTAACCAACAACGAAAGACACTCAAACTCATTCAATGTCAGTTGCACCAAGTTTTCATCAACACGTACTTCATATTTATGAAAATCAATACTCAATCCGCCAATGGTTTTTATACCGGATTTTGATTTAGCCTGTACACGCCGAAAAATAGCCTGAATTCGTGCCACCAATTCGCGTGGTTCAAATGGTTTTGGCAAATAATCATCTGCACCAATTTCCAAACCAACAACCCGATCCATTACTTCTCCACGTGCAGTGAGCATAAGGACCGGAACTGAACTCTTTTGCCGAATCATGCGGCAAACTTCAAAACCGTTCATTTCAGGAAGCATCACATCCAGAATTACCAAATCAGGATTTTCCCGTTCAAGTTTTTCAAGTCCCTCACTTGGAAGTGTTGCCGTCAAGACCTCAAAACCCATTTTTCCGAGATAATCTGTCAGTAACTGATTCAGTTTTTCGTCATCATCAATGATGAGTATTTTGTCTGAAATTCCACTTGTAGAGGTCATGAGAATACTTATTGATTAATTTCTATTTCCACTGTTTGCCCTATTTTCATGCCACGAAAATCATCATCTGCAAGACCGTATTTTTTCATCGACTCAGCCAGCAATTCCGGAGGCTCCAAAAACGATTCATGTGAAAGTTGAAAAGTTCCCCAATGAATCGGGATTGATTTTTGTGCCTGAATATCTTGATGCACTAAAACTGCTTGTTCCGGATCGAGATGTTGCGACAACATAAAATATCTTGGCTCGTAAGCTCCAATCGGAATCATCGCCAGTTGAAACGGGCCTAGTTTTTGACCGATTTCCTTGAACATATTTTCATCGTAACCAGTGTCTCCAGCAAACCATGAATTAAAATCACCGATTTCTACAGCCCATGAACCCCACAAACTTTTATTGGTGTCCCAAGGTGTGCGCTTTGACCAGTGAATGCTTGGCGTAAATGAGATTGTTACAGTAAGGCTCGCTTTTTTTGAAAATTCGTGTGACTCCCACCAGTCTAATTCAACAACTTTTTTAGCTGAAATTCCCCGCTCTAAAAACCACGATTTCAAGCCTAAAGGCACAAACCACATCACAGAATCCCCAAACATATCTACCGTGCGGGAGTCCAAATGATCGTAATGATTATGCGAAATTACGACAAAATCAATTTCCGGCATTTCCTCAAAAGAAAGTGCGGGCGGCGTGAAACGTTTTGTGCCAAAATTTAGCGGAGCGGCATAATCCGTCAAATGCGGGTCGGTCAAAAAATTAATTCCTTGATATTGTACTAAAACCGTAGCTTGTCCAATCCACGTTGCGCGAGGCACATCCGACGGTGAGTTTATTTTAGAAAAATCAACTTTTGCTAAAACCTCCTCAATGTTTTTTTGGACAACATCTGGATATACGCCTTCCTTGAGCATCATAGACAACCAATCAAAAAGCCCCACTTCAATCCTTGATTTGAAGCTGTTTTCATCGTGATGCGCTTTCATAGGATCATAATTGACACTGTTAGAACAACTCGTAATCGCTAAGGTTACCAATATCAAAACAACCGCTACATAAGCAGTAATTGCAGACTTGTTCATTCTTGAACCACGATTTTTTCAGCTCCGGAAATTTTGTCTGTGCGCAAATGCAACAGCAGCTCCAGTTCATTTCCCGGCTCGGCCAATAATCCTCCGACAACTGCTGGAACCGTAACTTTCAAGGCAGAAAATGTCGTTTTCAAATGGCCCTCAACAAGAAAATATCCGTCCTGTTTTGCAAATGATAAATTGAACTTCACCGGAAACACCCCACCAGCGACTTCCAGATTTCCGGAAATTTTCGGTCGCTGTCCTGCCAACATTTCTTCCCACACCGATTTTTTCAACCACTCAGAAATAAAACTAATTTTCGGTGTTAGCTCTGCTTTTAGAATATTTGGAATATCTTTGTCGCGCATTGTGTTACCTGAATCCAGACTATTCACTGGAACGCTGACTTCGATTTTCGCCAAATCTCCGGAAGTATTCCAGTGCATTATTGTAGTTAGCTCACAGCTTTTTCCAATAACTTCCACATCGGCAAAGAGGAACATGACTTTTTCCGTTTTGTAGGCCAGACAATGTTCTTCCGGAGCAAAAATCGGTTCTTCCGCAAACGCAAAATTTACGCTCAAAGTGAACAAAATACTTGTTGTAAAAATGGTGATGAGTTTTTTCATTGTTTAATCGATTGAATTTGATTAAAAAATGTGGAGAGAATTTTTCCAGTACTTTAGCATTAATAAGTTTTGGAATGATTAATTCCAAAAACCGCGCCTATGTCTGCCCCAACGCCCTTTTTCATCGTGTTTGCGGCGTTCTTCCATTTTTTCCACAATTTCGGCCCGTTGTTCCGGAGTCAAAACAGCATGGAATTTTGCGAAGTTTGTCGCCAGTTTCGGTAACTTGGCGCGTAATTGCTCCAAGCTACTTGACAAAACGGCTTCCAACTTTGCCGCATCGACGGTTTCGCTTTTCATTTGCGCAAGGAATTCGTCGTTGACTGCTTTATGAGTTTCCAGCAGAAACTCTTTTTCCACAAACAAATCGGCTGCAATCGGTGATATTTGTTTTGATTGTTGTTCACTGAGTTCCAATCGATCTGAAATATACTCTGTGGCACGTTCCGCTGTCATCTCCCTGTTTCTGCAACCTGCAAAACTCAGGGGGAGCAAAACCGCAACTAGTGCTCCGAGCATAAGTTTTCTCAAACAATATTTCGTTTTACATTTTCGCTTTTTCATATTACTCCTTTTGTGTAGATGATTCAATGCAGATGAGTTTCAGTAATCTCAATTATACAGACACTTTTCCTGAAAAACTTTTCCCGGCCGTAACAGGGTGTATCAGTTTGTAACAGTACATGTTATTGTTGGTTATTTCAGCATATAGTAACTGAGCGTTGCCGGAACAGTTCTGGCATTTATTATAGTTTTGAATCTAAATTTCATAAATTATTCAATTTCCTAAGATTGTGGAATTGACCAATTACTAAGAGGTTGTTAAAATACAGTATCCACTTTTTGTGGTTACTTGGTGCTGGACCTCTTTCTAGTCAAAGGAAACCTATGAGAATTGCAATAATAGCCGTAATTGGAATTTTATCTTATTTGATTGTTTTGTTACCTGGTTATTTTTTTATTGTTCCGCAGACTCCAGATGAAGAGCCTGCAGATAATAAAACAATAACAAAAGTGACGCAGGAAAAAGATTCCAAAAAACAATCAAAATTGACCATAGCAAATCCTGGAGATGCACCACCTCCAAAGTGATTATTTACTTTTTAATTACCGTTTCACAGCTCTTCAGTGAAAGAAGCTGTTAAGCACAAAATTTTCCAACCTTTAGCTTTAGGAGTCCTAATGCCCATTCATCTCTCTTTTAAAAACATACGCAGTTCAAAAGCAGTCACTGAACATGTACATCAAGCTTTCGAAGAGTTGATAAAAATTACTGATGATAAATTCCCTTTTCATGTAAATCTCAATAAAGTTGCAGAAGAATCTTATCATGTGGGCATCAATTGCAGTTATAGAAACAAGCCGCTGTCAAGTAAAGCTGACCATGAAAATCTATATAAAGCCATTTCAAAAAGTATCGAATCAATGAAAACACAGGTAATCCGCAAAGCCGAAAAGGTCAGAGGCTGAATTTCACACTCAGAGAGGCTAGATTTGAGCCTCTCAACATTATAGATGCTATAATTTTATGATGGGACTTGTGTTTCCACCGGCGAAACATCTGCAGACAATCTTGTTCAGCTTTACTCTTTTGTTATTTTTAAACCTGAATAATGAGTTACTTGCAGCCTGTCGCGGAGAAGGTTTCGTTGGTATTTCCAATAACGATCCCATAATGTCATGGGTTGATTTGACCTACTCTCCAACCTATTCTAGTGCAAGCACATCTGGAACATCCGGCTGCAAAAATTGGGATTTTTCCCAATATCTGGAAGATGTGAGGCTGCAGTTTGTTGAACAGTCTCAAGTGCAATTGCTGGCTGAAACAGTACAGGGTCATGGTCCTCACCTGGATGCTTTGAGCAGATTGATGACTTGTCCAGAGTCTACAACAAACGTGTTTTCCGGAATGTTATGGAATCACCGTTTGCAGACAATTACAATTTTTGAAACATCAAATAAGTCCCGGGAATATTTAGCAGAACTCAGGAAGTGGATCTTGGATAGCCCGGAACTGCGGAACAGTTGTAGAATTTCATAAAAGAAGCTACAAATGAGATTATTGACGTTGATCTTGCTGGCAATTAGCGGTTTTTTTGGGAGTGAAACCGTGTGGGCATGTCATAAGGGTGGACCTATGGGTTTTGCGACTAATGATCCGGGGGCATTCTCACTCGATATTACGCTCTCGCCAACATTCACCGGAGCCAGCACTTCGGGAGCTGCAGGTTGTAAGGATTGGGATTACTCGCAGCATCAACAAATTCAATACCTGGAAACTCAATGGTCATTTATAAGTGAGGCTGCTTCACGGGGTCAGGGGGAGCACTTGACTGCACTGGTACAGATAATGGGTTGTTCTACCAAAAATGATTCCCGGTTTGCATTCGTACTGCAGCAAAATTATTCCGGTTTGTTTAGTCAACCAAAACCAAGTGCTGAACTCTTAGAGCAACTAAAAATTCTATTAATACAAAATCCGTTAATTACCTGTTCCAGTTGAACCAATTATTTCGAAATATATAAACGTATGAAGAATGATTTTATGATGCACCTTGTAATTACAGGTGGAGTTATTTTAGTATTTTTTCTTATTTTAAAGTTTTTTGATATTACTTTCTAAGTACTAACAGGACAACATCAGCCTCAATAAATTAAGCCTCTTTTAAAATCCGGAAGATAAAAACCACTCAAAGATGTCTGCTCTAATCCTGACTGATCCTGAAAATATTTTATAATCTCAGTTGCTTCTTTCAGCATGCGGCTGTGCACTAAAGTGTGGTCCTGGAGCTGATGAAATTTATAGAGCATATTGCCACAAACTTCTGCTCCAGAGTCATTCCCAAAATAACTACGGATCAGAAACAACAAAGTAATGAGTTGAATTGATCGTTCTCCTTCATAATTATTTTGCAGAGGTTCAAGCAAATCATCTACATTTCGTAAATGCATTTCCGCTGCAGCAACGTCACCACCCTGCATCAAGGCTTCTGAAAGTTTCAACTGCAGTAACGCAATTACCCAAAGATGTTCCTTTGAGTCTGTCAATTTATTCAACACCTGTTGAGTCTCAATTGCAATCTCGTAAGATAAAATGGTTTGCTCAAGTGTCCGCTCTTCAGAGTCAAAATTTTTTGGTAGATTATTGATTATTTTTTTAATTTTCGGACAGTGATTTTTCCAAATTTTTTCAAAGGCATTTTTGTTAAACTGTGGTTTTTCTTCAGCATACTGTTGAAAATCCTGCAGCCGATTGGAGGAAAAAAAACAGCGCGGGCAAACATTCACGTCCAGTTTACTAAAATCACAATGTTTGAACCCTGGATACGGCTCAAAATATAACGGAACTCCAAAAAGATTTGCTTCAACTTTCATCGTATTGGGGCGGAGAGTCCAAAAAGACAACCGTTTTTCTCCACAAACAAAACATGCCACATTTTGACCTGATAAAGATTTGTTGTCTGTTTCAATTGCACCATATTTTTTGGGAGAATCGTCTTTTACCAAATCACTTTTGGGCTCAAGAAACTGCGGTAGACCGTGCCGCTTGTCTGGAATTTGTTGAAATTTGGCACTAATTAAATATCGTTGCCTGTCAAAAGGATCTCTACTGACTCCGCTACAATTTGAGTAGATCGAAGAATAATACTCTTCAAGCCTGGAAATTTTTGCTAATTTAATACTCAGCAGAGCACCCTTTATGATTGGCCGGTGAAAAGAAAAAACACATTCACTTTTTGTTAATTCGCGTACAGGTACTACCGTAAATTCAGTGAAAGTAACAATGGCTAGATTCGGCTGCCCACTGTCCAAATAATCCCGACTATCTAATAGAATTTGATCTGCCTCATTTTTGGATAGTCCAACCCAGTTAGCAGCACGCCGAAATAATGCAATCTCTGTTTTGCTAACTTGACGATTAGCAACCATTGCACGGGCCAAATATCTTAGCAGAATTACAGCACGTTCTTTGGATATCGTCAATTCCGGCCACTCCGGAATCTCTTGCATTTTTAACAATCCCAGTAGTTTATTTGAATGTTCTTCAGACTCCATCCACTTCAGAACTTCACTAAAAAAAGGGCGCTCCCGGAGATCTATCGAACCATCTGCTGCCAACATTCCAGTCACAGCTTGTGCCAGCCAGTATTTTTCTGCATTCGAAAATAACGAGGAATCCAGTTCAGAATATTCAACCATCAGGAAGAAACTAATAATAACAGGTTTGTAAGACACACATCTCAATCTGCTTTGCTAAGACTGAGCAATAGAAATATAAAGAACAAAATTAAGCACAACCCGAGCCACGCAGTTCTAAAATAGGGCAAAGAATTGTTGCATTCAGAAACAATTTGTTATAGTTTAAAGGCTATAAGTAGTTAAGATTGACTCTGCTGCAAAAATTAAATTTTTCATGCCATACCATGGAGGTTCGAATGAACTGGCTTAAAAAAACAATAGGTATTGGTGCTCTTGTCGGAAGCTTGTTATTTGGCGGGATCACAAATGCACGTGCAGAAACACTTGAAATCGTTTTTACCAACAGTCTCTGGGGTGCAGCAATTGGCGGTGTTTCCGGACTGGCTCTCTGGGCTTTGCAGGACGAGGACAAGGAAGATAAATTGTTCCCGCAATACGTCATCAAGGGCATGGCTTTAGGAATGTTTGCCGGAATGGGTGTAGGGATTTATGAGGCTCGATCTGGAGGCAGTGTCTTTATGAGCAAGAGAAATCCACCGGGCTTGTTTCACCTGGATCTAAATTCAAATGTATTAGCTTTGCGTCCGGCAAAAATCTTACCACGTCCTGTGATTGCTTTAAAAACAAATTCACCTCAATGGAGACTGGATTTGTTTACTGCTTCTTTCTGAAATAAATATGAATTTAATGATTACCGGTGGTGCGGGTTTCATTGGTGCAAACTTGGTTCTGCATTGGTTACAACATCATCCGGATGATTTGGTCATTAATTTTGATGCACTCACATATGCCGGCAATTTAGAGAATCTTGCAGAAGTAAAAAATCATCCCAAATATCGCTTTGTTCTAGGTGATTTACGAAATCCAGCGGATATTTCAAAGACTTTTTCTAAGTACCATGTTGATGCAGTCATACACTTAGCAGCCGAATCGCATGTTGACCGAAGTATTTACGGACCTGCAGATTTTATTGAAACCAACATCAGTGGTACCTTTAATCTGTTAGAAACAGCTCGTGATTACTGGAAAACAGATCTTTCTGCACACCGCTTTCTGCATGTCAGTACCGATGAGGTTTACGGTTCATTAGGCTCTTGTGGTAAATTTTTGGAAACCACACCGTATGCACCTAACTCACCTTATTCTGCTTCAAAAGCAGCCAGCGACCATCTGGTCAGAGCATGGCATCACACTTACAAGATGAACATGCTGACAACCAATTGCTCAAATAACTATGGTCCATTTCAGTTTCCGGAAAAACTTCTGCCGCTACTTATCAATAACTGTTTACAGAATCTTTACATTCCAGTCTATGGAGACGGGAAAAATATCAGAGATTGGCTGTTTGTCAAAGATCACTGCGAAGCCCTTGATTGTGTTTTTCACAGTGGTAAATCAGGTGAAACATATAATATCGGTGGCGGAAACGAGTGGAGCAATATCGATATTGTTCGTTATGTCTGCAAAGAACTGGATCAAAGATTAGGTCGGAGTAAAGAAAACTCCTGCGAAAAATTGATCACTTTTGTGCAGGACCGTCCTGGTCATGACCTGCGCTATGCAATTGATGCCAGCAAGATTAAAACTGAACTCAACTGGACACCGCGCCACACTTTTGGAGAGGGACTTAGCAAAACCATTGAATGGTACCTCGGGCACCAGAACTGGATCAAGGACATAACTTCAGGCACATATCGAGAATACTACGAACTCCAGTACGGCGGACAAAATTCTGATGCCGTTTGATTGCATTACTTGATTAAAGAGGACTGTCCCGACAGAGAATAGCAAATCATGTCATTGATTCTGGAAAATGCTCTGCTTTCAGCTTCTGATGGTTTGGTACAGGCCAGGAAAAAAATCTGGTTTCATTTCCAGAAATACCCCTGGGATCTCGGCTGTCCGGAAAACAATCCGGGCCCCGGTGTACATCGGCGCCGCATTGAGGCCAGGATCCTGCGTGGCTTACCTGAGCCAAAAAATACAAGAAAACTTTCCGGAACCTACCATTTAGGAATTTCCCCTCACATTTATAGTTACTATCACCTGTTTGCTGATCTACTGCCGCATTTAATTGTGTCTCCTCAATATCCGGTACTAGTTCCTGAATTCTTGCCTAAATCGTTTATCAAATTATTAAATGAAGTTGGATTTCAAACCCTGATCCTGCCGCCGGAAAACTTTCAGGTTGAGCAACTCATTGTTCCAGAGATTACAACGCCGGATTGGAACCTGAAAAAAATAAATACTATCCAATCTTTTTTTGAAAAAATTTTTCCACTAAAATCTCCGCCTGATATACCAAGTTCAAAGTCAGCAAAACGGATCTATATTTCACGAAAACTTGCTGTTAAAAGACACTTAGCAAATGAAGTTGAATTTCTACCACTTCTCAAAAAAAATGACTTCCAGAAAGAATACTTGGAGCGCATGAGAATTCAGCAACAAGTTGAACTTTTTAGGGAAGCGTCGCATATTGTGGCAGCACACGGTGCAGGGTTGACAAATATTTTATTTGCACCGACAAAAGTAAAAATATTAGAGATCCGACCTTTATTATCAAGTGGCCAGTTTTGCTTTGAGAATTTGTTTTCTCAAAAGTGGAATGAGAGTGAATTGTTGGTTCCTCCACGCAAAGGTAAATTTATTTTACCTCTGGACTCACTCTCAGAAGTATTAGAACGCTGGGGGTTGGATAATCATACAAATTAATAACCAACACTTTTCTTGTTTTTATTGAATTCGAGTACTAAAACGGGGTACCGACTGAATTTTATGTATTATTTTTTTGAAAAAATTTATTTAAATGAGGAATGTTTTTTTGAAGTCTTTTAAATAGTTAACGCTTAATAATAGTTATAAATTAATAAAATCAATAGTATATCTTTAAATACAGGTGTGTTATAATACAGTATTATTCTTTCAA
>JACKQG010001280.1_pt1 | contig 35213 bp, 29 predicted proteins | sample 8237621 | NCBI WGS metagenome assembly JACKQG01 (sample SAMN15677084, study PRJNA649215) | marine metagenome | biome: marine; feature: Black Sea; material: saline water; isolation source: suspended particulate matter (SPM) from the Black Sea western gyre | collected 2013-06-09/2013-06-10 | depth...
AGCGACTTTCTCTCTTTCCTTTTCTCCTTTTTGGTTCCGGCTCGTCCGGGTTAGGATTAGGAGCAGGCATTCATTCTGAAGACGCCATTGTGGGAAATATTGGCTCTGAGCGTTTGATGGATTACACAGTGATCGGTGATACCGTCAATGTGGCACGTCGTTTGCAGGAATCAGCCAAAGCGGGAGAAATCTTGATCAGTGATACCACTTATAAACTAGTGCCCGATGCCGAAGTGGAATTCCTCGGTCCGCAATATTTGCACGGCCGTGATTCTCTGGTGGATGTTTATTCTCTGCTCGGTTTGCCAGACTAAGATCCGAATGCTATAATTTTTCCCTATGCCCCAGTAGCTCAATGGATAGAGCGAAGCTCTCCTAAAGCTTAGGTTGCAGGTTCGATTCCTGCCTGGGGCATTGTCGCCAAAAGACCAGCAGAAATTTCTGCTGGTCTTTTGCTACGTCAAATAGTGATGTTGCTATTTGACCATGTGTTGTGTTCAGCGGGGGAAATTGGAAGGGCTCCCATTTGAGAATACAAAGGAGATATAGGGTCGAGTCGTGACTCCAGAAGTACTCGAACCACTTGCTATACTGGTAGCGTAGTAATCTGGAATTAGGTGTCTCACTTATATTATGGAACTTGCCAATACGCAATACGTGTATAATCTAGATTGAGAGCTTGTATTATCTCTTCTAAATAGAGAAAGAAATCTTGTTTTTCCCCGTTTTAAGATTTGGCTGGGTAGTGTTGACGTTTCAGGCTTTGTCAGGAGTAAATGACAATTTTATGAAGCAACGTTTCCAGAAAGAAATCTCCAAATGTCAACACGGCCTAGTCTAATCCATGCGAGAACGCCCGATATTTGCCTAGTTTATTGATAGGATGAGAACCATATCTAAATGTCACCCATGATAGATTACTCTAGTAAGCAATGGGAGATTCCTATGGTAGGTCGAAAATTATTTGTTGCTACAATTGTTGGTACATTATCAATTCTGCTCACGGCCTGCACACCCTCTGAAGAACAAACATCCCAAGTGACTGCCGAAACGATGGCACCAATACGAGATCAAATCATTATCCTCGGGGATATTTCCGATGATCCTTCTGAGGTCATTGATGGTTCCCAACCCCTGGCAGATTATCTGGCAAGTAATCTAAGGGATTATGGCATCACAGAGGGGCAAGTAAAAATTGCTGCCACGATGGATGAAATGACGCAATTGCTAAAGAATAGAGAAGTCGATCTATATTTTGATAGTGTTTACCCTGCGACTATAATATCTGATGCATCAGGGGCACTACCCATTTTGAGACGTTGGCGGTTTGGCGTTGAAGAATATTATACGGTCATTTTTGCTAGTGAAGAAAGCGGGATCACTTCGATCGAAGATTTACTTGGGCATATGATCGCCATGGATGCACCATATTCAACCTCTGGGTATTTGCTCCCTGCCGCTCATTTAGTTGAAGGTAGTATAAACCTTGTTGGGAAGCACTCTTACAATGATTCTGTAGCTGATAATGAAGTGGGCTTTGTATTCAGTTACGATGATGAAAACACCGTTCAATGGGTTTTACGCGGGTTGACTGCAGCTGGAGCTACCGATGATTATCATTATTATGTGGCCTTTCCTGAAGAGACGACTGATAAGCTTGTTGTACTGGCAAAGACCGATTCTATTCCCCGGCAGATTGTTATAGTCAGATCAGGTGTTAATCCTAAATTATTGGAAGCTATAACGAGAATACTCACTACTGCGCATGAGACCGAAGAAGGACAGATTGCCCTTGAAGCCTTCCAAACATCCCGCTTTGATGAATTTCCTGAGGGTATCGAGACTGCGGCAGAGCAAATGCGTCAAATGATAGAGATTGTCCAGGGGTTGTCATTGCCTTAGACTGTTTGTAAAGGATATGAAGTTTTATAGTTACTGGTCGAAGTTAACTTTAGGTAGCAAAATAGCTGGTCTGACTAGTCTGCTGGTCATGCTTGTCGTCTTTACGCTAACTGCTCTTTCTATTCAACGCGAACAGGCTAACTTTCAAAGTGAACTGACAACACAGGCTGCTTTGTTATTGGAAACCATACCACTGACCATGCGCGATCAAATCTACCGCATGGAGCTTGATGAAATAACCGATATGGCCAAAGTGGTGAGCAATAATGAAGAAGTCAAAATGTTCATTGTCTATGATCAGTTTGGTGTGATCCTGGTAGACTCATCTCATTCTGGGTTGTCATTCTCCCAGGAAGCAGACCCTTTGGGGGAGAAACTGATTGCACTAAATGGGGATCAACTATATTTAGAATGGCAAGAGGATCAACTTGTTGTTGGGGATGTCATCATGCTTGGCAATCAACCCATCGGCGCGGTTGCTACTGGCCTCTCCACGGCTCCGTTGGAGCAAAAAATATCTGATCTGACTCGTCAGGGTATCTTGTTGGCGGTAATAACATTGGTTTTTGGGGCTGGTTTATCTTTTCTCCTCGCCCGTCAAATGACCAACCCTCTGGGTGAATTGACAAACGTGGCTACGGAAATGGCTGATGGGAATCTATCTATCCGGGCTAAGCTTCATTCTGAGGATGAGATTGGCCGCCTTGGGGAGACCTTCAACAAAATGGCAAGCGCTATCCAAAAGCGTGAAACCGAGTTGCGAAATCTCGCTGCTGGGCTTGAACAGGCTGTCACTGAGAGGACTGCTGAACTACGCCAGCAAAACAAGGCACTGGAAAAGATGGCCATTTCGGATCCTCTCACAGGGATATTTAACCGCCGCTATTTCTTCGAATTGGCTGAAATTGAAATCGAACGTTCTCAACGTTATGGACATTCGTTGTCAGTAGCTATCATCGATTTGGATAACTTCAAGAAGATGAATGATACCTTTGGGCACATGGTTGGAGACAAAATTCTGGTCGATTTTACTGATTTGTGCCTGGAGAGTTTGCGGAGTGCGGACATATTCGCCCGTTATGGTGGTGATGAATTTGTTGTTTTGATGCCCGAGGCAGATTGCTCTGCCGCTAGAATGACTGCCGAAAGATTAAGGAAACTTGTATCTGAAAAAACCTGGGTCTACGATAAGGGCGATGATGGGTTTATGACGATTAGTTTGGGAATTACATGTATGAAGGGAAACCAGGATTTATCCTTTGATGTCCTGATTTCCCAAGCTGATCAGGCTATGTACACATCCAAGCAAGCTGGGCGGAATAGCGTATCTGTTTGGGAAGAACGTTAGAATAAAACTGCCAATTTTCCTTGCTGTGTCAAGGGGCGGTTATTAATCTAATTTGAAATACCTAGATTTCTTTTCCCCATAAAAGTGGTTCGGAACAGATCCTATTTTTGGTTCAAAACGTTTAAGCCAAAATGTCGTAACGAAACTGTCATGAAACTGTTTTTTTCGATTGTCAGGGGTTTAGTATTATCTGAGTGACGAATGCCCGGGTGCCCCCCTCACTTGGGCATTTGTCGCGTTAAAAGCAAAAACTCAGTTTCTTGCTAAGCACTCCAGAAGGGAGAAATAAAACCGAGTTTATTGTTGTTGAGCCAACTTTTCAGCTTTCTTAAATTCCTCAGGGGTGTTGAGATTCATGAAAGTGTAATCCCTAAAATCAAGCCGTGCCATTTTTTCTGGGGGAAGATAGCAAACTTCCGCATCCTGGTGCCAGGAGATCATGCGCCATTTGTCAGCATCGACGGCGGCTTTGACTGCTGATAGGCAGGTATCTCGTCGATAGACTGCGTGGAGAGGTTCGAAGCCGTGTTCGGTTTTGGGGATGACGGCGTCACAATTCTCTTGCTTTAGGATTTCACGCGCCGCAGAGAGGATTTCTACCGAGGCAAAGGGCATATCGCAGGCTACCAGGGCGACCTCGGGGTGGGTTGCTACTTTTAGGGCTGTGTACAAACCCCCAAGGGCGCCGCGTTCAGGGATCACGTCTGGGAACAGGGGGATGTTCAAATAGCGGTATCCCTCTGGGCGGTTGGTAACAATCACCACTTCATCGGCGATGGAAGATACCCTCTCCAAGACGCGCTCAATCAAGGGTCGTCCCAAAAAATCCATCAAAGCTTTGTCTTGGCCCATGCGGCTGGATTGGCCACCGGCCTGGATTACTAGAGTTAACATAATTGCGATTATAATGGATGCATGGTAACGGTAGAAGAGAAGTTGGATGAACTGACCCGTCAGGGGGAACTCTTTGAACAGGTAGAGGATCATGCGGTGCGCTGTTATGCCTGCGGGCACCGTTGTTTGATTCGCGAGGGGCGGCGCGGGGTTTGCAAAGTGCGCTTCAATCTGGGGGGCGTGCTGAGGGTGCCTTGGGGTTATGTAGCTGGTCTGCAAGTTGATCCCATCGAAAAGAAGCCGTTCTACCATATGCTTTCTGGCGGAGATGCGCTGAGCTTTGGTATGCTGGGATGCGATTTCCATTGCGGGTATTGCCAGAACTGGCTCAGCTCTCAAACGCTGCGCGATCCGGAGTCGGGTTCTTCGAGCCGTCATATTCGGCGTATCACTCCAAAAGAGCTTGTGGATTACGGCGTTCGTGGTGGTGCTGAGGTAGTCGCATCTACTTATAACGAGCCGCTGATCACTTCGGAATGGGCGGTTGCGATTTTTAAAGTAGCGAAAGCTGCGGGGATGAAGTGTGTGTACATCTCGAATGGCAATGCTACCCCAGAGGTATTAGATTTTTTGCAGCCCTTTTTGACGGCTTACAAGATCGACTTGAAAACCATGCAGGATAAGCAATATCGCCAATTGGGCGGCGTGCTGGAGCATGTTTTGGACAGCATTCAACGCGCTCACGACCTGGGTTTGTGGGTTGAAGTTGTGACCTTAGTGGTACCGGGTTTTAATGATAGCACTGAAGAGCTAATGGACGCTGCCCGCTTCATCCGCTCGGTTTCACAAAATATCCCCTGGCATGTCTCTGCCTTCCATCCCGATTACAAAATGACCGACCCGCCGCGCACCTCGGTGGAGACTCTGCAACGTGCCGCAGAGATCGGCCAGGAAGCTGGCTTGCGCTATGTTTATGCAGGTAATATCGCAGGGCGGCTCTCTGAGTATGAACATACATATTGTCACAAGTGTAGAAAATTACTGGTAGAACGTTATGGATATGTTATCCTTAGTTATCATTTGACCGCCAAGGGCAACTGCCCTCAGTGTAATACGAAAATCCCCGGCATTTGGACAGATCGTCCAGACCAGGTGCGCTTGGGTGGACCTGGTTTCCCTAGATTAGTGAGGTGAAATGTGAGCGACAATCCCTATCAACTTTTAGCAAAACGATTAGATGCACTACCCAATGGGTTCCCTCCCACGGAAGATGGCGCGGAGCTTCGTCTGCTCGAAAAAATCTTTACCCCAGAGCAGGCCGCTTTGGCTGCTCAATTGCGCTTGACCGTGGAGACTCCTGATGAACTTGCAGATCGTATTGCTGGTGATCCGAGTGAATTGAAGAAACAACTCAAAGTGATGGCTCGCAAAGGATTGATTACTGTTGGTCGAGCCGAAGGTGGCATAGGCTATGGGTTGCTGCCCTTCGTGGTGGGAATTTACGAGTACCAACTTAGCCGTATTGATAGTGAAATGGCGCAGCTATTCGAAGATTATTATCAGCAGGCTTTTACACATATGTTGTCTATTGAACCCTCAGTTCATCGCGTGATCCCGGTTGATGAGACGGTGAAGACGGGCATGGAAGTGCGTCCCTTCGAAAGCGCTACGGAGATACTCAGTAATGCCAACTCTTGGGGATTCCAAGACTGTATCTGCCGAAAGCAGAAAGAACTGATCAATGACCCTTGTGATCACCCCATAGATAACTGCATGGTTTTTCATAAACGTCCGGATGCTTTTGCGAATATTCCCTTCATCACAACGATAACAAAAGATGAAGCCATGGTAAAGATGAAGGAGGCTGCCAACGCAGGATTGGTGCATTCTGTGAGCAATACGCAGGAAGGTGCCTTTTATGTTTGTAATTGCTGTACCTGCTCATGTGGTATCTTGCGCGGAATGTCTGAGATGGGCATTGCCAATGTAGTGGCGCGCTCTGCCTTTGTCAACACTGTGGATGAAGATCTCTGTCAGGGATGTGAGGATTGTATTGAGTATTGCCAATTCAATGCGCTGGCTCTGCACGATGATGCCATGCTCATTAATATCAATACTACCTCTTGCGTGGGCTGTGGGGTTTGTGTTCCTGTTTGCCCCGAAGTGGCTTTGGTGTTGGTCCGCAGACCCGAGGAGGAAGTGCTTTCCATCCCAGTCACAGAAGAAGAATGGCTTGCGGACCGCGCCGCGGCCAGGGGTGTGGATATAAATGCGGTTTTGTAGACAATTTGCACTGCTCGGGCTAAAGCCCTCGCAGTAAACATTCCAAAAAATAGGCTGGGTTGCATTCGCAACCCAGCCTATTTTTTGGTTAATTGTGTATTGGTCAACAGGATGAGAAACACAACCCCTGAAAATTGTCATTGCGAAGCAGCTTCACCGCTGAAGCAATCCCCTCCTTAGTAAGCAGGAGATTGCTTTGCTCCGTGCACTCCGTTCGCAATGACAGGTGTATCATATCTTCCTGACAAATACAATTTTTTGGTTAATTGATTTAGAAACTTAGCGCCTGATTTGAGCGCGCATGACGAAGCGGTCGACGCCGCCGAAGCGGTATTTGTAGATTTCATCGCCGCGCATCATGTCGAAATATTCGCGCCCGTTGTCGATAGCCCATTCGATCAGATAAGCCAGCAAAACCCATCCTGGGGAGAGTTCATTGAATTTGAAATTGATCCCTGAGTTGTACACCCATATTTGATTGGCGTAATCGAAGTTGAGATAGGCGGCGGCCTTTTCATCTCCCACGGTCAAGAAGGATAACTGCAGCCAACCCTCGCGGAAGGCAGTATGCACCGAAGTGCGCATTTGGGAGCGCATCACCTCGGTGAGGAATGCGTCTTTTTCAGAGTCGTGAGCCATCAAGTCAAGGAAAGCATCGATCTCGTCATCGAGCTTGTCCTCGTCTTCAACGGTATACCATTCCACCGGGACATAGAAACCTTCAGCGCGGCGCACCTTACGGCGTATCTCGCGTCGCTGCTTGCCTTGGATGCCCAGTAAATATTCTTCCCAGTCACTAGCCAGGCTGATGCGCGGGGAAGGTTGCAGTTTCTCCAGGGAATAGTTCAAACCCAGTTTTTTGGCACCAGCTTCCAAAGTTGGCAGGGTGGGGGAATCATCCAAAAGGTTATACCAGTCCAGAACTTCCCATGGAGGCGCATCTGGGCTGGTTAAGTGTTCCAACAATCCCTCGACAAATTCTAGTAAGACTTCCTCAGCGACAATCAAATCCAAATAGTCGGAAATCTCGATGCTTCCCAAAAACATCAAGGCATCTTGACCTGCCAGGTTTTTGGTCAAGAACAAGGGGGCAATGCCGATCAGTTCGCCAGTTTCATTGCGGGCGAGCACAATGTACAGTTCTCCACTTTGCCATTCTCCCCCGCCTAATGTTCCCCACCAGGTGGTCAAATATTCGTGACGTAAAAATGGCACGTTGTTTGCACTTTTTTCCAGGAGTTGATTCCACTCGTCGGCGATATTTTCTAGTTCAGATAGTGTGCGTAGTATCTCAATTTGCATAATCTCTCATAGGGTTTTTGATTGGGTCTCTAGGAATCGCTGTGGTAAGGGCCCTTGGTGAGGGGTCACATTTGGGGGTAGGGAGCACGCCCCCTACCCCCAAATGTCAGGTCTCTCACGGCAATTCCCAAAGAACCTTTTGATTGAATTGTAGTCTTTTTGATTTTACCAGTATAATGGTGTAGGTGATGATTGCATCATCGAATTAGGGCATCTCACAAATGACAACTTCCCTTGAATTAGTATTACTTCCATTGCTTCGGTTGGCTGGCAAAGATCGGCCAAAGATGCCAGGTTTATACGCGGCTAATCCCCCCCGACGCGCGGCGCGCGGACGTTCTGCAGACCGTTTTTTCATCTATTTGTCTCTTGAGGGGAATTTGCCCTTATCTCCTAAGGAATTAGATAAGCTCCTGGCCCAAATGGCAGATGATTATTACAAGGCATCAGGTTCTTCAACGGCTGCCATGCGGGCTGTGGCCGAGGAATTAAATGAGCTGCTGCTCAAGCGCAATCTAAATTCTGTCAACCGCGGACGCCAGGCTATCGGCATTTTGGCCTTGGGTGTGGTGCGTTCTGATCGTCTCTATTTGCTGCAAAGCGGATCGTCTCACACGTATTTGATTAAGTCCGAAGGGACGCAACAATTCTACGACCCATCGGATGCCGGACGCGGGTTGGGGCTTAGCCGGGCGACAAATTTGCGTTTCTATCAGGCTGAGCTTCGTCCTGGCGATGTGCTTCTGGTATCGTCGAATCCGCCAATGACCTGGAATACGACCACATTGCGGAATATGCATGGCCTCTCTATGGGAGATTTGTATCGGCGCTTGATCCGCCGCGCTTCGGGAGATATTGAAGCCGTAGTGATGCTCGCAAAAGCGGGCAAAGGCGAACTGCGACTCTTATCCCCTAAGGTTCCCCAGAGTCAGCGCGATACTGAAACCGAAATCCGAAAACCTATTGACGATGATTCAGTACCTCTAGATCTAATACCTGAACCGAAATCTGCTCTGCCACCTCCACCAATCTCGAGTGTGGCTAAAGTTTCTGGGGTGGAAGTTTCTCCTGTGAGAGGAACTGTCGCCAAGCCTATCGAATCTCCAAGGCGCGATAAACCGCAGGAAGATAAAAAACCGAAACCCGCTTCGAAAGCAGCAGGCTCGGCATGGTCTTCGAACATTGGGCCAGGATTACGGACTATTGGAAGTGCGGTTGGAACAACTTTGCGTCAGGCTGCGCAAGCCGCTGTTACGGTATTCGAACGCATCTTGCCCGACGAAAGTATGTTGACACTTTCGGGTTCTTCGATGGCATTTATAGCGGTTGCAGTGCCCCTGGTGGTCGTTTCTATTGCCGCGGTTGTATATTTCAAAAATGGTCGCAGTAGGTATTTTGAAAACTATGTTCAACAAGCTCAAATTGCCGTGCAACAAGCAGAAAACTTCGAACATCTTGATGAGAAGCGTATTGGCTGGAAGGCGGCGCTTGAATACCTGGATCTTGCTGAAGCGTACGATGTGACAGATGAAACGCAACTGCTACGCAATACGGCGACGATGGCGTTAGATACATTGGACAATGTTGTGCGAATTAGTTATAACACCGCAGTGGTCGAAGGGCTTCCCGATTCTGCTGTGATCAAACGGATTGTGGTATCCATTGAGAATGATCTTTATCTGCTCGATGGTATTGATGGAGTCGTGTATCGGGCTGTCTTTTCTGGGAATAGTTTTGAATTGGACGATCAGTTCTACTGTGGGCCGGTGCCTCAACCGCTGATAATCGGCCCCCTGGTAGATATTGCCGCACTGCCGCCTGGTTCTCCAAACGGAGCCGTTGCCATTGGTATGGATGAGAATGGCAATTTAGTGCAGTGCATCCCTGGCAGCAATGAGCAGCTCTCCTTTACGCTGGCGCCACCTGATTCTAACTGGGGAACACCCCAAGCCTTTTCTTTGGAGGGCGGGGATCTATATATTCTAGATCCATTGACAAGCTCTGTGTGGATTTATGATGGTGCTACAGAGTTCCGTGAACGCCCTGATTTCTTCTTCGGCGATCAAGTTCCCTCGATGCAGGATCTAGTTGATTTAACCGTAAGTGATGGCAAACTGTATTTGTTATACGCCGACGGCCATCTGATGACTAGTTACTACCAGGGAGATGGATATTCTGACCCAGCCATGTTCCAAGATCCGCGCAACAATTATGCGGAATCATCCAGCATGGCGGATGCTGTTTTTAGTGAGATTCAATTTGCTCCCCCGCCTGATCCATCAATTTACATGTTGGATTCCGGTGGGCGCTCCGTTTATCATTTCACCTTGCAGTTGGTCTATCAGAAGCAGTATAAATCTCTATTCCCTTTGCCTGAGGGGCAAGCCACAGCCTTTGCTGTGGGCCAAAACCACCAGATATTTCTGGCTTTGGGGAACAAAGTATATTTTGCTTTGTTGCCATGAACTGAATTTCAAAACAAAAAATCGGAGCGAATTTCACTCGCTCCGATTTTTTTGTTTTGTTACAAATATCTAAGGGCTTTGCGTTGATGTTGGCCAGACAGTATGTGTTGCTCGTGGCGGACTGTTCGTTGGCGGGGGTTCCAAAGTTGGTTCTTCAACGATATCAGTAGTGGGAATACTTGTCTCAATAACCGCTGGCGTGGTTTCCACAGGCATTTGTGTTGGCGTTATATCTGGACGAGATAGCTGCCAGGTAAAGAATGCGATTACGGCAATGATGACCACTGCTAAGACAGCGATAATCGCTCCCACAACCCAAATTGTCCTCGATGATGAAGATGGCTCATCTTCCTCTGGTTTATTCTTTGAATTGGGAATCTGGATTGCTACAATCGTGATATTGTCGTGCCCGCCTCTTTGATTGGCAAGGTCAACTAACCGTTGCAGCCCCTTTTCAAGACCGCTTCTTTCAATTGCTGTTTTTATTTCATCATCTTCAACCAGGTCAGATAGCCCATCGCTGCAAAGGATGAGTTGATCATCAGGTAATAGAGCCATCCCCTGGTTGGATATTGCCTCTTCGTCAGTCTCATCAGGGTCGAGGCGCAATCGGAAATCTACCTCAGACGGTTTTTTAGATCCCAGATAGCGACGGATAATATGCGACTGTGGGTGTCCACGTGCTTGCTCAGGCTTGATAATGCCATATTGAATGGCTTCTTGTATCCAGGTGTGGTCGGTGGAGATTTGCCTAATACGACCCTCTCTCAGCAGGTATATTCGTGAATCTCCAACTGTGGCGGTGTATAAACGGTTACCAATGATCCATGTGCAAACGCACGTTGAACCCATGCCATGCTGTGCCGCGTCAGCGCTAGATTGCTTATGCACTGCCTGACCTGCTTGAACGACCGCATCATTTAGGGTAGCAGTGGGGTCGCTAGCGTTGCTTTCTGCAACAATGTGGCTGATTGTCTCTACGGCAATTTCAGCGGCAATTTCTCCCGCCTGATGACCACCGATCCCATCGGCAACGATCGCGAAGACTGAAGGAGTAGTCTCTGCATCATCTAATGCATAAGCGGAAACCCCGTAACGGTCTTCATTATTCTTACCACTCATGCCCTCATGGGTGATCGCACTGATATTGAGATGGGCGTGCTCTTTGGGGATCACTATGACTCCTGAAGGGTGACTTTAGGTTTAGGAATTTTGCTGAGGTTAGTATAACAAAAACGAAGACTTATGCGCCCCAAATGGATGTTATCTCCATGGGACAGCCTGGAGCCGTTTTCATCGACCGGTAGATAATTTACCCATGTGCCAGCTATGGAGCCTTCATCGAAGATAATAAACCTTCCGTTTTCTTCCTTGATGATTCGGGCGTGTAACGCTTCTAAGGAAGAGTCTCGAAATTCTATTGTAGCAAGGGTTGGGTCGGCTCCAAACGTTAGTTCACTTTGAGATATTGGGATGCGCTCAAATTGTTCGCTCCCATTTTGTTTTATTAGGATTTCTAGATAAGCATCCTCTTCAGGGATGTCTTGGTGTTTGGCTGGCCAGGATAATCGATTCATCCAATTGGAAAGGCGTTCTCTTGTGGGCCGAGTTTCTTGGGGAATGGATTGTTCCGCTGGGGCAGGTTCAACCTTTTCGGTTTGTAGTTCTTTTGGTGGTTGGTTTTTTCTTCTCCAAATTAACCTACCAGTTGTTCTGGGTTGGATTTTGCCTGCGATGACCAGCGCCAAGAAAAGAGCAACAATTGCCAACGTACCACCGATTCCAACCATAAACGGCCAATTCTGTTTGATGACGTTTATCACACTAAAGGGCGCATTTTGAACGGCGATATCCACCATATGCTCAATACTGACGCCGCTAAGCCCTAGCTCATCCTCGGCTTCGACCTGGATTAGATGGGAACCAGAATTAATAAAATCTTCCAAAAGCCAGCTGAATTGGTCAAAGGGTTCAGCAATATTCTCGGCTGCGATTTCGCCATCTACATAAAGCGTAGTGCGTTTTAAGGAGCGAGAATAATTATCTGGGAATTCAATCAGGATTTCAATGAGCTGTTTATTGGGTGCAAATTGTACAGATTCCAACGATTGGTTTTCAGCGCTGGCTTGTTCAGTGCGGATGATCTCTAAGGGTGGCGCGACGAAGATTGGGTTTGGTGGTTGAACGCCCAGGGCAAACTCAATCGCCTCACTGGTGACATACAAAGCAGGGGTGGTTATCTGCGCGGCGATAGTATTTGCATCTCCAGTCGAAATTCTGGAGTTGTAGCTCAGCGCATAAGTGTGTCGGAGTTGATCGACATAAGGGTCAACTTGAGGAAGGGCCTCATCACCTGAGTAGAAAAATATTTGGCCTCCTGTATTTCTGGAAAATTCAGCAAGCAGTTTGGCTCCCGCGCTATCGAAATATGCACGGGATGAAACTACCCAAATATTGACGCGCACATTTCCTTGGCGAGCCAAAGATTCTAAACTGGGTAAAGCTGCTAAACTATCCTGGTTTGGCAGCGGAGTAATGAGCAGAACTCCCCTGCCCATATCTGATAGCGAGACAGGATCAGTTACAGTTGTGATGGCATTTCCTAGGACATCCAGGCTGGGGATAGCGGTATCAAAGTTAGGCTCATATGATCGATATCTAGAGAGCCAGGCCACGGCGCGGTTGTAATGCAATCCTTCAAATCCATCATTTGTGACCAGGCTAAGATCATCTACAGCATCCGGAGGATATGTATCTATCCAAGAACTGAGTGCTTGTTGGACATGTTCATATCGCGTGGTTCCCGCGTTATCTTTGATTGCATAGGCTGGCCCCATGTTAATAGCAACTATAAATTGAGCCCCATTGCGCAGCTCAGTGATTTCTTCAATCGGGATGGTGCGTTGGTTCTCGATGATATTGACGTTTTCCAGCCCTAAATCATGAACGAAATTACCTTCGCTATCATAGACATTCAGGTTAGTTGATATGAGTGGAAATGCCTCTGTGTTTGGGGGGGTGAGTTTCGCCCAGGCCGCCTCTTGCGCCTTCGATGGGAACGGAGCAAGAGACAGCAACAGGCCAAGCAGGATAATCCTGCTAACATGCTTAAACATGGCGTAATTCTAGCATACAAACGATCAACATTAGCACTTACAACGTTGATCGTTATTCTTCTAGGATGGTATCTAGATTTTCCTCGATTTCTGGGTTTCCTGTAGTTAGTTGCATGTAGGTCAATGTCCACGCGGTCTGGACATATGCCCGTAGTACACCGCCCAACACAATCAAGATAGGCAGGTAACCTACGAAACATAAAGCTGCAGCAGCAATCCCGCCGCCAAGGGGAAGCGCTGATTCGGTTGCACCGCTCAAGATGCCACCAAACGCTGCCGGGATGACCAGGAAGAATATGGGCAGAGCAAAGATGAAGCCGATGATTGCGCCGCCTATTCCCAGGATCAAGGCCATAACAATCATATTGCCTAGATTATTCCTAAAAACTTCCCAACCGAGTCGAATGCCAGAAATAACGTCTGTATCTTCGATGATGATGGCGATGTTGGCTTGCTCGATGACCACACTTACCAACCACATAAGAGGGACAAGAATACAGATCAAGGGTAGTGCGCAGATGAATCCAATACCCACTGTGACAGCGCCAATTATGGCTATTGGCACAAAGATTAAGAGTGCCACGACAAATGCTGCCAATCCGATTAGCAAATTAAGGCCAATGATCCGCCAGAAAAATGGTTTGCCAGCTTCGAACAGTTCCATGAAAGAGAGCTTTTCAGCTTCTGCATCTGCATCAGCTTGTAAAGCTCCTTGGATCAGCCCCACACGTCCAATGGTGCTCAAAGCAAGCATGATGAACCAGAGCACCAGAAAAAATAAAATCAGCAGAGCAACGAAGCCAACGATTTGCCAGGCCTCGATCTGTTGGAAAAATTGCTCGATGCCAAAAAAGAATCGCTCGGCTTCGGGGGAAACATTGGGGTCGCCCTGTGAAAATTGATATCCGGAATTCCCACCCCCTCCTCCGTTGCCACCCCCCCCTTGGCCGCAGCTAGCCAGAATTCCGAATATCCAGAGCACTTTGTGCTTCCAGATAATATTCCATGCCCGGGAAAGAACATTGCCGATATCCATTGTAGCCTCCTAAATTCATTAAAGATATTTACGGTAAATTGCTTACTGCTTATTCCCATTCAATTGTTGCTGGGGGCTTACTGGTTATATCATACACCACGCGGTTGATTCCATCTACTTCATTGACGATTCGGTTAGCCATACGCGCCAAAAACTCGTGAGACAGACGAGCCCAATCGGCGGTCATAAAGTCTTCGGTCGTGACAGCGCGCAGCGCGACAGCCTCTTGATAGGTGCGTTGGTCTCCCATCACACCCACAGATTGAACAGGTAGAAGAACAGCAAAGGCTTGGGATGTCGACTTACCATCTCCCCTCGCCCGGAAAGGAAGGGGGTGTGAGGTTGTTAGCAATCCCTTTGCATCCAATTCCCCTGTAAAAATAGCATCGGCGAGGCGCAGGCGTTCCAGCCGCTCCCAGGTTTGAGCCTTCCTTTAGAATACACTCTTTGAGTGCCTGCATGTGTTCTCCTTGATGTTGGGTGAGGAAATTAGATGTAGAGATTGGAGATTGGAGATTGGATGTTGGATGTTGGATGTTGGATGTTGGATGTTGGATGTTGGATGTTGGAGTATATCCACCAACCACTGCTCACTATTCACTAATTATGATTGTACAATGAGCTTCTTAAATGGGCTAGATTTGTTGTGATAAAATCCAGCGAACCAGCCAATAGAATTGAGAATATTAGTAAGGATTGCTTTGATATTGAATCTAATTTTGGCATCAAATTCGCCGCGGCGAAAATATTTGTTAGGCCTGCTTGGGTGGAATTTTGACGTGGTGCCTGCCGATGTGGATGAAACAGTGCTCCCAGGCGAAAAACCAGCTGACTATGTGCTGCGTTTAGCAGAATCCAAAGCCCGCGCAGTGGGTGAGCTTTTGGAAGATAACGCTGTGATTATCTCAGCAGATACCACCGTAGTTGATGGGAATGAGATTTTAGGAAAACCCATTGATTCTGACGATGCGGCTCGCATGCTGCACCGATTGCGCGGACAAACCCATCAGGTTTATACTGGCCTTGCAGTCCATCACCCACCCGAAGTGATGCTGACCGATCTTGGGGCTGCTGATGTTCCCATGAGGAATTATACTGACGAAGAATTGCAGGATTATATTGCCAGCGGAGATCCACTAGATAAAGCTGGGGCTTATGCTATTCAACATGCCGGATTTCATCCTGTTGAATCACTAAAAGCATGTTATGCTAACGTGGTGGGATTGCCCTTATGTCACCTGACACGCACTCTTAAAAAAATTGACCTCGACCCCAAAGTGAATGTAGCGGAAGTGTGTCAGGCCGCACTTGGATATCAATGCCCAGTTCATAATTTAATTTTACGAGAAGAGCTATGAAAGTTCGACTGTTGATTTATGCCCTATTCATATTAGTCATAACCGGATGTAGTCCTGCTACCCCGGATGTGACCGAAGCGACACTCCCTGAGGTGGTTGCTTATACACCCTCACCTGTTGCTTTAGAGACACAGGCAGTTGATCCGCAAGAAACCCCTATACCAGATGTTGAACCTGCAGTGATGGCCTATTTGGAAGCCTGGAAGATTGATGATTATGCCAGCATGTATAACATGCTCACTTCTGTCAGCCAGGATGCCATCTCGCTGGAAGATTTTATAACTCGCTATCGTACTGTGGCTGCTGAAATTGCGCTGGTAAACCTAGACTACGAAATTTTGTCATCCTTGATTAGGAATGCTGAAGGTGCTCAAGTCAGCTACAGAGTTATTATGGACAGCGTTCTGGTTGATCAAATCCAGCGTGATACGGTCATGAACTTGAGTATGGAAAACGATACCTGGCGGGTTCAATGGGCTGATGAATTGATCTTGCCAGAACTTGCAGGCGGCAATACCCTTTGGATGGACCGCCACGTTCCATCACGCGCTAATATTTATGATCGCGATGGAGATTCCATCGTAGCCTATGCTGAAGCAGTTTCTGTGGGTATTGTCCCCGGGCTTATCGACCCTGAGCAGGAAGCTGATTTCCTCGGAGATTTGCAATGGCTTACGGGATTGCACCCCAATACGATCGCAGCTAGTTATGAAGATTTCCCTCTAGGTGTGGATTGGTACTTGCCCTTGGGTGAAGTGCTTCGTGAAAAAGTTGAACGTTTCTATAATGTCGAAAATGGATATGACGATGGCGTTTTATTCATGTATCCATTCGAGTCACGCTACTACTTCGATTTAGGTATTGCTCCACAAACAATTGGCTACGTTTCGCGCATTCAAGCCGAGGAAGAAGAAGAGTTCCTTCGCAATGGGTATGGTCGCGATGAGAAGGTCGGGCGTCAGGGCGTCGAGAAGTGGGGCGAACCTTACCTAACCGGCGGTCGTGGCGGCACATTGTATGTCTTGGGACCTGATAATCAGGTTGTTACACAAATGGCCTCGGTCGAAGCGCAGCCGGCACAGTCTATCCACACAACCATCGATGCCGAAATGCAGCAGGCCGCCCAACTAACCTTAATGAAATTCGCAGGTGCAATCGTTGTCATGGAAGTCGATACCGGCAGGCTTTTGGCCATGGCTTCATCTCCCTGGTTTGACCCAAATGCTTTCGAGCCAACCAACTATAACTACAGTTATCAATTAGAAGATATTTATTCTCAATTTAGCGGCCAACCTCTTCTCAACCGCGCTACGCAAGGACAGTATCCCCTGGGATCTGTTTTCAAGATCATCACCATGGCTGCAGGGATGGAGAGCGGTTTATTTTCAACTGAATCAACCTATGATTGTCAGTACTCTTTTACCGAGATCACCAGCATAGCACCAAGATACGATTGGACTTGGGAGCATTGCCAGGAAGAGTTGGCAACCCAAGGTGAATGTGAAACCCTGCCCAGCGGCATGTTGTCCTTGCAAGAAGGGTTGATGCGCTCCTGTAATCCTTTCTTCTGGCATATTGGGTTGGAATTATATCGCCAAGGGTTGACGGATGCTGTTTCTGGGATGGCGCGTGGATTTGGTTTAGGTTCCACGACGGGCATTGAAGGTGTTGAGGAGGAAGATGGCAATATTCCTGACCCTGGGGATGAAGTCGCTGCCCTCAACGGTGCCATCGGACAGGGTGATACACTGGTAACCCCCTTGCAGGTTGCCCAGTTCATCGCCGCGCTGGGCAATGGCGGCACCATCTATCAACCGCAAATCATCGAGAGTATCGGTGTTCAAGGTGATGAGCCAATTTTCACGCTTGAACCAATTGAAAAGGGCACTCTGCCCATTAGCACTGAAACATTGGAAGCAATCCGAGAAGCGATGAAACATGTTGTTGGTAATCGTCGTGGAACAGCGTATCATGTTCTTGGGGCATACAGTGCTAATGTTACTCCCATTTCAGGGAAGACGGGCACCGCTGAGTCAGGGCTTGCCGAATCACATGCCTGGTTTGCGGGATTCACTCGACGAAATCGTGATGACAAACCCGATATCGCCATTGTAGTAATTGCCGAACACGCAGGTGAAGGGTCGGAGGTCGCTGCCCCAATCTTTCGCGCTATCGTACAACAGTATTTCGAAGGGCGGAGAAATTATCTCCTGCCCTGGGAGTCTTCTGTGGGGGTTTTGTCTACGCCTGAGCCGGAAGAAACGTCGCAAGAGTAATAGAATAAGGAGAGCTAACTGGGAACCAAAGATGATCAAATTCGCGGCTTAGTTGTCCGCTCACAATCGGGTTTTTATGCCGTTGAAACCGATGATGGCCCTATTGTTTGCCGTCTACGAGGACGGTTGAAGCAGGGGCGCAAAACAGGGGATATCATTGCCGTTGGTGATTGGGTTTTGATCTCTCGTCTCGATGATGGTTCTGGGATGATCGAAGAGATTGAAGAGCGCCGTTCTATGTTTTCCAGAATGGCACCCACACCGAGAGGGGAATATCAACAAATTCTGATTGCTAATCCAGACCAGGCTGTTTTTGTTTTTGCCTGTACCGATCCAGATCCGCACTTGCGTATGCTGGATCGCTTTTTAATTGTCGCAGAGCAGGCTGAAATTCCCTCGCTGATTGTATTTAATAAGGTTGATTTGATCGGTTTGATGTATGCCCGCAAATGGTATGGGCATTACAAAAAAATTGGCTACCAGATGTTGTTTACATCAGCGACAACGGGGCGCGGAGTGAAGGCGTTGCGCAAGCGTTTGGAAGGTAAAGTGTCTGTGTTAGCAGGTCCCTCGGGAGCAGGAAAATCTAGTTTACTAAACGCCGTTCAACCTGAACTCGGGTTGGTTGTTCGGGATGTCAGCAAGGCCACGCGCAAGGGACGTCACACCACGGTAGTGCGCGAAATGTTCCCACTAGATAAAGGCGGCTATGTCGCTGATACTCCTGGGTTGAAGGCCATGGCTCTTTGGGATATCGAACCTGAGGAGGTTGATGGATATTTCCCAGAGTTGCGAGATCTGGTCGCTGATTGCAAATTTAGTAATTGTATGCATCTTCATGAACCGGGCTGTGCTGTCAAAGCTGCGGTTGAGGAAGGAAGTGTGCATGACGAACGTTATGAGTCCTATATTCGCCTGCGGTATGGTGAAGATGATGAGTAAAATTCCTCTTTAAGTCGATTGTAATTTGGTTTATGTGACTTAATTTCTATTTTTATCGGTGATCTTTATTCATGTTTGATAGATTTGTCCCTGTAATGCATAATTGCGTGGCTGTGACTTCATTAATCAAATCCTTTGATGAGGCGCATAGAATGTTTCTGCCTTATTATCCGAACTCCCCTTTGGCTCCATTCCTATATGCTTTAACGAATCCGGAGATTAATTTCTTTCGATTGATGAATTTGTGTCTACATTTGAACCTAAGGACGCAATAAGAGTATTAAATGCACATAATGAATAATAGAGGAAGTTTGCACGTGCTCAACGACCGCGAATTGATTTTGCAGCTTCAGGATGGAAACCTGGATGCATTAGGCGAGCTATATGACCGTTATCAACATATAGTGTACCGAACCGCGCTGGCAATTGTTGGTGACGAATTTGCAGCCGGTGACCTATTGCAAGATGTTTTTCTGAGAGTGAACCGCTTTGCGATACGTATCGACCCGGAGCGACCGATTGAACCCTGGCTGTATCGCGTTACGACGAACCTTACCTATACCTGGCTCAAGCGCCGCAAGCGCTGGATGCTACGACCCATAGAAGACATGGCAGAGTGGCTGACGAGTGGCAAGAATAACTCTCCCTCGTATCACCTTGAGAAAAGTGAGGAGTGGCAGGGCGTCTATAAAGCAGTGGCATCCTTAGCGTTGCGCCATCGTGTGGTTATTGTTCTACATTATTTTAATGACCTGTCTTTACAAGAGATTGCAGACATTTTAGAAATCCCGGTTGGTACCGTAAAATCACGTTTACATTACGGGCGTCGAACTTTGAAGATGCACTTAGAAGCCGTAGATGAAACCAAACTTGATGAATTGCAATATGAATTTACATAAGTATTCCGAAAAAGAAATCTTTGAGATCCGTCTGCGTCGTGGATTGATGAATTGGCTTGGCAAAAAATCACCTTCCGCGGATATTCGAGCCCAACTTTTATCAGCCGCAGCTGAAGAGTTAAACCCAAAAGTGTCACTTTTTGCGCGTTTTGTTGCTCTTTCTGTTGGCGGTGAATATACAAACCACCTATCTTTTGAGCGCTTTGCCAAATCCACTGCTTATTCCCTGCAAATCGGTGTTCTTATTTTATGATGCTAGCAAAGTGGCTGACTTGAGAAATAATATTGCTCAGGTTTATGCCGCTAAGCTTGTGTTGTTAATTTATTGAATTCTTAATGGCAAAATCATTACCCTTCATCATCGCAACCATGCTGATCGGAACCCTAACAGCTTGTGCTACTCAACCAGCAATTTCGATTGAAGAGAGCAATGCGCTGACAGTTGAAGTGCTTCCGACCTTTACCCAAACGCCAACGGCAATCCCAACGCCAACCCCAGAGCCTCCCAAGGTGCTGACAGTTTGTATGGGTCAGGAGCCGACCTCTTTGTTCCGATTTGCAGACGCATCTTCGGCAGCACGTGGAATACTTCAGGCAGTCTACGATGGTCCCATGGATTTCTCGCATGGCAATATTATGCCAGTTATTCTTGAGAGTGCACCCACATTAGCAAATGGTGGAGCAGCGTTACGCCCCATTGATGTAGAAACAGGATCAGTCATTGTGGATGCCCTCGGAAACTGGGTCAGCCTTCAAGATGGCGTTAGCTATCGTCCCAGTGGCTGTACCAGTACCGATTGTGTGCTGACCTATGAGAGAGATCAAATAGCAACCATGGATGAACTGGTGGTACGTTTTCAATTACTGCCCGAAATCCTTTGGGCCGATGGTACACCTTTAACTGCTCACGACTCAGTGTATTCCTTCTCAGTGGCACGTTCTCTATATGGAAACACACAGTCCGTTTTCCGTTCGACCAAATCTTACGCAGCATTGGATGAACGCACTGTGGAATGGGTGAGTATCCCCGGATATCAAGGAGAATATGCAACATTTTTCTTCTCCCCGTTGCCCAAACACCAGTTAAGCCTATTCACCCCCGAAGAGTTATTTACTTCAGAGATTTCCGCCCGTACACCGTTGGGGTGGGGCCCATATACCATTAAGGAATGGACTGCTGGTGACCATATCACCCTTGATCGCAACCCCAATTACTTCCGTAGCGCAGAAGGCCTACCAGCTTTCGATCACTTGGTGTTCCGCTTTGTGCCCGATACCAAAACTGCTGTTGATGCTTTGTTAGTTGGAGAATGTGATTATCTGGATCAATCTAGCCTGGATTTGTCTCAAATTCAGCGACTTCAGGAAGCCCAATCAGACAACCAAATTTATTTTGAAGTTCAGCAGCAAGCTACTTTTGAGCAGATTATTCTAGGAATTAATACTTTGAATGATGAACGAGTGGATTTCTTTTCCACGAAAGAAATTCGTCAAGCCATCACAATGTGTATCGACCGCAAGAAGATCGTTGATGAACTCCTTTTGGGTGGGTCAAAGGTTCCTCAAGGATACCTGTTTCCTGGGCACGTCCTGTTCAACAAGGAACTACAAGAATATGAGTTCGACCCTCAAAGAGCATTGGAATTGCTAGCATTAATGGGCTGGGTTGATTACGATCAAGATACAAGCACACCACTCGCATCCATCGGTGTATCAAATATCCCAGACTTCACGCCTTTTGAGTTTAACTATCTCATTCCAGATGACCCTGAGAGAAAGGTCGGAGCTGAAATTGTGAAAGAATCCCTTGCTCAATGTGGCATCCATGTTGATGTTCAAACGCTTCCATGGGATCAGTTCCTAGCCCCTGGCCCGGATGGCTCAGTGTTTGGCCGTACCTTTGATGCAGCTCAATTTGCTTGGGAAGAATCTCGTATCCCGCCATGCTATTTGTATCTCAGTGAAGAGATTCCTGGTCCTTATCCTGAGTATGCCAAAGGTTGGGGAGGCGGCAATCTAACAGGCTATAGCAATGCCAATTTTGATCAAGCTTGTAGAATTGGATTATCTTCTCTACCCGATGTGGTTGATTATGCAAGCGCACATCAACAAGCGCAGGCAATATATAATGATGATTTGCCTGTGATACCTCTATATTGGCATCTGGATTTTGTTGCCATGCGGCCTGATATGTGCGGACAACAATTATTCGATTTATCGAACATCGAGACTTATAATTATGGAAAGGGTTGTTTAGAATAGTGCTTATTGTGAAAGCCATAGCGAAGAGTGTCAACTGCCCTTTGCAATACATCAATTATGATATAATCGCCGGGATTGGACTACAGGTGCCAAAGCATCATTCATTGTAAAATGCGCCTGATAATAACCGTGATCTGTCTAAAAGGAGGTGGTGCCCAGCAAAAAAAGTGCCCCAAAATGATTATTCCCACAGTCAGTAAAAATCAAAATCCATTTACCCTAATCCATTGGAGGAGTAAGGAAAATGTCTAAAAAATTGTTTATTGTGGTCGGCTTGTTGGTTATCGCCAGCATGGCATTGGCCGCCTGTACACCCGAGACCATCACGGTTGTTGAAACCGTGGTTGTTGAAAAAGAAGGCGAGACAATCGTCGAGACCGTGGTTGTTGAGGTCGAGAAGGAAGTCGAGGCCGCCCCTATGGAAGAAGCTGCCGGTGCTGAGTGCTGTGATGCCTACCGTATTGCTCTCTTCGAGGAGCCCGTCTCCTTGAACTACTGGAACTATCTTGGCCCAGGCTCATCCGTCTGGACCCAATACGTGGTTTCCGGCCAACAGGCCGCTCTCTTCAACCTTTCCGATGTGCGCTTTGATTTCATCACTGAGTTAGCCTCGGCTATCCCTGAGCCCGTTGACAATGGCGATGGTACTTACACCATGACCGTTGAGATGATCGAAGGCGCCACCTGGAATGATGGCGAGCCCATCACTGCCCATGACTATGTCTTCACGTTCAATGCTTGTAAAGATCTCAAGCTGACCCAGAACTGGCCCAACCAGTGTACACCCGCCGGTCTAGAAGCTACGGTTACTGCCGTGGACGACTACACCGTTGAGTTCGTCTTCCTGAACCAGGCCCCCTCCTTGGGCAACTGGCAGGCTGGCTTGGCCCTGGCCCCCATCCTCCCCGAGCACTACTGGACGGACAAGGCTGCTGAGGCCTATGCCTTCCTGGATGGCGTTGCTGCTCCTGAGGTTGAGCGACCTGAAGATTGTGAAGCTGAAGATGCCGATGCAGACGTCTGTGGCGCCTGGGCAAGTTACGATGAAGCATTCACCAATGCCCGCACCACCCTGTACGAAGCTGATGCAGCTGATGCCCCCTCCGCTGGTGGCTACACCACCGACAAGTGGGAAGCTGGTGCTTTCGTTCAGCGTTCCGCCGTTGATACATACTTCTTCAAAGGCGCCGAGATCGTTGAATTTGAAGATGGCACTTGGCAGTTGACCATGCCCGATGGCACGGTTTACCAACTCTACGGTGCTGGCGAAGGCGAAGAAACCTTGCGCTACACCAATGGCCCATACAGCCCCAATATCATCTTCTCCCTCTACGGTTCCCAGGATGCTGCCTTCTTGGCCCTGGCCAACGGCGAGGTCGACTATGTGATGAACCCCCTGGGTCTGTCCCGTGGTCTGCGCGAGCAGGCTGAGCGCGGCGAAGGTATCACCACATACACCAATGCTGACTACGGCATGTTCTACTTGGCCTTCAATATGACCAAGTTCCCCATGTCTGAATACGCTTTCCGCCAGGCCTTTGACATCGTCATCGACAAGGAATTCGTTGTCAACAGTGTATTGGGTGGCGTTGTCTTCCCGATGTACTCCACCATGCCCCCCGGAAACGGCTTCTGGCACAATCCCGACACCCCCAAGCCCTATGTTGGTCTGACCCGCGCCGAGCGCGTGGATATGGCCGTGCAGGTGCTCAAGGACGCCGGTTGGAGCTGGACTGCTGAACCCTTCTGGGATGAAGATCTGCAAGACGTGGTGCCTGGTGAAGGCATCCTTGGCGCTGATGGCGCTGAGATCCCCGAAATGACCATCCTTGGTCCTGGCCCAGCATACGATCCCATCCGAGCCACATTCAACCAGTGGATCTCCGAGTGGGGCCGCGAGTTGGGTATGCCCATTCAGTCCGAGCTGACCGGATTCAACACTATCCTCGGCCCCGTGTTCATTGATGCAGATTACGATCTGTACATCCTTGGCTGGAGCCTTGGTAACGTTGCCTTCCCCGACTACTTCGAGTCCTTCTGGCACAGCCGCAACTGCACCGCTGACACTGGTAACTACAACACACCTTGTCTCAAGAGCGATGAGTACGATGCTCTAGTAGATGAGTTCATGGCGACTGGCGATCTGGCCCGTGCTCAGGAACTGGTTTACGAGATGCAGGTTGTGCTGGCTGATCTGCGCCCCTACGTGCCCCTGTTCTACAAGCAGGTTCATGACCTGGCGCACAGCCGCGTTGTCTTCCCCTACTCCGAGACCTTGGGCGGTATTGAAGCACAGGCTGGTATCCAGACTGATGCTCAAGTTATGCTCTCCAAGTAGTTTTTGGATGTAGATCCAGATAATAATATGTAATACCAGGGAGCGGGTGGATTTTCCACCCGCTCCCTAAAAATCGGGCTTTCTTCGCACAGTTGTAAACAAAGATTTCGATATATCCCGATTTGCGTATTCCGTACTCCGTTTCGCGAGCGTGAGGGATGCGGTATACCGAGTACGTAAATTAATTTAGGAGAGAAAATATGTGGAAATATCTTGGAAAACGTCTCTTGCAGATGTTTATCACGCTGCTGATGTTTCAGGCTGTAACCTATTTTTTGATGGATGCACAGCCTGGGGATATCGCAGACCTACTTACCCTAAATCCCGATATCCCACCGGCTGAGCGAGAACGAATTCGTCAAGATTTGGGATTAGACCGCCCACCTTTAGAGAGATTTCTCAAATATGTGGGCAATTTTTATCAAGGCGATCTGGGAGTTTCATTTTCATTTTTCCCCAGACCTGTTACTGACATCATCAAAGAGCGTTTGCCTCGTACCTTAGTGCTCTTTGTAACTGCTTCAATAATATCTTTTGTGGCGGGATACGTAACAGGCAAAGTGTTGGCATGGAAACGCGGGGGTTTTGTTGAGTATTCATCAACACTTGTGGGGGTAATCCTTTACACAGTATTCACGCCATGGTTTGCGCTGATGATGATCTGGCTCTTTGCCGTCTACTTAGATTGGCTGCCGGCGGGTAAATTCCTTGACCCCATTTTGTGGTTGGATGCTCCCGAAGGGGTTCATGCTAATGATCTCTTTATTCGTATGATCATGTCAGCACTGATCGCTTCCGTTGTTATGGTCATTGGTTTGGTGCTAACACCGCGTCTTTCTAGAAATTTGAGGAATGTTGGTCGTTGGGCAAGTTTCATTATCCCGGTTATCGGGCTCATTCTTTACTGGCAATTGGTGGTTAGCGGTTTAACAGTGTTTGCAGCGGATATCTTGCAGCACTTGATATTACCTGTATTGACAGTTACCTTGATCGCCTATGGCGGAACCATGCTTTTGATGCGTACCAGTATGCTAGAAACCTTGCGTGAAGATTACATCTTGACTGCACGCGCAAAAGGGTTGCCCGACAAAGTAGTGCGTGACAAACACGCTGCCCGAAATGCCCTATTACCGGTATGGACGGGTTTGGTCTTCAGCATCGGAAATTCTCTGAGCGGTGGCATCATTACGGAGACGATTTTCTCTTGGCCGGGGCTTGGATTAACTTTGTTGAACGCCGCCCAGGTCGAGGATATTCCCCTGGCAATGGGTGCTCTGACTGTTACGGGGTTAATGACCCTGATGAGCCACTTAGTGGCTGATGTCGGTTATGCGTTTCTCGACCCGCGCATTCGATATCATTAAAATTTGCGGAGATAAAGGAGTTTTATTCTATGAGCACAATTACATCATCTGCTGAAACGACTTATGTCCCGCTGTGGCGAGTACGCTTACGCTTATTCATGCGGTCAATGAAGACCAACTGGGCTACGTTTGCAGAAAACCCCATTGGTTTAATTGGCTTGGGCATTGTTGTTTTCTTTGGCTTGTTTGCTCTAGCTCACCCCATTTTGATGAACACCGTTTGGGAACCTAAAGTTTATCGTCCCGTGAACGGGTTTGATATCGAAATCCCTTACCACCCTTCACCGCCTTCAGCGAGACACCTGTTAGGCACTGATCCTATGGGTCGTGATGTGCTGAGTCAGCTGATGTTCAGTACACGCTATGAGTTTGCTCTTGGCATGATATCCGCCATTGTGACCGTGCTGATTGCAACGACGATTGGAGCGGTATCTGCCTATTATGGAGGGGTGATAGATGCCATCATGATGCGCATCGTGGACTTAGTGATCATGGTGCCATTTTTGCCAATTCTAATCGTGATGAGTACCTTGATGCACATTGGAATGTTAGAGCTAGCCCTTGTGATTGGTATCTTATCTGGCTTTGGGGGAACGGCAATCGTGATTAAATCTCAGGCGCTGACAGTGAAAGTGAAGCCCTATATTGAGGCAGCCCGCATCGCTGGCGGGGGTGATTTTCACATAATTTTTTCCCATATGGTGCCTAACTTGCTGCCCATCGCTTTGCTTTATATGATGTTCGTGGTGACTGGCGCAATCTTCTCCGAGGCGGTTTTATCTTTCTTTGGCCTCACTGAGATTGAAATGAGTTGGGGATTGATGATCAACACAACCCAGGTATTTGGGTATATTATGCGCTTCGATACCTGGTATCTGCTAATTCCTGCCAGCTTGGCAATCACGCTTTTATGCGCGGCATTCTACCTTGTAGGGCGCGCCCTTGACGAAGTTGTGAACCCCCGGCTGCGCGAGCGATAACCAAATCTGGCGAGTAGGAGCAAGATTGTGACAATGACTGAAAATGTTCTCGAAGTAAATGATCTGACCATGCACTACATGACTCGCAAAGGTCCAGTCTACGCCGTAGATGATGTGACCTTCCATGTAGGCCGAGGTGAAGCCATCGGTCTGGTAGGTGAGTCTGGTTGTGGAAAAACATCAGTGGCAATTTCGCTGTTGAAACTGCTGCCCAATAATGCGAAAATTCTCGAAGGCGAGATCAAAATCAACGATACTGATGTTGTTCCGCTGAATTCTAAAGAGATGAATCGGCATCGTTGGAAGAATATCTCTATGGTATTCCAGGCCGCCATGAACTCCATGAACCCGGTCTATACCGTAGAGGATCAAATTCTTGAAGCAATGCGTGAGCATATTCCGCATTTGAGCGATCAAGAAATGGATGAGAAGATTGACCATCTCTTTAGTCTCGTTGGCCTTGATCCAACCTTGAAAGATCAATATCCTCACCAATATAGTGGTGGAATGCGGCAAAGGGCTGTGATTGCTATGGCGCTTTCCTGTGACCCCGATATCATCATTGCTGATGAGCCGACAACGGCTCTCGACGTGATCGTTCAGGATGCAATTCTGAAACGTGTTCGGGAAATTCAAGAAGAGCTCAATATGGCGATGATTTACATTTCCCACGATATCGCCGTAATTGCTGAAGTCAGCGAGCGTGTTGGTGTGATGTATGCGGGCAAATTGGTTGAGATGTCTTCTACGGATGATATTTTCCATCATCCAATTCATCCCTATACAATGGCGCTGATGTCTTCCTTCCCCAGCATTGTGGGCGAGAAAACTGAATTAGTAACCTTATCGGGCGAACCGCCTGACCTGCTTAATCCACCCAAGGGCTGTCGTTTCCATCCACGTTGCCCTTACGCGACCGAAGTATGTCGTGAAGATGAGCCGGAGTTCAAGGATCATGGCGCAGGACACTTGGCAGCTTGTTGGCACCCGGGAGGTGAGGGATAATGACGCAGAACAATAATACTCTAGTTGATGTAAAGGATCTGTCTAAGCTATTCCCGATTGGTCAAGGTGTTTTTAAACGGGCAGAATCTTATGTCCACGCGGTGAGCCATTTGAATCTCAAAATCAAACGAGGCGAAAGCGTTGGGTTGGTTGGTGAATCTGGTTGTGGCAAAACAACAACTGGCAAATTGCTCACCCGCTTGTTGGATCCTACTGAAGGAAATATTCTTCTGGATACCGATGAAGGTCAGGTAGATATCGCTCATATGCGTGGGAGCGAAATGAAGATCTTCCGTCGCCGTGTCCAAATGATCTTCCAGGATCCATATGAGTCCATGAATCCTCGTTTAACGATCTATGATACCGTTGCTGAACCCCTGAACGTGCAAGGTGTCGGCTCGGTTGCGGAGCGCGAAGCCCGCGTTGCAGATCTCCTCGAAACCGTGGGTTTAACCCCAGCTTCAAGTTTCCTGTTCCGCTACCCCCATGAACTTTCTGGTGGTCAGCGCCAGCGTGTGGCAATTGCCCGGGCATTGGTGATCAATCCCGACTTTGTGGTTGCTGACGAGCCAACCTCGATGTTGGATGTTTCTGTGCGAACAGGTGTGATGCACCTGATGCAGAATCTTGCCGAACGTTTTGGGGTTACCTATCTTTATATTACCCACGACTTGGCAGTTGCCCGTTATATGTGTGATCGCATCGCAGTCATGTACCTGGGCAAAATTGTCGAGATTGGGGACACAGAAGATGTTCTGCAGAGACCGCAGCACCCTTATACTAAGGCTTTGCTCTCTGCAGTTCCTGTTCCCGATCCAACGTATAATCGCGACCCAATCAAGATTAAAGGCGGTATTACCCGCCCCGTTGATCCTGAGCCCCGTTGCCGTTTCTACGACCGTTGCCCCATCGCAGACAAAGTTTGCGAAAGCAACGACCATCCACCGCTCGAAGATAAAGGAACAGAGCATTACGCGGCTTGCTACCACGTGTAGGTGTGAGTTCTATAGAAATAACGAACCGGGTTCCGCAAGGAACCCGGTTTTGCATTATTGCTCAATAATTCGCCTGATCTGGCGATGCGAAATCAATCTTATTCCGTGATAAAATTATTGTCACTATGGCAAAATATCGTGTGTTGCTGGTTGATGATCAGCGTGAAGTTAGGCTCGCGTTGCGCGATGCAATTGAAACCTTAGGATCAGAATTTGAAGTGTCTGACGTTCCTTCAGGGGAAGAAGCCATATTGGAACTTTCATCTGGCTCTTTTGATCTATTAATTTCCGATGTGCGCTTGCCAGGAATTACAGGGCTGGAACTTTTAAATAAAGTAAAAAAACTTGAATCGAATATAAAAATTATTCTTATGACTGGCCTGATGGACTCTCAAGTCAGACAAGATGTGGCTGATGCTGGCGCTTCTGCATTTTTCTTGAAGCCCATTGATATTGCAGACTTCTTAGATGCGGTAGAACGGAGCCTCGGGTTAGTTGCAGAACAGATCTTTGGGGATGATCACTTCGTAAATGTAGAAAAACCAGTCGAAAGCGTATCAGAACGTCTTGCGAGTCTACGTAATGAAATGGATGCGATTTCAGCTGTGCTTCTTGATGGGCGAGGCCGCGTTCTCGCACGAGCGGGAGATTTACCGGATGCATCGATTGAGACGGCATTATTTCCTGCCTTGATGGCTGCCTATAGCGCCAGCGAAAAAGTCGCTAAGCTACTTCATTCGACTCCACCTAATGATTTGATGTATTTTGCGGGCTCGAAATATGATGTCTTTCTCGCACATGTTGGCGAATCATATGCGTTACTTGTAGCTGGCAATCCCAACGAATCGAGCGATCAAGTTCTTGAATCGATAAAATCTGTCCATGATGGATTGCGAGATTTAGTAAATACGCTGGCGAAGATGGGTGTGCGACTCAAGTCGGATGAGAAGTCGCCAGAGGTTGAACCCGAAATTGAGGAAGAGATACCCGATGCTGAACCGGAAATTGAGGCGCTTTTCCAAGGTGCGGAGGCAGATATTAACCTTCAAGAAGTGGATGCATTTTGGGATACAGCCTCGCTACGCCTTGAAGATGAAGAAATCACCAACGCGGATGCGCTGACATATGAACAAGCCCGTCGGTTGGGCCTAACTCCGGATGATGAGGGCGAAAAGGATTAGCCCATTGTCATGCCCAAGTGCTTATGTTACAATTTCGCTCGCCCTTTGGGCGGCATCTCTTGTAGGGGAGTGGTGCAACGGCAGCACAGCAGTCTTTGGAACTGTTGATCCTGGTTCGAATCCGGGCTCCCCTGCCTTAGTTTTATCCTGATGAAATCCATCGTTGACGAAGATCCTCACTTAGATCAACATCTGAAAAGAATTACCAAAAACAAGCTTCGCGTCCGTTTTCGTTATGCGCGATGCTTGTTGTATTTAATGGAGAAACTATGAAAACAATCTCGGTCATACTTGCAGCCGGACAAGGTACCCGGATGCGTTCATCCCTTCCCAAGGTTCTAAATCCAATTTTGGGACAACCGATGTTATGGTATGCAGTAGAGGCATCTCGTGCTGTCACTCAAGATTCCCCCGTGGTCGTTGTTGGGCACAATGCAGATAGCGTGCGCGAAGCGTTGGGAGATTATGCTCAATTTGTTCTTCAGGAAGAACAATTGGGTACTGGTCATGCAGTACAACAGGCTGAATCTGTTCTTCGAGATAAAACTGACCTCGTTTTGGTTTCGTATGGGGATATGCCCTTGGTAAGGCCAGAAACGCTGAGCCGATTAGTAGAATCGCAACAAACTCACAATGGCCCGGTAAGTGTGCTGACGGCAATGGCTGAAAATCCGCGTGGATTTGGGAGAATTGTGCGCGATTCTGATGGCGGAGTGCTGGCGATCGTGGAAGAAGTTCATGCAACTCCTGAACAATTAGAGATTCGAGAACTCAATACAGGCGTTTTTTGTTTTTCTTCAGACTGGTTATGGGATGCTCTTGGGAGAATTGAGTTAAATATCAAGGGAGAGTATTTTCTCACCGATTTAGTTGAAATTGCTGTTTCGGATGAAATGAGTGTCCAGGCCATCAAAGTTGATGATAACTCTGAGATGATTGGCATTAACACCCAGGTTCACTTAGCTGAGGCCTCAGCGATGATGCAAAAGCGCATCAACGAAAAATGGATGTTGAACGGTGTGACCATCCAAGACCCTCACTCGACCTTCATAGAGCCTGGGGCTACCATTGGTCGTGACACATGTATTGCACCCAATTCCCATTTGCGAGGTGAAACACATATCGGCGAAGCGTGTATCATAGGGCCAAATTCTATAATCCAAGATTCGCGTATGGGCGACCGTTGTGAAGTGCTTAGCTCAGTTGTGGAATATGCTGTGATGGAAGACGATGTCGATATTGGCCCCTTTGCTCACTTGCGCAAAGGAGCACATCTTGCAGCGGGTGTGCATATGGGCAACTTTGGCGAGGTCAAAAATTCATATCTCGGTCCGGGCACTAAGATGGGCCATTTTTCATATCTTGGAGATACCACCACGGGCTCAGATGTCAATATTGGCGCAGGAACAATTACATGCAATTACGACGGTGTGAATAAGCATCCAACGGAAATTGGTGACGATGTATTCGTCGGTAGTGATACTATGCTTGTTGCCCCCCTCAAATTAGGGAAAGGCTCGCGAACTGGTGCTGGAGCAGTTGTTACAAAAAATGTCAAAGATGAAACTTTAGTGGTAGGGATGCCCGCACGCGCTATTCGAAAATTAAAGAAGCAGGATTCTTGATGCCCCACATTTTGGGGAGAGTAGGTTTACAGTGACAGATTTTCAGGTTTTTTTGGTGATCCTCGGATTTACACTTGTCTTGTTTTTGGATTTAGCGGCAATAATTGCCCGCACCGCGCTGAGACATTCTAGTCTGGCTCGGTTGATTCACCTTCGAGAGCTAGATAAGCCTCACGCTGAGAGCACCTTGGAATTGCTAGAAAAAATGCCGCGCCCCTATGCGGGCTTGCATATTGCTCAATCATTCCTAAGGTTTATCTTAATTGGGGGAATCTTCTTTTTGATCCAGCAAGATCAGCGTATCGATTCTCTGATTGAAATCATCGCTATTCTGCTCTGTGTTGGGCTTGTCATAGCCTTGATTGAATGGATCATCGAGAGGAGAATCTTGCGCGATCCAGAGCGTTGGGTGCTGAGGTTCACAAGTTTTGTTCGCTATACGACTCTCGTTTTTTACCCATTTGTTAACCTTAGTTTAATTTTGTCTCGAGAAACTGCGCGCCCCAATGAGAATGTAAGTATGGTGACTGAAGACGCATTAAAGACCCTCGTAGATGTTGGCCAGAAAGACGGCATCTTGGAAGTTGAAGAACGCAAGATGATCCATTCGATCTTTCAATTGGGGGATACGCTGACTAGGGAAATCATGGTGCCGCGCATTGATGTCCAGGCATTAGAGATTGGAACACCACTCTCGGATGCGGTGGAGTTTTTACTGTCTACGGGTTTTTCGAGAACCCCGGTTTTCGAGGAATCAATCGACAATATTTTGGGATTGATCTATGCCAAAGATTTGCTGCAGGTTTGGCAAGAAGGGAACGGCACCGCCGACATTCGGCGTGATCTACTGAGGGATCCTTATTATGTTCCCGAAGCAAAAAAAGTGGACGAACTCCTCGGCGAGATGCAAAAACGCCGCGTTCACATGGCCATTGTCGTTGATGAATATGGGGGAGTAGCGGGTGTTGTCACCTTAGAGGATATCATCGAGGAAATTTTCGGTGAGATCCAAGATGAGTATGACGAAGATGAAGAATTGCCCTATAGCAAGCTAGAGGATGGCGATTATCTCTTCCGCGGTCGTATCGACCTGGATGATTTTAACGAAATCATGGATAGCAATTTGCCTAATGATGAGGCTGATACCTTGAGCGGTTTCATTTATACAAAACTTGGACATGTACCCAAAGCTGGGGAAAGCATTAAAAATGAAAAATTACTGCTGACGGTAGAAACTGTCAGTAATCGGCGCATTCGCAAGGTGCGAGCGCAACGGATTTGGAAAAACGAAGAACAAAATGATGATTGATTTTGATAAAAATTTACTAATACAAAAAGCTATGTCGGTGCGTGAAAATGCCTACGCCCCGTATTCAAATTACCAGGTTGGGGCTGCACTACTTACCAATTCTGGAAGAGTATTTACTGGTGTCAATGTTGAGAATTCGGCGTATCCGGTTACGATGTGTGCTGAGCGCTCATCTGTGTTCAAAGCTGTTTCTGAAGGGGAGAGAGAGTTTGCTGCAGTTGCCATCGCAACCAGCAATGGAGGCACACCTTGTGGCTCTTGTCGCCAGGTATTGGCAGAATTTGGCCTCGATACGCTGGTGATACTTGTCGATGAGAATGGGTTGGTGACTGAAGAGATGACAGTTGCCGAACTATTGCCAAAGGCTTTTACCCCCTCTGATCTGGTGTAGCCTATCTACCAGTTTGGCACAGGTGTAGCAATCGTTATCGCAGATTGCAGCATCCAGCCTTCGGGTCCGTCGGGAAGTTTGACATTTAGCCAGGCGACATTATCAGTCTGGGTGGGTATTTCACTTAGGATTTCGATAAGTGTTCCGTTGAGGATCGATGTGATGGCAGTATTTGCAAAGCTTGGCCCATCACGCAGGATCGCGCCGTTGTATTCCTCGGGCGCGCTGACGATGGCGTAGACCGGCGTGGGACTTGGAACCGGTGTATCGCTGGGCGGTACTGTTATCGATGCAGTTAGTGTTGCTGGTAAGGTCACTGTAGGGGGGATTGGCGTGATCGAGGCTGTGCCCGTAGGGGAAGGTGTCAGCGTTTCTGTAGGTGGGGGAGTATCTGATGGCGTGAGAGTGGGTAAAGCAACTTGCCCCCCAACCGCCGCTCCTGCTCCGCCGAGTCCAATCAATAAAATAATTCCAACAATGGTGAGAACCCCCCCCGCTGTATACCCAAAGATTGTCAAAGGGCGGAACCCTAAGATCAATAAAGTAAGGGTTCCCAAGATAGCTGCCCAGGCTAAATGAATGCTGAAAACAACCAATCCATCAGGCCATAAATGGGGAACTCCGCTACCTAAGCCAACTCCAGCCGCTGCGAGAGGGACATAAAGTTCGTAAGCTAGCGCAACACTCGCCACTGCGGCTCTCCGTCTTGTACGAACGATGGCTACTGTAGTTAAAATGCTTCCCACCGCCAATACCACAAAATGGTGCCAGGCTAGCTGTGTGTGTAAATATGCTTGAGTGAATTCAAACGGTTTCCAATAAGATGCCATGAAACCTACGCTCAAACTCGTGACAAATACGAGCAAAGAAGCCGTTAGTAATCCGATCAGACTGCGACCGAAGAAGCGCATTGATCCGCTTATCGTTCCCAAGGCAATTCCTACGAGTGGCGTCATCGTGGGGGCAAAGAGCGCTCCCAAAACTAACAAGGCTGGTGCATCGAGCCACAGGCCCAGGGCTATGATTAAGCCTGCCAAAAGCGAAAAAAGGTAGAAATCAATTGAAGGTGAAGTGCGATGTGCAATATCATCCAAAAAAGCTTCTCGTTCGTCAGCACTGAGCGGCAGCAATAAACGTTGCGCGCGACGCCTTCTGGCCGGGGACAGGCGTTTTAAATCGTCGGGAGTCTGTTCAGTTCTAGGTAGGCTCATGTGATGATTTCTTTATTTCCGCAAGGTTGCTACCAGGCGAAGGGGTCTCTCGAATAGCTCAAGTGCTGAAAAGATATCCGGCATAATAATATCGGACGCCAACAATGTTTCGGTTGCAATACCTTCAGCCGAAAAAATCCCAATGCCGATTTCTGCTGCCTTGAGCATCAGGGCATCGTTAGCACCTTGTCCAACTGCAACCACGCCTTCCCGGCCCAGATTATCCACATAAGATTCTTTTTGATGGGCTTCATTTCCTTTTCGCACTCGTACAGATTCTATGCCGAGTAGTTGGTCAATGATCTCTTGTTGTCCGTGGGTATCGGCAGTTAGCAGATGAAGTCTCAGGCGATCACGTAATATCGACAAGCTGCGTTTGATGCCATCATGTAGCTGCCCATCAATGGCCAGAGTTCCATTAACGTCACAGACAAGATGCTCGATTTGGATTGTGCTGCGCCCCGGAATATTCAATTCGATCATACCCGTATTATACAAGATAATCATTTGACTGATCGTATTTGGGAATTGGGTCTCTAGGAATCGCCGTGGTAAGGGGTCACATTTGGGGGTAGGGAGCGTGCTCCGCTCGCCCCCTACCCCCAAATGTCAGGTCTCTCACGGCAATTCCCAACGAATGTATTAGTCAATAGAAGGCTGAACACCGCAGAGTCGCAGAGAACGCGGAGATTCTCGCATTTTACAGGAGAAAAACTCTGCGAACTCCGCGTCTCAGCGGTGAAAGTTGCATCAGAATTGTGTTCAATCTACCCTTGACCATTACAGAAATT
>JACKQG010000886.1_pt1 | contig 35199 bp, 26 predicted proteins | sample 8237621 | NCBI WGS metagenome assembly JACKQG01 (sample SAMN15677084, study PRJNA649215) | marine metagenome | biome: marine; feature: Black Sea; material: saline water; isolation source: suspended particulate matter (SPM) from the Black Sea western gyre | collected 2013-06-09/2013-06-10 | depth...
GTGTGACTCCGGAGCGACTCGAACGCTCGGCCAATGGCTTAAAAGGCCACTGCTCTACCAACTGAGCTACGGAGTCAATTGGATGCAAACACTTCAAATGAAGCCGAGGAAATTAGTGAATTATATTCAAGGATTGAAAATAAAATTTACATGCTTTTTATAAATTTTTTATTCGTCTTATCCCGGGACTGTTTTACTTGGACATTTGCATTGGGGTGAAATAAGAATTTCTTTGTATCCTATTAATAAAAACCCTTAATATTCCTCGTCGTGATTTGAGCCATATTGCCGCGACGTTAAAGATTGGAGCTAAAAAGGATGAACCCTCAGCCGGACTTAGCGCCGGCTTTTTTGTTATGAAAAATATCAGAGATATCCTCAAACACCGTATTCTGGTTCTGGACGGAGCTATGGGTACTATGATTCAATCTTACGGATTGAATGAGGGCGATTTCCGCTCTGACCAATTTAAAGATCATCCGCAATCACTACTTGGGAATAACGATATCCTCTCTCTCTCTCAGTCGGAAATTATCAAGGACATCCACAGGCAATATTTGACTGCCGGTGCTGATATTATTGAGACCAACACCTTTAATGCCACCTCCGTTGCCCAGGCAGATTATCAAACTAAAGATTTTGTGTATGATTTGAATTATACCTCTGCTCAAATTGCCAAAGAGATCGCGCTGGAATTCACCGATAAACCGCGGTTCGTCTGCGGAATTTTAGGTCCGACTAACAAAGCAGCTTCCATGTCCCCGGATGTGTCGTCTCCCGGATTTCGCGATATCACTTTCGATCAGCTCGTAAGTGCCTACTCCGAAGCTGCCAGCGGATTGATTGACGGTGGTGCGGACCTCATCATGATTGAAACCGTATTTGACACGTTGAATGCCAAGGCTGCTGTTTTCGCCGTTCAAACCGTCATGGAAGAGAAGCACATTTCGCTTCCGTTGATGATTTCAGTGACCATCACAGACATTAGCGGCCGGACACTCTCCGGGCAGACCGTGGAAGCGTTTTGGGCATCGGTGCGTCATGCCAATCCGTTGAGCATCGGATTAAACTGCGCCTTCGGTGCCGATCAACTCCGTCCGTATTTAACTGACCTATCCAATATTGCAGATACATATGTATGCATTCACCCGAATGCCGGTTTACCGAATGAGCTTGGCGATTATGATGAAACCCCAAAATATATGGCGGCTGCCATCCGTGAGTTTGCAAAGTCAGGACTGGTGAACATCGTCGGTGGATGCTGCGGAACAACACCTGAGCATATCAAGGCGATTTCAGATGCGGTAGCAAACGTAACTCCACGCTGTATCCCGGAGGTTCAGCCACACACAACAATCAGTGGATTGGAACCGCTCACTATCCGCCCGGAGAGTAATTTCATCAATATCGGGGAGCGAACAAACGTTGCGGGTTCTGCGAAATTCAGGAGGCTTATTAAGAATGAAGACTACGAAGAAGCGCTTAGTGTCGCCTCCCAACAGATTGAAAATGGTGCGCAGATCATCGACATCAACATGGATGAAGCGCTCATCAATTCTGAAAATGCTATGGAAATCTTTCTCAGATTAATCGCAGGTGAACCAAATATCAGCCGAGTCCCGATTATGATTGATTCCTCCGATTGGAGTGTCATCGAAACCGCACTGAAAAACATTCAGGGAAAATCCATTGTAAATTCGATTAGCCTGAAAGACGGCGAATCTGAATTCATACGCAAGGCATCTCTCATTAAGAAATACGGAGCCACTGCTTTGGTAATGGCGTTTGATGAAGATGGACAAGCAGAGACCACCAGACATAAAGTAGCCGTATGTAAACGAGCATATAACTTATTGGTGAACAAGGTTGGGGTTTCAGCAGAAGACATTATTTTTGATGTCAATATCTTTGCAATCGGTACCGGGATGGAAGAACACGCCAATTACGCTGTGAATTACATTGATGCTACGAACATTCTCAAATCCATGCTGCCGGAGGTACATATCAGCGGCGGTGTCAGTAATCTATCCTTTTCTTTCCGCGGGAACAATCAAGTGCGCGAGGCTATGCACACAGTATTTCTGTATCATGCAATTCAAGCAGGCATGGATATGGGCATTGTCAACGCCGGGCAGCTGGCCGTTTATGATGACATCGACATCCTACTGAGAACAGCGGCGGAAGATATCGTTCTCAACCGTCGCAGGGATGCTACTGAGCGTTTGCTAGATATTGCCAGGGATTATTCCAATGATCGCGTGAATGAAAAAAAAATCTCCCGGTGGAGAACCCTCCCCACAGATGAGCGGTTGGTTCATGCCCTGGTGGAGGGCATCACCGAATTTATTATTGATGATACCGAAGAAGCTCGGCAGGAATTTGACAATCCTGTGCAGGTGATTGAAGGGCCACTGATGGACGGGATGAATAAAGTTGGCGATCTGTTTAGTGCGGGAAAAATGTTTTTACCGCAAGTGGTGAAAAGCGCTCGCGTCATGAAAAAGGCAGTTGAATATCTCATGCCGTTTATCGAAGATAATGAAGCCGGGGTGTTAACATCCACGGGAAAAATATTGTTGGCCACCGTCAAAGGAGATGTGCATGATATCGGAAAAAACATTGTGAAGGTGGTGTTAGAATGCAACGGGTATAACGTCGTGGATCTTGGCGTGATGGTTCCGGCAGATCAGATTGTATCAAAAGCAAAAGAACTGAAGGTGGACATCATCGGGCTGAGCGGACTGATCACGCCATCGCTGAACGAAATGGCAAATGTGGCGAAAGAACTTGAACGAAATCAGCTGAACATCCCGTTGTTCATCGGCGGTGCAACCACGTCCAAAAAGCATACGGCTCTAAGGATAGCAGAACAGTATTCTTCTCCGGTGATTCACGTAAAAGATGCTTCGCGCGCTGTGAGTACGGCATCTCGTATTTTGGGGAAAGAGCGCAATAAATTTATTGAGTCCGTAAATTCTGACTATGATGGTATTCGGAAATCATATACCGAAAAAACACAGAAAACGCCACGCGTCTCTATTCAATCTGCACGGAAAAATGCATTGAAAACCGATTGGGGATATTACACTCCACCTCCGCCAAGTTTTACCGGAATAAATGTGTTAACGGATATCTCACTCCGTAGCTTAATCCCATATATCGATTGGTCGCCGTTCTTTACCGTGTGGGAGATGAAGGGGAAATATCCGAAAATCTTGGAGCATCCAACAATTGGAAAGCAGGCGTTGGATTTACACAATGATGCGACCCAAATGATTGAAACCATTATACAAAATGACTGGTTTCAACCCAAGGCTGTAATCGGTTTTTTTCCTGCTAATTCCATTGGTGATGATGTTAAAATTCTATTTAACGATGATTCCGAACGGTTTCATTTTCTACGTCAGCAATTTAATAAGAATGAAAAAACTCCGAATTTATGTTTGGCTGATTTCATTGCTCCTCAAGAATCCGGCACTCTCGATTGGCTGGGAATGTTCACCGTAACGATGCAAGGTGTTCAGCGTACCGCTCAGCATTTTGAGGAGAATCACGATGAATATAACAGCCTACTTGTAAAGGCAATTGGCGACCGTTTTGCCGAAGCGCTGGCAGAATATCTGCATGAGAAGGTTCGAAAAGAATATTGGGGCTATGCCGAGGATGAAGATTCCACAAACGACGACTTGATAAAAGAAAATTACATTGGAATCCGTCCTGCCCCGGGATATCCCGCCTGCCCGGATCATCAGGAAAAACAAACATTATTTACCATTTTGAATGTCCCGGAAAATATCGGCATCGAACTCACCGAAAGTTTTGCGATGAATCCACCGTCTTCTGTTTGTGGATGGTATTTTTCTCATCCTAAATCACGATATTTTGGTATCGGAAAAGTCGGCGATGATCAACTAAACGACTACGCCAATAGAAAAGGAATGACAAAAGAGGAAATTAAAAAATGGATGTAATTTTAAGGATGCAGACGTCAGGTATATGGTGTCAGCCTTTTTACCCGTTTACCCTTCTACCCATCAACTTGGTAAAACATTATGAAAGTCATTGAACATATAGAAAAAGCCACGTCACCGCTGTTCAGCTATGAAATTATTCCACCGGCACGTGGAAAAAGCGCACAGGAAATTATCGATATCGTCAAACAGCTGCAGCCGTTCAATCCACCGTATATCGATGTCACCAGTCATTCAGCCGAAGCGTATTATGAAGAAACAGACTCCGGGACAATCAAACGCCGAATCCGGAAAAAACGCCCCGGGACGATCAGTATCTGCGGGATTATCCAAAACCGGTTCAAGATTGATACTGTGGCACACCTGCTTTGCCGAGGCTTCACCCGTGAAGAAACGGAAGATGCTTTGATTGAGTTGAACTTTCTTGGAATTCAGAACGTGTTGGCTATCCGCGGGGATGAAACCAATTACAAAAAACCGGTGCAAAAAGACCGCAGTATCAACAGTTACGCGTCGAACTTGGTAACACAGTTAGGTGATCTGAAAAAAGCCATCTATTTGGACGAAATTCTGAATCCTGACCCCATCGATATGTGTGTGGGCGTGGGCGGATATCCCGAAAAACATTTTGAAGCACCGAACCTGAAAACAGATATTGCCAATCTTAAGAAAAAAGTGGATGCCGGAGCAGAATATATCGTGACGCAGATGTTTTTCGACAACGATGTATATTTTGGTTTTGTGGAAAAATGCCGTGCCGCAGGGATTACCGTTCCGATTATTCCCGGGATAAAAATATTAGACCGCGTAAAGCAGCTGACGGTCATTCCGAAAAACTTTTTTGTGAACCTCCCCGATGAATTGGTGGATGAGATTACTTCATCACCTGAGCACATAAAAGAAATCGGTAAACAATGGGGATTGAAACAAGCTGAAGGGCTGTTAAATGCCGGTGTGAAAAACATCCATTTTTATGTTTTGAATGATGCCGGAACTGTCACACAAATCGTGAAACAATTGAGTCAATGAATGTAAATGACTACTCATAAACCCGTTTACACATTAATTAACACTTAAATACTAATATGGAGAATATCGTAATTTTGACCTCGTTTCTGAATAGAATTACTCATTTCTCCATTTGAAATAAAACAAATGAAGGAATAGGAGAAACCATGAATACTTACTTATTTACATCCGAATCGGTATCTGAAGGGCACCCGGACAAAGTCTGCGATGCGATTTCTGACGCAATCCTGGATAATTTATTAGCCCAAGATTCTGAATCGCATGTCGCTTGCGAAACACTGGCAACAAAAGGGATGATCACGGTAGCCGGAGAAGTTCGCACCAACGGATTTTGCGAAGTGGAAAGAATTGTGAAACAAACGTTAGAGGAAATCGGATACATCAATGCTGACTATGGCATGGATAGTGATGAAGTCCGTGTTGTGTCTACACTTCATTCACAAAGCCGGGATATTGCCCAAGGAGTGGATGAAAAATCTGATCGCGAGCAAGGAGCAGGAGATCAGGGATTGATGTTCGGTTACGCCTGTACCGAGACACCTGAACTCATGCCAATACCCATCATGATGGCACAAGCACTTACGCGCAAACTGACTGAATTACGTAAGAACAAAACACTGCCTTGGCTCAGACCGGATGGGAAGTCGCAGGTGACCATCGAATACAACGGAACAAAACCGGTTTCTGTAAAAAAGACAGTCATTGCTACGCAGCATGATGATATGCTTGAAAAATTTGGGAACGAAGATGAAGAACATGCTTTCATCGAAAAAGAAGTTTCAGAGAAAGTTATTATACCGGTGCTTGAGAATTTTGGCTTACCGTATGAAAAAGATTTTATCGTGAACGGAACCGGGCGGTTTGTCTCTGGCGGACCCGAAGCCGATACCGGGCTGACCGGGCGCAAAATCATCGTTGATACATACGGAGGTTATGCTCCTCACGGAGGTGGTGCTTTCTCCGGTAAAGACCCGTCAAAGGTGGATCGCTCCGCAACGTACATGGCACGTTATATCGCCAAAAATATCGTTGCCGCAGAATTAGCCGAACGATGCGAAGTGCAGTTTTCATATTCCATCGGAGTGGCTGACCCGACGTCGCTTTCGGTCAAAGCATTCGGCACCGGAGTTCTAAACGACAAGAAACTGACAGAGATCGTTCACAAAGTCTTCCCGCTGAAGCCCAAGGCAATTATTGATCATCTGAATCTAAAAAGACCGATTTACCGTCCGACCGCAGCGTATGGGCATTTTGGTCGGAATGAAAATAACTTTACTTGGGAAAAAACAGATAAAGTTGAAGAATTGAAAGTTGAAGCGGGGCGGAAACCCCGTAGAAAACACGGGATGCCAGCACGCGGGATGTAAACACAAGCACCCGAACACATTAGCACTTTACCATATGAATAAAGGAAAAATAAAAATGATTGCAGACAACATAGACTATAAAATCAAAGATGTTGAATTAGCACCCGCCGGGAGGAAGGCTATTGACATTGCCGAAAAAGAAATGCCGGGCTTAATGTCTGTGCGTAAGAAATACGGTACCGAGCAACCGCTGAAAGGATTCAACATCACCGGCTCGTTACACATGACAACAGAAACTGCCGTACTGATCGAAACTCTCAAAGATCTTGGGGCGAACGTCCGCTGGGCAAGCTGTAATATTTTCTCCACACAAGATCAAGCCGCAGCTGCAATTGCTGAAACAGGGACTCCAGTTTTTGCCTGGAAAGGCGAAACATTGGAAGAATATTGGTGGTGCACTCTTCAGGCATTGACGTTTCCTGGAGATAACGGATGCGACCTCATCGTTGATGACGGCGGAGATGCCACGCTCTTAATCCACAAGGGGTTTGAATTAGAAAACTATTTTGCCGAACATGGATCAACTCCAAATATTACAACAACGGTTCGTGAGGAACAGGTTATCGACGAATTATTGCGTGAGGTTTTGGATAAAGATCCGAATCACTGGCATAAAGTTGTGGAGAATATCATTGGATCATCTGAAGAGACAACCACCGGTGTTCATCGCGTATTGCAAATGGAGAAAAACGGGTCACTCCTCTTTCCTGTTTACAACGTGAATGATTCCGTGACAAAATCCAAGTTTGATAATATTTACGGTTGCAGGGAGTCACTTGCCGACGGAATCAAGCGTGCCACTGATGTTATGATCGCCGGGAAGACCGTAACCGTTTGCGGATATGGAGACGTGGGACGTGGCTGTGCACAATCCATGCGAGGATATGGAGCACGGGTGCTTATTACAGAAATTGACCCTATCTGCGCACTGCAGGCATCCATGGAAGGATACGAAGTTGTCACCATAGAACAGGCTTTACCAGAATCCAATATCTTTGTGACCGCTACCGGAAACCGCGACGTAATCGCGCTTGAGCACATGCGAAATATGAAAGATCAAGCCATCGTATGTAACATCGGGCATTTCGACAACGAAATTGAGGTGGATGCGCTGAATAACGCATTCGATGCTGAACGCACAAATATCAAACCACAGGTAGATAGATATGATTTTAACGACGGGCATCAAATTTATCTGCTCTCAGAAGGCCGGCTGGTGAATCTTGGAAACGCTACCGGACATCCTTCATTTGTTATGAGTAATTCGTTCACAAATCAAGTGCTTGCACAGATGGCATTGGCAAAAGACAAACCGAAGATTGGTGTGTACGTCCTCCCTAAAATACTGGATGAAGAAGTCGCACGGCTGCATCTTGGACATATCGGAGCCACGTTGACAAAACTCACAACTAAACAATCTGAGTATCTTGGCATCTCTAAGGATGGACCTTTCAAACCGGATTCATATCGGTATTAGTGAAGAGAGAAATGGAGAGTGGGAGAACAAGATACTTAACCTGAGTTAATAAACATCCTCAAATATTATTTGTGGAAAGTAATCAACTGATTAAGGGATCGTTTAAATTTCGAAACGTGCCTAAAGGGACACATGTAATTGCCGAATTTCGTACTGAGAAAATATCTTCATTTAGTGATAAGCTCTCTCATCTTATGACGGTAGAATGTCTCCATAAAGAATTCGAGGCCGGTTTAACAAGCATGAAGGAGAATTGTGAAAGCAAACCTGTAAAGTGAGAAGTCCAAAGATCGTTAATTTGGAGAAATACACTAAACTCATGAATATTTACGGCGTCTCCTTTTCTCCTTTCTCCTCACGACTTTCTCTTTTAACTTTGTATCATTCAAAATAAGGGATTCATGACAAAAAAACGTATAAGCTGGGAAAAATATTTTATGAATATCGCCAAAGAAGTGGCAACACGCTCAACATGTGACAGGAAGCATGTGGGGGCAGTTGTCGTCCGTGGAAAAACTATTCTCTCCACAGGATACAATGGTAGTATTCGCGGATTACCTCATTGCGACACAGCTGGGCACGAAATGGAAAACGGGCACTGTGTACGGACAATCCATGCGGAAGCGAATGCGATTGTTCAGGCTGCGCGGCATGGTGTGCAAATCGATAATGCAGAAATTTATATCACAGCCTCACCATGCTATAATTGTTTCAAAATGATTGCGAATACCGGTATAAAAAGTATTTACTATGGAGAATTTTATCGGGATGAACGTATCATCCGGCACGCAAAAGAATTAGAAATTGATCTGATTCATATTCCTCTTTAGAAATTTCTCCGTCATTAAAACGCCGAGTGATTATATGTCCCTTTCCTTAGTGCCCGAATCAGCATTTCTCTAAACATCGATATATCAGCATAAGGAAATATTTTAAAATTTGTGGTGTAACGAATTGTACCTCTCTCGTTTTTTCGGGTATCCGTTGATAATGATATCGTTTTCGGAGCTTCTTTAAGCCAGTCCTCGTGCCAGCCCACCAACACAGCAGTTTCGTTACTGTCACATTGCAGAGACAGGCCAATCTCATCTTTTTTCAATTTTCGTTCAAACTGCCCTGCCGTCGAAAAACGAAATTTACCTGATCGAAAATATTTATCCCTAATTTCCCAGTCAAATGTAATTCTTTTCCCGGTTTTTGTATCAACAATTACACCATCGTCCCGAAAATTTTCAGTCTGATAAATTTGCATCACCAAAGAAATATTATCCTCTTGAGCGTTAAATAAGTCTGAAAATTGTTTCAGGCTGGATTCATGCTTATCATACATGCTGGGACGTTTCATATCTCTGCCTTAATCTGTGAATCGCTTTCACAATTTTATTTTGAATATTGACAGGAGTGACCACATGTTTCGCGTGACCATGCTTCATTAACCAATCCGTTGTTTGAAAGTCTTTTGATGTTTTATGGCCTGTGTATTGTTCAATCACCCGTCGTCCTGAAAACCCGATATTCCCCGCATTTATTTCAAATAAGCGAGTCCCTCTTGATCCGTATCCAATCGCAACTCCGCCCAGTGTTGGGTCGGTAATAATCGTAATCACAGGGATTCCCGCCCGTTCTACACGAGTAAGAGCTAAATGCGCTTTGGGTATGCTCACCATGGATGAACATCCTTCGTGCATGCGTGCTCCACCTCCCGCCGCTTTTAACACCATCGGACGATTTTCTTTGATCGCAATTTCTGCCGAACGCCAAATTTTTTCACCGGTGGTCATACAAAACGAACCTCCTAAAAATCCAAATCCTGCTCCGCAGTAAACCACTGGTTCTCCCAATACTGTTCCGTCTCCTGTGATCATCGCTGTGACTAAACCTCGCACTTTTTGAGTTTCCAGTAATTTGGTTTTATATCCGGGAAATTCAAGAATGTCCTTATCTACGATGTATCGGGTTTCTTCGTGCTCAAGAAACGATCCATCGTCCAGAATTAAATCTAAATAATCCCACGCAGAAGGACGAAGATATCGATAACCGCAGGTATCACACACATAATTATTTGCCTTAAGTTTTTCAAAACTGACCGGATCATACCGATGAATATTTTTCTCCGAATAACATCCTTTGTGGCGGTGAATAAATCCACTGGAGGAAGGAGACGGAAGCCTTGATGTTTTTCTCTGAATGGATTGTATTGTTTCTTCGTCCTCTGTATCCCAATGTCCAATATTAGACCAGCGTTCAATCCTTCTAAAAAATATATCTTCTGATGGAATCTTTATAAGTTTGCCCACGTGTTTTTCTAAACTTTTTTGTAGAGATAAAACTGCCATTTGCGGAAAGCGGTGAGCCGGGCCGTCATGTTCAGGAATCAACTCATCCACAATGCCTAATTCAAACCCCTCTTTCGAAGTAATTCGAGAAGCTTCAGCGGCTTCATTCGCTCTGCTTCTTGTATGAAATAAAATCGACGAACACGCTTCCGGGGTAATGACTAAATACGTGAAATACTCCATTGCAATTACAACATCACAGCCGGTAAGTGAAATAGCACCGCCGCTGCAAGCTCTGTTGATAATAACAGCTAATGTCGGGACAGAGGACTCTACCAACCCCTGCATTGTCTCGCCGATTCTCCAGGCAATGCCACCGGCTTCGGATTCTTCGGTGGGGTCTGCTCCCGGTGTATCCACAAACACAATAATGAGTCGGTTTTCTTCATTCGCCATCTTTATTGCTCTTACCGCGCGTTCATACGATGCTGGGGTCGGCATTCCGTGATTCCACCTTCGTACTTCTTCCTGGTCTTTCATCGTTTCTATTAATTCAGAATAATTTGATGTGGGACCTGTCTGTTGTCCAATCAGCATTACAGGATGAACGGTTCCATCAATCTTAAATTCTGCACGATACGTCTGGATTAAACAGGCACCGATGTCCTCGCTCGGTTCGCAACATGGTTCAACATTTGAGAAAATAGTTAAATAATCAAGATATTTCGGACGCTCAGGATGAAAGGATAATTTATACTTCTCGTATTCCGTCAGCTGATCTATTGCTTCGGGGGAATAGTTAAATTTTCCGCCTTTTTCAAACGGAAGATAATAATGTTTTGTAATAGTCGACAAAACTAAGTTCTCAGTTTCTTTTTGCTTTTTGTTCTCTTTTACTCATGAGTGATTTCAGCAGATCAAGACAGGTATCCAGTTTGTCTGATATCCCCAAGAATTTAAACACAATTTCATCCACATTGCGACGGTCAGATTGATTTAATTCCATATTCATATTCAATATAGGGCGATGAAGAAATCCGTCGAGTTCGCGGGGAAATCTTACCTGCAATCCCTTAGGTACCGGCAGATGGTTCAAGTCAGATTTAACCAGACGAATTGCTCCTCCGCCAAGTCCCTTTCGCCCGAAAATCTCCACCATCAGCCATATCCACGATGAATTAAGTATAAATGCCCAAGTTCGCTCATCTCCTTCGACGGGTGTCAATCCGTAAAATGTGTGTTCAAACGGAAGATTGTCTATATTGTGTACCGTAACATGACGATGCCCTCTGAGGTCCGTCCATAATAACGGTGCTTTGCGAAGTTTGAACGGAATGTTTTTCCCCTCAATACGATAGTTGGCATCTTCTTTTTCAAAGACAATGGATGTGATCTCTCTGGGTGTCCGTATAGCAGGAGTTCTTCCTTCTCCCTGTTCTGTGGAATAATATTTTTTATTGTTACCGGTAATCATCCCCGTTGACACGAACAATTGTTTTTCCAACGGACTTAATTTAGGGTTCTCTTGTATAACATCCATCAGCCAATCGGGGCAGAGAAACAGCGAGCCGTACCATCCCATGCGAAACGAAGTAAGATCACGTTGAGAATACTTTCGTTTGATATTTCCGTTAGTAATTTGGATTTCCTGATTCGGATTCGGTTTTCGGTTAACAGCACTCAGGATGATGGTGTTTATATCCTCAGAAAAATGGCGAGTAGATGATTCGGTTAAGGATAGAAGTTGCGCATGCGCACGAAATAGTTCTCTCAGAGAGTTTCCATAATCGTTACTCATCCACGCATTTGGTATGATAAATGTCGCGACACCGTTTGGAGCAAGTTGATCCATCACCTTAAGTAAAAAGTACACATAAACATCCGACCGGGTAGATATCGGCAAGGTTTTCCGTGTGCTTTTTAAATAATCAGAAATCTGCTTTTTATACGACTTGTTAAGAAGCTCCTGACGAATATATGGAGGGTTCGCGATTACCACATCCGGTGAAACATTCTCAGAATTTTCAAGATAATCACCATGATACAACGTAAATCGATCACCTAATTTTTCTATACAAATCTCAATCATTTCTTTATCAATGTCCCACCCGAATAGATGCGATGTCCACCAGTTGTCTTGAATCGTAAAACCATAGCAATCTGCCAAGCGTTGGAGAGATTGAATAATCACATGCAAAAACACACCCTCTCCGCTTGCCGGATCGACATACGTGTAGGATAGTAATGTCCGGGTTAAATGCCAACCGACATCACCGGGGGCATATCCGGACCAATAGGCGTTGAAAGCGCTTTCATCCAATGATTGAATGTCGACGGACAGGCGATGAAACAAAGATTCTCTCACCATAAATTCGGCGATAGGTTTTTTAGTAAAAACCACGCCTTCTTTTTCTCGGGATCGTTCAGTTAATATCATAAGTGCCGGTTAAATCTACGACGTCTGTTTATTTTCTCTTAATTGTTTTATTCAGAAATATTTTACACAAAGATTACTGAGTAACCACAGAGGGAAAACGGAGAAAAGCAGGAAGTTGACAGTTGGCAATAGGTAGCCAATCTACAGCAGGCAAGCACTCTATCGCTTTAACACCCTAACACTAACTTAGTGGAATGGTGGTCCCCACGTTTTATTTCTGTCGTAGGTAAAATTTACTCTATATTCGTGGCAACTAACTCTGCGATATCCCGAACCTGAATATCGTCTTCTTTCCCCCGCACCTTCATAGCGTCATCCATCATTGTTGTGCAGAAATAGCACGCCGTTGCAACGGTTGTTGCTCCGGTTTCCATTGCATGATCGAATCGAAGATGATTAATCCGATCGCCTTCTTCAATGTCATACCACATATTTCCACCCCCGGCACCACAGCAAAAACTTTGATCTTTGCTCTCCTTCATTTCCTTCAACGCCCCCGGTTTTGTGATGGCTTGAATCACATTTCGCGGTGCATCATATTCTTGATTGTGCCGACCTAAATAACATGGATCATGATACGTCACCGTACCGGTTTCAACCTCATTTACCTTAAGTTTCCCTGAGGATATAAGTTCTTGGATAAACTGAGAATGATGTTTTACTGAGTAGTTTCCATCAAAATCAGTATACTCATTCCCAAGGGTGTGGAAGCAGTGCGGACATGTTGTAACAATCGTATTAAATGTATATTGATTCAGCGTTTCAATATTTTGCAACGCCATGGTTTCAAATAAATATTCCTCCCCCATTCTCCGTGCTGAATCCCCGGTACACATTTCTTCTTCTCCAAGGACGGCATAATCCACTCCGGCAGATTCGAATATTTTCACCATCGCTTTTGCCACCTGTTGATTTCTTGGATCATAAGCTCCCGCACATCCGACCCAAAAAAGGACATCTGCTTCTTTCTTTGCTGCAATAATCGGCAGCTCGATTCCGGCATCTTTTGCCCATTTCGTTCTATCTGCTTGCGAAAAACCGTATGGATTCCCGGTGTTCATTGTTTTTTCAAGGCTTTCATTTGCCTGGGTGGGTGGTTTTCCTTCTGAAAGAACAAGGTAACGCCGCAAATCCGTAAATGTCGGAATATGGTCAATCAATACCGGACATTCTTCCATACAGGCACCGCAGGTTGTGCATGACCATAATGCGGTCTCACTAATCACATCGCCCGGTAAAATTGTATTTGATTTGTTTTCAAGAAGCGTATTACGAACATCTGTAATTATTTCCATCGGGGAAAGTGGTTTCCCGGATGTATACGCCGGGCAAACACTTGTACATCGGGAACATTCTGTACATGAAATACTGTCTAATAGTTGTTTCCATGTAAATTCTTTTACGGTACTGCTCCCTAAAGAAATCTCATCAAAATCAGCATCGGGGTCTTCCATAAGTTTGCTGACATACATCGTTCGTAATTTTCCTCGGATGTCTGTGTCTGTCAGAGCAACATTTACAACTACGGCAACCGCATGAAACATTTTGGTAAGCGGTAAGACCGCAATTAAGGAAAATGATGTTAAGGCATGTCCCCACCAAATATACGGTTGGAGGAGTGCCCATGTCTCTGCATCAGTTATCATGGATAAAGGATATCCAATCCATGAAAAGGAAGCTGTTAGCGGTTGTTCAATTGCAAGGCGTGAAGCTTCAGCGATGAATCCGCCTACATCCAGTAGCAGGATGAATAAGAGGAGTCCCGTATCGGCAAACAAATACCCCCGCCCGGTGAAATTATCCTGTGGCAGGAGTTCCGGCTTCATCACATGGCGGCGGTATAACGCCATCAAGAGTCCGACGAACACCATCGCACCGCCTAGATCGTTTAGGACTGCAAACCAGGGCTCATCCATTTGAGGTAGAAAAGATGTAAACAATCCCCATTTGGTGAACATATCCACGGCGGTGGCAAAGATGAGCTCGAACATTCCCCACCCTAGAAGCAGGTGCATGACTGTCGCATAACTAAACCGCATTCGATTGACTCTCATTTGGACAACCCCATAGATGAGTGCGTTACGTATTGCGGAAAAATACGTTACTCGGGGGCGCGTTTCTTCTTTGCCGATTTTAACGACAAAAAATCGCTGAAGATTATAAATAAATAATGCGATGGCTGAAAATCCAAACGCATACATGATATTTGGGACATGATGCACGCTGTCCATAATCTACTCCTTGTTAAGTTGCTGTACCGTAATTTACTGTTCGATCGCCTCCGTCAGCTTCGGTAAAATCTCCAGGATATCACCTACCACGCCGTAGTCGGCAATCTCAAAAATCGGGGCCTCCGCATCTTTGTTAATTGCCACGATATTCTTTGATCCTTTCATCCCGACAATATGTTGAATTGCTCCTGATATCCCAAGCGCTAAATAAAGTTTTGGGGCAACACTTTGTCCTGAACTCCCCACCTGTCGGAACGTCGGTAACCAGCCTGCATCTACGATGGGTCGGGAAGAGCCAACTTCAGCATTCAGAGATTTCGCCAACGCTTCCACGAGCGGAATATTTTCTTCCTTACCGATTCCTCGTCCCACAGACACAATTACTTCTGCACCGGATAAATCTACTCCCCCCGACTCTTCCTGAAACGGTGGTTCAGAGACAGTACTAATCATGGATGCACCCAGTTCAACTTCAACGGATCGAGTCTCTGCACTTCCGGAGATCACAGAATCTTCCGGATAAGCCGCTGCCTGAAAACTGACGATGGCCGTCTCTCCTCCCGTTGGAGTGATATCACTTATAAGCTTCCCGTTATAAACCATTCGGGTAAACACCGGAGATTCTCCTTCCGCTTTTACGGAAATCACATCCGAAATATACGGAATTGTTAACTGAGCACTTACTTTCGGCACCCAATCCCGCGCTTGATACGTGTATCCCATCACCACATAGCTTGGAGATTCCTGTGCAATAATCTGTTTCAGCGCTTCTGTGTAACCATCTGCAGAGTATTCCGATAACAAATCGTGTTCAAGTGTCAGTACTTCTCCCACATCCAACGCGGAGGCATTTTCGGCGAGCGATTTAGCATCTTTGCCCATGACTAACACTGCGGTGGTTAAGTTTAATTCCTTTGCCATAGATTGAGCAGCTGCAACAGCTTCTAAACTCATCCGATGTGCCTGCCCCTCTTTTGCTTCAAATACAATTAGAATATCCATCATTCCTCCTACAGAACTTTTGCTTCAGATTTAAAAACATCCACCAATCGTGATACAATTTCCTGTGTATCACCTTCAATCATTTCAGTGCGCTTATCTTTATGCTGGACATACATTTTCGATAACGATTGCAGGGAATCCCCTGTCATCAGTTCATCCTTTTGCAATTCTCGTATTTCTTTCCGTTTCGCACTCATGATTCCTTTTAGAGATGCATACCGTGGCTGGTTAATCCCTGATTGAATTGTAACACAGGCCGGAAGCGATAAGGTCACCCATTGGAACCATCCCGATTCCAACTCTCTTTTGACTTTTAGATTTTCGCCTTGGATCTCTGTTTCAACCACCATGGTCGCGGTTGACATTCCCAATAATTCTCCCAAAATTAATCCTGTTTGTCCGGTACTCATATCATCTGATTGAAGTCCGGATAACACCAGATCAAAGCCTTCATCTTTAACCGCTTCATTAAAAAGGGTTGCTAAAATATACGGGTCAGACTCATGCGAAGATGATTCCACAATATGAATTCCACGATCGGCTCCCTTGGATAACGCTTCACGAATTATTTTTGGCGTCCGATCTGCAGGCCCCATACTAATCGCCACAACTTCACCCTCTCCGGATTGTTCCTTTATTTGAAGTGCTTCTTCCAGGGCGTAGGAATCATTCTCATTCATTTCAAAATTTAGGGAACCTTCTTCTACCCATAACTGATCGGGGTTTACCCTTAACGATGAGTCACTAACCGGGACTTGTTTAACTAATACACCTATTTTCATTAGACTCTCCTCTATTCGGATTTAATTGTTTTTTATTAAGATTCATAAATTCATCATAAACTAGACCGACTGGTCGGTATAGTTTACGGGAATTTGGATTTTTATTCAAGATAATTTTGTCTGTTTTTAAGTGCTAATGTGTTCGGGTGCTTGCCTGCCCGGGGCAGACGGGCCCGCCGTTTTTTTGGCGGATTAGAGTGCTCACTATTTTCTACTTTTCACTTTCTACTCAGAGAACGTAATTTGCCATCCGTCTTATGAATACATTTGTTCTTACACTTCTCTCCGGCTTCTTTGTTATTGCCGGCATAATCATCTTGCTTTGGACATTAAAACGCTGGATCGAAACCCGTGACTGGGATAAAAAATCTAAATAGATTTGTCCTCGTTAATGTCGCTGTAATTCTTGATTTATTATCTCTGAGACAAATCTAAACTGAAAACCCTGCTCTTTCATTTTTGGAATTTCTTCTTTCAAAACATGAAGTGTTTCTTTCTTAACGTGACCAATTCCGACAGCCATCCCCTGTTCTTCAGCTAAAAGTGCCAACTCATTGAGCTGCTTATAAATCAACCCCGGGTCAAAATCATTATCCAAAAAGACATGTCTTCGTATATTGGGGACCATTGCTTTGTCCATAACACGTTGAGCAATCGTATTGGATGTTGTTCGGCTGTCAACAAAATATGATTGGTGACGCAAGAGGACATCACTGACCACACGCATTACCCGAGGATCTTCTGTTGCTTTTGATCCCTGGTGATTATTCATCCCGATTGCTTGGGGAAGATGAGAAAATGCTCTTTCTGTAACCTCCTCAATTTCTGCACTGGTCATTTCCGTCATTAAGCGATATTCCGCCTCACCCTTAGACGCAACGTGCGATTCCATTGGCATGTGAATAATCACTTCGTACCCGACATTTTGTGCGTTTTTTGCAAACGACTGACTGTTCTCATGACCCGGAATTACAGCATACGTCAAGCGTGCATCTAAATCCAAAAAACCTTCGGAGACGACATCGTTCCGGTATCCAAAATCATCAATAACAATGGCTATTATTCCTCGAACTTTTGGGGAAGTGTCCGAAAGTGACTCATCAGGAGTAGCCGGAGGAACTTCTTTTGGTGATATCCAAAATACATACCAAAATAGTGTCAACAGAATAATCCCAAGGAAGGCAAACGGTAAAATTTGGTTTAGAATGAATTGGTTTTGTTGTCTCTGTTTCATCAAGGCAATTGCGCAGATACATCGAGCATATACGGACTTCCCATTCCTTGAGAACCCATACGATATCCATATCCAATACTATAAATTCCGACATGGATATTCACCCCGCCTGAGACGGTAGTCACTTCTCGGGAGAGCTGAGTCCCAAGCTGAAGAGAAATAGATTTATATCGTAATTCATTACCGATTCGAGTTATCAACCCGGATACATTTTGTGAATATTCCATTGTAGCCGTTACATTGTTTGACCATTTTTCGCCGGTAAACAGCGCATCTGCTCCTGCTAGTATTCTCAACGGCAAATTTGGAGTTTCCCTATTTAACACGGACATTGTTCCAAAATTTAAAACGGAAACACCAAATGATAACTTTTCCCATGGATGGTACAAAACACCTGCATCCATCGCCCATCCTTTGGAGTGGTCCGTATGCATTTGCATTTGAAGATGCCGCAGTGTAATGCCATACTTCAACCCTCTTACCTTTTTTGAGTAAGATAAATCAAAGGCCGCGCCATACGTTCCAAACATTGCTAGGGGTTCATCTGTAGGCGTAGACGTTCGTAATTCTATGGTATTCAACCCGGCATACCGAACCAGCACTCCAAGATTTCCGCCAAAACTACGGGTGTAATATCCAACCGTTGTTTGTGTTACGTCTGAAAACCACTGCCCATACGCTGCATGAAGAACAGGGCGTTTTTCAGCTACACTCAGCTCGGCCGGATTGGACACATGCGAACCGGAGATCGAATGAGCACCCATAGCTAATTCCCGAGCATGAATAGGCAGAGATAGAAACTGGGTTCCGATTCCAAATCCCGGTTCAATTAAGAGCGTGAGAAATAAAAATAGAATTAATTTATAACGGATATTCATTGGCCTGATATTTTAATGTCAAATATTAAACGCATACGTAAATATATGCTCAACGCCCGCCACCGAGCCAAATCTAAATGCATAATCTAAAAAGGCTTCTCTTTTTTTGAACACACGATATTTCATTCCGGCACCCAATGAAATGCGTGAGTTACCGATTCCGGCTCTTAAAAAATAATCCTCATTCATTGTGTATTCTGTTCCTATGCGTATATCCAAACCAAGCAAGGATTCGTGGTTAGTAATAACACTTCCATCTCCAACGATATCAACATCCCATTTTCGAAAACGAATTCCCGCCCGGTAAATTGTTGGAAATATTTCCTTGTAGATCATTCCTCTGTCAAAAATTTCTCCCGTATTCCATTGGTACCCGGAATTCAAATCTTGTACCATTAGTCCTGCAGCAAAGTTTTCGTTGGGTTTGATGAGCATTCCCACATCGAATCCGATTCCTTTTCCTGCAACCTCATTGTTGTTCATGGGTAATTGCTGATTTAAGATTTTTATACTAATTCCCACACCAAACCAGCCTTGGATTCTCTGCGCAAAACTAATGTACACGGCATCCTCACCGGAGGATAAATATTCCGTGTGTACAGCCGAAGATGTTCTTCCGTCTATATCGTTGACGCCCGCACTAACCCACGCCAGACTAATTCCTGCGGTCGGAGGAAGTTTAGCAGAAAAAGCAGATGCAATTAATCTACGATCTAACGGCAGTTGCTGATGCGAAAAAGATGCGTGCCGAAACTCTAAAAAGGAGACCCCTGCCGGATTGTTAAACGCTGTAAATCCTCGGTCAATCTCCGCTGTAAATCCACCGCCCATAGCTACAGATCTCGCGGTGGTTCCCATTCGTAAAAAGCTACCTGCATATCCTGCATAATCGCGACCCGTTAATGTACTAATGGTTAAAATGAGTAAAATTAAAATTCGTTGTATGGATTTATTCTTCATTGATTATCTCACTTAACAATAATCAGTTTTAACCAATGATCGCTCGGAGATTGGTTCGCCGATTCTGAATAATTTAGATTGACAAAATAGACACCATTGTCAACCTGCCGTCCGTTCATATCCCGCCCGTTCCACTTTAATGCACCGGCATTTGCATGTCTGCGATCAAAACTCAGACGGTAGACGCGTTCCATAGCAAAATTATATACAGCCATCTCAATAACGTATGAAGCCACATCTCCGGTATGGAACCGTACATATCCATCTTCCCCCATCACATGATGAATGTTTGGTGAAAATGGATTTGGATACGCATATACACCGAGATAATCTGTTCGATAGATTGTCCAATTCCCGGCATTTAAATCGCTGGATCTTCCCAACCCATCTAATGTCCCCATCCATAAAACAGGACGCCCATAATAATCTCGAGTATCTATATTCACGGCAAAAACACTCTGACTGAGAATTTCATCCGTGGCTAGATATGTCGTGTCGATTGCCGGCGGATATTTCGCCCAGGTCTTCCCAACATCCGGAGAAATCCACAGACCACTTTCTGCGCCCGCAAACACGTATGAACCGCTCGTATGCACATTATAGACTCGTTCACCCTGCAGTTCAGGGACAATACTCCATACGTTGTCATCTACCGAGTAACTAAGCCCACGTTCTTCACCCGGGTCTTCTGCGTTCAATGTTGCCGCCCAAATCGTGCGCTCTCCCTGCCAGTTCTGATAGGCAACACTCACCACAAAATTTCCGCTCAATCCGTCTTCAGGGAAAGAATAATGTTCCCAATCTACGCATCCTCCTGATCCAAGAATCCCCCGATTAATTCCGTTAGCGGTTCCTACCCAGATGGTATCTCCATATCCAACAACGGAAAATGCTTTATGGTTATGGTTTCCGCTATCTCTTGGGTCACGCGGATTCAAGTAAAAATTATTCAATATTTCATTTCCGGCTCCATCATCCGTATAGGCAGAATCCGCACATGTGATTAAAAAGCGCTGAGAATCTTTAGGTAGCGGTACTCTGTCCCATTCACTTCCGCTAGATAAATCAAGTCTACGCAATCCGCCTGCCCATGAGGTCGTCCAAATGTAGTCATCGGTAAACGTTGCATCGTATGTAACATTTGCATGATCTGTGGTTACCGGCAACGCCCGAAATATCCTCCCTGCGTACGGGACTAAACTGTCTCCGACTTCATCGACCGGCTGAGGGTAATACGACCAAACCACATGTTCATCTAACGCGGCATCCGTCATATAAAACCCTGCACCAACGGGAGTATCTCCGTCATCGGTAGCCCCCGCACAAAAAAGTTTTTCTCCGAAGACAGCAATGGCTGCAATTCCGTCATTTAGAACCACTTCACTTCCACCAACAAGCGTCAATGTATCCATGGCAATCACGGATACTGAATCCCGCAAAACCGATAGCCCCTGTCCTGTGCCAAGCCAGACGGTGGAATCTCCCTGAAGGCGAATCTCCGTAATCACATTGCTTTTGAGTTCATTTTGGACGGAAAGTGTATCATCCATTGTTTTATGCAAAAGAAATGAACCGGGGTATGAGTTGTTTGCCCATAACATTCCCGATAAAAAAGAAATAATTATAATTCGTAATATCATTGGACAACTACTTCCTGAATAATTTCGTTACCATACTCATTAGATTTATCCTGAACAATAAACGTCCACCTGAATACACCAGTCTTAGTTTGTAAGTTTGGATCTGTATTTCCAACCCCAAATATGGGGACATTAAAACTATAAATCCCGTCACCATCAATCACATCGCCACTTGTTATATTTGAATTGGGATACAATTCAATTTCCCCTCCATCATCATATAGCCAAATAGCCTCTCCATTATTCAGCATAGTGTCCGGGCCAACATGAAAAGACGTAAAACCTACAAGTTTAATATCGTTTAATCCATTTGCATCATTGACGGTAGCTGTTACAAGGTGTAATTCCATTGTTGCTCCAGAAGGTCGTAAAATGGTGTCAGGAGCAGATACTTCAATTAATTCAGGACGAATATTCCCCAATTGAAACGAATCAGAACCCACAACTATATTACCGCCATAAATTGCGTTGATATCTAAATACACCATCCCGGTTGCAGATGACGGGATTGTCTGACTTAATACCGTATCACTATTCGCAATTTTTCTGGAGTAATGTTCGTCCCCGGGCAAAACGTCACCCTCTTCTCCATCGTCATTTAGTGCAATGATATCAGGGATACTGTCATTATGAATTCCATACCATAAAACATTGATTTGCTCAAAAGCCCCTCCTTGAAATTCAGAAGTTATATGAACATCGAAATACAGTTGGTTGGTCGATTGTAAAAAATCGAAATGGACAGAGTTGAGCCATTCGTCTTCCGGTGGTGTGTCCGTAGGTGGACAACCGAAAAATACCAGCACAAACACAAGTAATATCGCGCTACGCATACGTGGAAAATAGGAAAAGTGGTTTTGCATTACAATCTTTCGTTTATTTTTTCTGTGTTGCATCATAAAGATAGTGAATAATGACATCCCCGACTTGCGCTAAACTCGAAGCAGAACAATGGATTGGTGTATCCTGATGTGTATGCCAATAGTTTGTGAATCGGTTCGGATATCGGAAATCAATTATATCTACAGCCGGGATACCCGCCTTTTCCCAAAGTGGTACATGGTCATCATAGATTGTCGGACCCAGCCACTGCTTAAATGCCGGTAATTTCAATTCCTCAGCAATTTTCCAAAGTTTTCGTACCAGCTGCGGGTTCTGTTTTAGTGAATTCCGCTCAATCGGAATATTGAGTTCCGTGTCACCTACCATGTCTAAGATAATTGCTGATTCCGGCTTTGATATTGGCAAATGTTCTGCAAAATATTTTGATCCTTGTGCGTAACTTTCGGGGTCTCCTTCTCTCCCAAGATCTTCACCGTCAAACAGGACAATCGTTACCCCAATCGGCGGTGGATGGCGGTAAAATATCTCTGCACATTCCATCAAAATCGCGACACCGCTCGCTCCGTCATTTGCCCCAAGGATAGGTTCATCCCGGCGGGCAATATCGGGGTCTCTGTCTGCCCACGGACGAGTATCCCAATGAGCTCCTAGAAGGATTTGCCGTTCGGCGTTCGGTTGGAATCGTGCAATAATATTCGACAACGAATATGTCTCGCCGGTTCGGGTTTCGGTGAGTGTGAACGATTGGGTAAATATAGTGTCTGCCACCGCGCCAAGTTTTTGCAGATAATATTCCTTGCAGATAGCGTATCCCTCTGAGCCGGGATTTCTTGGGCCAAATGCGCATTGTTGTTCTAAAAATTGAAATGCCATATCTCCTGAAAATGTCGGGACAGATGATTTGCATCCTGCAAGCATACCGAGAAAAACCAATAATATGTATTTTTGAATTTGCCTCATTAATTACTTATCTTGTTCCAATATTTTCCCCCGTAAAGCACACGGGATTTCCTCTTCATTCCAACATTTTTCCTTTTCCATGTTCCACGTTCTACCCACTGATGGCAATATTGACATCAAATCCAAAATCCCTGTCAATTTTACGTCCCATCGTTTTTGAATCACTTTCTCTGTACTCATATCGGATGCCGCCACTCACTTTACTTGTAAATGAGTAAGAAATTCTTGCTCCTATTTTCCACCCGGAATTGAACGCCTGTTCAGAAAGTGTGATTTTATCCCCTGAGGCCATTGTTTTGCTTTCATTCATATCAAAATTTAGTGTAAAACCCATAGAATTATCAATTTCCAAATTCTCCAAAAAGGGCAACGGAATTGTAAACCCTCCCGACAAGTTATATCCTACACTTGCATTAAGTGTTTTGTCGGTTTTTAATGTTAGACCCGACTGTAACTCATCTAACGTACGACTGTAATTTTGTCGAATTGTCAATGATATACCTTTGTTTAGCTTCATCGTTAACCCAACGAGCGGAGAAAAAATTGCATTAACAGAGGTCTGTGTTTGTGCATCTTTTTGTTGACTCACAAATGTATTGATATGGAAAAAATCAATATCCGTTATTTCAGCACCTTCAAATTTCCACGCCACGGATTGCTTACCGCTGAATGCATGTTCCAAAGAAACAGTCGTCGCGATGGATTTCAATAAAGGCAACTTTTCAAGTCCACCCATTCGCAAGCTCCACCCGAAGAAAGGAAACCCCTTTTCCAGTTGCTCTCCAAAGGCAAGATAATCTCTCGATATCGATCGGGAATCTATCCCTGTTCCTCCACGTGAGACACTGACATTTTGGGCATAATTCATGCTGATGGTGACGCGTTTTATAGGTTTCAATCCTGAACGAAGGGTCAAATCCTGTTTGTGATCCCAATTGCCGATATTCGTCCCCACGCTGGACGAGTGTTCTAATCCATGGTCTCCAAGCCATCCAAATTTATATCCGGTAGGGACATCCCCAAGCACGCCATTTCCGCCTCGATTGAATGTTTCTTTATAGGTAAAACTTATCGGATCGATCTTTTTCGTTATGGAATGAAAAAATGTCAGCACCGGAATATCCTTCTTCTCCGTAGTATTCTGTTCTTTTGGTTTGTCACCTTCACTGCCTCCCCGCCCTCTACGTCGCCCCCCTCTTGTTTGTTTTTTTGAGGATGGTGGCTTATAGATTATTTCAAAGATATTTGTGAAGTTTAATGACAGATTTGTTGAAAACGCTAATTGAGATCCAATCCTCGCCCCTTCCGCTTCTCTCCCACGTGCTTGACTCCATGAATAATTTGCGGAATAATTGAAATTTGGTTTAAACCATTCTAATAATGTTGGCGTGAACGACGTTGAAAAACTTTCTGATGTACCGGTCACAATCCCGGGATCAAGGTCCCTGACCGCCATCCAAACATAGCCGCGAAAATCATCCATATCACTTTGTGCAGAATACCCATACTTTGTGGTGATACTTTCCATAATTTTATAATCTAAATTTAATTTTCGGTTCAGCCCAAGATTGTAATCATCAGGTGTCGTTCCGCCAATTCGGGCTTGCTTTTGTGTCAGTCTTTCGCTGAAATCAATACTTGCATTGAATCCGGTGGGCAAATAATATAAATGCATCTCACTAAACGTCGTTCCAATCAATGGAACTCTTTCCATCCATTTAAACGGACGCAGATAATTATCCTTGCCAAAAGATAAACTGTAACTCAGCTTGCCGGAATATGATTCCTGATGGTTCTCTGAAAACGAGACATTAGATTGATCTGTTTGAGATGCACTGAAGCTTGTCTGTATCTGATCCAGTGTATATTTAATAAACGGATTCTCAGATTTTGTTGTTTTTTTCAGACTCGTACTGATTGAAATAGATTGGTTTCTTGATAGAATAGAATCCGGTGGTGTATTTCCGGCAAGGATATCAGTGTCCGGATAGTATTTTGGGCGATTCTCTGTGTTCGAAAATGACGTTGTCAGCGGGATAGACAGCCCAAACCACTTCGGTAAAAGCTTATGAAGCTGAAGATTGGTACTCACACGAAAATCTTCACTGGTTTGGTTAGAACCCAAACGCTGCTGCAAAACATGAAAATCCGCATCTTTACGACTGTAACTGATCGTAGCATTTCCTATATCTGCCAAGTTAAACTTTGACACAACCCGCATTGCCACTCCTCGGTCTTTCTTCACACCGCTCAATCGGAGTTCATCCAGCCATACCTCCCCGGAGGTTTGTCCATTCCCAACGTTGCGTATCCCAACATTGATAAACTGAAGACGGTTCATCGCGGGTTGCCCTTTTATCCGCACTCGTTTTCCGGTTCTTTGGCTGTCAGCATCTGTAAAAAAGTACCATTTAACCGTTGTAGAATCTATGAATTCATCCGTAGGATTAATTTTTGTCACGTTATCTTCTGACTGTAATTTTAACTTGGTCAGCCAGTTTAAATCCAATTCAATTGAATTCCGCCCTTTGTCCTCATCCCAGCCATCGTAAACCGGCTGAATTATTTCATAAAAATCTTCCCCGCGACCAAACTGCATAAATAATTCAATATCTGAATTATCTACCCAAATTTGTTCGCCTTGTCCATACACATACATTTTTAGTTTATCATACGTTAGAAAACTTTTTGCTCTGTCGCCCGAAAATGTCATCTGAGTATTTCTGGCAGCTGCTTTTTGTCCGGGTTCAAGTCTATCAAACTTCAAGACAAGAGATTGTTCCTTTGCGCGGATTTCATTGATGCGATCATACTCTCCTTTTACACCTTTTGGCGGAAAATAGATATCCGCATTATCCTCTGTATTGATGACTGTAATTGCAAACACACTGTCGTCTCTTACATACGCAACAGAACCGGAATCGGCGACACCCAGTTCTGTCCAGACATTCCCAACTATTTCCATTTTTGCAATGGATAAATGCGCATCACCATCCTCAACCCCAGACCAAATAAGCCGCAAATTTCTTATTTCTGTCCAATCGTTTACCATTCCGCCGGCAACACTGGTATCTGCTAAAGAGAAATGACTTAACGGAACTCGATAAAGTCGCCAGCCGGTCGGGGCACCATCTTTGATTGTCTCACCTGCAAGATATTTTACAGCATCAGGATGGTCAGAGTCAAGGGAAAACCCTTTAGTAAAATAGTCATTTACTTTATCAATGGAGCCGGAACGATCCAAATCTTCTGTATCAGGATATTTTCCACCTTCCTGAATTTTAGACCCCGTTCCATTTTTTTCTGTGCCATTGACGTAACGATAATCCGTACTTCCTTCGTTGTAAAACCAATTATCTCCGTTAGGATCTTCAGGGTCAATATCAGCGGTTGTATTGATGTCCACTGTCTCCCCCAACGTTAGATATTCTGAGTAAGATAACGAATCCAAACATCCGCCCCAGCCATTTTCATAAGCATCAAAACATCCATCCAGCCCCGTATCTTCATTATCTTCTAAGAATCCATTCCCTAGTGCAAGCCCGGATTCCGGTTGGTCTTCGGTATTTAATCCTCCGTCTCCGTTGCTGTCTTCGCTGATTTTTCCAAGATTAATACTTAAAATTCCCTCTGTTCCTTTTAACCATATTTCAAAAAATTTACTGTTCGTTTGATCGTAATCTCCGGAATACAATGATGTTGTTAATCCTGACCATACGTCTGAATTATCTATCCCCATTTCATCTTGGTGAGTTCGCTTTTTCTGATGCAGCACTAATATATCTGTCGTTTCGTTTTGTGCCCGAACAGATGTAGACTGGTTAGGCCAAATATCTTTTGTCCGAACCTGCGTATACGGATTGTACCAATACATTCGTGCTCTGTTTAACTGTGAAATAGGTTGTAACGTCAAGGGATTTAACGGTGCTGCTGCTGCTTTCCAATATCTCCTTTGTATCGGGGGAGAGGTTGTTCGCTTTGACCCCTCAAAATCATCAATGTACGCCACACCATTCGGATCACCGGTCTCAGGGTTATTAATCGGGTTCGGGTTTGGCATCACTTGGGCAATTTCACCTTCGATGGATAAAGAGGACATTTTTTCTGTGCTAATCATCGGCAATTTATTGAGGGCGCGGGTTACTTTTTCAAAATCCCATTCGTAGCGACCATTCAAATCCCAAATAAAATTCCGGGTCGGTTCATATCCCACTTCGATTTTCTCGTTCATAATCGATTGATTAAAATACAATGCCGTTGCTCCAAGGAATGAATTCTTCCCCAAATCCATTTGGGCACGGCTTCCGAAGATAACTTTTTTATCGAAGGACACAAGTTCGTGTTTATCGTAGTTCACCTCAACGCTGGCATTTGGATCCATTTCATTTAAAAATACAATCGTCCCTGAGAAATTATCAATTTGATAATCTACCCCACGAACTTGTTTAACTTTGTCAATAAAAACCTCTTCACTGCCTTCTACAAGCATAAATCCAAGATTGATCGTTGAGCTGACATTGGTATAATCCACTTCGATGGTGAATCGACTGTCGGCATGAATATTGGTTGTGTTCGATGATTGATACATTGTCCCGGTGCCAAGATACTCCGCCAGTAATTCATTGGTCGTACCTCCGTCCAGTGAATCCACATACGTAAACGGATGCAGTGCCGGGAAATGCAGCTCTCCAAGCTGAAGACTGATAATGTTCCCGTTTTCGATGTCTATCAATTCATCGGGCTGGTTGATGCCATTTTCATTTTTAATATCCAATCCAAACTGGGTAATATAAGGTCCGTTTGTATTTCTATCCTGAATTGGAGATGTTTGATTGTACATGATGCGTACGGCAAAATCTTCGGGGTTAATGTTCGACGCTCCAAGATAATATACATTTTTAAACATCAAGTCCCATACCGGATGGCTTGGGGAATTGTTTTGTGGTTTTAACATTTTCAGCACTAATAAACTGTCTGATGCCGACACGCCATGCCCGACGTTTAACACCGTATCACCCGATGTACGGTGCACCAAAGAATAATGACAAGCAAGGACATCATCCTGTCCTCTGGTTCTCATTCGGATATATCCTAAATCTTCAGAAACAATATAATCATTATTTCGCTCAAGTTTTAAATAACTTCCCTGTTTACTATAATTAGGGTGCGGGTCGCTCCAATCTGTAGTATCAGGTGGCGGATCTCCGGCGTATGCCGTTCCTTCATCTGCTCCGGGGTTATTTGACCTATCAAATTTATACAGCTCAAAATTCTTCACAACAAGTCCATCGTTATAAATTATATGAAGTCCCTCTGTATTCAGCGGGTAAAAGGGGGCTATTCCAAATGGAGATTCTACGAGAATTTCCAGTGAATCAGAAACCACACCATTTCGATACCAATCGTGGATGAAAAAATATTGGTCTTTAATATATTGATAATCTTCGATTTTCTGCGTTTCTGACTGCCCACCACCAGACCATTTTTGTTGTTCTTTTTTTGTCTGTTCAACGGATGCAATGGTCGTAATATCTATCGGACCAAGTTTTGAGATTGCTTTGATTCCAAACAACCCTTGATTGTTCCCAGAAAACGTTACATACTGTGTAGAAGGCAGAGAGAGAGAAATATTTCCGGCTTCCAGGCTCTGGAGGATTTCGTCTTCTTTCCCTTCATACTTGATTCGAATATTATTTTCCCAATCAAAATCACGTTCAGAATCCTGGTCCATGGATACCGTAATGCGATCTCCGATTTTCCCCTCAATACTCAGGTTTTGCTTCTGGTCAAATTCGATATGCGTATTTTGAGTCTCATTAATGCTGGAGCGCACCAATTCCTGATCTTGGAACACCATCTTCCCGGAGATGTTCACATTCCCACGAACACGCAAGGATGCTCTGCCCAGTCTACCCAGATCAACACCAACCACCTCCAACGTACTCGCACCCCGTCTTGATTTTTCTTCTTTAGATGTTCCGGTACTAAATGTAACATTTTCAATAAATTTCAATTGCCGATTTCGTTTCAAATTTTTTGAAAAATACCAATCAAGTGAAGCGGTAAACGGAATTCGGAGAGTTCTTCCATCGATGGTCTCAGAAAATGTGATGGTGGACCAATCCTCAGCAATCGTAAGGTCGATAACACGACGACCGTAAGTTACGTCAAACAATCCTATGGGAGATCGAAGTGAATCTTGATAAACACCGATTGGCTTCGGAATTTGAGGAAAGGCGCTAACGACAAACGGCGACGACGGCACATAACTCTCCGTCAGAGTAAATGACTCCGCAGAAAGGAATGGCGACAGCAAAACACTGCCTAAAGCCAAACGAATGACGATATTGACCAACTGCCCTTTGTTCAAAGGATTTCCTATTATTTGTTTTTGGTTTTTTGGGACAATTTACATCCCTGTCTATTAGCAGTTGGTTTAGACAATTCTCCTCTATGTATTAGAAGTTTACGAAGATTTTGTAATGCAAGTCCACGATGACTGATGATGTTTTTTTCCGCATCAGACATCTCTGCAAACGTCTTGTTTATGGTTGGGACAAAAAATATCGGGTCGTACCCAAAACCACTATCGCCAATCGGAGTTTCTGTAATCACTCCTTTAATGCTGCCCTCAGCCTGAAGTTCCTTCGTCCCGTCGGCATACGTCATTACGGTGCGAAAGGTTGCTACTCTTTTCTTTTGAGGGATACCATTCATCGCTTTTAACAATTTCTCAATATTCTCAGAATATGATGCGTGTTCTCCGGCATACCTTCCCGTGTGTACACCGGGGTCACCGTTCAACGCATCCACTTCTAATCCTGTATCATCTGCAATCACCGGCATCCCGGTTAACTGAAAAACTGTGTTGGCTTTGATAAGAGAATTATCCGCAAGCGTTTTGCCTGTCTCCTCAATCTGTCCAATTTCCGGAAAATCCTCCAGCGTCAAAAAAGGAATATTAAAATCCCGCAGCACATTTTGAATCTCAATCAGTTTGTCAGGATTGTGCGTTGCTATAACGATGTTTTCCGGTGTTTTACTCTGGTCGGACATTGATCGCTTTATCTCCGCGCATCCCAAAATCGACATCAAATACGACACGCTGACCAACTGGCAGACCACGTTGCTGTACATGTTGACGCAACCCACTTACATGAAGAAAATAATCTTCTCCGTCATCCCCGGAAACAAAACCGAAGCCTTTGGTTCGGTCATATTCTTTGACCGTACCGTGTTTCATTTTTCCTCGATACTCAGAAGTTCTACCTCAAAGATAAGTGTGCTGTTCGGACCAATTTTCGGATTCGGCCCACGCTCGCCATAAGCAAGGTTGGATGGAATATACAATTCCCATTTTGACCCGACCGGCATAAGCTGCAGTGCTTCACTCCAACCGCGAATCACTTGTTTTACTCCAAACACCGTGGGTTCTCCTCTTTCAACGGAGCTGTCAAAGACAGTATCATCAAGTAATTTCCCAGTATAATGTACTTTTACTTTATCCGTATCTGTGGGTATTGGGCCGTCTCCTTCGATTAAAATTTTGTATTGAAGTCCGCTCTCTATTGTGCGTACGCCTTCTTTTTCTGCATTCTCTGCTAAAAATTCTTCGCCTGCTTTTTTGTTGACTGTAGCTTTTATCCGGCTAAGTTCAGCCTGTTTATTCCGATGTTCCATCTGATACGCAAGACTGATATCTTTCATTTGAGCTTCTGTCAGCGGAGTTTCATTTTCCAAAAACGCATCTTTAAACCCTTGCCCAAACACAGAAGGATCTACTTCTACTGCCTGAATGTTAAAACTTTTTCCAACGTCGTACCCAATACTGTAGCTGATGGAATCCTTTTTTGTTCTCAAGTTCGCTGTACTATCGGAATCGTTTTGTGATGAATCCGAGCAAGCCGTTAATCCAAGCACAATCATAATCAATATTATTTGCTTCATGTTTACCCTTTTATTATTTCTTTCATTGTCGTTAAACTGTCACGATACTTCTTCATCGTGGCGCGGAAATTACATCAATTTTATCTTCTTTATTGGAATAAATGTTGTAAATGTGAGTTTGCCCATAAAATGCCGATTATTGTCTTTACATCTGAGATTTCACCCCTCCATACCATCTTCACCGCATCTGTTAGCCGTGTTGGTATCAATTCGATAAACTCATCGTGATCTGTATTTTGCTGAGTGAGAGTTAATTGGTCAGCGAGAAACAGCCACATTCGTTCATCACTGTATCCGATGCAGGGATGGATCTCTGTCAACTCAGTCAACTGATTTGCGACGAACCCAATCTCTTCTTCCAACTCTCGTTTTGCTGATATTACGCGATCTTCCCCTTCATCAAGTTTCCCTGCCGGAAGTTCGATAAATTCTTTTCCCATCGGATATCGGTATTGACGAATCAACGCAAGTTTTCGATCAGGGAGGATGGGAATCATTACGACCGCCCCAGGATGTTTAATATACTCCCTGCCCGTAATACGCCCATTCGGCAATTGGACTTCATCTTTCCAAACATCCAACAGAGCACCCTTAAAGATGTGGGCCGATTTTAATTTTGTTTCTGTTAAATTCAATATTAGAGTGTCAATGTGTTCACGTTACAGAGCCCGTCAATTACACCGGCACGGTGAACCGTTTACAAGACAGCAAAACGTAATTACCTCGGAATATCCAAAGTAATTACGTTTTACGTGTTACGATTTCAATTGGTTTATAAATCCTCGAGAAGTTCCTTTGCTTCTTTTTGAAGGATGCGGTCACTGTCATTGGTCGCGGTTTTTCCAATGGCGGTTTTGTACGCATTGCTTGCTCCGTCTTCATCATCAAGTTCTTCATAGGTTTTTCCAAGCCAAACATAATTACGAATATCTTCGGGGTCCAAAGTAATCGCCTTTTTAAAGAAGTCGCGACCTTCTTCAAAACTGGCATCCGGGGGTGTGGCATAAACCCAGCTTGCAATCTTGCGCTCAATCCAGCTCAAATCAGCCAAGATGAAATGCCAACGTCCCATCACATGGTAATTCCCATCATCTTCCGGGTCCAATTCGATTGCTTTCAACGTATGTTCTGCTACTTTGTAGGAGTTTTTAATTTTCTGCTCAGACCCTTCAATGATGCCGACTTTCCCAATACAGATTGCAAACCATTTATGCGATTCTGCTCTATCGTCTTTCATGGCAAGCGCTTTCTCAGCATATCCCAGAGCTTTGTAAATCTGCTCGTTGCTGTAGGCTTCATCGTCAGAATTATCGTAAAAGTCAAAATGTGCACGGGACAATCTCCAAATCACTTCAAAGTTCCCCGCGTCCATTTCTTCTGCCTGTTTTAACAGGGAAAAGACTTCTTCGTACTGTTTTGCTTCATGCGTATCATCTGCCTGCTGAATCAACCCACTTACATCCTGAGCAAGTAGCCCGGAAACAAGGATTGACAGCAAGGCGATCATGGTTTTTTTCATTATGATTCTCCTTAGTTAGAAATATTCAATGTATGTAATCTTTAATTCTCGGTTAAAATATTGGACTTTATCCTCGTCAAACAAAAGATTGTTAAAATCCAACTCTAAATGCAGATGCTCCACAAACGTCCAGCGGATTGCCACATTCAAATATCCCCCACGATTCAATGCAATTGTTTGAGCTGTCATGTCATTTTCATTCAACGCAGCATTATATTCCATAATGAAAGACAGTTCAGGATTAATCTCCAGGTTTGTACCAAAAAATAAATTTAGGTCTTCATCTCCATCTTTGTTTTCTAAAAAATTATAATTGGTTCCTGCATGGAGTCCAAAATTCCCCAAAGGCGATTTCCAGTTCTTACTTGCTGCCAAATAGAACCCAGGGGCTTTCGTGTCGTATCGCTGGAGGAATTCTTCATCATGGTAAGACCCGAAACCTTGTGTGTTTAACCCCAAAGAAATTCCGGGCATGGTCATAGATTCATCTACCAAGCGGTATTTCAAATTAGCTTCAGGGCGAGGGTACGGCACAGCTAAACTATCTCCAATCAGATAGCTGGCTCCATACGAAAGGCCAAACTGAAATCGATCGGTAATCCCGACCGCAAGGCCAATAGTAAGCCCACCTTCTTTCTGCATCCGTAGGTCAATCGAGTAACTTCCTCTGACCAATGTTCCGGCAGTTGGAAGCGTAATTAAATCCACCGGGGGAGGATAACTGACAGATTGGGCGTTCAATCCTGACAAAATCATCACAAACAATATTATAGAAAATACTCGTCTCATGTTGTTGCCTTTTGTGAAAATCATGTGTATAATTTACCGTACATCTGTTTTATCTACAACATGAGAAATACACTTAATTTGCATGAAAAACAACCTCTCCCCACTTGGACTTGATACTCTCTACCGTGTTTTTTGGGATCGTCAAAATATGTTTATCATCTTTCATTCGAACAATAAACCCATGTTCGTTGTCACCTAAATAATCTATTTCAAATAATTCACCGGACGTTAGCATAAGCAAATCCCATTCCAACTTAGGAATCATCTCCGGGATTGGTGATATCACACGCCGAGAAACCAACTCTTTCAAAATAATGTCAGCTTCGTCCAAAATATTTCCGGTTTTTAGAAACGGAACGCCGTAAAGCTGATCTGCCGGTGCCATTTGTAATGCGATGTGGCTAACCAAGCTATCATTTTGGTCAAACTCCCATAGTTGTGTAACATCCAATGGGGCATGTGTAACATAAATAAATCTTCGGACTGTTCTATTATTTGGCAGCTCTCTCCAAATTTCTTCTTTTATCAATCCTATATGATCGTAACGAAAATCTATTTTCCCGTATAGAAATCCGTCAACCGTGAGGAAAATAATATATTGAGCTTTACCGGTTTTATCCAGAAAATAATGTGTCTGCTGGCCAATGAAGTACTCCTTGCTCCTCTGCTGTAGAGTGGTTAACCTAAATGCTTGACTCCACAATTCATCCTCACCATAATGAATAATTTTCTCCAAAATTGCATCCTGATTATACAATGCTTTTTTCTTTAGAACGCTCCCGGAATCATAGGTTAAAACTTCCCGATTCAACGTATCTTCAAAAGCAGAAATATGAACAAGAAAAATCGGGAGTTTATTTTCATTGTATGAAACAATCAAATGGGGGTTCCCGCTACGTTCTGTTGCCAACATCGGAATCCCCGAGATAAAATCTTTGTTGTCGGAATAATATTGTACAAAAGCCGTTTCCATGGTGCTTTGAGCAGACAAAATCGAAAATAAAAATATAATTCGGAGGATTTTCATAATTAATATTTCCATCCTACCGGTCTGTGATCAGAAATATTTGTTTCATACTCTTCCCATCCACCCTCAAGAAAATCATCAACGCGAATAGTCCTCACCTCAGAATTTGCAGATTCAAATTCATCGAAGAGTTCATTTGTGATTAAAATGTGGTCGATATGACTGGGCCATGTCGGATAGGAATAGTCAGAGGAATGTCCATTGGCGATATTCATATCCGTAAATTTAAACTGATTTGGCTGAGAAATGAAATTCCAAAATACATTATCTGACGCCGGTTCATCAATCTCGTCATTATAATCACCGATGATAATTACTTGTGTTTCAGCCCATGATTCTTCAATATATGTTTGCAGTTTTAGGCTTGCTTCTTGCCGGCGAGTTTCTTCGTCCCAGGAATCTTCTTCAATCTCACCATTTCCGCAACATTTTAAATGGTTGTTGATAATCACAACCTCTTGTCCATTGACCACGACCCGAAGCACATAGGGTTTTCGCGGAAAGGCTCGCCCTTCATCCTCATAGATTTCAAACGGAGATTGAAGAACAGACACATTTTCTGTGTTAATAATATACGCTAATTGTTGTCCTGTGCTTCCGGTACTCCCGGCTCTGTAACCAATCCACGTTTCTGATCCAGTAAAGCTGTTCAAACGGTCCACGACTAACATTAGAGCGGAACGACTTGTTATTTCCTGAAAACCTAAAACATCGGGATTTAATAAAAATATGATTTCTGCAACTCGATTCACTGTCTCTGATGATTTAGGGAAATATTCTAAGTTCCACGTAATAACTTCAAACGTCGAATCTGTCCCAAATGACAGCCC